>OLSN01000822.1_pt1 | contig 31090 bp, 25 predicted proteins | sample 1672411 | NCBI WGS metagenome assembly OLSN01 (sample SAMEA3136683, study PRJEB25190) | human gut metagenome | biome: human gut; feature: human-associated habitat; material: faeces | place: Austria | collected 2013 | reverse complement strand
TATGCATAGCTGTTCTTTTTTGACCTGTCTGCGTTGGACAGGGCATAGTCGAGCATGTAGAAGCCCGAACCTATCATGACCGCGAAGAGCGTTGACGCCACTATCACAGCCGACCATAACAGTTTCTTTTTCATATCGTCAGTCGTTTGATTGTTTCTTTTATGTTCTCGCGAGCTGTGTCGGGGCGCATGGCATATGCCGTGTCCATGTCAGCGGGCGTCACAGCCTCCACCCGCGCAAAACCGGCTTCGAGCAGACAGGAGACGTCTGCCACACTTCCGGCTATGAGCCATACGGGCACGCCTGCCGCACGTGCACGCGACAGGACACTGCCGGGCAGCTTGCCCATGAGTGTCTGGCGGTCGGCGCGCCCCTCACCGGTTATGACGCACGTGGCGTCATGGAGCATGCCGTCGAAGCCTGCCATGTCGAGCATAAGGTCGGCTCCACCGCGCACCGTAGCACCGAGATACTGCATGAAGGCATATCCGAGTCCGCCTGCCGCACCCGCACCCGGCTCGCACGAGCGGTCGAACCCGAAGTGGCGGGCTGAAAAACCGGCAAACCGGCGGGCGCGTCCGTCGAGCAAGTCCACATCGTCAGGCGTAGCTCCTTTCTGCGGTCCGTAGACACAGGCTGCGCCTTCAGGACCGTAAAGCGGATTGCGCACATCGCAGGCAATGGTGAACCGGCACTGTCCGAGAACACTGCGGAGCGCGTTGTCGAATGTTCCTCCGTCGGCAAAGGCGTCTGTTAGGGCGCGCAGCATACCCGTTCCGGCATCACTAACGGCACTGCCGCCCAGTCCCACCACAATGTTGCGGCAGCCGCGCCTCACGGCATCGGCGACAAGCTCGCCCACTCCATAGGACGTGGCTCTCACCGGACTGCGCAGCTCAGGCTCTATCAGGGTGAGTCCGCATGAGGCGGCTGACTCGATGTAGGCAGTGCCTCCGGCATCTGTCACATATCCGGCTGTGACGGGACGCATCATCGCGTCGTGCACCAAAACCGCATGCCGGCTTCCTCCTGCCGCGCTCATTACGGCATCGAGCATCCCTTCCCCGCCGTCCGACACCGTCAGTCTCGACACCTCAACGTCCGGCACGGCATCACGGAGAGCCTCCTCCGCCGCCGCTCCGGCTTCGCATGAGGACAGGCATCCTTTGAAAGAGTCGATTGCAAGAACATATTTCATATCATGAATATTATATTTATGTAAATATCAATGCAATAAAACAAGTATCTGACAAAGATACGTATTGATTGCGACTTTTAGCGTGAAAAAGGCATAAAAAAGGCACGCGGCGGACAAAATAACGCTTCATGGTGTGAAAAACATGGGATGCATGCGTTCAGAACGCATGCATCCCGGTATATCGTATGGCTGGCATCTTAAGATGTCTCAGCCGGAAACGCACCGCTGAAAGGATTATTCCTCCTTGCGGTCGTCTATATTGTCACCCTCGGTAGGAGCCAATGCTTCCTTGAAGTCGGTTATACCGTTCTTCACAAGGAGGTTGTACCACTGTATAAGTTTCTTGATGTCACCGTCGTGCACACGGTCGCGGTCGTAGTTGGGAAGCACCTCCGCGAAGAAGGCATGCAGCTCTTCCTTGGAGCATTTTTTATAGTTGAGCCCGCACTCTTTCTTCTCTTCCTTTTCGCCAAGGCTCTCAAGCACCTGCCACAGGGGCACGTCATCGCTGTCGGTATACATCGCTATGTCGGCGAGACTCGTCACACGGTCTGACGCGAACGCCGGCATACGGTGGCGAGCCTCATCAAGAGATTCAACAATAAGATTCATTTTTCCACGCGAAACCAGACGGTAAAGACCCGGTTTGCCTGCGATTGAAAGAATTGTTTCCATTTTTATAATCTTTTGTTTATTTTGTTTATTATGGTGTTAATCTGTAAATCTATGTCATGAAAGCCGTCGTTGACTATCTCGAAATCGCTGCGTGAGACGACCTCATGCTGCGGCAGCTGGCGTCCTATCCATTCGAGTGCCTGCCCGCGCGTTATGCCGTCGCGTGTCATTATGCGCTTTATGCGCAGCTCGACGGGAGCAGTGACACACACGACAAAGTCGAAAGGCACCCGCTTGTAGAATCCGCTGTCGAAGAGAATGGCACTCTCAAGCCACTCGGTGGATGAGGACAGATAGTCGGCGGCGACGGCTGGATGCACTATATCGGCAACGGCACTGTTGTTGGCATCGCTCGCAAGGAGAAACGCGGCAAGCACCTGCTTCTGCAGCACACCGTCTTCATACACCGCGTCGCCTACAAGCCGGCGGAGCGCGTCGCGCAGTTCGGGCGATGTGCGCATCAGTCTTTTGGCGGCGGCGTCACAGTCGTAGACATCAATGCCACGGTTGTTGAGCGACCGGCACACAAAAGACTTGCCGGCACCTATGCCTCCTGTTATCGCTATTCTCATTTTTCAGTATTCTGTTTTCGGTGTCATCACAACGTCAGAAGCGCAATGCCGTTCCGCGCAGACCGCCTTTATGCAGCCTGACGCCCGTACAACGGTCCTGTCGCGGACAAATGTCTCTACTGCTGTTCAACCAGATAGTCCACCTGATTTATCTCAAGCTGTGCGTTACGCACCATGTAAGGACTCTTTACCAGATGTAGCTCGCACTTGTCTGAAGTCTGTTTCGTCACTTCATTATAATCCACCACAACTACAAACTGATCGGCTTTCACCGTGCGGAACATGCTTGCGCCTACAATGAACTTCACGCTGACATGCGACGGGAATGTGCGCAGCACTTTCCCCTCAGGCAGATTGATGGCTCTGATAGGTACAGATACCCTCTCCTCGGTGAGAATGTCGGGATACAGTCCGATGCGTACTGTGGACGGAACACACTTCACTCCCTGCATTCTGGCTATCGGAACTTCTCTTATGACGGTGTCTTCAAAGTTGACAATGCGTATCGGCTCTGTTTTCACATAGCGTATGCTGTCGAGCATTTTCTTGCTCGCATACACTGTGACCTTATCAGGCCAGAAACGCATTGACGCCAGATAGTATGACTTTCCGGGCGTAACAGAACCGTCCATACGCACAGGAACCGTCTTGGAAGCGCCGAAATTGAAGTAAAAATCAAGTTTGTCGGGATTGACAGACACTATCTTCGACGAGCCCATTAGCTGCTGATATACAAGCTTCTGAATATCAGCCGTAGGAACAAGTCCGTATCCTGTCTGCTTGTTGGCGTATGCTCCGAAATTTATCCTTACCGGACGTATGCGCCTGCTGTACATGTATGTTACAAGCGTGAAGCCTTTATCACGCACCGTAACCTTGACTGTGGAGTCCATCTCCGTGGTAAGCACCACATTCTTCGGGACATTGGTGAGCGACATCGGCACCGTTATCTCACGCTCATAGGTCTCGTTGAGAGCCATCATAAGCCAGAAAATGGCACTGAGAGCAAGAAAAAACAAAAAAATCAGAAACTCCTTGTTCAAGAATCCGAACAAGAAGTTCCTGATGTTTTTATAGTCGTGCGACAACCGCTCCATCCCTTAATCGTTCAAGCTATCATATGTTATAGCGAATGCGCAACGTCACGCATTAGGCATCTGTGAACTGGGATCGGCGAAAACGTAACCCTTGTCTACTGTCACGACAACACCGCGTGATATCTCAACATCAACGGTGTTGGCAGTCAGATCCACACGTTTTACTGTCCCGAATATTCCTCCGCCGGTAACAACCTTTGCTCCCTCGGCAAGAGAATTCTGGAACTTGCGTATCTCTTTCTGTTTCTTCTGCTGTGGACGTATCATGAAAAGCCACATGATAACGAAGATTGCCACCATCATTACCAACATGCCCAAGCCTCCGCCCTGAGCTCCTGCTGCCTGAGCAGCCAATACCATTGTATTCATCTTTTATAGTCTTAGTGATTTTGTTTATTTTCTTTCAATTATCATTCCGCATTCACATCTTCTGCCACAGACGCGCTTCCATAACCGCTCTCCTGTGTCTCCGCAGCGGTCTGGGGCTTTTTCGAGCGCGGCTCGTCCATCGACTTGAACAACTTGCCCGTACTGATAAGGAAACGTGCGATGGCATCGAGCATTCCGTTAATGTATCCTCCGCTCTTCGGAGTGGAATAAAGCTTCGCCAGCTCCACGTATTCGTTGATGGTGACACTTACCGGAATGTTAGGGAATGTCATCATTTCGGCAATCGCAATCTGCATTATCACGATGTCCATATAAGCCAGACGGGAGAAGTCCCAGTTGCGTGACGTCTCACTCATGTAACGCTGATACTGCTCGGCATTCAATATTGTGGTTCTGAAAAGCTTGCATGCGAAGTTCCGGTCTTCCTCATCCTTATATTCCGGAAGAAGTTCTTGCTTCTGCTTCTTTTTCGGATCAAATCGCTTGATGGTTTTCAATACAAACGTATCGACTATTTCCTTGTCGTCGTTCCAGTACAGACTCTTCTCCTCAAGTATGGAGTCAAGGTCGTCGTTTTCCTGTATAAGCTGCTTGTAAAGCTTGCGCCACAGTTCACGGTCTGCCTCATACGAGTCGTCTTCCGACTGCATATAATTGATGTATGTCTCGCTCTGCTCTATCTGATTGCACAGTTTTCTCACAAACTCAAGGTCCTCCTCCCACGACTGTTTCTGGGTTTCGGCGAACTCGCAGAGCATTTTGTTTTCCTCAAGTTGCACTGCAAACTTGTTGTAAGCAAACTTTGTTGAAGGCAATTCCTTATCTTCACGCTGCGCGCGTTGGGTCAATATCTCGACCCGATGTCTTTCTTCCCGCGTTATGGCAACGATGAGTTCAAGCAGATAATTGTATAAATCATATGCTTTAGAAAGGCTGAACAGGAGTTCCTTCTCAGCATTATCCATATTTTTATTGCCATTCTGATAGTAAGAATAGGTTAACTGGACTATCTTTATTCTTATTAGCTCACGATTAATCATTATCCATTCTTCAAATAAAATTCACTGCAAAAATAGATAAAAATACAGTAACCGCCAAAAAAATACAGACGTTTAATGATTTTTTTTGATATGCTTTGGGCAATCAAAAGAAAAAGAGTAACTTTGCAGCGCTTTTATGAGTACATCGATACAGAAACCCTTTTCTCGTGTGATGGCGAATTAAGGCATGACAATCATCAAACTTAATTTAGAGTAACACATTTATTATGAAAGAAATTAATGTAACAGGTCAGAAGCGCACAGCCCTTGGAAAGAAAGCTTCTAAAGAATTAAGAAAAGAAGGTCTTGTTCCCTGCAACCTCTACGGAGAGGCTACAAAGGACGGCAAACCGGCTGCAATGGCTTTCGCTGTTCCAATGAGCGAACTGCGTAAAATTGTTTACACACCTCACATATACATGATAAACCTCATCATCGACGGTGAGTCTCACACTGCCGTGATGAAAGAACTGCAGTTCCATCCGGTTACAGACGCACTGCTGCACGTTGACTTCCTCGAAGTGAACGAGAACAAGCCTGTGACAATAGGTATCCCTGTGAAGCTCGTGGGTCTTGCACAAGGTGTGCGCGACGGTGGTCGCATGAACCTCTCTATTCGCAAAATAGACGTTACAGCACCTTATACTGTCATACCGGAACACCTTGACATAGACGTGACATCACTGAAGATAGGCAAGAGCATCAAGGTTGGCGACCTCAGCTTCGAGGGTCTCGAGCTCGCTACAAGCAAGGATGTTATCGTTTGCTCTGTGAAGATGACACGTGCAGCCATGTCTGCCGCAGCTGCCAGCACAGCAGAGTAATAAGTTTCCAATAGACAATCTGATGGCGGACAGCAGTGTTTACGCATCATGAGAAAGGCTTTATGACACTCCTGTCCGCAACATTACAGTAATGGACAAATATTTAATTGTAGGATTGGGAAACCCCGGTGACGAATACGCCGGCACCCGCCACAATACAGGATTTATGATATTGGACGCTTTTGCAAAGGCGTCCAATATTGTTTTTGAGGACAAGCGATACGGCTTCGTTGCCGAGACAAGCCTCAAAGGACGCAAACTTTTTCTGCTGAAACCCACAACATACATGAATCTTAGCGGCAATGCCGTGCGCTATTGGCTCAATAAAGAAAACATAGACCAGTCGCGCCTGCTTGTCATCGTAGACGACCTTTCACTTCCACTCGGCGCCTTCCGTCTGAAAGCATCAGGCAGTAACGGCGGCCATAACGGTCTTGGCAACATTCAGCAGCTGATAGGTCAGCAATACGCGCGGCTCCGTATGGGCATAGGAAACGACTTTCCACGCGGCGCGCAGGTCGACTGGGTGTTGGGAAAATACAGCGATGACGACATGAAAGTGCTTCAGCCGTCCATCGACTGCGCCGTCGACATAATAAAAAGTTTCGTTCTGGCAGGCATTGACAACACGATGAACGCCTACAACAAATTAGGGAAGAAACAATGACAGAGGAAGCAAGAATAGACAAATGGCTGTGGGCTGCACGCATATTCAAGACACGTTCCATCGCCGCCGACGCATGCAAGAACGGGCGTGTGACCATGAACAACGTCTGCGTAAAGCCGAGCCGAATGGTGAAAGCCGGAGAGGTGGTGAGCGTGAAGAAACCGCCTGTCACCTATTCGTTCCGCATTCTGAAAACCATAGAGCAGCGCGTAGGCGCAAAACTCATCCCTGAGATATATGAGAACGTCACCGATCCGAAACAATATGAGCTGCTGGAGATGAGCCGCATAAGCGGATTCGTGGACAGGGCACGCGGCACAGGGCGTCCAACAAAGAAGGAACGCAGGGCTCTCGACGCCTTCACCGATCCGGCGATGTTCGGTTTCGACGATGATTTTGACGATGAAACAGACTAACAGAATACGCATATGAAGAATATTGCAATATTCGTTTCCGGCAACGGAACCAACTGTGAGAACATTATAAAACATTTTGCAGGATCAAGAGACGTGCGCGTCGCACTTGTCGTATCAAACCGCGCCGACTCCTATGCCCTCACCCGTGCCGCCCGACACAATATTCCCACGGTGGTGATACCGAAGAGCGAATTCGGCAACGAAGCCGTTCTTATGGACACACTGCACCGCCACGACATATGCTTCATCATACTTGCAGGCTTTCTTCTCATGATTCCAGATTTTCTTGTAAAGGCATACGACCACCGCATGGTGAACATCCATCCGACACTGCTTCCCAAATACGGAGGCAAGGGAATGTACGGCCATCATGTGCACGAAGCCGTAAAGGCAGCCGGTGAGAAGGAAAGCGGAATAACAATACACTGGGTGAGCGACGTATGCGACGGCGGAGAAATAATCGCGCAATACTCCACTCCGCTGAGCGAAAGCGACACACCGGAAGACATAGCCGCCAAAGTGCACGCCCTGGAGATGCGCCACTATCCCGAAACAATAGAGAAAGCGCTCGCCTCTCTCTGACGTCCAGCCAGACGTCAGCCGCGTGTCCGGCGTCCGGACTTCCTTCCTCCGAACATGTTCATCCTGTATTGCACCCTCAGCATGACATAACTGTTGATGGAGTTATACTCCGTGTCGTTCCTGCTGTTGGCGTTTATCGAACGTGAGAAATTGCTCTGCTCACGCAGTATATCCCTGAACTCAAGCATCAGCCTGAGCTCTTTTTTCTTAAGAAAACTCTGACTTATCTGCAGATTCCATATCAGTTCGTCAGTATTCATCGACTTTTCGTTATATCCGCGTCGGCTGTTCTGATTGATGTCCGTCCATAGCGACATGCCCCACGGAGCGTTTATGCCGACGTCCATTCCGTAAGAATATCTCCACGTGTCCATGTTCTTGTTCTCCTGAAGCATGTTTCTCGTCCTGTCGTAAGTCACAGACGCGTGCACTCCCACATCCAACCAGTCACTCCTGTAGTTGCCGCGTATATTCTCATGCACCGATGTCGAATGCGTCACATTCTTCTCTGACACCGCACTGTTGTTCAGGTTTATGTAGCTCACGAGGTGTCTGTAGTTAAGCCGTGTGTCCGCACCCACGGTCCATACATCAGCCGTGTCTATCGACGTATTATACCCGAACCTCAGCGATCCGTTCCAGTTGCCGTTGATGTTGCACGGCTGCGTGGTGCGTGCTCCGGTTTTCTCGTCATACGTCACCATGTTGCTTATGCTGTTGCTCGTCGTGCTGAACCACGCGCCCGCGTTTATTGTGCGGTGCCGTTTCACTGAATGTGTCTTGTATTCCATATTGATATTGCTTGTGAACGACGGCTTCAGCCCCGGGTTACCCTTGCTTATGTACAGCGGATTGCTGTCGTCCGTTATGTCGAGCATGCTTGTTATGCTCGGCTGCGAGGTAGAGCCCCGGTAGGTGAGCCGCAGGTCGCTGTACTTGGAGAAACGGTATCTGAAGTTAAGTGTAGGAGATATATTCGTCACCGTACGCACCGTGTCCACAAGCTGTCCCCAATAGTCCTGCACCAGATGCGAGCGTTGCGGTCTGACCACAATGCCCGCGTTGAGGTTGTACTTCTCGTCCACCACCCTCAGCTGCACATTGATGTTATGGTTATAATTATTGTGCTCGGCATACCTGCTCAGCTCATCGTCAAGATAATATTCCAGCGGCTGGTCAAACAGTCCGAGCATACTGTCCCAGTCGCGGTATCCGTTCATGACGTCGTTCCACGCCTCTTCCGCAATGCGCTCGAAGTTGTAAGTCCTCCTGTCGCTCACGCTGTGACTGTAACGGTATTCATAGCTCATCTGCAGAAAGACGTTTTTAAGCAGCGGTTCGGTGTATGTGGCTCTCAGACTGTAGTTCAGGTTGTCCGACGGAGCCACGTTGTAGCGGTTGGTCTGATAGGTAGAGTCGTTGCCGTAAATGTCCTGCACCTGATAGAGATGGACGTTGGACGCCGACATACTCTTGCTGTCGCCCTTGCCATAGTTGACGCTTCCGTTGAGCGCGATGTTGCGTCCCTTGCCGTTAAGCTTGCGGAAGAACTGCAGAGACGCGCCCGCCGACCAGTTGCTGCCGTTGCTAAGCGACTTGTTGCGCCTGCGGTTCACAATCAGTCCGTTGTCCTCCATCACCCCGATACCGTCATCGCCGAGCGGGTCGTCAGTGTAGATGAAAGGGTCTTCCTTATAAGATGCCGACGAGGAGAACCCCCTTCCGTCGTTAACGGAATAGTTGAACGACGGTCTGAAATTTATGTTTGTCATCGTGTCCGGCTTCCACTCCAGACGCATGTTGGCGTTCCATCCGTCGCTGCGCGAGTAGTTCTGGTTCACACTGTTTGAGAAAGCGCCGGTCTTGTTTACGAAACTCTCCCTGGAACTCTTCGACCAATTGTCGCTGTTAGAGTGGTTCCACCTCACTCCCCCGTCTATTTTCAGCTTGTCGCGTTTCTCATAGCTTATGTTCAGACCGGTCATCTTAGTGTGCGTCTTTCCCCCGTTGCTCATGTTGTTCATGTTGCCTATGAGCGTATAACGGAGGTCGCCATAGAACCGCGCGCCCATGAACCGCCCCCTGTATCTGTCGTGCGAGCCGTAGCCCACGTTCGTATTGACGTTGAATCCCTTCTTCATCTCCTTCTTCACACCGAAGTCGAGCACAGTCACCTCGTTGCCGTCGTCGATGCCTGTTAGCTTGGCAAGGTCACTCTTCTCGTCATACGACTTTATCTTGTCCACTATGTCGGCAGGCAGGTTCTTAAGTCCGGTCTGCACATCTCCGCCCATGAACTCGCGCCCGTCGAGCAGAAGCCTTGTCACCTGCTTGCCGTTTATCGTTATAGAGCCGTCCTCCTCTATCTTCGCACCGGGGAGTTTCTTCACCAGCTCCTCTATCACCGACCCCTCAGCCACTCTGTATGCCGACGCGTTATATACAAAGGTGTCCTCCTTAACCACCATTTTCGGCACGTTTGCCGTCACCACCGCCTCGCCGAGAAGCGTCACGCTCTGCTCGAGCATTATCTTTCCGGCATCCGTATTCCTGCCCGCCGACACCGTCACATCGTGCATCCGCTCGGTATAGCCCATGTTCGACACCTTCAGTATATACTTTCCCGGAGCGTCCGTCCTGATGTCAAACCGTCCACGGCTGTCGGTCAGCACGCCTCCCACAAACGTGGTGTCACTCTTTAGCAGCTGCACGGTGGCTCTGAAGAGCACACTGTCGTTTGAGGCGTCGACAACGGTTCCTGTTACTGACGGTTTCTGTGCCGACGCGCTCACGCACGAAACCACCAATATAATATATATAATAATGAGTCGCAGATTCATAATAATAGTCGGTTTAATATTTGACGCGCGCCGCATGATAAGGTTTAAAGACTGTGTAAAAAAATACCCGGACACATCGTTCACACGATACGTCCGGGCTTGCAGATATATGTTTCACTGATTACGTCACATCATTGGCATCATAGGGAATCCGCCGCGCGTAGGACGTCCGCCTCTGTTCCCTCCACGTCCGCCGGATCTGCCCGGTCCGTCAGATCTGCCCGGTCTGTCGGGTCCGCCTCTCATTTCCCTGCGCGTGTTCTTGCCTCCGAACATATTGAAACGGTAGACAACGTGCAGCATGGCATAGCTGTTTATCGAGTTATACTCCACGTCGCTGCGCTGCATGGCGTTGATGGTGCGGCTGAAGTTGCTCTGGTTGCGCAGTATGTCGTAGAACTGAATCATCACAGACAGCGGCTTGCCTTTGAGGAAGCTCTGCGATATCTGCGCGTTCCACACGAGCTCGTCGGTGTTGAACGACTTGTCGCTGAATCCGCGCCTGCTGTTCTGATGGAGGTCTGTAGAGAGGCTTGTGCCCCACGGACAATCAAGAGTCAGCGACGCGCCGTATGCGAACCTCCATGTGTCCATGTTGCTCTGCGATTGCAGTTTGTTGCGCGCATGATTGTAATTGAACGACCCGTCAGCCTCTATCTCAAGCCAGTCGTTGCGGTAGCTCAACGCAAGGCGTTCCTGCAAAGAGAGATTTCGCGTGATGTTCTTGCGCGCCTCCTCGTTCCGGTCGAGTGTGAGGAATCCCACGTTGTTGCTGTAACTCACGTCGGTCGACGTGCTCACGTTCCAGTATCCGGTGCTGTCGATGGCTATGCTGTACATCATTCCTCCGAACATATTCCAGTTGCCGTTCACGTTTACGGGTCTCGTTATTCTTCCGCCCGTGGTCTCGTCGTACGTCACTTTGCTCGCTATGCTGTTGCGTGTGGTGTTAAGATTGACGAAACCCGATATAGCCTGCTGGTGATACTCTACGAAGTTGTTGTAGTTTATGCTCAGATTGTTGGTGAACGATGGCTTCAGTCCCGGGTTACCCATCGTGATGTTGAGCGGGTCGCTGTCGTCTGTGATGTCGAGCAGGTCGCTCATTCCCGGCTGCGTTGTGTATCCGCGGTATCTCACGCGCAGGTTGCTCACCTTGCTGAAACGGTAGCGGAAGTCGAGCGTAGGCGTTATGTTGGTCACCGTGCGCGCCGTGTCCTTGAGCACGCCCAGATAGTCTTGCACGAAGTTAGAGTGCTGCGGCTGCAGGAGCACACCCACGTTGAAGTTGTATTTCTCGCCTATCATTCTGAAGGTAAGCTCTATGTCGTGCGTCCGGTTCTTGTATTCAGAATAGCGGCTTAGCCTTGTGTCAAGATAAGACTCATACGGATTGTTGAGCCGCGCGAGGTATTTGTCCCACCCTCTGTACTCTGGCGACAGTCCGGAGAAGAAGTCCTCGCCCAGATTGCTGAAGTCGTAGGTGTTCTGGTCGCTCTTGCTGAAACTGTAGTTGAACTTATAGCTCAGTTGCAGGAAGGCTCCCTTCCACAGCGGCTCGCTGTAAGTTGCCTGCAGCGCATAGTTCCAGTTGCGTGTTGGAGTGACGCGGTAGCGGTTTGTCTGATATGTCGAGTCGGCTCCGGCTTGGTTGAGCACCTGATAAAGATGCACGTTGGTGAGCGACAGACTGTTGCTGTTGCCTTCGCTGTAACGCCCTTCCCCACGCACGGTGAAGTTGCGCCCCTTGCTTCCCAGACGCCGGTTGTACTGCAGCGAACCGCCGAACTGCTTCGACTCGTTGTATCCTATGGACGAGCTGTTGTTGCTGTTCACCATCACGCCTTCCTTGTCCAGCGTCGCGATAGCGTCCTCGTCGAGCGGGTTGTCCACGTAGTTGTAGGGGTCGGAGTTGTATGATGCCGAGCGGTTTGTTGAGCGGCTGTCGTTTGCCGAGTAGCTCACCGACGGTCTGAACATGATGTTTGTCATGGTGTCGGGCTTCCATTCCAGCCTCATCTGTGCGTTCCATCTGTCACCGCGCGTATAACTATGGTTCAGACTGTTTGAGAACGAGCTCAGCGTACTCACGAAGTTCTCCGCCGAACTTTTCGATCGCGCGTCGCTGTTGTTGTGGTTCCAGCGCACGCTTCCGTCCAGCTTGAACTTCTCTCCGTCGTCGTAGTTGAAGTTCATACCAAGCATCTTCGACGTGTTCAGTCCGTTGCGCCCGCGTCCGAAGTTGCCCCGTCCGCCTCCACCCGGAAAGCCCTGGTTGTTCACATTGTTGGCGTTGCCCATGAACATGAACCTCAACTTGTCCGTGAAGTATGCTCCCATGAGCCTCTCGGCATACCGGTCTTCCGTTCCGTAGCTCACGTCGGCGTTGCTGAAGAGTCCCCGCTTCATGCCGCGCTTCAGTGCGAAGTCGAGCACGGTCTCCTCGTTGCCGTCGTCAATGCCCGTCACTCTCGACAGGTCGCTCTTGTCGTTGTATGCCTTCACCTTCTCTACGATGGACGTGGGAAGGTTTTTCAGAGCCGTCTCAGTGTCTCCCGTCATGAACTCCTTGCCGTCCACCTTTATCTTCTTCACCTCCTGTCCGTTGATGGTCACCTTGCCGTCGTCGTCTATCTTTGCGCCCGGCAGACGCTTTATCAGCTCTTCTATCACCGAGCCTTCAGGCGTCCGGTAAGCCGCCGCGTTGTACACCAGCGTGTCTTCTCTCACCACCACCCTTGCGGCATGTCCCGTCACGGTGGCTCCCTTCAGCATCGTGGCTTCCGCTCCGAGCACCACCTCGCCCATGTCGGTGTCCGAGCCGTCCTTCACCTCCACGTTCTTGAAAGCCGGGATGTATCCCACGCTTGAGAATTTAAGTATGTACCTTCCATCCGAAGGTGCCTTGAGCCTGAATTTTCCGTTTTCACCGGAAGTGGCGCCTGTGACATACGTGCTGTCGGCTGTGAGCATCTGTATCGTCACCTGTGCCAGAGTCTCCTTGGTGTCGCGGTCTGTAAGCACACCCGTTATGCTGCGTTCCTGGGCGTACATCACCGTACACGCCAGCGAGAACAGCATCATCATTACTGTCTTTTTCATCCTATGTGTATGATTGTTTTCATTATGTGTTCACGCCATTTTAGACGGAACATCATTTTTAAGGTTTAATTCTGTTACAGAAAAGTGCTGATTTTTTATTTTTTCTTACAGTCTGTGACATGGCGGTCCTTCCGTAGCTACACCGTGGCTCATACATGCCGATTTGCATGAATATGCGGTTTTCGCGGTAAAAAATATTGACATCATTTTTTCATGAAACAGAAACGGGCATGGCGTATTTCATGAATAAACAATGTATATAAATTCATCCGTGCCGTATCAGAAGCCCTGAACAGGCATCGGAAAGCCCGTTCCGCATATCAGAAAAGCCCGTTCCACACATCCGTAAAGGCATTGCCGGAACGCGAAAGAGGCTCTTCCGCACCACAGGAAAGGCTCTTCGGCAACGCGGCAGGAGGCATACCGCCCGACAGAACATCCTAATCCATTGAATATAAACACATTAACAAAACCTCTCAAAACTCGCGTATTTGTCTCCGGATATGCTTTCACTGATTCCGGCGGCACTCTCGTGAGGTTGACGATGAATGTTTATGCGTTTCCGGAAATGCATTTGCAAATTTATGCAATGCAAAGTCCCGCCGCACATTTCATTGTGTTTTACATGAAATAATGATGGCATCCGCCCAGTAGAGACGCAAAATTTTGCGTCTCACAAGCAAAAAACGCAGCAACGAAAGGCATTTCATCACCCCAATAAATAGCGCATCCTCCCCTGTAGAAACGCAAAATCTTGCGTCTCACGAGCAAAAAGCGTGGCAACGAAAGGCATTTCAACACCCCAACAAATAGCATATACATGCTTGTGAGACGCAAAATTTTGCGTCTCTACTTTAGTACGCTGAGCATACCATCATACAGTTTCCCGTCAGTAACAACAATGGCGTCAGCCTGTAGAGACGCAAAATCTTGCGTCTCACAAGCAAAAAACGCAGCAACGAAATGTATTTCATCGCCCCAATAAATAGCATATCCATGCTTGTGAGACGCAAAATTTTGCGTCTCTACTTTAATTTGCTGAGCATAATATGGCGTTATTTTCATATATAAAAACAGTGCCAACGGGCGCAATGAAAACTGCTTTCCGGTTGCCGGATGCTGCCTGTTTTGTTCAAAATATAATCCTGTCCGACAGGTTATAATATGAAAGAAAATTTTCTTTTCGCTTGCTGTTGCACTCTCCTTTCATTATCTTTGCATAAGATAACCTGCACTCGGGAAATTGAAAGCAAGCTCTCTTTCCACTCGTTTGCATTATCTTTGCAAAATAAAAGCGACACTCGTGCAAACCGAAAAAGCACACTTTAAAAACCGGCAGACACCGGTCTGCCACTGCGTCACATCGCCGTGCCACTGCCGGCGGCATTCATATATACAAACATAAAGCTATGATATTATGAAACAAAGAATCATCTTATCAAAGGATATAGAGAATGAGATTGCCGAAGCAATATCAGAATGCAGACACGACAGGCTGTTCGTGCTTACCGACGAGCACACACGCGAGGCGTGCTGGCCACGGTTGCGCGACTTCCTCTCGCTCAAAGACGCCACTCTCATCACCATAAAGGCGGGCGACACTCATAAGGACATCGCGTCTGTATCAGACGTGTGGCGCAGTCTGCAAGAGGGAGGAGCCACGCGACACTCGTGCCTCATCAACCTCGGAGGAGGCATGGTGACAGACCTCGGAGGATTCGCCGCATCGACATTCAAGCGCGGCATCGACTTCATCAACATCCCCACGACACTGCTCGCCATGGTCGACGCATCGGTGGGAGGCAAGACCGGAGTGAACTTCGGGGGACTGAAGAACGAGATAGGAGTGTTCTGCGACAGCCGGTTCGTCATTCTCGACACACTTTTCCTCAACACGCTCGACCACGACAACATCTGTTCGGGCTATGCCGAGATGCTCAAACACGGGCTCCTCAGCGACGACCGCATGTGGAGCGAACTGCTTACATTCCCTCTCTGCAACCCCGACCTGCAACGCCTGCAACTCATGCTCGCCCAATCGGTGAGGGTGAAGGAGAAAGTGGTGGAGGCTGACCCGCTGGAGAAAAACATACGCAAGGCTCTCAATCTCGGACACACCGTGGGGCACGCTCTGGAGTCGCTGGCTATGCGTAAGGGGCAGCCCGTGCTGCACGGATATGCCGTGGCATGGGGACTGGCATGCGAACTGTTCATCAGTCATATAAAAGAGGGATTCCCTACAGACAAACTGCGGCAGACGGCGGCATTCATTCGCGAGAACTACTCGCTGCCGATGGTGACGTGCGACGACTACCCCGAGCTCTACAGACTGATGACTCACGACAAGAAAAACACCGCAGGCACCATCAACTTCACCCTTCTCGCCGACGTGGGCGACATACGCATAAACCGCACGGCGACAAAGGACGAGATATTCGAAGCCCTCGATTTCTATCGGGAAGGGCTATGACAATATTATATAACACATCAAATAATGGACATAGAAAAACTCAAAAGAGTAAGACTCGAGCAGGACGGACTGTCCAAGACGCTCGGAATGGACTTCATATCTACACCTGAACCCGACACGTGCATGGCACGAATGAAGGTTGGAAGACACAACAGACAGGTATTCGGATTCCTCAGCGGAGGAGCGACGCTCGCACTGGCGGAAAACCTCGCGGGCATAGGCTCGATGGCTCTGAGTCCGGGCAAGATATGCCTCGGCATCAACGTGACAGGCAACCACATGAAGGCGGTGCTCGAAGGCGACACAGTCACCGCATACGGACGGTGCATACACAAGGGGCGGACACTGCACCTGTGGCACATAGAACTGAAAAACAACGCCGGCGAACTCATCTCGTCGGTTGAGGTAACAAACTTCATACTCAACCAGAGAACGAAATGAAAAGTTATGCAATGTACCGTCTGCCGCACGGCAGAGAGATAGTAAGGATAACGCAGAGCACGGGCTTGCCCGAGGAACTGCAATCATACAGCGCGCTGAACGGGCGCAGCGGGTTTGTCTTCGCACCGTTCTGCATATCGCAGTCGTGCCCAGTACTGCTCATAAAACCTGACTCCACAGAGACAATGCCTGCTCCGGAATGCCTGGACACAAACGCTCCCTGCGTTCCGCAACACCCTGACGACACACAGGGACGGAGCGTGTATGCGGCTGACTTCGCCGCCTTCCACGAGGCACTCACACGCGGGGAGTTCGACAAACTGGTGCTCGCGCGAAGCACTCAGGTGGAACACGCGCCCTCCATGCAGCCTGAAGAGATGTTCATGAGGGCGTGCCGGCTCTACCCGCGCATGTTCGTGGCTCTCGTATCCACACCGCAAGGGGGCACGTGGCTTATGGCGACACCTGAGATTCTGCTCAGCGGCGACGCGCCGATATACTCCACCATGGCTCTGGCGGGCACCATGCGGCTGGACGACAGTCAGCTGTCGTTCGACACACCAGGGCACGATTCTGACACAGACAGCATCGTGTGGGACGACAAGAACACGCTCGAACAGGAATACGTGGCGGCATATATGCGCGAGCGCATAGCGCACTTCGCCTACAACATAAGCAGTAAAGGACCCTATACGGCACGCGCCGGACGGCTGGTACACCTGCGCACGGACTTCACGTTCACGCTCACCGACATGCATCTTCTGGGCGACATCATCGACAGTCTGCACCCCACGCCTGCCGTGTGCGGCATACCCAAGGACGAGGCGCGGCGGTTCATCATGACGCATGAGTCGGCTGGACGCGGATATTACAGCGGTTTCAGCGGTCCGATAAATCCCGACGGTGCCACACGGCTGTTTGTCTCGCTGCGCTGCATGAGCATCGGCGAGAGGACATGCCGTCTGTATGCCGGAGGCGGACTGCTGCGCGAGAGCGACGAACAGCATGAGTGGGAGGAGACTGAATGTAAGATGGACACCATGAGGTGTGTGATAAACAACGGTTGAAATGTACAGCAACAAGGAGAACGTCAACATCCTTACGGCATTGCTCGCCGCCTATGGGGTGCGCCATGCGGTGGTGTGCCCGGGCAGCCGCAACGCGCCCATAGTGCACAATCTCAACGAATGTCCCGGCATAGAGTGTCATCCCGTGACCGACGAACGCTCGGCTGCCTTCTGTGCCATAGGCATCAGTCTGGCGACCGGCATGAGTCCGGTGGCTGTGTGCGTCACGTCAGGCTCGGCGTTGCTCAATGTCGCGCCTGCCGTAGCAGAGGCGTTCTACCGCCACATACCGCTCATCGTCATCTCGGCAGACCGTCCGGCACAGTGGATAGGACAGCTCGACGGGCAGACACTGCCTCAGCCGGGGGCTTTCGGCATGATGGTGCGCAAGGACATAAGCCTGCCTGAGCCGCACAACGATGAGGAGCGGTGGATGTGCGGACGCATGGTGTGCGAGGCTCTTTATCTTTCCACATGCCGCACTCCTGCTCCGGTGCATATCAATGTGCCGATAACCGAACCGCTTTTCACCTTCGACAGTGAGCGTCTGCCCGACGTGCGCGCCATAAGACGGTGCCCGCGCGACAGCCGGGACTGCATGTGCGACACTCTGCCCGACGGATGGTTCGGGGCACGGAAGCCGATGGTGGTGATAGGACAGATGCCTTGCGGAGCGATTGACAGCCGCACGCTGAAGGAGCTCTCACGCTCATTCGTCACGCTGTGCGAGCCGCTCGGATCCGACGCTGTGCACTTCGACGAGGTCATACGCGCCATAGGCAATGACCGCGACTACATGCCCGACTACATTATATATATAGGTGACACTGTCGTAAGCAAGGCTGCACGACGCTTTCTGAGACTCTCCGCTGCGCCGTCTTGTCTGCTCACGCCGGACGCGGCGGCAATATCCGACCCTCTCATGCATCTCTCCCACATCGCCCAATACGACAGCGCGGAGGCTCTGAAGAGGCTGCCGGAGATGCTGCGTACAGGCTGCCGCGACACCGCAAAACCTCTTCCGCCAGACGCTGCGGAGGAAACCGAAGTCTCACGCACGCGGTTTCTCCGTCTGTGGAACGCCGCGCTCGACACCGCGCGACGCCATTCGGAGGACTACGAACCGGAATATTCGTCAATGGCTGCGGTGAGATACTTCGAGCAACAGCTTGCCGACATGGAATATGACTGGCACGTGCATTACGCCAACAGTTCGGCGGTGAGGCTCGCCAACATCTTCGCGGCACACCACGTGGAGTGCAACCGCGGTGTGAACGGCATAGAGGGATGCCTGTCAACAGCGGCTGGGCACTCCATGGCTACGGCTGACATGGTGTTCTGCATCATAGGAGACCTGAGCTTCTTCTACGACCAGAACGCGCTGTGGAACACTTCGCTGAAAGGCAATCTGCGCATCATCATGCTCAACAACGGAGGCGGAAGCATCTTCCGAGGACTGCCGGGACTGAGCGACAGCGCGGCGGCTGACCGTCTGGTGGCGGCATGTCACGCCACGACAGCGGAGGGAATATGCACGCAAAACGATGTAGGCTACATTGCCGCACACAACATGGAGGAAATGCGGATAGGCATAGTGACACTGCTCACACGCCGCTCCTCACGTCCAATGCTGCTTGAAGTGATGACCGATGCGACGACAGACAACGACGTGATTGCCGCATACTTCAATTCTCTTTCACTCTGACACACCGTCCGGACACACTCCTTTCACAACAAACAATACCCGAACAACATCCTCACACTCTCTTCCATCACATCCGTCCGGTGCCGCACCATCCGACTGGCGGCACCGGATGACAGCACGCATACGTCCGTTCCGGACAATAGAAAATACGATACTTGTATACTAAAACACCTTTTAAGTTTTACAAATGTCACCAAAACACATTATAACCCAGCATTTTGCATAAAATAAACGACAAAATATTATCATATGTAAGATGTTTTCCTTACATTTGTAAAATATTTTACAGCACGTTTAAAATTTATATTTATGAGAAAACTTTTACTTATCGCAGCTGCCCTTTTTTCTTTAGGCAGCATGGCACAAAGACCATTTGAATCACACACAACATTCAACACCCTCAACAAGAGTATGAAAGTGAACAGTCTCATGAGCCGGATGCCGGCAGCACGCATCGCAAAACCGGCGAACGCTCAAGCCAAGGCTCCGGCTAAAGCGCCCGAAGGCGAGTCCCACACTTACTACCTCGACTGCTTCAACTCATGCTTTAAAATAGGCGATATACCTGAAATACACAAAGCCATAGACATTGTGTTTGCAGCCGACAACAAGGTTTATATCAAGAATATGATGTACCCGTCGATGTTCGACACCTACATTGAGGGAGTGCTGAAGGATAATGTCATTACCATCAAAAACGGTCAGCAGATAGGAGAAGTTCAGGGACGTAATATGGTGTTATGCAACATGACATATGATAAAGCAACCAATAAGATAAATACGGACACGTCAAACGACTTCACTCTTACAATAAACAAGGACTACGGTGTAATAACAAGCGAGCCCTCAAGTTATCTCGGAATATGTACCGATGATTACCAGATAACGTTGACTGAAGCCGGAAATATGCAGTTCATACCGGCTGAGCTGTTCCCCGAAGCTGACGAATATGAATACACATACGACTATGAATCGGCAAAAACTCCGCAGCAGAAAGGCAAGAAGGGCACTGTGCAGATAATCAAATTCGGACAATACAGATACATCAAAGGGCTGATGCCGGAAGCTGCTCCGGACGCATGGGTGATGGCAGAAGACAATAACGGCACACTCACAGTCTCCTTACCGCAAGCCATCGGGGAAGACTACGCTGCTGTTTTTATCGACTTCAGCCAGGGAGGTACCTTCATCTTCGATCCCGTCACATTCAAATACGATGCTGCCTCAGACTCTTATGTGATGTCAGAATATTCACTCATCGATCTGTTCCCGACATACGACGAGAAAACGAATACATATAGCGTTGGCTACAGCACAAGCTACAACAACCTGAAAATAAAGGCAACGACAACCGGAATAAGCAGTGTAGGGAACTCAGACGCCGATGTTGTGTCAACGGAATATTACGACCTCTCTGGCAGAAGGGTAAGCGACGCGCAGAAGGGATTGTACATTAAAGTGATGAAATATGCTGACGGAACGACAAAGAGCGTGAAGACCGTTAAGTAATAAATATGTAAAAGCAGGCAATAACATCAATTGTCCATATACAATTTTGCGGCAGGCTTGTCTTATGAAAGGCAAACCTGCCTTTTTTATGTATGTAAGCGGACTCATACTTTTCCAATCCCGAGCCGGTGTGAACTATCCTGTCTCTCATACATACGGTGTCGGCGGATGTATGCAAAACGCAGGATGACAGCACTCTTATGCCTTTCCCGACACACTAAAAACGCAAACCCATAAACTAAAAGCTCCGGACCGGATCAAAAAAACGTAAAAACCAGTACAAGAAAAACACAGAACTGGCACACGAAAAATACAAAAGCCATACACGAAAAATACAAAAGCCGTACACGAAAAATACAAAACCGATATTTAAGAAAGACCTAAACTCCACTCGAGAAACATAAAACAAATACTCGAAAAACGTAAAACCGATACACGAAAAACACCGAACAGGCACAAAAAAAACACAAAACCGACACACGGAAAAGCCTTTCTCATCGTCCAAAAGCCACCAAAAAGAACAATATTTAGGCATTTTGTATAAAAAAATCGGTATTTTATTGTAATTTGAAAGATATTTTATCTACTTTTGTAAAAATTTTTTCAACACTTTAAAAACTTATATTTATGAGAAAACTTTTACTTATCACAGCTGTCCTTTTTTCTTTAGGCAGCATGGCGCAAAGACCGCTTGACTTCACCAAAAACATCAGGACATTCAACAAGAACCTGAAACTGAACAGTCTGATGAGCCAAATGCCGACCTCACACATCGCAAAACCAGCGAAGGCACAAGCCAAAGCTCCGGCAAAAGCACCCTAAGGTGAGTCTCGCACATATTACCTCGACTTCTACAATCAATGCTATGGTGTGGGCATATTTCCTGAAGTTCACAAAGCTGTCAACATCATATTCGGTTCTGAAAACAAGGTTTATATACAGAACATGATGTATCCCTCACAATTTAATACATACATTGAAGGTGAGCTGAACGGTAACGTTATCACAATAAAGAACGGACAGCTGATCGGTGAGATACAAGGATATAACATGGTATTATGCAACATGGTTCTGGATGAAACGACAGGACAGATAAGCCTTGACACATCAAAAGACTTCACTCTTACCATAGACGAGAACTACGGAATAATAACAAGCGACATAACAGGATTCATCGGAATATTCACCGAAGATTACGAAATGGTTTACACCTGTTCAGGAATGATGCAGTTCACACCGGCAGAACTGTACCCTGAAGCAGACGAACACGAATACACATACGACTATGAAGCATACAGCACTCCGCTTCAGACAAACAAGAAAGGCACTGTCCAGATTATAAATCTCGGTCAGTACAGCTACGTTAAAGGTCTTATGCCGGAGGAAGCACCGGACGCATGGCTTATGGCAGTAAACGAAAACGGCTCGTTATCAATCACCTTACCGCAAATCATTGAGAAAGACCGGTGTGCCGCTTTCGTCGATTTCAAAGACGGAGGAGCTATTATCCAGACGCCTGTAACATTCGAATATGACAAGGCGTCAGACTCTTACTTATTGTCAGAATATTCTCTTACAGATTTGTTCGCATCATATGATGAGGCGAGCGGAACCCTTGGCATAGGTTACAGCGCAAACTACGACAATCTGAAGATAAAGGCATATACTACCGGAATAAACAAGATTGAGGACTCAGACGCCGACGTTGTGTCGACAGAATACTACGACCTCTCAGGCCGCAGTCTGAACAATGCCCAGAAAGGCATCAACATCAAGGTGATGAAATATTCTGACGGAACAACCAAGACTGTGAAGGTTGCAAAGTAAGAAACAGATAAAAGCAAGCATACATTATATTATTTATATGTAATTCCTGGCAGGTTTGTCTTATGAAAGGCATGCCTGCCTTTTTTATGGACATACATTTTGTGGTGCGGGAAAGGGAAAGTCAGCCGGTGACGGTTTGCTGTTATGACAAAAAATTGATAACTTTGCGGATATGGCGGCAAAGGGACTGACGGGCGGAAAAGCGTGTCCTGTCATACGCAAGGCGGCACTACGCGGCACGGCATTTCCCAGACACCTTTGCCGACAGCGTTTTAAGACAACAAAAAAGCATAAAGACATGAATAAAAGAGAATGGAAACCGATAGAAGGTTTCGACTTCAAGGAGATTCTTTTCGACGAGTATAACGGCATAGCCCGCATAACAATCAACCGTCCGAGATGGCGCAACGCCTTCACGCCACGCACGACATGGGAGATGTCGCAGGCGTTCGCATGGTGCAGGGAGGCGCAGCGCATAGGGGTGGTGATACTCACCGGCGCGGGCGACAAGGCGTTCTGCTCTGGCGGCGACATGAACGTGAAGGGACGCGGAGGATATGTCGGCGAGGACGGAGTGCCGCGGCTAAACGTGCTGGACGTGCAGAAACAGATACGCTCGCTGCCGAAACCGGTCATAGCGATGGTGAACGGATATGCCATCGGAGGCGGACACGTGCTTCACCTGATGTGCGACCTCACCATAGCGAGCGACAACGCGATATTCGGACAGACCGGTCCCAAGGTGGGATCGTTCGACGCCGGCTTCGGCGCTTCCTATCTTGCGCGCATCGTGGGACAGAAGAAGGCGCGCGAGATATGGTTTCTATGCAGGCAGTACTCGGCGGAAGAGGCTGAGCGCATGGGCATGGTGAACAAGGTGGTGCCCTTCGACGAACTGGAGGACACGTGTGTGGAATGGGCTGAAAGGATGATGGAGCACAGTCCGCTCGCACTGAGAATGATAAAGGCGGGGCTCAATGCGGAGCTCGACGGACAGGCTGGCATACAGGAACTTGCAGGCGACGCCACCATGCTCTACTACTTCCTGGACGAAGCACAAGAGGGAGGAAGGGCGTTCCTCGAGAAGCGCAAGCCCGACTTCGGCAAGTTTCCGAAACTGCCCTAAGCCTCTCTGAGAGACCGTGAAAAGGTCATCACCACAACAGAAAAGGAACGACAAGACACCATTATGAGAAAAATAAGCGTCAGACAGCGCACGCTCCACTTCAGACAACCTGCCGGAACGTCGCGCGGAACATACACCACACGCACGTCGTGGTTTCTGGAAATGACGTCAGACGACGCCCCCGGACGCTCCGGAACAGGAGAGTGCGCGCCCCTGCCCGACCTCAGCTGCGACGCCTCTCCGGCTTATGAGCAGACACTGAAGGCATTGTGCCGGATGTATGAGACGAGGCAGTTGATAGACTACAGCCTCATGCGTCCCTACCCGTCGATGCTCTTCGGCATGGAGACGGCAGAGAGAAACTTTGAGCAGGGCGGCTCTGTCATCTTCGACACACCGTTCACCCGAGGCGAGGAAGGCATACCGATAAACGGTCTGGTGTGGATGGGCTCGCTGCAGGAGATGATGAGCCGTCTGGAGGAAAAGATGCAGGCGGGATTCGCATGCGTCAAACTGAAGATAGGGGCTATTGACTTCGACGACGAGATGCGGCTGATAAGACACATCAGAAACCGCTTCGGAAAGGAATACATAGAGCTGCGAGTGGACGCCAACGGTGGTTTCTCGCCCGCCGAGGCTCCGCAAAGGCTCGAACAGCTCGCGGCATACGACATCCACTCCATAGAACAGCCGATAAGGCAACGGCAGTGGACCGAGATGGCACGGCTGTGCCGCGAGTCACCGCTTCCGATAGCCTTGGACGAGGAACTCATCGGGGTGAACTCAAAGGAGATGAAGACGCAGATGCTCGACTTCATCCGTCCGCAATACATCATCCTCAAACCGTCACTGCACGGAGGCATGCACGGCACGCGCGAATGGAAAGAGCTGGCTGACAAGAGAGGCATAGGCTCGTGGATAACAAGCGCGCTTGAAAGCAACGTGGGGCTCAATGCGGTGGCTCAGCTCGCCGCAATCGTCTACGGACCGGGCATCACCATGCCTCAGGGACTGGGCACCGGACTGCTCTTCACGGACAATCTGCCCATGCCGCTCGAGATAAGGAAAGACCGGCTTTGGCGCGTCCCATGACAACCCATCAGTTTTATGACTTTAGCGAAAGGCCACGACAGGCGGACATTTCAGTCCATACAGATTTGTAATGAGCAGCAGCATAATATGCCGGAACAATAAAAAAATGTGTCTGCCCGTATATAATGAAACGACAGGCACACATCCGGCAAGACATAAATACATACAAAAATGACTCTCGAACAGTTTCTTGAAGAATGGAACAATGCCGACGACTGCATCACGGTGCACACGAGCGGTTCTACGGGCAAGCCCAAGCCCATGCGCGTGGAGAAACGGCGCATGGAGGCGAGCGCACGCATCACGTGTGCCTTTCTCGGTCTGAAGCGGGGCGACACGGCTCTGCTGTGCATGCCGCTCGACTTCATCGCCGGTAAGATGGTGGTGGTGCGGGCTTTGGTGACAGGCATGCGGCTGGTGAGCGTCACGCCCGGCGGGCATCCTCTGCGCGGTCTGCGGGAGCCGCCGGTGTTCGCAGCGATGGTGCCGCTTCAGGTGTACGACAGTCTCGCCGACCCTGAGGAGCGGCGTCTGCTCATGGGCATAAGGCATCTCATCATAGGCGGAGGAGCGGTGGACGACAGTCTGTGCGACTCGTTGAAAGACTTCCCCAACGCCGTGTGGAGCACCTACGGCATGACAGAGACACTGTCGCACATAGCCCTGAGACGGCTCAACGGACCGGAGGCAAGCCTGTGGTACACTCCGTTCCACAACGTAAGCGTGAGCACCGGTGACGACGGATGCCTCGTGATAGACGCTCCCGCCGTGTGCGCGGAGAGGCTGAGGACGAACGACATAGCCGAGCTCGACACCGACGGCAGACGCTTCCGCATCATAGGACGCAAGGACAACGTGGTGTGCAGCGGAGGAATAAAGATGCAGATTGAGGAGATGGAGCGGTTGCTCAAGCCTCACGCCACTTGTCCTTTCATGATAACCAAGGTGAAGGACAGGCGTCTGGGAGAGGCGGTGACGATGCTCGTCGAGGACAGCGACAGCCAGGTAATGCGCCACATATGCGAGGAGCACATGCCGCGATACAGCCGTCCGAAACATTATATATGCGTAGGGCGGCTTCCTATGACTGCCACCGGCAAACCCGCACGTGCCGAAGCGATGAGGATGGCACAGGAAGCCGTCGGAGAGGAATAGGAAGGTGGCGGAGTCAGAGGGCGCGCCGCAGCTCCGCACCGACAATATTCGTCAGTTCCACAAACTCTTCTACAGACAGCTGCTCAGGTCGCCGCGTCATGTATGCGTGCTGCCAGAACGCAGGTTCCACGACACTCTCGCCCGTTATCTGACGCAGACTCACGCGCAGCATCTTGCGCCTCTGTCCGAACACAGCCTTCACTATGCGTCTGAACAACGCCTCATCGCAACCCAGACTTTCCCTCGAGTTGCGCGTCATCCGTATCACTGCGCTCTTCACTTTGGGCGGAGGGTTGAACACATTCTCGTTCACCGTGAACAGATATTCCACATCATACCACGCCTGTATCATCACCGACAGTATGCCGTACGACTTGTTTCCAGGCGGCGACGCAATGCGCCAAGCCACCTCGCGCTGTATCATGCCCGTGCAGCACGGTATCAGTTCCCTGTTGTCGAGCATCTTGAAGAATATCTGCGACGATATGTCGTAAGGATAGTTACCCGTCAGCACGAACGGCTTTCCGTCGAACAGGCGCGACAGGTCCATGCGCAGGAAGTCGTCGCCGATGATGTTCTCACGCAGCGAAGGATAGTGGCTGTTGAGCCATTCCACCGACTCGGCATCAATCTCCACCGCCTTCAGCACGCGGTCTTTCTGCATGAGAAACTGCGTGAGCACCCCCATGCCCGGTCCTATTTCAAGCACCGGAATGTCAGGACAGGCGTCCACCGTGTCGGCTATAGCCTTTGCTATATTCAGATCGGTCAGGAAGTGCTGCCCGAGATTTTTCTTTGGTCTTACTGTTTTCATACGGCAAAGATAATGCAAACGAGCGGAAAGAAAGTTTACTTTCACTTTCCCGAGTGCAGCTTTTCTTATGCAAAGATAGTGAAAGGTGAGTGCAATAGCAATAGGAAAAACGAAGTTTTTTAATAAATTGATATTGCCGAACCGCATCCTATCTTATTAAAAGATAGTGAAAGGTGAGTGCAAAGACAAGCGAAAAGAATATTTTCTTTTCAGAGAAGGCTTTGCCGAACCGCATCCTATCTTATAATAAGGTATCAAAAACGGCATCCCCCTCACTTCCTCATCATTATTATTCCGCATTCAAACTAAAGTAGAGACGCAAAATCTTGCGTCTCACAAGCAATCCCATACCAAACTCTCACACTACAAACATTTGATTTTCAACACATAAAACGCACGGGAGACGCAAAATCTTGCGTCTCTACAAGCATACCAACACAATATTATCACGCAACAAACAATTGATTATCAAAACATAAAACGCCATAAAATAGCAATAATTCCCATCCCAACAACACCTCTGTCAGCGCAACATATCGCAACAACGGCAGTATTCATACACAATCACACAAACTATCCGGTCGCCCCAAACACCTGCCATTGCCTGACGTCATACCCCACTCCATCGCGTTCCACCATCTCAGCGATACAAATGAACAATGCGCACCGCCAACAAGGAATGCAATCGCGGAATGCATAAATACACATTTCCACAGTAAAAAATTTTGACAACAGAAAATCGCGAAACAGAAAACGAAACCGGTGTAAAACCGCTCCCGTAACACCATCCGGACTCATTCGTACATACGTTTATACCAGTATGGCAGACGTCAAGCACACTCCCGACATACCGGACGGTGTTTCCGGCATCGCCAAACAGGCATTATCAGTGCTCTGGAAAGCCTTTCCCGACATACCGGAAAGCCTTTCCGGCAACATCAAACGGTATGTTCCGCAACACGGATGGGGTCATCCTGACACACCAAACAACATAAACAACTGTAACACAGTGCCTTAAACAAAGTTCATAAAAATCGCGTATTTGCATCCTGCGTCTCTGTCGCGCGTAAAAACACACCCTATTTCGAGTTACCATATATAGGATTGCATAAACCGTTCCGCATCCATGCATATTTATGCATTGCCTCCACCGCATCACACCATATGCCGCACAGCGCGTCACAAGAGCGCAGGCAACGGCTGCGGAAGTAATGTCCACGCATCATTACATGCCCATTCCATAACCCTTCACCCCCACATACATACCGCCCGCACCCCAAAGCAGAGACATAGTAAAAACCCAAAGAATAACGCATCCTGCCAAAGTAGAGACGCAAAATCTTGCGTCTCACAAGGAGCCAAGCGCAATCAGACAGCACAATAAAACATGATATGAACAGGCACATCATTGCTTGTGAGACGCAAAATCTTGCGTCTCTACTGGCTCACGCCATCGGGATGATGCACAAGGAACCGTGACTCTGACAATCTATCAGGTCTGCACAATGTGCCATTCAACACTATACAACGGATAAATACGGCTGTTGCTGAATAAGTGTTTTTGCTGTTCAATATATACAAAAATACATCACACCTCTACGACAGAGGTGTATATGGTTTTCGATTAATGCATAATTTATTGTCCGTATTGTTGTATATGTATTGTATATTTATATTTATTCCCAATCCATATTAGTTAATATATGTGTAAATAGGTTAATTATATTGCTATAATCTTTGCTATTTCGTACAATAATCTTAATTTTGCTGATGTTTAGAACAATATATATCACGATATGTATACACCTCTGTCGTAGAGGTGCATGGTTCTCAAAGCGGAAACGGTGTGTCTTTTCAGGTCTGCAAGGCTGGATGAAGCACCGTGACGCAGAATCTCTCACACGCGTTACCTTACAATATAAGCTACGTTACTCTACATTAAGTTTCATCCATAAACAGACAAATTATCTTATTACAACGAAGCGTACCGGCTCATATGAAACGTCGGACAACCGCATGACGACACCCAAGCGGCACCAGAAAGAGAATAAAGTATAAAACCAACGAAAATAAAATGGAAATGAAAAAATTGTATGAAAGACCATCCGTCAATGTGATTGCAATGGAAATGGAGCAAGTGATGCAAAGCTATTCATCTTTAAATCCCGGCAAAGGATTAGATGATCCTGGCTACCCAATTATTGAATCAGGAATGCCGGGAGATGATGGCACTGACTTGACTAAAGCCTCTAATGAAAATCATGCAAAACCATACAATGTATGGGAATGAGAACGTGAAAGGAAAGAAGCAAACAACAAGAAAAAGAAGAAAGGAATAACTATAATTATGAAACACTTTAATACTTTACTTACAGTGATGTTCCTGCTTGTCTGGGGAGGGAACATACAAAGTGCAAAAGCACAGAGCTCAGACATTGACTGGACTCAAAACGCAATAGACTTCAGGTATGCAGTCGACAAGAATGTTTATCTTTATAATAAGACCCACAATGGCTTCCTTAACGCCGGTGGCAAATATGGCATGCAGGCGGTGCTTAACCCGAGGGGCATCAGGCTGACATTGAGAAAGAACGGAGATATTTATTATCTGGAAGGTCCTGTTAAAAACGAGTCAGAAAACAATAAAGGAAACTGCATCGGAATTATTAATCTGAACTCTGATATTTATATCGACCTTGCAGACCCTACCAAGTATCCCCAAACAGCAATGATCCTCACAGCCTCAGGAACGAATACCTTCACTATAAATACAGACGGTCATTACTACAACTATAACGAAACCAAAGGATGATATATAATAGCCAACGGCAGAGAAAATAATGCCGACGAATGGTGTCTTGTCGAAGCAGATGACTACCAAAATGTAATCTTTAAAGAATCCGAGCAAGGACGTTACAATATCAGCGGTCTTATTCTTAACTCACGTTTCATACGTAACGTCGTTACACAGGAATCAGAGGCATTCTGGTCAACATATAAATTGAACTATGAATCTGACGATTATTGTACATCTATAGATCCGAAAATGGGAACAGAGGACAGTAACGACGGTTACGCATCTGAGTTCGGTGCGTTCGGCTGTCTTGAGATGGGTCACGTGGAAGGAAGATTCTATCAGGAAATAAGCGGTCTGAGACCGGGACTTTATGCAGTCACAGCACAAGCCTTCTTTGACACAAAAGACCAATGCACTTACAAAGGAGGCGCATATAGCACAGACAATCCTGCTGAAGCTTCTAACGCATACCTATATGCAAATGACGCAGAGACGAGAATCCCTACATTACCAGAGAATGATTATAATACATTCAAGAGATATGTGGATGAGCAATATAATAGCCTCACAAATGATGGTGAAACAAATGATAAACAATATTTCCGTCGTAATGTACCGGCAGCATACTTCCTAGCTCAGGGCAACCAGTTCTCTCCTGACGAGACATTCCACAGGGTCACAACATACGTGACAGTAACCGCTGACGAAGGAAGTGCAACCGGTTCACTTGAACTTGGCGTAAGAAAAGACGCAGTAGGCGGACGTGTATATGTGGACAACATCAGTCTTTATTACATCGGCAATGAGGACGAACATTTATCGTTCGGAGTTGACGCGTACGGAGACGAATCCTCGGTTGATACATACACATATGAAAAGGAGTATTATTTCAATCTCAGCCGTAAGTTCAATCTCAACCAGTGGAGCGCGCTCACACTTCCGGTTGACCTCACTGGACAACAGGTTAAGGAGGCTTTCGGCGATGAAGTGGAACTCTGCAAGTTGTATGGAGAGAACCCGGATAATCATAACCAGATACTTTTCGAGCCAGTAGATATCAACAACACATACAATGCGGTAATCGAAGCGAACATGTGTTACCTTGTAAAGGTTAAGGCTGATGCTAAGTTCAATGAGAACGCTCCGTATACATTCAACAGAAGAAACGAAGCTAAACCAAATTACGAAAGTGATCCTGTGAAGGTGACTTACAACCATGGATACATCTATGAGTTCACAGGCGTAAGCTGTCCGGGAGGAATCAAGAAACAAGAAACAAAACCATCAACCGATGGGAAACTGTATTATACATATTTCAACTACCATCCCGAATATGCTCCTAAAGGCTCATACGTAATGTCCGGAGGCAAAATGTATCATCTTACAGACAATTGGGACAGCCTTATAGGTACTGCATGGTACATCACCGAAGCCAATTCGTCGACAGAATCAAAGACCTTCGTGATAGACAACGGCAACGGGACGACTGACATCAACGGCATCGTGACAGAGACACCTGCCGGGAAGGCTGCCGAGGGAGTATACACCATAAACGGTCAGAAGGTAGCTTCAGACAAGTCGCTCAACGACCTGCCGAAGGGCATATACATCGTTAACGGTAAGAAATACATCGTAAGATAAGAAAGAAATTCATCATGCGTTAATGTTCAACCGTGAGGCTGGA
>OLSN01000809.1_pt1 | contig 31449 bp, 27 predicted proteins | sample 1672411 | NCBI WGS metagenome assembly OLSN01 (sample SAMEA3136683, study PRJEB25190) | human gut metagenome | biome: human gut; feature: human-associated habitat; material: faeces | place: Austria | collected 2013 | reverse complement strand
GAGACGCTCGCCGCACTCCCCGGGCTGCGCCTGATCTGCATAGCCGCCACGGGCAATTGAATTCCTAAAGAATAAAATCCCATATTAAATACCATATTTCCAATTGCTTTTCCTATATGATATTCTCTAAATGTATAGAAAAAGAATATAAGTAAAATTCCTGTATAACTGTAAGTAACCTTTAGTATATATGCAAGTCCCATAGCGCCAAATACAGCAATTAACTGGGTAATCCAATTTAATGTACCAAAACTAAATACTTTTAATAAAATTTTTGGATATTCTATTCTAAACATTGATATATTGTATAAAATCCATATCATTATATAGCCTATAAGCAGTCCAACCATTACACTCTGACCTGATAGATTTATAAAATATCCATGTATCATATCGTAAGGGACTTCCGAAATCACAGCAAATAATAAAAGCATATATAAATGTTTTTTCTTATATCTTGTGTGATAAAATCCTTCAACAAGTAAAAAGCAATATATAGGAAAACTCAATCTTCCAATACTTCTCATTACCATATATAAACTACTGCCTTGCGCTAAAAAAGCCATAGCAATATGGTCAATAAGCATAGCCACTACAGCTATAATTTTTAAGGCAAATGAGGATAGTCCATATTTGTCTAAATCAATATACATCCCCATTCCTTTTTTATTTAATTCCTGAAAATTCATAGATTATGTATAAGCCAACTACATTAAATTGTAATTGGCTTTCCTTTCTAATATTATTTTGTAATTAAAATTGCCACACTCCTTGGTTGAGCAGTAAATGTTCTGTCACCATCGTAAACTGTATTTGAATCAGTTGTGCATAATAATTCCCATTTTTTCTTTTTTCTTGCTGATGGAATTCCAAATTCCTGTGGTTCCCAATGCATATTATAGGCTACATACACATCTGCCTCTTCCTCTCTTCCTGCCTCCATGGCGTATGCTCCGCAATACATAGCAGAAAAATGTCTGTTAATATGTGCGAAATCCGGATACCACGCTTTACTTCCATGATATGACATATCCGGAAGTCCATATGATTTATAATCCATTAATCTTAATTCTTCAGGCATGTGTAAAATCTTATGTTCTTTTCTAAACTTTATCAATGCCTTTGTATATGCAAATATTTCTTTTGCACATGCATTAGTATTCCAGTTTGTCCATGAAATTTCATTGTCAAGACAATAAGGATTGTTGTTTCCCTTCTGAGAATTGCACATCTCATCTCCTGCATAAATCATCGGTACTCCCTGACTAAGTAATACTAATGCCAAAGCATTTTTCATCTGCTTCTTTCTAAGATCCATTACCTTCTTCTTACGGGTTTCGCCTTCAAATCCACAATTCCAGCTATAATTATATACTGCACCATCATTGTTATTTTCGCCATTGTCTTCATTATATTTTCTGTCATACGAAACCATATCAAACAATGTAAATGTATTATGATTTGCCACATAATTTACATAGGCCACTCCCGGTGGATTTGCCTTAATCTTATATGAAATGGTATTAAGCATATCCTCATCCCCTTTAAGGAATCTTCTCGCTGTCACCATAAAATCATCATTAAAATTAGCAAGGTTCTTTATTTCAGGTCTGTCATTATAGAAATCAGTATCCGCAGCAAAACTATATGTAAATATCTTTGTATCTGATAACAAATTATCCGTCTGAATCATCTTCATAACCGCCGGCTCACAATTTGCATGAATTCCGTCTATGTGATAACTCATAACCCAATAATGAAGGCAATCTAAGATTAATGTAGGATTCGTTCCTTCCGGGAAGAAAAATTCCATTGAAACTTCTATTCCGTTCTTATGAAGTTCCTTTACCATATATTTAAATTCATCTACTTCACTGCCTGATTCCTTAGCATAAGCGTAAGAAGCCTTTGGAGAAAAAATATATCCATCGGTATATCCCCAATAATTTAATTTTTCATTAGGAATACTAAAGCTACCTTTCATTGATGTCGGCTGTTTTTCAACATATACTTCATTAAATTCATATGCCGGCATAAGTTCAATCATTGTAATTCCAAGTTCTTTTAAATATGGAATCTTATCTACAATTCCAAGATATGTTCCCGGATGCTTTGACTTTGCACTTTTATGCTTTGTAAACCCTCTTACATGCAAACGATATATTATTGTTTCATCAAATGGATGATGTAATGGGCCATCGTCTTCCCAGTCATAATCATCATCTATAATTGTTCCTCTTAAGTTTTGTGGCTGTACTCCCCATTCTTTCTTTCCTGAAAGTGACTTTGCATATAAATCAGTTACAATATTTCCATCAACAATAAAATTATAGTCATATTTTCTATAATCCAAACCTTCTACTGACATTGCATGAACATTACCTATAACCTGAGAAGCTTCAAATGATAATTGTTCTTCTTTTCCTGTCTCTCTGTCATAAAGAATCACTTTACACTGACTTGTATTTTTTGCGGTAATTGCAAAATTAACTTTATTTCCAATTACGCTAGCCCCCATTATCAGAGGGTTTCCTCTTGTGATTTTTATATTAGCTATATCCATGCTGCCTCCTTGATTCTCTGACCATTTCTATTATCCAAAAAATCTGTAAATAAACTTAAATTTTTGTTGCTTATGCAATACATTATTGCTTATTACAGACCCTAATATAAATGTAATTATATCATAGTAAAAATATAAGAGAAACCTTGAATTTAATTTTACATCCTTATAATTTTATTTTCATTGTCACAATTGCTGTTTTTCAAAATTTTATTTTCCTATTTATATGTATTTTTCACCGTTGCTTTAATACATAAAAACTGATATACTCTAATTTACGGAAAATTTTTGAGTATTATAAATTCATGAGAGGTAATATTAAATGATAAGTACAAGTAATGTTTCATTGAGATTTGGCAAGAAAGCCTTATTTGAAGACGTAAATATTAAATTTACACCAGGTAACTGTTACGGATTAATTGGTGCTAACGGTGCCGGTAAATCAACATTTTTAAAGATTCTCACAGGCGAACTTGAGCCAACAAGCGGTGAAGTTATTATAACTCCGGGTGAGCGTCTTTCATTCTTAAAGCAGGATCACTTCCAGTATGATGAATATACTGTTCTTGATACTGTTATCATGGGTAACCAGAGATTATACGAAATTATGAAAGAAAAAGATGCTATTTATGCAAAGCCTGATTTTAGTGATGAAGACGGAATCCGTGCTTCAGAATTAGAAGGTGAATTTGCAGAAATGAACGGATGGGAAGCTGAAAGTGATGCCGCTACTCTTTTAAATGGTTTAGGTGTAGATACAGAATACCATTACAACACAATGAAAGATTTAAACGGTAATTTAAAGGTTAAAGTATTACTTGCCCAGGCATTATTTGGTAACCCTGATATTCTTCTTCTTGACGAACCTACAAACCACTTAGACTTAGATGCTATCGGATGGTTAGAAGAATTCTTAATCAACTTTGACAATACAGTTATTGTTGTATCTCATGACAGATACTTTTTAAATAAAGTCTGCACACAGATTGCAGATATTGATTATGCTAAGATTCAGCTTTATGCCGGAAACTATGATTTCTGGTACGAATCCAGTCAGTTAATCGTTAAGCAGATGAAAGAAGCTAACAGAAAGAAAGAAGAAAAAATCAAAGAATTACAGGACTTTATTCAGCGATTCAGTGCTAATGCTTCTAAATCAAAACAGGCAACATCTAGAAAACGTGCCTTGGAAAAGATTGAACTTGACGACATTAAGCCATCAAGCCGTAAATATCCATACATTGATTTCCGTCCTGCCCGTGAAATTGGAAATGAAGTATTAACTGTAGAACATTTATCAAAGACAATTGATGGTGTTAAAGTATTAGACGACATTTCATTTGTAGTTGGACATGAAGACAAAATCGCTTTTGTAGGTTCTAACGGACTTGCTAAAACAACATTATTCCAGATTTTAGCAGGCGAAATGGAACCTGATGAAGGTTCATATAAATGGGGAATTACAACTTCACAGTCATATTTCCCTAAGGACAACACAAAAGACTTCGATTGTGACGACATTATTGTTGACTGGTTAACACAGTATTCTGAGATTAAAGATCCTACATATGTAAGAGGATTCCTTGGAAGAATGTTATTTGCCGGCGAAGACGGTGTTAAGAAAGTTAGAGTTTTATCCGGTGGTGAAAAGGTTAGAGTTATGTTATCAAAGCTTATGATTTCAGGTGCTAATGTTTTAATTATTGACGAACCTACTGACCATTTAGACATGGAAAGTATCACAGCACTTAACAACGGATTAATTAAATTCCCTGGCGTATTATTATTCTCTTCAAGAGATCATCAGGTAGTTCAGACAACAGCTAACCGTATCATTGAAATTGTAAACGGTAAATTAATCGATAAAGTTACTACTTATGATGAATATCTTGAAAATGACGAAATGGCAAGAAAGCGTACTGTATATACAATGGACGGTCAGGATTCTGACAACTAATTTAGTATTACTACGATATATTGTTAAATATCATTTTCATTACAATTCATATTACTTTTATGATGTAATAGAATGGAGAATATTATGAGACCTGCAACTATAATGTTACCTCCCGGAGATATGGAGGCAATAGGAATTATAGAATTTGTTCATGGTATGTGTGAACACCGTAATCGTTATGACCATGTACTTAAATTTTTTAGTGATAAAGGATTTATCTGTGCAATCGCAGATATTAAAGGACACGGAGAAAATGTTCTTACTCCTGATGACTATGGATATTTTGGCGAAGATGGTTACAAGGGACTTATTCAGGATATTGACGACTATACTACATTTTTAAAAAGAGAATACCCTAATCTTCCATTAATTTTGATTGGTCACAGTATGGGTTCTCTTCTTGTAAGAGGTTACATTAAGAAATATTCAGAGAAAATTGACGCTTTAGTTGTATGTGGTTCACCATCTGAAAATTCATTTACAGAATTAGGTAAAATTCTGATTCGTGTTATGGAGGTTTTTGTTGGCAACAGATACAGAAGTCCTTTTATTTCAAGAATGTTAAACGAACCATTTGAAAAACCATTTAAAAAAGATGGAATTAAAAACGCCTGGTTATGCAGTGACCTTTATGAGGTTGACAAATATAACAAAGACGAAAGATGTGGATTTGATTTCACACTAAACGGCTACTACTCATTATTTTCTTTAATGCAGTATGTCTACAATAAAGACGGCTATAAAAATAAAAACCGTGATTTGGAAATAATGTTTATCTCCGGTGATGATGACCCTTGCAAAATTAACGATAAGAAATTTAAAGAATCCGTACTTCTTTTAAAGAAAAGAGGATTCCAAAATACCTTTTCAAATACCTATCCCGGCATGAGACATGAATTATTTAATGAACCGGGTAGAGAAGAAGTTTTTGATGATATTTTAAAATTTATAGAAATTAAACTTGGAATTGAAACTTCAAGAGATTAAATATAAAACCTCCTGTGATATTAAGATGTATCACAGGAGGTTTTATATTTTATTTAATTACTTTTTTCTCATTCAACTATTTTATTTATATATTCCTTATCCAAGCATTTGCCAAATCCATCCAGCATTCACATTCCTTTACTACTCCATATCCGTCAGAACTCATTGTAAGCTCTCCTGCTGTTCCGATTCCATGCGCTCCACCTGCAAACACATGTAATTCTGTAGGTATATTATGCTGTCTTAATGCTGTTGCAAACATTAATGAATTTTCTACAGGTACTGTCTCATCATCAAAGCAATGCCATATAAAAGTCTGCGGAGTATCATTGTTCACATATTTCTCCATGGACATTTTATAATTAAGTTCATCAAATCGGTCTCCTAAAAGGTTTTCTATTGATTCCTTATGTCCATATTTACCTGATGATATAACCGGATAACACAAAATCTGTGCATTAGGTCTGCATACTTCATTTCCATTTGCCCTATTATTTGTAAACTGAGCTTTATTCCATGAATTTCCATAACTTGCGACCAAATGACCACCCGCTGAAAATCCACAGGTAATTATCTTATCTGCATCTATGTAATATTTGTCAGCATTTTCCCTAAAATACTTAACAGTTGCTGCTAACTGTAATAATGCTGTTGGATAAACTGCCGGTTTTACCGAATATCTTAATACTGCAGCATGATATCCCATAGCCATGAATTTTAAAGCAATTCCTTCAGCTTCTCTATCAGACGTCATCTCATAACCGCCACCCGGACATATAATTATCAATGGTCTTAATCTTCCATCGTACAATTCTTCTGAATTGCCAATCATATATGTAGTTATCTCAGCTGTTGGATGATGCTCCCCTATCTTTACACTAATCTTTTTGTGTATCATATTCTTTCCTTTCCCTTTGAAAATTCAAAGTATTTTCATCCGTCATAAAATTATATTTCTAATAATTTCCTAAAATCTGCATATTTAACGCCTCTGCATTAATACCACTTAAAGCATTAACAACTCCCGGCTGGTCTGATTTTCCTTCAAATTCAACGTAAAATCTGTATTCCCATTTCTTTCCCGGAACCGGTCTTGATTCAATTCTTGTCATATTCAAATCATTATAAATAATATGTGAAAGCATTGTATACAATGAACCACTTTCATGAGGCATTTCAAAACTTATACATATATTATTTGCTTCACGTCTTGCAATCTTTCTACGGCTTACTATTATGAACTTTGTTGTATTTATACTGCTTTGATTTACATCTTCAGCCAAAACTTCTAATCCGTATAATTTTGCTGCATTTCTGCTTGCAATACATGCTCTTGTATTATCTTTTTCCTGAGATATAATCTGTGCCGCAATTGCAGTATTAGCACAATTTACTTTATTCCATCCGTATTCATCAATAAATTTGCTACTTTGCATTAACGCCTGTGGATGAGAATAAACTTCTTTAATTGTTTCTAAAGTTGTTCCTTTTACCGCACTTAAACAATGGCTGATTTTTACATCAAATGAATCAACTATATAATTTTCAAATTCAACCAGCAAATCATATACATCTGTTACAATTCCCGCTGTTGAATTTTCAAATGGAAGTACAGCATAATCTGCATCTCCATCTCTTACTTCTTTCATTGCCTGTTTAAAAGTAAGTACATTGTGGTATGTAGCATTGTCACCAAAATAACTCATTGCTGCCTGCTGACTGTATGCTCCGTCAATTCCCTGATATACCACCTTAGCATTTTCCATCGGAAGTTTGCTTATGATATCAAATCCTATATCATTATTTATTCCTTCTTCTGTTAAAAGCTTATACTGAAGTTTTCTACTCATTGACATTATTTGCTCAAATAATTCTTCAATGCTATGCGCATAAAATTCATCTGAAGCCATAGATTTAAGAACTGCGATTTTTTCCAATTCTCTTTTTCTGTCTAATACCGGCTTTCCTGTATGAAGTTTATACTCTGCTACTTCCTTACAAAGTTCCATTCTCTCTTCAAATAATTCAATAATCTGCTTATCTACGCGATCAATTTCGCCTCTTGTCTCTTTAAGATCTAACATAATAGTACCTACTTCTCTATGTTTTATTTTCTCATTGCACAGCCCTGACATCCTGAACAACCCGGATTAACATTTCCTGACTGTTCTCTTAATTCATCTAAAAGCTGTTCTGCTGTCTTTTTACTTATTGGATTTATTGCATATGGTGCAATCTGTACTAATGGTTCAAGCACAAATTCTCTTTTATGCATTTCTCTATGTGGAATAAACAAATTGCTGTCTGCAACTATTTCATCATCATATAAAACAATATCCACATCTAATGTTCTTGGTCCCCAATGAATTTCTCTTGTTCTGTTAGCTGCTGCCTCGATAGCATTAACAGCCTTTAATAATTCCTGTGGTGAATATAATGTTTCAACTTCAACACATCCGTTTAAGAAATCATCCTGTTCTACCGGACCATATGGCTTTGTCTGTATAAACTTGGAAATTGCTCCTACTTTGCAGTTTTCATCATCATATAACATATCTATAGCCTGATTAAGATATCCCTCTTTATCACCTATATTTGAACCTATACTAAGGTATGCCTTATGCCATCCTCTGCTTACACTTACAGCCACATTTCCAAATGGCAATTTAATTGGAGCATTTGGCTTATTTATAGTAAAATCTACTTTTCTAATTTTCGGAAATTCTTTTAACAATGCTCTTGTTGTCTGCTCTGCAACAGCCTCAATCAAATCAAATCTATTTTCAGTTAAAAACTTATTTATAAATTTACATGCTTTTGCATAATTAACCGTATCATCTAAATCATCACTAAGTCCCGGTGTCATTACATCTGTATACAGATTAGCATCTACATAAAATTTCTGACCATCTCTCTTTTCTTCTTCATTGCATCCATGATATGCAAATATCTCAAGTTGCTCTATTCTAATAATGTCCATAAATACTCCATTAATATATTTTAATTAATCCTATATATAACAGTGACATAAATATAATGCCGGGGTCATAATCCCTAACTTTGATGTCACTTTATTTCTTATTCATTTTCATTGAATATTATCTTATCTTTGTTTGCAAATAGCCTGTGCCATCAACAGTGCCTGATAATTATCTCTTACATCATGTACTCTGAAAATTCTGCAACCTCTTTCATATCCGATGACAGTTGTAGCACATGTTCCAACACTTCTTTCAGGTGCAGGAATATCTAATGTAAGACCTATAACTGATTTTCTTGAAGTTCCAAGAAGTACAGGAAATCCAAGATTTACAACCTTATCGCATTCGTTAATAATCTGAAGATTATGTTCATAAGTTTTACCAAAACCTACTCCCGGATCAAGTACTACCTGACTATCCTTTACACCGTTTCTTCTTCCTATCTCAACACTTTCCTTTAAATCATTTAATAAATCTTCAACGTAATTGTCATACTCTGCCTTAGGTCTGTTATGCATTACGCATGCTGCAACATCTGTTCCTGCTATTGACTTTGCTACTTCTTCATCATATTTAAAGCCCCAGATATCATTAATCATATCTATACCGGCTTTTACTCCGGCTTTAGCAACCTGTCCTTTATAAGTATCAAGAGATACTGCTATATCAAAATTATTTTTTATTGCCTCGATAACAGGTATAGTTCTTTCTATTTCCTCTTCATCACTTATCTTTGTGTAGCCCGGTCTTGTAGATTCTCCTCCTACATCTATTATCTTTGCACCATCTCTAATCATCTCTGCTGTATGCTTTAAAGCTTTATCTACTGAGTTAAATTTTCCACCATCCGAAAATGAATCCGGTGTTACATTTAAAATTCCCATAATAACAGGTTCGTTGTCTAAATCAAAATAATATTTTCCTATTTGCATTGTAAAACTCCCATAATTTCTCTTTTCAATTCTTTATCTTTATTAAATTCGCCTCTTGAAGCAATTGTAATAGTTTTGCTTCCCGGCTTTTTTATTCCTCTTGCCGACATACACATATGCTCAGCTTCAACTAAAACCAATACACCCTTTGCATCCAAATATTCCATAAGAGCATCTGCTATCTGATTAGTCATCTGCTCCTGTATCTGAAGTCGTCTTGCATACACTTCGACAGTTCTTGCAAGCTTGCTTATTCCTACCACTTTTCCATTTGGAATATACGCTATATGTGCCTTACCGTAAAACGGCATTAAATGGTGTTCGCAAGTTGAATAGAATGTAATGTCTTTTTCAATAACAACATCACTATTATCACACGAAAATGTCCTTGCTAAATGTTCCCCGGGATCCTGATTCATCCCTGAAAGCAGTTCCTCATACATACGTGCCACACGGTTTGGAGTATCCACTAACCCTTCTCTTGTTACATCCTCTCCAATTCCCTCTAACAATAATGTAATTGCCTGTTCAATTTTGTTCTTGTCAAACATGTCAATCTCTCCTTCCGGCTTTAACTGTTTGCGTCATTAATAATATTTTTCAAATCACCTAAGTACGATAAGGAACCAAAAGCAAGTATCATATCAATTTCATTATTTTTGTACAAATTTTCTGCTTCCTTTACTGCTTCTTCTAATGTCGGTTCAAATGTCACATTCTTATTAGAATCGGCAACCGCCAAAGCTAACGCTTCACCATTAAGTGCTCTTTTATTATCTGGCGTAATTGTAAAAATCTTTTTAGCTAACAAAGCTACAATTTTTATTTCTTCACTGTAGTCCTTATCCGCCAACACTCCCATTATAAAGGCTATTCTTTTATTTGTAAAATACATTTCTATAGATTCTTTAAGCTTAATTGCCGCTCCCGGATTATGAGCTCCATCAATAACTATCAAAGGTTGTTCTTTTACAACCTCCATTCTTCCCGGCCATTTTGCATTCTTCATTCCTTCTATTATATTTTCATCCGTAATATCGTAGCCTTTACTTCTTAAGATTTCTAACGTCTCAATAGCTGTACAGGCATTAATTAACTGATATGCACCCATCATTGATATTTTAACAGAAAGTTTTTTATCATTCGCTGTTACATAATCAAAAGAAGTTATATATCCATCAATTTTTATATTATAAGGCTCATTTGCCACAACAACTTTGCTATTTTTAACCGCTGCCTGTGATTCTATAACATTTATTATGCTTTCACCCTGATTTGACACAACAACATCGCTGTTTTCTTTAATTATGCCTGCTTTCACTTTAGCAATATCTTCTACAGTGTTTCCTAAAAACTGCATATGATCCAGACTAATTGATGTTATAACGCTGCATAACGCTTCCTTTTCCACATTTGTTGCGTCTGTCTCTCCACCCATGCCGGTTTCTATCAAAACTATGTCACATGGTTTATTTGAAAAATATAAATAAGCCAGTGCTGTTTCAACCTCAAACGATGTCGGATGATGTTTTCCCTGACTTACCATTCTATCGCATGCACTTTTTACATTCGCCATATATTTTGCAAATTCTTCTTCGGTTATATTTTTACCATCAAATTGTATTATTTCTCTATACTCAAATACCGCCGGGGAAGCATATCTTCCAACATGATACCCTGCCTTCAAAAGTACATTCTGTACAAACGTAAAAACCGAACCTTTTCCATTTGTCCCAGCAACATGAACTATTTTCACTTTATCCTGAGGATTTCCAAGTTCATCAAGTAATGTTTTTATAGCTTCTAATCCTAATATACTTCCGTATTTTGTAGTTTCTTCAACAAATTTTCTTGCTTCACTATAATTCATAATCTTCTCTCTTTTATATCTGGTCTGACTCTATATTTTGTTTTATAGTTATAAATATAACTATCGTTTTATCATATATCAGCTGTTAATATTTTTTCTTTTTCACTTATTTCATAGTAGATGCTACATTTTCTATACAATAAAAGTTGCAGCAAATATGCTGCAACTTTTATTATGTCATATTGCTTTATACTCATTAAGGTGCAGAAGTTGTTTCTACTGCACTTGTAGTCTCTGCAACTGTGCCTGACTCTCCAGCCTGCTGTGTCGTCTGACTTTCATCTGCCTTAAGATACTCAGCTTTAAGATAGCCCTGCTTGTCACCATACTGTACCTGATACCATTCTCCTTCGTTATTTAAAACTGTAACAGCTTTTCCTGAAGGTACCTGTGTTATAATCTCAGCTTCCGTGCTGGCTGACTGTCTCAAATTCAATGTATCTGTAGTGTACATTGTAAGTACCGCCTGTGTTGTTTCTTCAACAGTAGTTGGTTCCTGAGTTGTTGTCTCTACCACAGGTGTTGTAGTAGGTACTTCATTCTTTTTCTTACTTCCTCCGGAAGCAATCTTTGAGATAATTATTATCAGAACAATTAAAACAACTAAAGCTATGCCACCAATCATAAAAATCTGATTTCTCTTTCTGATTTGTTCTTCTCTGGCCTGCTCAGCTCTTTTCTTTCTTTCTAAAATTCTCTGCTGTATCTCATCATCATAAGTTCTTGGCATATTAACTCTGCCTCCTTTTTAAGATGCAATTTATTCTTCTGCATCCTCTTCTTCTGCATAAATCTGTTCAAATACTTCTGCTACCATATCGTATTCTTCATCGTCAGGTATAGATTCAATTGAAGGTGTTCCTTCTTCATCTTCGTAATGACGATAAAATTCTACTGAAAAATCAGGTTTATCTTCTTCATAATCATCAGATACTGCTACGTAATCCTGACCTTCAATCTCAAAAATGCCAATTACTTTGTAATCTACTTCTGAGCCATCATCAAATTCTATTGTAACATACATATCCATGTCATCTTCATCATCTTCAAACTGTTTTCCCATAGTTCACCTCTATTAATTATATTTTTAATACCACTACTTTATCAAAAACCGCCTAAAATTGCAATGCTTCTCCCACAAACTGCGACATTTGCATTGTATTTCCAAGATTTTGCCGCATTCCAAAAATATGCAGATTCTTCTTTGTTCTTGTCATTGCGACATAAAATAACCTTCTTTCTTCTTCAATTTCATCCTGTTTTATCGCCCTTGCCGAAGGAATAAGTCCCTGATTTGCATCAACTATAAAAACAACCTCAAATTCAAGTCCCTTAGCACTGTGCATTGTAATTATATTCACTCCTTCACACTCTTTTTTTCCATCATTATCGATTGCATGTTTCATCCACGATTCAACCGTTTCATATTTCATGGCATCATACTGAATTATATTTATAATATCCAATAATTTTGAAAATTTTATGCCCTTTTCCTTTGAATATTGCTGCAAATATTTTTCATAATTACATCCGTTCTTTATATATAAAACACACGCTGCAGGATTCATTCTTCTTATCATTTTAAAATGAAATTCTAAATTTCTTATATTATTCATTATCTCATCATTATGCCCATATATTTTTTTGAGATTATAAAAATTCATATCCTTATCATTCATAATCTGTCTGCTTATGTATCTTACCGGCTTATTCATAATTCTTACCAAATCTTCATTTTCACAAATTGGTTTATTCAAATCTGAATAAGCACATCTTACATACGATAATATATCCTTTCCAACCGAATTATCATATATACTTTGTTTCTGTTTTTTTACACTGCAACCTATCCTATAATCAGAAAACACATTTTTTATTGTCGGAACCTGACTGTTGTTTCTTACAAGTATCGCAATGTTTTTCAATTCTACGCCTGTCTTTTGATATTGCTTTATTTTCTTTACTATATATTCAAATTCTTCTTTTTGATTGTAAAATATCCTCACATCAGGCTTATTTATATCTTTAGATTTTTTATTTGCAATAATTTTTTTACTAAATCTTTCTTTATTATTTTCAATAAGACTTAACGACATCCGTAAAACTTCCTCAGGACATCTGTAATTGATGTTTAATAAAATTTCTTTGCAATCAGGAAAATCCTTCTTAAAATCAAACATCAGCTTTGGAACAGAACCCCTGAATCCATAAATCGCCTGATCATCATCCCCTACTATAAAAACATTATTTCTTGGAGTTATTAACATTTTTATATTTTCATACTGCATTTTATTAATATCCTGAAACTCATCTATTAACACGTATCTATATTTATCCCGCCATTTTTGTAATGCTTTTTCATCATTTTTCAATATTTCATTACATATAATTACCATGTCATCAAAGTCTATTTTATTATTTTCCCTCAATTCACAGTTATACTCAGCATAAATCCTGTCAAATTCTTCCTTTTTGCACACTAATGATTCGTATTCATCTAAAGGTATTCCATTTCCCTTAACTTTGCTTATTTCTCCGATTATACATCTTGTAAATTCCATCAAATCATTGGTCTGTACTTTTAATCTGGCAACTATCTCCTTGATAATATCTGACTTATTCTGCTCCGTTAATATTGAACACTTTCTGCCATTACTATCTTGTATAATCTTATAAAATATGCTGTGAAATGTTCCAAACGAAACAGGATAAGTTGTCATTTCGTTTCTATTAGTATCAGCTTCATTCATCAGTTTTGTAAATCTTTCCTGCATTTCTACTGCTGCTGCCTTCGTAAATGTAACTACAAGAATATTATCAGGACTTATTCCTTCCTCTATAAGTTTCTTTGTTCTTCTGGTAATTACCGTTGTTTTTCCACTGCCGGGACCCGCTAATACTAATGCAGGCCCATCAATATGATTTATTGCCTCTAACTGACTTTCATTAAACATATGTCACCTTTCGCGGCATCTCTCTTTTTAAATAGTATCATATTGTATATATTCTTTCAATAGTAATTTTGCCGAGCTAAAATCCATATCAAAAAAAGCTACTATCACACCATGCGGTAATGATAATAGCTTTTTATTAGTTTTCGACTTTTTTATATTTTAGTATATGCTTTATTATAATAGCCGCATATGGCCATAAAATATGGGCACACCGCCTCAATTCGATATACCCATATTTTTATATACTATGCTTTTAACATTTCAATTCCTTTTTTAATTCTTGCTAAGGATTCTTCCTTACCAATAACTTCCATTATTTCAAAAGCTCCGGCAGGTGTCATTTGCTTTCCTGACACTGCTGTTCTAAGTGGCCATAAAGCCTGACCATTCTTACATTCCTTCTTAGCAATATATTCAAATACTACATCATGAAGATTCTGTACTGAATAATCGTCTGTAGCTTCTAATATTGGTAATAATTCCTCTAATACTTCTAATGAGTTTTCAGAATTTGTTTTCATCTTCTTATGTGTGTACATAGCCACATCATATTCAGGTAATTCTTCAAAGAAATCAACCATTTCAGGAATTTCAGGGAACACTTCAATTCTTGTTTTTACCATATCAAGAATCTTCTTTAAATCGTAATCTTTTGTAATTACTTTCTTTATATATGGCATTGCAAGTTCATAATACTTGTCATTATCCATTGCCTTAATATATTCACCATTCATCCATTTTAATTTAACAATATCAAATACAGATGGTGACTTATTTACCTTATGATAATCAAATTCCTTAATCAATTCATCTAATGTAAAGATTTCCTTGTTATCTTCAGGGCTCCATCCAAGAAGTGCTATATAATTAACAATTGCCTCTGAAACAAATCCCTGCTCAAGTAAATCTTCATATGAAGAATGTCCGCTTCTCTTGCTTAACTTCTTGTGATTTTCATCTGTAATTAATGGCAAATGAACATATTTTGGTGATTCCCATCCAAATGCATCATATATTCTCTGATACTTTGGTGATGATGAAATATATTCATTTCCTCTTACTACATGTGTAATCTCCTGAAGATGATCATCAATTACATTTGCAAAATTATATGTTGGATATCCGTCTGACTTAATTAAAATTATGTCATCTAATTCTTTATTATCAACTGTTATTTCACCATAAATTTCATCAACAAAAGTTGTTGTTCCTTCTGTTGGCATATTGAATCTGATAACATATGGCTTTCCTGCCGCAAGATTAGCCTCTACTTCTTCTTTTGATAATGAAAGGCAGTGCTTGTCATAAACTGTAATTTCCTTATCAGCACCTTCTTCTACCTTTGTCTTTAAAGATTCAAGTCTTTCCTTGTCACAGAAACAATAATATGCATCTCCCTGCTCAATAAGCTGCTTAGCATACTTAAGATAAATTCCTGATGCCTGACGCTCACTCTGAATATATGGTCCATAACCCTTATCTTTATCAGGTCCTTCGTCGTGTATAAGACCTGTAGATTCCAATGTTCTATAAATGATGTCTACAGCACCTTCAACATAACGTTCACGGTCTGTATCCTCAATTCTTAAAATAAAATCGCCACCTTCATGTTTTGCGATTAAAAATTCATATAATGCTGTTCTTAAATTTCCTACATGCATTCTGCCTGTTGGGCTTGGTGCAAATCTTGTTCTAACCTTTGACATTTTCTTTCTCCTCGATTTAAGTATCTCTTTTTACACACTATTTTCATTATAGTTTATTTTTTATAGGTTGTCTATTGCTTCGTATGACAGGTTAAAGATTTTTCTATTTACATGAAGTGAAAAGTTTATTTCCACTTTGGACTAGGGTAAAGTGGCTTTTAGTCTTACACTTTTCTATTCCTTTATTTATCATATTTTACGTCAAAAAAGATGTCATTACACTCTAAGCTAAAAGCTATCGATGTAATAACATCCTTTTTATCTTTTCTAATTCTTAATATTCTGCAATTATAAATTATTGAAATAATCTACTGCATTCTTTAATGATTCCTTAAATGAGTTATCAGATGAATTGTCAAATTCAAATAAATTCTTAATTCCCTGTGGAATTGAGAAATCGAGTTTCTTAACATATTCATCCCAATGCTCTAATTTCCATGTATCTCTGTCTGAATTTCTCTGAATCATTCTCTGACGACAAACTTCTACGTCACATTTAACCCAAACAACAACTAATTCAGCACCACGTTTTAATAACTGCTGTCTTAAGTTTTCCATATATTCAGGCTGTCTTACTTCTCTTGTAAATGGAGCATTGATAAATACTGTATCATTGTACTCTAATGCTTCATATGCAACTTCCATTATTGCATCATATTCATAATCTCTAATATTTTCTTCAAAGAAATCTGAACTTCTATTATATTCTTCATTAGCAACTACAAATATCTGTTTTGATAATACAATTAATGTATCCTTATCAAGATATACACAATTAGGCATTGCCTTAGCTAATTTTCTTGTTACAAATGTCTTACCACATGCTGGTGGTGATGTTACCAGAATTAATTTCTTCATAATGATTACAACCTCTTTCTAACATATTATCTTTATTGTAAAATATAGAATTTTCTTTCCTAAAAAAAATCGTTACAAAAAACCCGATTTTCAGATTATTTTACCACTTCTATTCTTTATTAGTCAATAGGAATAGCATAAGAAAGTCGCTCTAATTATTTACTTGATTTTTGTTTAATTTTACTAAATACTATTATGGTGAACTTTTTTGATTTTATCAAGTACAATTATGGTGAGCTTTTTCGATTTTACCAAGTACTATTATGGTGAGTTTTTTATTTTTACTAATAGCACTATGGGAATCTTTTTTATAGAATAAACACTTTTTTCAAATTGATTCTACATCAGAAACAGGAAATGGCATCTTAGATGCCTCTAAGATGCCATAAAATTGAAAGGGTTTAGATTATTATATTACCTAAAAATCTAATACTCCTTTAGTTTAATAATTAAAAACGTTTTTTGCAATATTCTTTAAAAATATTATTTTTTTTGTAAATTTTTTCTATGTTCCATCTATTTCTTTATACATAATGCACATTTTTTATGTCGTTTTTGTAAATTTTTGAAGCTTTTTCTCCTATTTTTACTATTTAACCAATAAAAAAAAGGATAAAAATGTTTTTATCCTTTTTTATCATTATCTTTAATTGCAATTGAAGAAAATCCTTTCTTATTTTTTTACTGTTATATTTAATTATAATTAAGAAATTTTTCTTCTCACTTTATTATTATATTGTTATATTTTACTTTAGCTATAGAACTTCTCTTCTTCTTTTTTGTTTCCTGATTCAACTTTGATGTTGTTTTCATCCATCTTAATCTTTGGAATTACAATAGGTGGCATACCTGCTGTTGTCAGTACTGACATTGTTAATGCTCTCATATGTGGATACATTTCATCGTATGCTTTCTTATGTACTTCTTTCTTTTCCATTTCTCCTTCAATATCAAAGCTTGCTCTTACGCTTATTTTGAAATTAAAATCATTTGGTGCATTCTTATTCATCATATCTACTACACAAGTTGCGATACAATGTTTCATATCCTGTGTATATTTAACATTGAAAGATGCTCTCTGTTCAATATCTAACTTTACCTGTCCCTGTAATTCATTTGACATGTCGATTTCATTTACCTGAATGCCTCTAAAAACTAATTCGCCCATTATTCTGTCTCCTTTGCGTCTTTTATTTTATGATATATAATGGTTAATTAACCAATACCTTCATATATCTAAATCGTTACATGACTAGCCGTTCTTACCGACGTCGCCGTTAGTTGCTATTATATCAGATTACATTTTTGATTTCCATAAAATCACACCAACTTTACACGACTTTGTATGACTGTACAAAAACACTCAAATTAAATTATCACTTTATACAATAAAAGAGAGCAACTGCTGCTCCCTTTTACCTCCCGTTACGCTATATGATATTTAAACCCTCTCCTGACTTTCCTTTACGGAAAATCTATATCCGAACAGATAAATAATCTGCTCCCTTTCAATTTTACATTAATTATAATACTTTTTTTCACCGAATAATTAAAGTTCTCATTTTTTATTTTAGTACACTATTTTATATGTTGAGTGTTTATTTAACTGGTTTTGTGCCATGGTGGTAGTGTTTTGACCTATATGTTACACTTTCATCGCTTGAAGCGTGTTTGTGCTATACACCGTCAATATAGTCACACCTTTTACTATCTTTCATTCAGTATTAATAATTTAACTATTCTAAAGATTTTGCTAAATTAGTAACAAGCTATGTTATACTTTTTAACAACACCCCTGCTCTTTTTAACTCAACGCAAAATTGAATTCATGTAATAGAGCATTGTTTGTGTAGTCAAATGTTCAATGATATATTTTAATCACGGTACCGATAATCAATTAGGAGGATGCCAGATTATTGGCTAAAAATTTTATGGAATCAATAGGAAATAATATAAAAAGAATACGTAAACAATTAGGTTTAACACAAGAGGAACTTTCTATGCATGTAGGAGTAACACCACAGGCGGTAAGCAGATGGGAAAACGGAACCGGCATGCCGGATATTTCTTTAGTTGTACCACTTGCAAAAACTCTTCGTGTTTCTACGGACTCACTTTTTGGCATTAATGAAGAAAAATATGACAGTCAAATCTATATTAATCTTAAGAGAAACATCGAAAAAATTGAAGCAGATGCAGAAAGCAACGAGGAAGCTGCATTGGCAAAATGCCAGTTCATGTTAAAGAAGGTCTACGAAGATCCTGATAATTATATTTATTCAGTTTATTTCGTAGAGCAGGTTGCAAATTTAAGCCGTTTTGTTCACTATAATCATTTTGCGGAAGATAAATGGTCTGAATTTAGGGAACTTGCAATTAAATATGGTTCAAATGCAATAAGATTTACAGATGATAGAGAATGGAATGAAAGAGCTCATTTCGCACTCGCCTGGATTTATATTCATGATGGAAATTATGCGTATGCCAGGGAGCATATCGAACAGCTTCCAACAATAAAATCGAATCGTCTGCAGGAAAGCATACTCGCTCAAATTACTTTATTTGAAAATGGATTTGAAGAAATGAGTAAAGTTTTAACTGTTAATCTTCAAAATTTTGTCAGAGCAATTAACAAAGAGAATTTATATGCAGTACAAAGTTTTGCTTGGGGAAATCCTAAGAAAGCTGTTGAGCATGGCAAATATTCTCTTTCATTAATGGAAACTTTTTGCCAGAAAAAAGAAATGAAATCATATTGTCGAGGCTTTATGAGAGATATTTATAAGTTTATTATTTTTGCAGAAATTCGATTAGACAATATCGATGAGGCAAAAAAATATTTAGATGAATTAAAAGAACAAATGAAAAGCATGTATGAATATCATCAGGAAGTTCTTGCATCAGAGACTGAACGTGCCAAATACAATGACCGTGCAATAGGTTATATGGAATCTTATACAAAAGAATTTATGGCACAACAATTACAGGAAATCATTGACTTTGTAATCGGTTGCAATATGGATAATAATGGTGAAAAATTTGCTAATGCATTGTAAATAAAATATATCAATCAAAGGCATAAATATACATATACAAATCTAATTTAAACTCAAAACGATTTTTAACGCGAAACGGGTTGCGGGTGTCTAGTAGACACCTCTGCGAAGCAGAAGCAACGACCGAGCCGGTAGGCGAGACATCGAACCCGCGCGGGTTCGATACACGTCGTGGGAACAAAATAACAAAAGAGGTATCCATTGGATACCTCTTAAAAAATAAAAGCGCGAGACGGGGATCGAACCCTATGTAACGATTGCTGAATCCCCCATAAATAAAGGCTTTGCGGCCATTTTCGCAACCATTTTTTTGGTTGCCTGTGGTTGCCTCTGCCTCATTTTAATAGCATATTGCATTTTCCAATTGTCTCTTTGCTTCATTGTCATCTTTATCATTAAAGAAATAGTATTGTCTTGTTGTAGTGATAGATGCATGTCCCATCTGAGATTGCACCAGCTTCTCATCAACATTTCCATTTATCAAATTAGTACCATAGGTCTTTCTGAGCTTATGCATTGTTCTAGGCTTAATACCTATCTGCTCACATATCTTCTTTAATCTAACTGTGAATCTTCTGGCATAAATTCGCTTGCCATCCTTCATCAGCAGATACTCTCCAAATGGATTTATTCTATGTAATTCTTTAATAATTTCGACAGCTTCTTTAGTAAGTATTATCTCTCTTGTTCCTGCATCTGTTTTTGTGTGTTCCTGAACCTCTTTGACTTCATGACCATCATTATCCTTATAATGAATTTCCATCCTTGAAACGCTCAGTTTTCCCTCACATAAATCGCTATATTTGAGTGCTGCAAGTTCGCCAACTCTCACACCTGTATATAGTCCAAGCAAAATTCCTAAATCTAATACTTTTGTTGCTTTACTGTTATAATTATCGACATGGTTCTTAATCTTTTGTATTTCGTCAAAAGTGAATACCTCATCACTGTCAACAACATTAACCTTTCTAATCGACTTCTTTGATATATCCAAGTCTCCAAGAAAGTTTGTGATGGATAAATCAGTATACCTGCATTTCTTTCCCTGAATAAAAATGCCTTTAAGAAGTGTTTTATAATTAGTAAATGCTTTTGATGTCATGTTAAAATCTCTGATTGTTGATTTAACTATTTTCTCAAGCTTTAATTCACTAATCAATTTAATCTTAAGTCCTTTATATTCACTAAAGTATCTTTTAAAATCACAGACATATCTGTCATATGTCTGTTTACTGATTTCTTCATACAAAAGCTTACCATCTATCCATTCATAGAAAACTTTCTCTATGTCTGGCGACTCATTCTTCTTTGCATTACTAACAATGGCATCAAGCAAGTCCTCCTGTTTACGTCTTTTAATCTGAGTTCTTTTCCCATTTTTATCTATATACGTATAGTAGTAGCCGTTGCTTCCAAACCATATCTCATAATTATGATTTTCTATGTACTTGTCGCGTTCGCGCATCTCAACCTGCTGTCTGATGCTGTCAATATCGATAATACCATCATCGACAGCCATGCGCAACACTTCATCTTTATCGATACTGACGCACCTCCCTTCAAAGTAATAATTATTTTTAACTTAACAGTGTTGCAATGCCCTCTGCATTACGTCTTGATATTTCTTTGTCTCTGATATCAACATCATTTACAATAACCGGAATACATACCAGATTAATTCTGTCATATATTCTTCGCTTAGTTAAATCTTTCGTTGTATCTATATCATCTATTCTTATGTTTGATGTGATAATCATTGGTTTGCCAGAATTAACTCTCTGATCAATTACCGTAAACACATTTTCCATGGAATAGGAAGTATCTCTTTCAGAACCTAAATCATCAATGATTAACAGGTCATAACTTTTCAGTTTTTCAAGCCATCTGTTTTTTGACTGTGTATCAAACAATTCATTGTTTATGTATTCAAAATTTACAATTTTAACTGATACCTCTTTTTCAATCAGTGCATTGGCAATGGCTGATGCCATATATGTCTTTCCTGTACCTGTATCACCCATCAAGAGCAAGCCCTGATTCTTTTCTGACATTTCCGTCCATTTTTCAACGTAATTTTTTGCTATGTCCATTTTTGAATTGAGTCCGTTATCTTTTTCAAAAGTACACTTCTCTGTATTAACGACAGAGAAGCAATCGCGCTTTAGCATCTTAACCTTTTCTTTGTGCTCATATGCTTTTCTTTTTTGTTCCTCAAATTCCTTTTGTTTTCTTTCACATGAACAATCTTTTTTAACAATAAATGGTGTGCCTAATATTTCTCGGCTAAAGTATACTTTTTCATTACAGTCAGGGCATTTATCATCCTTATGCTCTTCAATCCATTTTCTTTTTTCTTTATCATTATCAAATGATGGTATATCAACTCTGTTATTATCCATTAAATTGTCATCCTCTGCTTTCTATTAATATTTATTTTTTCAGTATTTTTATTAATATCTATTTTATTAGTATCAAGTTTTCTTGATGATACCTCTAAAGATTTCTTGATATTATTACTAAAGTTTTCTTTAGTATTATTATCAAGATTATTTGATGATACAGAATCATATGGTAAAGATTCCTTTACCTTAACGTATATGATATTTGCTCGTCCTTTTTCTGCAGGTCTTCGTTCAATAAGATCAACTTCTTCCAAAGAATTTAGTGCTGTGGCTATTGTCTGGGGTGTCTTCCCCATCTCCTGGGCCATATGTTCAACAGTGCACTTTATATATACGTTTCCATCTTCATCAATCCAGTCATTGCTTTTTGATAACATTGCTCTTCCTAAAAGAAAAGCATATAGTTCCTTGGCGGTAGAAGCAGATTTTTTTAATGATATCTCCCTTAAGAATCGTGGCATAGGATCATATGGTGGTATGTTTGTGTTCTTCTGTATGTATTGCATTTTTTGTTACCTCGTATTTGTTTTTATCTAATCAACATATGTTAATAATATAAAATTTCTTTGATATGTGTGAGGGAGCAGTACTCCCCCTTATTCAAAAATAGTAAATAAATCTTGATATTTTATCGAGTAAGCAGTACTTACTTGTCAAAGGAACTATTCGCAACAGTGCGTGGACCTGCGCTTGCTAATGCTCCTATACACTAAGATATAATTCAAAAACGCCAAGACACAAATCTGCTTAAAGCAGTAATTGGTGTTCTTGGCGTTTTTATGCTAAATATATTTAGTTTTTATTTCATCATTCAAATATCTTGATACGATAATTTTAACATGATCACTAAAAATCTCATAACACTGAGAGTGATAAATTTCGGACATTTTTACACTCTGAGTGATAAATTTATATCTGACCAATAAAAGCTTGTGTCATGAAGACACAAGGTTATAAACTCCCTCGAAACCTCTCATTTATTTATTTGTTCTTACAAGAGATATTTTATCAATTGCCTATACCTATGTCGAATTCTATCATGGTCGAATTTTGGCACAATCAACCATAATTTGGTCGAATTGTATATTAAGTCCAGTCATTCTTGAGACGTCTGGTCCTGAGGGTGTTACTTTGTGACCTCATGTCACAAACTTACCATCTGATATAAACATACTATCACTTTTTGCTTTATTCTCCTAAAACTGGCACTGATAAATTTTACACTGTCAGTTGAATATTATCATAAAAAAAGAAAGCGACCCTATGACACTTTCTTTTCTGCATTATAATTACACTATTTTTGACACTGTTATTTTGTTTTTTCTAGTGACCAAATAGTATAATATTCTAGTATTATTAGTATTTGACACGCAAAAATAGGGTGATATTAAATCACCCTATAATTTTACTCAATTTGCATTCATCCATTCAAAGTTTTCTAAACATAATTATTCTTGTCATTCGTTATAATTTTTTTGCGTCAAATTGTCAAGTTCGTCAACCAACTTTTTTATACCAAGTTTCCTCGCTATAGGCATATATTCAGCAACTGTTTGGCTTATCTTTTCAGTTTTCTTTACCTCATCCATATACTCAACTGTTCTAAGATTATGAAGTCTTTCTGCCATTTTTATCAGCAAAACATCATCATCCTCTTTTAGATTATTACTCGAAACTTTCGTTATCAGCTTTATAATGCTTTCTCTTAACTTTCCAGATAAATCATCTATCGATAATATTCCTTTATTTGTCACATCACAAAACAATCCAGCTATAATTACTTCAATGTCTGCCTCAAGTTGCGCAAGAATAATTGCAACATTTATTGTGTGTGTAACATATTCCTCTCCCGAGTATCTGTTTTTACCTTCATAAGCCTTGCAAGCCAATTGATATGCATTTTCTAATTCATTATCATCATAAGCTATTTTGCTGTCATTGAGAATGCTCACTAATATGTCATATAAACGTTCCTTTGAAGTCCCTACAACCGTTGATTCTAAAAACACATGTCCCATAGATATTCCTCCTAATCCATCTAACTCCATTAACATTGCCCTTAAAAGTGATGGACTGAAGCCAAATTCTTTGGTAAATGCTTTTGTAAATCCTCCATGAGATTGCCATCCATATTCAAACGCCGCATCAATTATCTTACTTCCCGCAATTATATCTTCTGATGCTTTAATCAGTCTTCGTTTGATAACATAGTCCTTTACAGTATCACCTGTATAATCTTTGAACTTTCTACTGAAATAATACTCAGAATACCCAGCTTGATCCGCTAATTCCTTTAATGTAATCACCTCTGCTAAGTTCTCATTGATATACTTAATAATCTGTTCCATTACCATCACCTTCCTGTTTTATTCCACGTGGTAATTATTACTATACTATCTCTCAAATATTTTACTGTTCCTGCGTTGCTATCATACGAAAACTACTAATTATTGGGATATCCTCAAAATTCTAATCATCCCGACAAACTGAAATTTGTGCGTGCTCTACAAATTGAATTTTATCGGTTCTGTCTTCTTCTACAAACGCATTTCGTATTTTAATTCTTCACCAGGTAATACATCTTTATCATATTTGCGAATCCCATTTGTCCCCGCAAATGTCATACCTAGTTTTTCCATTACTCTCTTAGAGGGAATATTCCTTACATCACAATAGGCAACCAGATATTCAATTTTCAAGTAATCTCGTAAATACTCTATAAGCGCTTTTGCCGCAAGTGTAGAAATTCCATTTCCCCAATAGCGTTTATCGATAATCCAACCTATATCTGCTTCTTTTTCAGATATTGAAGCAAAAACTTCCCCCACATGAATTTCATTATAGGTAACCGCAAACGATAAATATCTTGGTTCTTGGCAATCATATTCTGCGATACATTTAGCAAGAAAATGCTTGGTTTCCTCGATAGTCAAAAAAGGGGAATTCAGCATATAATATGTATTTTCAAAATCTGAAGAATATGCGAAAGTTGTATCCGCATCTTCCATTGTTAGTTTTCTAAGCAAGACCATATTGGGTTGCACTCCTTTTACATTTCGATTTTTTCATTACTTCTTTTTATCGCCAAATTCAAATCTTCTGTTGTTTTCAATCTCTCCGCAAGACTGAAAGTTTGCGTTCTCCATATTGCTCTCTATGACGATATAAACATCCCATATTCCTTCGGAACATTCAAAACACCATCTGTTGTATTTTTTATTAAAATATCTTTTATTGCTTGTTTTGGTACACGATTCAATGATGTCATACTGGAAAGCGAATAAATATATTCCACCATATCATCAACATTGGTAACTGCCAAAGAATCAATATATTCTTTCTTTTCAACTTTTGAAAAAGTTTTACTCAAAATCTCAAATCCGTTTTGAAGTGTAAAATTCTTATTAATATTATCTTCAACCCCATATTCAGATAGAATTTTTGAAAGATACTCTATAATCCCATGTTCTCCATATGTTGCACAATAAAAAACACCATCTTTTTTTAATACACGACGCACCTCTGCTAATCCTTTATCTATATTAGGAACATGATATAACATCATATTTGCAATAATAATGTCAAAACTCTCATTTTCATAAGGTATTTCTTGAATATCCAGAACTCTATATTCAACATTATGATAGTTACCTACTGTTTTTTTGGTAGTAGCTACCATTCCATCTGAGAAATCAGAAAGTATTAATCGTGAACAAGCACTAATCAAAGCTTCTCTTCCTTTCCACATATCTCCTGTTCCACAACCTAGCTCTAACACTCTCGCACCATTATCGATTCTATAATTCGAAACTATCCAATTTCCAAACCCAATCTTATTCGTTGAATATTTATCATGAATGGATATTCTTGTACTTAAATTATTAGCAGTTGCATATTGTTGTTTTACTACTGATGCATCATTTATCTTGCTCATACCTAACCTCCACCAAATTCAAATTCGTCTCTCTGTATTACTGAAAAATTCACATTGCTAATCAATACCATGCAATTCATCTTCTTTAGGCTTTCGCACATGCTTTTTCATTTCTTCTTCACATGCACCAAACGACAAAAAATTATGTCTTGCCTGTACGAGACTAACTCGATTAGCTCCACCTTCATATTCATTATCCTCTAATTGTATTGGATCATCCTCCCAAAAACACACTGGGCATATATCGTAATTACCATTAGGCTTTTCATCAAAAGTATAAAATCCACAACATGGACACTTATATTTTTCAATTATTTTATTCATAGTTGGTCTCCACAAAATTCTTATTTATAAAACTCTATTAACCACATACAATTGAACTCCGTTCAATTGTCATCCCTCGCTCCAAAGAACTCGGTCAATTCTTATTTATCATTATCCCCAATGGGGCATTACAAGTTGGTAAATAAATGCAATCACAACAGATAAACCGATTTCAATGGCATATTCTTTTGGTTTTCTTCGTAATAGAAACACAGCAACTATCCACGTAAGCACCTCCAAAAGGTCATACATATAAAAGCCTTGCGAGATGTTGAGATTAAATGCCTGTGCAAGTAAAACGCCTATGATGATACTTGATATAGATAATGCAATAATTCCTTCGCCTTTAGCATACCAACAGATATACGCCATAAAGATTGACGCAAAAGAAATTACTATCCACATCAGCATATAAGTTCTCGGCAAGAAACCCAAAACAAAATTGCAATAGATGTAGTATCCTGCCAACATACTTATGAAGAAAAAGAATGTGTTAATAGCAGCTCTCAACGGAGATTCAGAATATACAGAAATTATTGTTCCAAGCAAAATCCATATTGCCAATCGTCCAAAATAGTTTCCAATATCCAGTTGTTGTAATATTGAAGGCAGACTACTTCCACCTGTGCCATCTATCCATTTCTGGAATACGCCAAGGGAAAAGCCTAACAGAATTACTCCTAATGTAATAACTATCTGTCTCTTGATTGGCACATTTTTACTTGGTTTTCGAATTTGGTCAAAAAACACTTTGATTATCGTCACCCCCACAAATTCAAATTGAACAAAATCGCTGTGCGATGGCTAACCAAAGCTGTAGCACAGCGATTTTCTTTTCTATATCTTTTTTATTGTAAAAGGCAGTTGAGTTTCCTTTAAAAAGTATTTATAGTTAAGTTACCACACAAAACTGAATACAAAAGGAACCACTGCCTATGAAAAGAATAACATTATTGTGCTTTTCGTACAAGCACTTTTATTATCCAAATGCACCTCCGTAAAGGTAGTGATGATTATAACTATTACTATACTTTTATGGAGGTATTTTTCATGTTTGAAGAAATATATAAATTAATCAAGTCTACCGCTTCCAAGCGAAATCTTAAAGAATCCACGGTAGATGCTTACTGCGTTACCATTCATCACTTTATGTCATCTGTCGGTAAAACGGATTTATCCGATTTAACTGTGCATGATGTTGATGTTTTTTTACAGAAAAAAAGAATCAATGGCATTTCACCTCAGACATATAATCACTATCTGTCTGCTATCCGTTTTTTATATAAACGTATACTAAAAATATATCTTGATGAAGAAGATTTTCCACGAATGAAAAAGGATATACATCTTCCGGTTGTCCTCTCCAGGGATGAAGTTGAGGCATTACTGGATGCCACAGTCAACCTGAAACACAAAACCATGCTTGCAACGATGTATTCTGCAGGTTTACGTGTGTCTGAACTTACTCATTTACATTACTGTGACATTTCCAGAACCAAGAAATCCATTCATGTCAGGGATACCAAAAGCAGAAACGAAAGATACACGCTTCTTGCCGACCGTACTCTTAAACTGTTAACACAATACTGGTTTGAATACGGAAAACCGATGAATATTTTATTCCCCAGCAGCCGGTCTGGAAGTTATATCCGTATCGACAGTATGAATCAGCTTATAAAAGCCAGTGCCAGGAGAGCAGGTATTAACAAAAAGGTTACTACACACTGTCTCCGTCACAGCTTTGCCAGTCATCTCTTAGAGTCTGGATGTGATATTAAATATATCCAGTCTCTTTTAGGACACCGGGATCCAAAGTCAACAGAAGTATACCTTCATGTCAGTGACAAAACACTTCTCGGCATCCGCAGTCCCTTTGACGATATGGAGGTGAAGTATGAATAAGCCTTCTGTACAGGATATTTTTCAAAAATTCTATCCGAGATATCTCGAAAAGTATGCACCATCTCCCATGCAGAGTAAAGCAAGCAACTGCATTATGAACTGTAAGACAGGTGCTTATGGTGCTAACGTAAGTACCTGCGAAGATTGTGGTAGTGTTCAGGTTCATTATAATTCCTGTCGCAACCGAAACTGTCCCATGTGTCAGGCTCTTCCTAAAGAGAAGTGGATTGACTTTCGAAAAGAAGATGTTTTGGACGCCCCGTATTTTCATGTTGTGTTCACTATCCCGGACGAACTTAATCCTGTTATCTACAGTAATCAGAAACTTCTGTATGATTGCCTGTACAATGCAGCATCCTCTACTCTTGATGAACTGGCTTCTGACGCCAAATATCTGGGAGCTAAAATAGGATATCTTTTTATCCTACATACATGGGGTTCTGAAATGAATTATCATCCACACATTCATGCAATTGTTTTAGGTGGTGGTCTTGATTTGAAAAATCAATGGAAAGATAATGGAACAGAATTTTTCCTACCAATCAGGGTTGTATCCAAAGTATTCCGGGGAAAATATCTTGAAATGATAAAAAATCTTTGGAAAGAGAACAAGTTATCTTTTTATGGGAGTTCTGGAAAATACAGAAATCACTATACCTTTCAGGAAATGCTCGATATCTGTTATAAAAAAGAATGGTCTCCCTATTGTAAAAAAACATTCCGAAATGCTGAGAACGTTATAAAGTATCTCGGAAAATATACTCATCGGATTGCCATAAGTAACCATAGAATCATTAGCATGACAGAGGACAGCGTCACCTTTTCCGTCAAAGATTATCGAAATGCCGGACATTGGAAAACACTTACTCTCCCCGGAGAAGAGTTTATTCGCCGTTTTCTTATGCACGTCTTACCGAAACGATTTGTGCGCATGCGTCACTATGGCTTACTGGCAACCAGAATAAAAACAAAACAATTAACTCTTTGCCGAAATCTTTTAGGCTGCAAAAAATATATTTCTGAAATGCGCAAAATGAGTAACACAGAAATACTAAAGTATCTATGGAAAATAGATATCTGTTCCTGCAAAAACTGTGGAGGTCGCATGACTGCACGTCAGACCAAACATCCTTTGCGCATATAAACTCTGTGAACTAAATATTTTAAAAAGGCTTCTTACGAGAGGCTTTTTTGTGATGAAAAAATGTTACTGAATCTGCAACATTATAGTGTTATATACTTCAATCTGTGATAAAATTCTTCTAAATGAACAGGATTGAAAGTCCATAGGAAAGACGCTAAACGGACGCGACTTTGCTCAACACAGGAAAATCGAAATTAGGGCAAACGATAGGGCAGTTTATTAATACCTGTAAACTGCTTTATCGTTTACCCTAACATCGATTGGTTCCTATTCAATTTATCTTTAACATTATATTCTAAAAACAACTCATTCTTAAATTATAATACTACATCTACACCAATTATCCAATATATAAAGACCTCTTTACAGAGGCCTTTAATCTACTTTATTTATCTTCTCCTTACTGGAATTTCTCTGTCCTTATCAACATACTTCTCGTCCCTTCTTTGAGCTTTCTTTGATGCTTCCTTGACTGTATACGCATTCTGTTTTTTCATCTCAATTGTCAAATCTTCCAAATCAGCATCAAGTTTTCTTCTATTTTCTTTGGCTTTGCTAATCGTTTTTTGATTATTATCTTCAACTATTCGTGCCACAGTTATAAGGTGTCCCAGTTCTCTTTCATCAGTGATCTTGTATTTGCTTAACTCACTATGGATTTTTGTTCTCTCATTATGAATTTGAAGTTTCAATATCTCTATTTCTTCCATAATTTTCTTTTTTCCAAAAACTTTACCATCTAGCTTATATTCCAAAGAATTGATTTTCCCATATAAGGATTCTATCTCACAATGTCGTTTCTCGATATATCTGCTACTAGCATTTAGCTCCTTCAGGATCCATTGCGGTGTAACTGTTTTAGGAGTTAATGCATTTACAAATAGGCTAACTACCTTTCCTAGAAAATGTATTGCCATCTCTATTGAATCAACAAACAATTCGATAGTATCACACATCATGTTTAAATCATACATAGTCTTTTTTCTATTAGTCTGATTTCTACTTTTCTTATAATCATTGCCTTTATTACCATGCTTCTTGTAATAAGCTCTGCTGTGATTCATCTTGCTGTGAAGCTTCATCGGCATAATAATCTGATTATACTTAACAAGCTTTATATAAGCTTTTGGTATATTCATCTCTAGTGCTTTATCAACAGCTTTGTTCCACTCAGTTCTTTTAGCATTTGTCTTGATAAGAGATTTGGTCTGAGGGTTATTCTTTCCAACCTTTTTAGTTGGCAAGTACACATCATTGTTATCAAATACTTTAATTTTGTCCTTCTGATCAAGATAACTGTTTAAGTAGTCTGTGTACATATGCTTTACTTCATCAAGAAACTTTGCTGATTTAAAATATGAGTTTTTATTCTCAAATCTGTTCATCTCATAAGCTTCGCCCTTTTTAATAATGGTACAACCCTGTTTTAAATTACCATTCTGATCAAGTATCTCTTTTTTAGTTCTAACATGTTTGCCACTCTCATCATAAAACATATTTCTTGAAGCAATTTTCACTTTCGGATTCTCTCTCAGTTTTCTCTCCGAAAAAATCATGTGCACATGAAGATTGGTCTTCGTTTTGTTGTGATGCATTGCTGCTATACATTCCACACCATATGCACTTTTAAATATATCAACTAACTCATCCAGCATTTTCTGTTTGTCAATTTCATCTGCTATCACTTGTGGAATTGCTATGATAAGTTCTCTTGCTTCAATGCACCTGCCTTTGGTTCCACTCTTTTTGAACTCGTCCTGGTTACACTTGGCAAGTTCTCTCCAGTACTTTTCATCCGCAGTACCAGTTACTTCGTATAAATATTTGTAGTGGTATAATAAATTTGTAACAACTTGTTCGGATAATATAGTATAATATT
>OLSN01000803.1_pt1 | contig 31530 bp, 31 predicted proteins | sample 1672411 | NCBI WGS metagenome assembly OLSN01 (sample SAMEA3136683, study PRJEB25190) | human gut metagenome | biome: human gut; feature: human-associated habitat; material: faeces | place: Austria | collected 2013 | reverse complement strand
AATTATTACTCGTAAAATGTTTCCCGTTCCATGTCTTCACTGACATGGTCTCTCTCCATCTGCCGAATCACTTCCTGGTGTCCGGTCAGTGCCGCAAACGGAGCAAATTGTGCCGCCCGGTCATAGAGTGACATCTGCGGATGTGTCTTTGAAACAGGGTGTTCCAAATGAATAATATCATCATATTTATGGTTGTTCTGCTCCTGCATATTATATATACCTCTTTATGCCTTATGTCCGCCGATCTGTGCATTTCTGTCTTTCGCCGTTGCCCCTTCCTGCAGGTTCATGCCCTTCAGAATCGCATTTTTTCCATATTTTTTCTTGATGTTGAGCATGGCTTCCTGCATGTGGCGTTCCCGTTCCAGATCCGCTTCCTCTTTCTCCCTTTGTTTTTTTACAGCCTCATAATCTGTAAAAAAATCAAGTTGCTCATACGCATCATCATTCGTGACAGTATGTTCATCCACCAGTTTATTCGCGGTAATATTAATCCTCCGGATCAAAAGATCCTTGTCGACGATCCGGTCATACAGTTCCATTACCGCATCCATAAGCATCTGCGTCGATGAAGTCTGCCGCTTGAGATTGATCGTTCCATGTGCATGCTTTGGAACCTTTCGTCCATAACGATCCGTTGTAACAGCGCCTTTATATCTCTTCTTTCTCGCCAGGTCAGTCAGATTATCAATATCATAACCGATCGTAAGCACGATCTGATCTGTAACAAGTCCCTTATCCACCAGATCAAGCGACATAAGATCAGTCATTTCCTTTACAACCAGCCTTGTCTTATCAAAATCATACGGACAATGCAGTACCTGTCCGGTGCAAATGCTATTCGTCTCCGGTTTATATGCCTTGATCTGATCCATCGTGCAAGGCTCATATCCCCATGCATGATCGATCAACAGCTCTGCATTAATGCCAAATAACTTATACAATAAATCTTCATTATATAATTCATTTGTCTTCTCCAAAATCACATTCGTCTATTCTTCTGTCCTTTCTCCCTTACCACCATGGTGTGTCTCCCCATAGCCATAACCATAGCCATAACGCTTACCATAGCCATAATATTTGCCATACTTACCGTAACCGTAATAATAGCCGTACTTTTTCTTCTGAAGATCCAGACCATTGATTACAGTACAAAGATTAGGCAACTTATTACTATTAGCCAATTCATTAATCAAGGTAAATTCTGCTTTCCGAGTATAGTCTGCACGACATACATAAACAGACAAATCAACGACACGACCTACGAGCAAAGTATCAGTCACCATACCAACCGGAGCAGTATCCAAAATTACATAATCAAAATTCTTTTTCAAAGTTTCAATCGCTTTATCCAAACCATCACGAGCTAATAATTCAGTAGGATTAGGTGGTACAGTTCCACCTGGAAGGATATACAAATTCTTACTAATATCAGAAGCCTGAACGAAATCCATCAGATTCTTTTCAGGATTTGACAGATATTGAGTAATTCCCTGCTCTTTTCGATGAATATTAAAGACTTTATTCAAACCGGGCTTACGAATATCAAGACCTACAATTACCACTTTCTTTCCTAATAAAGAAAAACTTATCGCTAAATTGGAAGAAATAAAAGATTTACCTTCACCACTAACTGTAGAAGTCACCAATATCACTTTCTGAACATTCTCAAGCATAAACTGAATATTGGTACGAACATTACGGAAAAAGTAAGTAGCGAGTACGGATATGACGAAAAGTCTCACTCATTAAAGTATTTTGATTCTCAAACACAGCAATAGAACCGTTTACTGCTTCTGTCAACGGCACATCACCTACAATAGGCAGGCTCGTTAATTTCTCTACATCGCCACGCCCTTCTATTTTAAATTTAGTCAGACTAATTAAGAAGATAATACCAATAGGTAACCCCACCCCTACCATTAAAGCAATTAAGTAGATCATCCTAGGCTTAGGAGAAACCGGACCACCTTCAGCCGCCGGCTCATCAATAATCTTCGCATTATTTGCAGTAGCGGCTAAAGTAATAGCATTCTCTTCACGTTTCTGCAAAAGCATCAGATAAAGTCCTGCCTTGATTTCCTGCTGACGGGCAATACTTACATAAGCACGTTCCTGTCCCGGAGCGTTGCTGATACGACGGGAATAACGACTTGCTTCACGGTCAAGACTCTCTTTAGTAATCATCAACCCCTGCAAGGTTCCTTCAAGGGTAGCCTGTACATTAGCTTTCATGGCACGGATACTTGTATCCAAATTCACAATCGTAGGGTTATTCTCTGTTGATGTACGCAACAGGCGTTTACGTTCCATCAACATCTCGTTGTAACGTTCAATCGCACCGATCAAGGCGGCATCCTGCAAACCCACATTACTCGGTAATACTTCGTATTCATTACCTCTCAGATACTTACGCAAGTCATTTACCAAGCTGATTTGAGTACGGTTCCGTATCTTACGAACAAGAGTTTTAAACAACTAAAAAAGAGTATTATCATGACAAAGTTGAAAGAAGTTTACCGCTGTGCCGTATGCGGCAACATAGTAGAAGTTATGCACGAGGCAGGAGGCACACTGTCGTGCTGCGGACAGCCCATGGAGCTGCTTACAGAGAACACCGTTGACGCTGCTACAGAGAAGCACGTGCCCGTTGTAGAGCCTATCGAGGGCGGCTACAGAGTTAAAGTGGGCGAAGTTGAGCACCCGATGCTCGAAAACCACTACATCGAGTGGATCGAACTGGTTGAGTGCGACAAGGTTCAGCGCAAGCACCTCAAGCCGGGCGAGAAGCCGGAGGCTGTGTTCTACACCGACTGCAAGAACGTGTACGCACGCGAATACTGCAACCTGCACGGACATTGGAGATCTAAATAATCACAATATCATGCTCACACGGAGGCCCGACACTCGCTGTCGGGCCTCTTTTCGTTATTACCCCAACTTTGCAACCGGGTTGCATCGCATATCGGCTACCTTTGCATCAGTAAAAAGACAAACTAAAGACAAAGGACATGGTAACCAAGAAATTTCAGAAACCGATAATCTCCTTCTTCATGCTCATGGCCGGAATATGCTTCACCGAAGGAGGAGCCGTAATCTTCAACAACGGCATTGTGCGCCTGGCATGGTTCATCCTGGCGTTCCTGCCCGTAGGACTCGGCGTGATGCGCGAGGCATGGGAGTGCGCAATGAAGAAGGAAGTGTTCAGCGAGTTCATGCTCATGACAATAGCGTCGATAGGCGCCTTCATCATAGGCGAATATCCCGAGGCAGTGGCCGTGATGCTGTTCTACTGCGTGGGCGAGACACTTCAGGACATGGCCGTCGACAAGGCGCGCGACAACATACGCAGCCTGATGGAGTTTCACCCCAAGATGGCAGTCATAGTAAGGGGCAATCATAAGGTGGCCGACAAGCCCGAAAACGTCATTCCGGGCGAAATCATCGAGGTTAAGCCGGGCGAACGCGTGCCGCTCGACGGCATACTGACAAGCGGCGACGCTGCCTTCAACACGGCTGCGCTTACCGGCGAGAGCATGCCCCGCACCATTGAGAACGGCCACGAGGTGCTTGCCGGCATGATAGCCACGGAGAGCGTGGCGCGGATAAAGGTTACACGGCCCGAGAGCGAGAGCGCCGTGGCACGCATACTGAAGATGGTCGAGGAGGCATCGGAGCGCAAGGCGCCTGCCGAACTCTTCATACGCAAGTTTGCAAGGATATACACCCCTGCCGTAATAGCGCTGGCAGCGCTCACCGTCATCGTGCCTTACATCTGGTCGGCAGCAGGCACCGGCTTCGTCTACGACTTCAGCACATGGTTCTACCGCGCACTGATATTCCTCGTTATATCGTGCCCCTGCGCCCTCGTCATAAGCATACCGCTGAGCTATTTCGCAGGCATCGGCGCGGCATCAAGGCACGGCATACTGTTCAAGGGCGGCAACTGGCTCGACGCCGTGACGCATATCGACACCGTGGTGTTCGACAAGACGGGCACGCTGACACGCGGAGTGTTCTCCGTGACTAAGGTCTGCGGCAACGACACCGGCAAGCTGCTGGCCACCGTTGCGGCTATGGAGCGCAGCAGCAACCACCCCATTGCCAAGGCTATAACGGCCTATGCAGGCGACAGGACGGCTGAGGTGAGCGACGTGAAAGACCTGCCCGGCTACGGCATGACGGCCACGGCAGGCGGCGACAGATGGCTTGCCGGAACGCTGAGGCTGCTCGACCGCGAGAACGTAAGCTATCCGGAGGAGCTGAAGAGCGTGCCCGAGACCATCGTGGCATGCGCCAAGAACGGCCGATATGAGGGCTACATACTACTTGCCGACACGCTTAAGGACGACGCGGCAGAGGCCGTCAGAAGGCTCAGAGAGTGCGGAATAAGCCGCATGGACATACTTTCGGGCGACAAGCAGGCGCTCGTAGACAAGGTGGCAGCCGAGACTAAGGTGGACAAGGGATACGGCGACCTGATGCCGGAGGGCAAGGTAAGGCATATAGAACAGCTGCAGCGCGAGGGCCGCAACGTGGCTTTCGTGGGCGACGGCATCAACGACGCGCCTGTGCTTGCACTGAGCAACGTGGGCATTGCCATGGGTGCGATGGGCTCAGACATGGCCGTCGAGACGGCAGACGTGGTCATCCAGACCGACCATCCGTCGAAGGTGGCTGAGGCGATAAGGGCCGGCAAGCGCACCGTAAGCGTGGTAAGACAGAACATAGTGATGGCCATCGGCATAAAGGTGGCAGTGATGCTGCTCGGACTTGTGGGTATGGCAAACCTCTGGGGGGCTGTGTTTGCCGACGTGGGCGTGGCCCTGCTGGCCGTGCTCAACGCCACAAGGATATTCTTCGGCAGAGCGGCCGGAGAGCGCAGCGGCGCAAACAGAAATAATGGCCACTAAATTTTGCTTTTCGGACAAATAGAGTTATTTTTGCACCGAAATGGCATCTGAACAATACTATATAGACAAACTGAAGCACCGCGGCATAAAGCCGACGGCCACACGCCTGCTGATTCTGCGGGCGATGTTCAGGGGCGACGAGACGGTGTCGCTGCCGCAGCTCGAGAAACTGCTGCCGACGGTAGACAAGAGCACCATATCGCGCACTCTGTCGGTGTTTCTGATGAACCGCCTCATACATGTGGTGGACGACGGAAGCGGCAGCCTTAAATACAACGTATGCAGCGACGACTGCGACTGCGGAGTGGAAGACGAGCACACACACTTCTACTGCGAGAACTGCCAGCGCACGTTCTGCCTGAAGCGCATACACGTGCCCGTGGTGAGCCTGCCGGGCGGTTTCGTGCTCAACAGCATCAACTACGTGATAAAGGGCCTGTGTCCTGAATGTGCAGAGAAGCTCGGGCGCAAATAGAATGAAGACATAACAACAGTTAAGGGCGGAAAGACCGCATGCCGCGCAGGCACGCATCTTTCCGCCCTTAATGCGTATTTACAGCGGCAGCGCCGCCCCGTTGTTATCTTGCAGCGAAGTAAACGCCCTCGTTGACAGCCATTCTTGCCTCATAAAGGCCCTGCTTGTCGAGCGTAACGTCCATGGTCTTGCCGCCCGGCAGATATATCTGCGCCGTGTCGTTGCCCTTCATCTTGAGCAGCACGGTTGTGGTTCCGTCTTTCTCAACGGCCCAAGTGTTGTCCTTTTCGTTATATGTAAAGTTCATCACATTGCCGTCGGCATCCTTTATCTCGTATCCGTCCTTGAGCGTGGTAACGGCATACAGCTTGCCGTCGCTGCCCATTATGCTCTCCGTCTTGCCTACATTCTCGGCCAGAGGATTTGAGCCTGACCAGAACTCGATGGTGTTAAGGACAAGCAAGTCGGCCGTTCCGCACAGCACGTAGGCGGGCGAAATGACGATGAAGATAAGTTCGTTGAGGAACTTGTTGCCCGTAGCATCCTTGTTCCAGTCGAGCACTTTGTTGAACAGGCCGAACGAACCTATGCAAGAACTCATGACCACTGAGGCAATCATGATAAGAAGAAAAGATTTTAATGTTTTGTTGTACATGGTTTTCTTAGTTTAAATGAATTAACAGGTTACAAATCTAATACAATAATTTAAAAAACGTGGATATGTAGTAATAAAAAATATGAAAAACCGAAAAATTAGTCATTTTAATCTACGAAAAATGTTCTTGCTGCATTTGTTTACAAAGGGTTTACACGCCGCACCTTGCGCAGCTGCACGGCCTCTCATGCCGTCTGCCGCCGCCATTCGGCACCGCTGCCCGGTGAGAATGTTTCTGAACGACGGGCGACATGCCACCGACGGCTGACCGGCGACGGCTGGCAGCGGGTTAAACTGTGTTAAAGCAACATGAGCCGCAAATCCGGTTAAGGCTCTCAGAACGGCCATGCCGGGCACGAAAGCGCGGTCAGGACTGAAAAACAGGCGTTTTTGTGTTAAATGCATAACCGCCTGACAGCATGCCATTTACGCCTTACGCCGCATCAGGAACAATGCGGCTGCCGTGCAAAAGGTGGCCTTTCGGCATGCAAAAGACGGTCTTTTACACGCCAATATGCGGCCAACTGCATGGCAAAAAGCAGTGAAACGGGGCGCAAAACATGGCAGATTTGACTGTATAAAGCGTTGAAATGGGGGAAAAACGGCCATAAACGGCTGTGCGGAGTGTTATAAAACGGACAGCGGAATGTCTCAAACGGAAATTTATTTTGTAAAGAAACGCGAAAGCGCAAGAGTTAAAAAATCGAAAGCCGGCAGCGCTTCCAGGCGTGTTGGCACGATGAAACCGCAAGAAAATAGGCTCAATCAGACCGCCGGACAGGGCCTCATTGAGCCGTTATGTCTACAGATAGAGCACGCTCTCGGTGCCCATGTTGAACAGCAGGTCGAGTATGCTGAGGTTAGGCTGAAAGCCGTGGCGCTGCTCATACACCTGATAATATCTCTTTGGAGCGAACATCGGGTCGGGCATGCTGTGCTTAGGGCGTATGGTGTCGCGGTAGTCGTCGATGCCCATGCCTTCGGCCTCGTCGCTGAACATGTAGCCCGCAGTAGGCTCCACATGAGGCTCTATGTCGATGAGTTCGCACATTTTGGCGCATATCTCAGCGTTGAAATCGTAAAGGAAGGTCCACTCCTTCTCAAAAAACGGCCTGATGTCGTCGGCATAATACTCAAAGAACGGCGACTCGCCGTAGGCGCTCATCAGCGCGTTCCAGTGTATGTGGCGCCAGTTGCCGTGGTTGCTTATGCGCACATCCTTCATGAGGCACTTTGGCACCTGCCCCTGTTCATCGGGCCGTTGGCCGTCGGCGGTGCGCTCCACGGGCACCGTAAGGGCCTGCAGGCAGTTGGCGGTGGCTATCACGCAGCGGTTGCGGTAGGTCTGTTTGATGAAACTGTCGTAAGCCTCAACCCTGACTTTGTCGTATCGGTTGAGTTTCTGATACCATTGTACGGGGCCGAAATAGGCCGATGAAAGCAGTGCTTCTGACATGATATGGGGTGGATTTGTTGTTTCTTTAAATGTTTGCTGTTATCTTAATGCGCCATTTCAACGCCTCAACGCGGCTGTCTGCCGTCATAAGAATGGCGGCCAAGAGCGCCTCAGACGGCTGGATTAAGCCCGGCAATGCAGTTATTCTTCGCCAAGGGGGCTGGGCTTTCTTATGATCTGCATGTTGCGTCCGGGGCGCAGACACTCGTAGAACGGCAGCGAAGGGTCGACAGAATAGAGTAGCACCGACACCTTGCCGATGATGTGTGTCTCGGGAACAAAGCCGAAGAAGCGCGAGTCGTATGGCTCTGAGGGACGGCCCGAACTGAACCAGTAGTAGTCGTTGCCGAAGGCTGCGCAGCGTGTCTCTGCTCCGTCCACGATAAGGCGGCCGTCTGCAATCTCTGCGTTGCGCCCCTCGTATCTGTTATACAGAAAGCAGAGCAGGCGCATGTTGCTCTCGCTCACCTTTACTATGTGGTCTCTGCCGGGCACCATCAGTCTGACGCCGTCGGCCATGACGGTGTCGCCGGGCACGCCAGTGCAATAGCAGGCGCTTACAGGAAGACTTGTGAATGGAACGGATGAGTCGGCCGGACAGTTGAAGGCCACGAGGTCGCCGCGCTCAACGGGCGATGGCATCCAGCGCGTGTATCTGAAGTAAGGACCGCCGCCCGTGCGCAGGCCATAGCTCCACCTGTTTACCAGCACGCGGTCGCCACTGACAAAGCAGGGTTCAAGCCCTGAGCCGCTGACCGTGTAAACGGTAAACACCAAAGCGCGGAAAGCCAACATCAACAAGATTGTGACTATCAACGCCATCACAAACTTGAGCGCACTTCTCATAGTCCTTAGGATTAAGAGTTATGAAGCAAGAGTGAAGAAGTAAGGCGCAGACCCTTCGGGCGGATGCTTGCCGGCCTCTCTTTACGGCCTTGTTATTTGCCTATTCGGCAGATGCCGTGGCGCGTCAAGACGCTGCCTGCGCCGTGCAAACGGGCCTTACGGCCGGCGCCCTACTTCCTTTCTCAGTTCAAAGTCCTTAATATATTGCTTTTACTTTATGTTATCAACAAAACGGAACAGGCGGCTCCAACGCACCTTTGAGAATCCGCTGCGGTCGGGATCGCTGCTCCACCAGATGAAGATAGGCTTGCCCACGAGGTGGTCTTCAGGCACAAAGCCCCAGTAACGCGAGTCGGCCGAGTTGTGGCGGTTGTCGCCCATCATCCAGTAATAGTCCATCTTGAACGTATACTTGTCTGTCTGCTTGCCGTTGATGTATATCTTTCCGTTCTTAACTTCAAGCTGATTGCCCTCATACACACGTATAGGACGCTCGTAAACGGCAATGTTCTTCATGTTGAGAGTTATGGTCTTGCCCTTCTGCGGAATCCATACCGGACCATAGTTGTCGCGTGTCCATCCCGTGTAGGCGTTCAGCGGATAGATGTCTCCCACGGTAGCCTCGGTGTTAAGGGCTATGCTTGCCACGAGGTCGCGGCGCTTTGCCAGTGCCGTTGCGGCCTTCTTGGTCAGCGGCATGTATCCGTTCTGGTTAAGACTCGTAAGGTCTTCCATGCTTATTCCCAGCTCATGCATGAGGTCATCGGGCAGCGGCTGGTTGAGCTTCACGTTGTATGTATACTGCACATTGTCGGGTTCCTTGTTGGGTTTGCCGTCGAGATACACTATGCGGTCCTTTATCTGGAGCGTCTGTCCGGGCAGACCAACGCAGCGCTTAACATAGTTTTCGCGGCGGTCAACGGGCCTTGAGATTATCGAACCGAACTCAGGATGGTTGTCGAGGATGTAGTTTCGTCCGATGTTATACACTCTGTTGTACCAGTCGCGCTGCTGCTGCGGAGTGAGTTTCGACATGTCAGGATGGTCCATTATCAGCTGACTGCCGTAAGAATAGCACATCTGATAGTAGTCGGCAGCCTGATACTGCGGGTTAGACACGAGCGTGTCGCCTGCCGGATAGTTGAACACCACGATGTCGTTGAGCTCAACCTTGCCCAGGCCTTTTGCGCGGCGATAGTCCCACTGCGGCCATTCGATATACGACTTGCAGCCGAACACGGGCAGCGTGTGCTGTGTGAGCGGCATGGTGAGGGGCGTCTGCGGTATGCGCGGACCATAGCTTACCTTGCTCACGAAGAGGTAGTCGCCGGTGAGAAGCGACTTCTCAAGCGACGAAGAAGGTATGACATAGTTCTGGAAGAAGAACAGGTTGATGAAATAGACGGCCACGAGGGCGAACACCAAAGCATCTACCCACGACATGATGAAGCGCACGGGGCGCTCTGAGTCTTTCCACCACTGCCAGCGTATCTTCTTTGTTATGTAGACGTCGAAGATAAACGGAACGACGATAAGTCCGAGCCAGCTCTCAAGCCAGTAGAGGAAAATGAGATACAACAGGGTTACAACGGCAAACTTGGTCCATTGCACCTTCATATTAAGTTTTTTCTTTTCTTTGTCAATCATTGGTGTAAATATTTATTGTTTAGTAGTTAAAGGAGTTAAAAGTAGTTATCGCCGTACAAGTACGGCTTAGGAGTTAAAGTCATTACCCTTGAGGATTATTATTGGTATAAATAATCACATACACATTGCACACGTGCAAAAAGCCTTCAAGGCTAATGACTTTAACTACTTAGCAGGCACAGCCTGCGATAACTTCTTTAACTACTTTAACTCCTAAAGTTTAAAACTTAAACATATCACTTATCGTCAGCAGTCCGCTGTGCTGTGCCGTATATTCGGCTGCGAGCACTGCTCCCAGGGCAAAGCCCTTGCGCGAATGGGCGTCGTGAGTGATGGTTATGCAGTCGGCCTCGCTGTCGTATGCAATAGTGTGTATGCCAGGCACCTCGCCGCGACGCACCGAGTCGATGCGCAACTCGTTGTCGGCGCAGTCGGCAGAGCCTTCTATATGGCCGTCGGGAGCCGTCAGAGTGCCCTTCACCCAGCTGTCCTTGCGGTCGAGATTGTCTATTATCTCCTCGGCAAGAGTTATTGCCGTGCCGCTCGGAGCGTCGAGCTTATGCACGTGGTGAGTCTCCTCCATTGTAACCGAATACTGCGGAAATCCGTTCATTATCTTTGCCAGATAGCGGTTTACGGCCGAGAATATGGCCACGCCTATACTGAAATTAGAGGCCCAGAAAAGGGTCTGTCCGCCCTCGGCGCACATCTTTCTGACATCGTCGCCGTGGTCTTTCATCCATCCCGTAGAGCCCGACACCACCTTGACGTTGTGCGCAAAGGCCCTGAGATAGTTGCCGTAGGCGGCAGTAGGATTGGTGAACTCGATGGCAACATCAGCAGAGGCAAAGGCCTCACTGTCGAAGTCCTGCTGGTTGTCGATGTCGATTATACTTACAATTTGGTGGCCACGGCCAAGGGCTATCTGCTCAATCATCTTGCCCATCTTGCCATAGCCGATAAGAGCTATTTTCATAATTAAATCGCGATTTAAACCATCTGCAAAGATAACATAAGTCAGAGAGAAAACAAAATAAAAGAGTTTTTTTAATTCTGCATAACTTATTTTTATGCGCGCAACACGCTGCCACACCGCCACTTGCGCCGATATAAGTCCCCGGCACGGGCCTACTGACAAGGCCGAAACAGCCGCACAGGGCACGCAACGCCGGCGGCCGGCGGCCATAATGAAGGCAGAACGCACGCCAACGGCATCCGCCCTTGTAACACGCTGTGGCTCAGCGCGTTGCAAAAGGCCGTCTTTTAGCTCCTAAAAGGTGGCCTTTCAGCGTGTAAAAGGGCACCTTTTGCAATGCAATATGCCGTCTTTTGGAAAACAGAAGGTAACGAGGCTTACCGTTTACGGCATGATAAGGGGCTGCGGCTCGGATAAGGACAAGGAGCGGCCGCAAGGCTTTGTGATAAAAGAACAAGCCCTGACGCTTCTGAAATGGCGTCAGGGCTTGTTTCATCAGGCATCAATATGATGCGTTATTCGTAAAGATAGAACATGCGCTCCATCATCTGCCACTTCTGGTCTGACGTGGCATCGGCAGCGCAGTCCTGAAACATTGCCACATGCTCTTCCCATTCCTGCTGTCGCGGCAGCGTGGCAAGGCGCGCCATCGCACTGTCCCAGTCGAAGTCTAACGGTGCGTCGACAATCATAAACAGGCAGTTGCCGAGGATGTAAATCTCCATTTCCAATATGCCTACGGCCTTTATTCCTTCCTTTATCTCGTCCCAGAAGTGCTCTTTGTCGTGAGCCTCGCGGTAACGGCGGATAAGCTCCGCGTCGTCTTTCAGCTCCATTGTCTGACAGTAACGCTTTACGGGCACGCCGAATTCTTTTGTCTTATAGCCTTCCATAGTTATATTTTTAATTCATAATTAATAATTCACAATTCATTATTGGGCTGGTTAATTGTCCCCAAAAATTATGTATTAATTAATAATTGGGCTAATTTTCTTAATTCTTAATTTTTACTTTTTAATTTTTAATTATTACTCCCTGTCTTCCCCTTTTGCTTCTTTGAATACGTCTTTGATGATTTGACTTGCCAGGGTGAAGCCGAATATGCCGGTTATGTGGAGCATTGAGCCGTTGGCGCGCGCCTCGTCTGACGTGCCCTGGTTGGGCAGAAGCTCGTCGCTATAGACGCATCTGAACTTGCGTGCAGGCTTGTCGCCCTGACGTTTGAACTCCTGACGCAGCTTGCGGGCAAGCGGACAGCCCTCCACTTTCCAGAATTCTGTAACCTTGATACGCGACGGGTCGAGCTTGCGCGCTGCCCCCATCGACGACAGCAGGGTGGCCTTTGAGCGGCATGCCGTGCGTATCAGCAGCATCTTGTCGGCTATGCTGTCTATCGCATCGACAACATAGTCGTAGTCGTTTAGATTAAAATCTACCGCCGTATCGGCACTGAACGCCATAAAACGCGCGTCAACTTCAGCCTCGGGACTGATGTCGAGCAGTCTGTCGCGCAGCACTTCCACCTTCGGCTTGCCCACGGTCGACGTGGTGGCCATGAGCTGCCGGTTGATGTTCGACGGACACACGCGGTCGGGGTCTACAATGGTTATATGTCTTACGCCCGAGCGCACCAGTGCCTCAACGCACCAGCTGCCTACGCCGCCCACGCCAAACACAATGACACGCGTTGCGCACAGCCTCTCAGTGGCATCGTCGCCGAGCAGCAGTCGGGTTCTTGATAAATCGCTGTTCATAAAATTCTATCACACGATTAATTCATAATTGGCTAATGCCGAACTTCGTTTCACAATTTATAATTCATAATTTGGCAGGCTCTATGCCCTCTTATTATTATGCATTAGACTTTAAATCTCAATTAAAAGGGCTATCTTCAGCTGTGTTTTCAGCTGCCAAATGATGTTTTCTTAATCCTTAATTCTTACTTCTTAATTACCCAGTCTTTTCCTGCAATCCTCGAGAATGGCCATCAGTTCGTCAACTGTCGAGGCGCGGAGCATGGCTATACGCGTCTGACGGAAGTCGGGAATGCCCTTGAATATGGGCGTGGCGGCGAGATGACGGCGCGTGTGCAGTATGCCGCGATACTCGTCTATGCGCTCCACGTTGATGCGTAGCTGCTCCTCGAGGATGTCCAGCTTGCGGTTGAAGTCGAGTTCAGGGTCTGGTTCCTTGCCATTAAGATAGTCGCGAATCTCCTTGAAAATCCACGGATGACCGAACGTTGCGCGGCCTATCATCACCGCGTCTACGCCGTAATGCTCAAACGCCTGCCTGGCTTCTTCGGGCGTAGTGATGTCGCCATTGCCTATTATGGGGATGTGTATGCGCGGATTACGCTTCACTTCGCCTATCAGAGTCCAGTCTGCCTGACCTGTATACATCTGCGCCCTTGTGCGTCCGTGTATCGTCAGAGCCTGTATTCCGCAGTCCTGAAGCTGCTCGGCAAGCTCGGTTATTATGAGGTTGTCGCTGTTCCATCCGAGCCTTGTCTTCACCGTTACGGGCACTTTCACCGCCTTGACCACCTCGCGTGTTATGTCGAGCAGCAGCGGAATGTTCTGCAGCATGCCTGCTCCGGCTCCCTTGCCTGCCACCTTCTTGACAGGACAACCGAAGTTGATGTCTATCAGGTCGGGGCCGGCCTCCTCAACAATCTTTGCCGCCTCCACCATCTGCGGCACGTCGCGGCCATAGATCTGGATGCCCACGGGCCTCTCGTCGTCGCTTATTGTGAGCTTGTTCATGGTGCTCTTAACCGAGCGCACCAGTGCTTCGGCGCTGACAAACTCGGTGTATACCATAGCCGCTCCGTAGCGTTTGCACAGCCGGCGGAATCCTATGTCGGTTACATCTTCCATCGGCGCCAGCAGCAAAGGCCGGTCGCCAAACTGTATGTTGCCTATTTTCATTGCGTGTAGGGTTGATGGTTTGGTCTTAAGTAGTTATCGCTCACGCGGTGAGCTAGTAGTTAAAGGAGTTATCGCCGGCTGTGCCGGCTAGGAGTTAAAGCCGAATGTCCTGCTGGTGTTTGTGGGACTTATGGGACATAATGAAACTTATGACGGGATAAGCCACAAGGCATTTGACTTTAACTACTAGCTCACCGCGTGAGCGATAACTACTTTAACTCCTTTAACTACCTGACGTTTTTTCTATTTTCAGTTATTAATTAAATGATAAACTCCTCCTGCCATGCACCTCACCATGCCTTTCATCTCGAGCGTGAACAGGGTGGCGGCGAGACGGCTGACGGGGATGCCGGAGGTAAGGGTCAGACTGTTTACCTGCTGGTCGTTCTCCTTCTGCAGGGCATCGGCCACGGCCTGCTCGTCGGCTGTAAGCTCGGGAAAGAGCGTGCGCTCTATGCCGTTGCGGCGAGCCTGCTCCAGACGGGCGTCGGTCTGCCATCCCATGGCGTTTATAAAGTCGGCGGCGCCGCATATAAGGCCCGCCTTATTGTCGCGTATAAGGTTGTTGCAGCCTTCTGAATACATGTCACCCGTGCGACCGGGAAAGGCGAACACGTCGCGGCTGTAGCTGTTGGCAATGCGCGCCGTTACAAGTCCGCCGCCGTGGGCGGCACTCTCTATGAGCACCGTGGCGTCGGATATGCCTGCCACAATGCGGTTGCGGCGCAGAAAGTTGAGCTTGTCGGCGTTGGTGTTTGAGAAGAACTCGGTGAGCAGTCCGCCCTGAGTGAGCATCTTGTCGGCCGTGTCGCGGTGGCGTGGCGGATAGAGATAGTCTAATCCGTGAGCCAGTACGGCCACCGTGTCGAGTCCGTTTGCCAGTGCCTCGCGGTGCGCGCAGATGTCCACTCCGTATGCCAGTCCGCTTACAATGAGCACGTCGGGGCACATTGCAGACAGGTCTTTAACAAAGCTGTGTATGCAGTCCTGCCCGTAGGCGGTGCAGTGGCGTGTGCCGACGATGTTGATTACGCGCATGCGGTTGAGCCTTGCCGTGCCTTTATAGAACAGCACGAGCGGTGCGTCGATGCACTCCTTCAGCCGCTGCGGATAGTCTTCGCTGCCCATGCACAATATGCTTATGCCGTTGCGTGCCGCAAACTCAATCTCGCTCTCTGCCCTCGCCTCTGCCTCAGCCGTGTCGGCCAGCGCCTCGGCCGTACGGCGGTTGCAGTCGGGCATCAGGTCGCATATGTTGCGGCGGTTGTCCATTATGGCCGTAGCGCTGCCCGCCTTGCGCCACAATGCGGTTATCTCGGCAGAATTAAAATAGCTGATTCTGCTGAGCGTAAGCATGTTTAATATCTCTTGTTCGTGCATGGCGGGGATGGTTTTTGAGGATGGGAGGGACGGGATTTATGGGGCTTATGGGAGGGATGTGGGGGCTGAAGGCGCGTGCGCCTATGGCCGCTGCTGCCTAAAGCCAGCGGCTGAAAGCCTCGTCATACTCCTTGCTGTTGGCCAGTTTGCCGTTCACCAGGCATACAAGGTCTATCACGCCCTTGAAGCATATCTTGTTGTCAGAGGCGCGGTAGATGTCCTGATAGAACACATATCGCAAGCCTTCCTTCTTGAGGTTGAGGCATGATATAAACTCGTCGTCGCATCTCAGCGGCGTCTTATACTGCAGGTTCATGCGGGCCACGACGGCGTCGACGCCCTTGCGGTGCATCTCGGCGAAGCTTAGTCCGCACTCTTTCAGAAAGAGGTGGCGCGTGTGCTCGGTGTAGTGCAGATAGTTTGCGTTGTTCACAATGCCTTCGATGTCGCACTCATAGTCGCGAACCATCATTCGTGTGGTGAATATATATTCCATAATGGATGCAAAGATAAGGCTTTTTCCGTATTATTTTCTGTTTTTTTGTGCTAAAAGATTTGTTTTGTCTTCACGGCAGTTTCTTAGTCAGGTTTATGCCCTTGTGATATGGGGCATGACGGAGCGTTTTCTGAAAGGTGGCCTTTTGGCTTGCGAAAGGGCACCTTTTACACGATGAAATGGCACCTTTTGGAGCCTAAAACATGGCCTTTTAGAAAGCCGTTTGTACCATATTGATAATCAAGAGGTTACAAATGGCCGTAAAATCGGCATCTATCCGGCGTCTGATATGCCGCTTTATATGGCACGGATTGCGATAAAAAGGCACATTTCTGTTGTCCTGTCAGCGCTTTGTCTTCAGATATTCGTATCCTATGCGGCACCTCAGGCAGTCCTTCTTGTCGCAGTATTCCTTCTTCAGTTGTATCAGCGCCTGACTGTCTCCGGCGTTTTCGGCCTTCAGTCCGCACTGCTCCCACAGTCTTACTATATGGTTGTTTTCTGCCCGCAGCTCACTGAGCAGACTGAATGCACGGCTGCACAACGTGTCGTCGTGGCGGTGGCGGCCGTAGGCAAAGAGCATGGGCACGGCGGTGTTGATGATGAGCAGATTGAGCGACGGGTCGGAAATGCTCTTGCGGTTCTTAACGCTCGTGCTGCCGAAGGTGTAGTGAGTCTCCCAGTAAGGCGTAACCCTGGTGCGCAGCAGGGCTTTAAGCTGCTCGACGGATGTACACTCGGCAAGGCGGCTAAGGTCGCTTTGGCGCGAATGGTAGAGCTGTGCCAGCTGGGATATGCGTATGTGAGGAAAGTTCTGAGGCCTCATCCTGAGAAACTTCCACATGCCGGCGTCGATGGGAGTAAGGCCGAACTTATGCGCCATATACTGATATTCCTTGCGCAGACGGTCGAAATAGCCCTCCTTCATGGCGTCATTGCGGTAAGGTTCGGGTATGGTATCATACTCAAGCAGACCTGCCTGTCCCATAAATATTGCCTCTATCTGGAACAGATCGTCGCGGTGATGAGCCACGCTCTGCAGCGGAACGCTCATTGCCCACGCCTCAAATGCGTCGCCGTTAACGCCGAATCCGTAGTTGCGCGCCATCGTTACGAAGAGCGCCGACTCCCACGAGCCGCCGCATCTGTCGGCCCTCTGCCTTATGGCGTCGGTCTTCTGCTCCAGCCGTTCGGCCTGCAGGCGGCTCATCCAGCTGTGAACCGTGAGCCGGCTTAGCTGCGGTATGATGGCGTAGCAGGGCGGATAATGGTCGGTGGTGATAAGTTCGTCATAGTTGCGGCTAACCTCCTGCGGCACGTCGAGCCTTATCTGCGCCACCTTGCGGCCGTCGGACGTTATGATGTCCTGCCCCGTTTCTGCCGCCACATGCAGCACAACGTTGTCGTAGGCCTTGTCTTTGTCGTGTCCGTGAGCATACCAGTCGGATGCCTTGTCGTGTATCTCGATGTTTCCAACCCACATAGTGCCGCCAATTCTGACCTTCGCGTTGAAGAAGTCGGGCCCAGCGTTGGTGTTGGGCAGACCTGCGTCTATCACCTCAACGCTCTCGCCCGTGGTGGTCAGGAGCGGCCTTACGGGAAACATCTTGTGCTTCCATACATAATGAAGAAGCTTTTCCATAAGCGTGTTTTTTATGCAGTTCTTAGTCGGTTGCAGGCCTTTGTGCGGCCTTTGCGCCCATTTCAGCGCAATACAAAGATACGAAAAATCCCGTACAAGATGTTTCCTGTACGGGATTTTTTATCTTTAAGCGCCGTAAGTCTGCGCCTTCAGCGGCGCAAATCATTGTCGCGCGTCCTTATTTCTTGATAATCTTAACGGTTGTTCCGTCGGCCTTCTTCAGGATGTTGAGACCCTTCTTCATGCCGTTCAGCTTATTTCCGTTGATGTCGTACACAGCTTCAACGCCGCTGTTGGTTACAGGAGCGCTGATGCCTGCTGACTCATAACCGAACTTAACATTGATATCCATGTCCATAACACCTGGAATTGAATACAGAATATTGATGTCGGCTTTCAGCTTGTCGTCAGTCATATCAGCTGTCATGTCAACGTCTACAGGTACGCCTTTAAGTGCCCAGTTAACCTCAGGATCGTCGCCGGCCTTGATAGTTACGGTCTGCTTGGTGCTGAGTTTAACAACTCCGTCTTCCTCAACGGCGTCAACGTCTGTCATTTCAACAGTACCTACAGCCATAACTCCTGTAAGCTCGAAGTTCTTCAGAGCAAGAGTGTATTTGCCGTTTGACTGCTTTGTAACTTCGATTGTAGCCTGCTGAGCCGGCATTGTGCTGCCCATAGCTGTAACAACGAGGTTGTCTGTATAGCTCTTAGCCTGGCTTTCGGGTGTTCCGAACACAGCAGAGATATTCATTCCGACAGCAGATATTGTCATTGTCATGTAGAGTTTATCGCCATGCATGTAGCTGCCTTCGTTGACAGTAACCTCAGCTGTAACAGGGACTCCTATGTTTACTTTTACAGAAGCCTTTGTCTCTTCAAACCATGTGTATCCGCTTGGCTCCTCATCGTTGCCCTTTACGTTCTCAACCTTGATGTCGCCGAGGTTCAACGGACCGAAAGAGAAGTTCTTCAGGGTGATGTTGTAGAGTCCGTCAGAGCCTTCTACTTCCTCAACAGATATTGTTGATTCAGATATTGTAGGTTCGCCGCTGCCCAGAGAGATTGAAAGCTGGTCGGTAAAATCCTTAGCTCCTGCTGTAAGAGTGAGTGCGAGGAGCGCAATAATAGTAAAAATTTTCTTCATCTTTTTCCTTGTTTTGTTATTATGTTACTTTATTTTATATGAAACACCTATTGTTCCGTAAATCGGGTAAAGCGTCTGTTCGATAGTATCGAAGTGCTTTCTGAATATTCCGGTGAATCCCCATGAGACGTCGGCAAAGGCTCCCCACTGCTTGTGGAAGTACCATTCGGCGCCAAGCATCATGCCAAGCTGCCATGAGCGCATGTCGTCGCTGAAGTCGTAAGTGCCGCGGCTGCCCTCGTCAGAGCCAAGTTCCACCTTTGCTCCGGTGGGGTCGCCGACACGCAGGTAGCCGTCGTAGGCATATCCGCGGAAGGAGTGCGACCTGACGTAAGACAGATAGGGACCGAGCTTCAGGTGCAGGTTGCTGTTAAGGGCGTATGTTGCCTGCAGCGGAAGTGTGAGCATCCACATCTCCACCTCGGAAGCGTTGTGGCCGGTAAACTGGCCCTCGAGCCTCTGTCCTCCCCTCACGATGGCCATGTGATAGTTCTTGACGGTGGCGTCGATGTTCATTCCCTTGTTCTCAAGATGCAGTCCGGTGGTGAGTCCCCACTTGTCTGACAGGGGCTTGTATATGCCCAGTCCGAGCGAGAAGTTGGGCTCGAGCTTGTAGCTGTCGAGGCTTCTTATCGAGGCCGGCATGCCCATGGGGGCTGTGCCTCCCACGCTGTAGCCGAAGCGCAGGTTGTAAACAAGATTGTCGAATATGCCTGCTCCGAAGGCCGCAGAGGCCGTAAGTGCGGTCAGGACTAATGTGATAAACGTTTTCTTCATGACTATTCGGTTGTTTCTTCGCAGACCACTTCAACTTCGTCAACTATAAGCGTGCTGCCTAATGCACCCTTAAATGACGCTCCCTCGATACTTGATGTGAATACCACACTTAGGTTATATCCATGGTCAGCAAGTAGTTGCTTGTCTATCTCCGAACGATATTCAAAGTCAACATCAAACGATGTCCACTCTTGTGTATCTTTAACTTCCGGCACGCGGGCAATTGCTACAATATAAGGACTTGTCAACACATCGTCGCCATGGAGCGTTATGGCCTTATTATTGTTGTCATGATTTCTGTATATTACAGCATATATATCGCCTTTGTCATAGGTTCCCGGTATCGGTTTCCTTTTTCCGTCAACGCATTCGCCGCCAGATTTATATTTATACCATCCTGTCAGCTTTAACGGAACTTTATCAAATGTGCGCCCGAAACTTGTTGCCTGCAATGCACCGTCAGTTCCACTGAGTGCCTTACTTGCATCAAATTCTCCTATATAGAGATTTCCTGCAGCTATACCCATATTGACCATTGAGCCGAAACTGCCGGTGCTCATCGTCTCGAGTTTAACGCCCTTTCCCTTATATCCATCGGTTATTGGTGAGGAGGGATAGTTTTCCGGCGGTATTGAGCCGCCAATAAATTGTGCACTTAAATTAAATCCGGGGTTTCCTGTTGCCCAATTGCCCATCCAGCCGCCAGACTCTGAAAGGTCGCTCCATTCATAGAACTGACCGCCGGCACTGCCGTCTACAAGCCGTATGCTCTCAAAATCAAACTTGTTTGGCGATTCCGTAAGCCTAAATGACACGTTGTAAACACGGCTCCAATTACCGTCTTCAGACGTAACCTTATAAGTTACTTCCTTTTCGTCGCTGAAATCGTGCACCGAACCGCTTGCCGGCTCAATCTTTGCGCCTTCGGTTATATGAAATATCGGCGCCATTGCAGATACATCTGCGCCCTCTTTAATTTCAAAAACGATGTTATTAGCATCTGAAAGTACGTTTACCAGCGTGTCGCTGGGCGCGAAGAATATGTCTGAAGGATTGTCTGTGTGTACGTATGCCTGCTCGATGTCGCATTCAGCGTTGAGCGGCTCGTCCTTAAAGCAGGATGTCAACGAGCTGCATACGGCGATTGTCAGAAGTATATTGGTGAACTTCATTTATGATACGGGTATGATTTAATATCTTGCAAAGATATTCCAAAAATCAATGTACGCCAAATTATTTTAACAAAAATTACACCTTTTATACTAAACTTTTTGATTAAATAAAGTTTTATTCCATCTTTTGCGACAAATAGGACATTTGTCTATACATAAGGGCTGCACGTCTGATTTTATGCCGCCTGCGCTCAACCGTCAGACGGCTGTATGCGGGGCGATTTCTGAAAGATATGCTTTTGCATTGTAAAAGGCCGTCTTTCAGACGACAAAAGGCCACCTTTTGCAAGCTAAAAGGTGACCTTTTGGGAAGCGGAGTCAATGCTCCATGTAAACTATTGTATATCAAGATGTTACACAAACACGGCAAACTGCGATGAGACCGGCGCGGATCAGACGAATGTAAGCGCCGTGAGCTTGTCCTTGCAGAACACCTCGGCTGCCACGGCCTGCAGCTCTTCGGCGGTCAGACGGTCTATCTGGCTCATCAGCGCCGTAACGTCTTTCTCCCAGCCATAGTGCAGGAAGCTCTTCGCGAAGTCGAGGGCGAAGCTCTCGCGGTTGTCGCACGCCACGCCTATCTGTCCCTTTATCTGCCTCTTGGCGGCTGCAAGCTGTGCCGTCGACATGGGTTTCTGCGCCATGCGGTCGAGCTCGCGCATCACGAGGCGGCGGCATTTCTTCACGTCCTTAGGGTCGCAGCCGAAGTAGGCACACCACATTCCGGTGTCTGAATAGCTCACCATCGAGCTGTCTACGGTGTACACCAGTCCGTGCTTCTCGCGCAAGGCTATGTTCAGACGGGCGTTCATGCCCGGTCCGCCAAGTATGTTGTTGAGCAGATACAGAGCCATGCGCCTGTTGTCGTGCACGCTGTAGGCACGGTTGCCTATCATCACGTGAGCCTGATGAGTGTTCTTATGGCGGAGCAGCTCCTGCGGGTTATATTCGGGCAGGACGCCCTTTGGCACGCTGTCTACGAGCGGACTGCACGGCGGAAAGTCGGCCGTGGCCTTCTCGAGCAGTCTGACAAGACGGCTGAAACTGATGTCGCCATAGGCGAAGAACACGGCATTCTCGGGACGGTAAAAGCGGCGCGTGAAGCTCAGCGCGTTGTCCGTTGTATATTCGCGCAGGCGCTCCGCCCTGCCCAAGATGTTGTGTCCGAGCGGATGTCCGCTGAATATGGCGTTCTCAAACTCGTCATAAATCAGTTCGGCAGGCGAGTCGTTGTAACATTCAATCTCGTCGCATATCACCTCAATCTCCTTGTCAATCTCTGCCTGCGGATACGTGCTGTGGAACACCATGTCGGTAAGCAGGTCGACAGCCCTTGCGATGTGCTCCTTCAGCAGTGCCGCATAGAACACTGTGTCCTCCTTGTTGGTGAAGGCGTTGAGGTCGCCTCCCACCTTCTCCAGCCGGTTCAGTATCTGTATTGAGGTGCGCCTTGCGGTACCCTTGAACGTGGTGTGCTCGCAGAAGTGGGCGATGCCCTCCTCTCCGGGCTGCTCGTCGCGCGTGCCGGCACATATGCCGTAGCCGCAGTAAACCACGGGCGAGGCCGACGGCAGGTGGATAATCCTGAGGCCGTTGGCCAAAGTAGATGTATTATATTGCATTTGTATCTTTTATTAAAGCTCAAAATCCATTGTGCAAAAATACAACTTTTTAGTTTGTTATTTAATAAAAAATTCGGATATTTGCAGCTAATTATATCAACAGGGCGCACGCCGCGCGCAGCGCCGCATGCCCGCACCGCAACAGCCGGAGGCCTCAGTCCGCAGGACCATCAGCCGCCGGCAGTACAGCAGTCTGCGGCTAGGCGGACGGCAGGAGGCGCACAGGCAGCAGCCCGAAAATGTCAAAACTAAAACAGATGAGGAAAGTTATAGGAATAGGTGAAACCGTGCTTGACATCATTTTCAAGAACGAACGTCCGGTGAGCGCCGTGCCGGGAGGCTCGGTCTACAACGGCATAATATCGCTCGGACGTGCCGGCGTGCCCGCAGCCTTTATCAGCGAGGTGGGCGACGACCGCATAGGACGGCGCACGGTCGACTTCCTTAAGGAAAACGGAGTTGACGCCTCTAACGTCAACATGTTCAAGGGCAGCAAGTCGCCCGTGTCGCTCGCGTTTCTCAACGACAACAACGACGCAGAATATATCTTCTATAAAGACCACCCGCACGACCGTCTCGACTATATATGTCCTGAGATCAACCGCGACGACATCGTCATGCTCGGCTCCTACTATGCCGTCAATCCCGTGATAAGGCCGCAGGTGGCAGCGCTCATGAACCATGCGCGCAGCAACGGGGCGATAATATATTACGACGTCAACTTCAGGTCGTCGCACGCCAACGAGGTGATGAAGCTCACGCCGAACATACTCGAGAACTTTGAATATGCCGACATCGTGCGCGGCAGCCACGACGACTTTAAGGTGATGTACAAGATGGAGACATCCGACAAAGTGTACAACTCGGAGATTTCTTTCTACTGCAAGAAGTTCATCTACACCAACGGCGCGCAGCCGGTAGAGCTCCATGCCGAGGGCGGATTCAGGAAGAGCTACCCCGTTACGGCCACCAGCACGGTGAGCACGATAGGCGCCGGCGACAACTTCAACGCCGGACTGGTATACGGAATGATGCGCTACGGAGTGACGCGCGACGTTATCGACCGCGGCCTCGGCGAGGAACTGTGGGACAAGGTGATTGAATGTGCGCAGAAGTTCTCGGCCAACTGCTGCAAGAGCATAGACAACTCTATCGACAAGGAGTTTGGCGAGGCCATGCGCAAGGAGGCCCTACAGGCCGGATAGACACGCCGCCACGACAGCCGGAGACGGCAGCCCATACCATGAAAAAAGAATAACAATAAACCAAATAAATTTATTTGAACCATGATTGAGATTAAAGACAACATCTATTATGTAGGCGTCAACGACCGCAACAAGGAGCTCTTCGAGGGCCTGTGGCCGCTGCCTAACGGAGTTTCGTACAACTCTTACCTCATTGTCGATGAGAAAGTGTGCCTCGTCGACACAGTCGAGGTAGACTTCTTCATGCCATATATCAAGAACATCAAGGAGGTGATAGGCAACCGCAAGATAGACTATCTGGTGATAAACCACATGGAACCCGACCACAGCGGCGCCATAGAGCTTATCAGAAAATATTATCCCGAGATAAAGATCGTTGCCAACAAGAAGACGTTCGGCATGATCGAAGGCTTCTACGGCATAACAACCAACGAAGTGGAGGTGAAGAACGGCAGCAAGCTGAGCCTCGGAAGGCATGAGCTCAACTTCGTCCTGACGCCTATGGTTCACTGGCCCGAGACGATGGTTACGCTCGACACGACGAGCAACGTGCTCTTCTCCGGCGACGCGTTCGGCTGCTTCGGCGCGCTGAACGGCGGCATAATAGACTCTGACATCAACTGCGACACGTTCTGGCTCGAGATGGTTCGCTACTATTCGAACATCGTCGGCAAGTACGGAGTGCCCGTACAGAACGCCCTGAAGAAGCTTGAGGGAGTGCAGCTCGACTATATCTGCTCTACACACGGCCCCGTATGGCACGAGAACGTAAGCAAAGTGATCGGCATCTACGACCGTCTGAGCCGCTATGAGACCGAGGAAGGCATCGTGATATGCTACGGAACGATGTACGGCAACACTGAACGCATGGCTGAGGTGATAGCACGCGCTGCAAGCCAGGCAGGCATCAAGAACATCGTTATGTACAACGTGTCGAAGACTCACCACTCTTACATACTGCGCGACATATTCCGCTACCGCGCACTAATCGTCGGCGCACCTACCTACAACGCAGGTCTTTACCACGAGATGGAGGTATTGCTGAGCGAGATAGCCAACAAGGACATCAAGAACCGCCACTATATCGGATGGTTCGGAAGCTATGCATGGGCCGGCAAGGCCGTTGAGCGCATACAGCACTGGAACGAAACCAAGCTGAAATTTGAGGCTGTGGGCACTCCGGTTGAGATGAAGCAGAGCCTGAAAGAAGACTCTTACGCACAGTGTGAGGCCCTGGGCCGCGCCATGGCCGAAAGGCTTAAACAAGACCGATAATGAAAAAGATAAAGCTGGGACTGCTGCCAAGGGTTATCATAGCAATAGCTCTTGGCATAGCGCTGGGCAACGTGCTCAGCCTGCCGGTGGTGAGAGTGTTCGTCACCTTCAATGCCGTGTTCAGCCAGTTTCTCAACTTTGTTATTCCGCTGATAATCATCGGCCTGGTTACTCCTGCCATTGCCGACATAGGCAAGGGCGCGGGCAAGCTGCTGCTGGCCACGGTAGCCATAGCATACGCCGACACGGTGCTCACGGGAGTGCTGTCGTATGGCGTGGGAACAAGCCTGTTCCCGTCGATGATTTCGTCGGTTTCCGACTTCAGTTCCGTTGTGAAGCCGGAGGGAACTGCTCCTTACTTCGAGATAACCATACCGCCAATGGCCGACGTCATGAGCGCACTGGTGTTCTCGTTTCTCATGGGCCTGTGCATAGCTTACAGCAACACGCCCACGCTTAAAAACGCCTTCATGGAGCTGAAGGAAGTAATCACCAAGACCATAGCCGTGGCGGTGGTTCCGCTGTTGCCGCTCTTTATCTTCGGCATATTCCTTGATATGACGATGAAGGGCGACGCCATGCGCATCATGACGGTGTTCGCCAAGATTATAGTTGTAATCTTCGCGCTCCACATCTTCGTCCTTCTTTACCAGTATGTCATAGCGGGAGCCATAGTAAGGCGCAACCCCATAAGGCTGCTCATCAACATGCTGCCTGCCTACTTCACCGCTCTCGGCACGTCGTCGTCGGCAGCAACAATACCGGTGTCGCTGCGCCAGACGCTGAAGAACGGCGTGAGGAACGACATTGCGTCGTTCGTGGTGCCTCTGTGCGCCACAATCCACATGTCGGGCTCTACGCTGAAGATTACCGCCTGCGCGCTTACGCTGTGCATGCTTGAGGGCATACCCCACTCGCTGCCCGTGTTCATACACTTCATAATGATGCTGGGCATAGTGATGGTGGCAGCTCCTGGAGTACCGGGAGGAAGCATCATGGCGGCGCTCGGACCGCTCGCCTCTATATTGGGGTTCAACACCGAGCAGCAGGCTCTTATGATTGCGCTCTACATTGCCATGGACAGCTTCGGCACGGCATGCAACGTTACGGGCGACGGAGCCATTGCGCTGGTTATCGACAAGATGTTCAAGCCGAACAGAAAGGTAGCCGCAACGGCTGCGGACAACGCACCGGCGGAATAACGGAATATATCTGAAAGAAAAACAAAAGGCATCTTTCCGCTTGCGGAAAGATGCCTTTTGTTTTATGCCTTAACCGATATCGGAACGCCTGACGATACCCGTCTGAAATCGGCACGATACATTCCGATTTGCAAAAGACCACGTTTTAGCCTCTAAAAGGGCACATATTGCACGCTAAAAGGGCACCTTTTAGGAGCTAAAACATGGCCTTTCGGAAAGCGTCTGACTATCAGCGTGTTAGCAGCGCCTTCAGCTCGTCCATGCTATCGGCCGTCATGAGCGTCTTGTCGAAGCCGCTGCGTATCACGCCCTTGGCCTTAAGGTCGTCGAGCATGACCAGGAGAGAGTTCCAGAAGCCCTTCATGTTGTAGAGTATCACGGGCTTGCTGTGATATCCGATAGACGCCGACGCAGCGATGGTGAATATCTCGTCGAGCGTGCCCACGCCGCCCGGCAGCGCCACGGCAACGTCACACTGAGCCAGCATGAGGTCCTTGCGGTCGCTCAGGTTGTCGCACATCATCTTCACGTCAACATGGTCGGACACCTTTCCGCCCTTCTCTATAATCATCGGCACCACGCCAATCGTAGTGCCGCCTGCATCATGCACGGCCTTCGCCACACACTCCATAAGTCCCAGGTTGCATCCGCCGAACACCAGCGTATGCCCGTTTTCGGCCATCCATCGCCCCAGTTCTTCGGTCATTTTGAAGAAGTCGGGGTCGAGATTTGAATTTGCCGAACAAAAAACTGCTATCTTCATTGTATTCAAATAATTATCCGTTTACAGCAGCGCAGCTGCCTTTCTTATCTCCGCCAGTCTCTTTGCCAGCTTCTTGTCCTCCCTTGCCACCTGCAGGTTATAGTCGCTCTGCATGCCCACAAGTATATATGCCGGAATGCCGAGAGCAGCCTCAAGCACCAGCGCAAGGTCGGTTGTTACGGGCCGCTTGCCGTTAAGCACCTCGTTGAATGCCGTGTAAGGCAGGCCCAGACGCTCTGCCACCAACTTCTGCGACAGCTGTCTGCACTCCAGTTCGTCCTTTATCAGTTCGCCCGGATGCACCGGACTGAACGGTGTTGCCAACTCATCCATTTGTCTTGTCTATTTATAATGATTCGTAATGTCAGTCAAAGAACATATCTCAATCACTGCGCTGTCATCTGCCGAGGCTATCTCCCTGAACTCAAGCCGGTACTGGTTGTTTATTCTAACCGACGAAAGTCCCTTCTTGTCGCCCTGCAGTTTTTCATAATTGAGCGACCTGAACGGAAACAGGTCTTCTATGCGCCGTGCCTTGTACAGCACCCTGACGCACTTCACATATCCCTTGACAACCTGCGGCTGAAACCTGTGTTTCTTGTCCTGAGCCTTTCCCTTTTCGTAAAGCTCACGCAGATAATCTTTTTCAAAGTTTATTTTCATAAATTCAAACCAGACACCTCTCCACACCAATTCGTCCATGCTGCCGTGTAAACAACGGCAACACTGCCATAACTTAGGCGTAAGCGTGGAAGCAATCTCTATCCAACGGCAAAGATAACACATATTATTCTATTCACAAAAAAAGTGAATATTAAATTTCATAAAACCTCTTTCATCCTTCACAATGTAACGCTTCCATGCGTCAAGGGCCTGTGCTACGGCGGGCATTTCAGCATAAAAGATGCAAGATTTTTCATTATTCATTGTGCTTTATTCATTTATTTCGTATCTTTGCACCGCATTAATTATAATTAATTTGAAGACATTTGAAGAATTAGGCGTAAGCGAAGAGATTCGCCGCGCTATTGAGGAGCTGGGCTTTGAACATCCCATGCCCGTACAGGAAGAAGTAATCCCCTATTTACTTGGTAACAGAAACGACGTAATTGCGCTGGCCCAGACGGGCACGGGCAAGACGGCTGCGTTCGGCATTCCGGTGCTGCAGCGCACCGACTCGCGTGTGCGTCAGACACAGGCGCTCATCCTCAGTCCCACCAGGGAGCTGTGCCTGCAGATAGCCGACGACCTGAAGGACTTTGCCAAATACATCGACGGCATCAACATCGTGCCCGTATACGGCGGCACTTCTATCGAAAACCAGATAAAGTCGCTGCGCCACGGGGCACAGATAATAGTGGCCACGCCCGGCCGACTTATCGACCTGATGAACCGCGGAGTGGCAAAGCTCGACGCCGTGAGGAACGTTGTGCTCGACGAAGCCGACGAAATGCTCAACATGGGCTTCTCTGAAAGCATCGACGAGATACTCGAAGGCGTGCCCGAAGACCGCAACACGCTGCTCTTCTCGGCCACGATGAGCAAGGAAATAGAGAAGATTGCACGCAACTACCTGCACGACCCGAAGGAGATTGTGGTGGGAAGCCGCAACGAAGGAGCCGAGCACGTAAACCACATATACTACATGGTGAACGCCAAGGACAAGTATCTGGCACTGAAACGCGTGGTAGACTACTTCCCGAAAATATTCGCCATAATCTTCTGCCGCACCAAACGCGAGACGCAGGAGATAGCCGACAAGCTGATACACGACGGCTACAACGCAGAATCTCTGCACGGAGACCTGTCGCAGCAGCAGCGCGACCTTACCATGCAGAAGTTCCGCCAGCACATGACCCAGCTGCTCGTGGCCACCGACGTGGCCGCCCGCGGACTCGACGTAGACGACCTTACGCACGTCATCAACTTCGGTCTGCCCGACGATATTGAGAGCTACACTCACCGCAGCGGACGAACAGGACGCGCCGGAAAGAAGGGCACTTCGATATCAATAATCCACTCTCGCGAGCGCTCAAAGATGCGAGCCATAGAGAAAACTATCGGCAAGAAGTTCGTAGAAGGCGTCATGCCGTCGGCTCAGGAGATATGCAAGAAGCAGCTCTACAAGGTGATGGACCAGATAGTCAAGACCGACGTGAACGAGGAAGAGATAGCTCCGTTCATGGAAGACATCAACCGCTACTTTGAATACATCGACAAAGAAGACCTCATAAAGAAGATTGTGAGCGTTGAGTTCGGCAAGTTCCTTGCCTATTATGCCGACGCTCCCGAAATCGGAAAGGTGCAGGTGCAGGGCGAAAGCCGCAAAAAAGACCGCAAGGACGACGCCCGCAAGCGCACCCGCAAGGCCGAGGAGGGCTACCGCCGCCTGTTTATCAACCTGGGAAAGGCCGACGGATTCTATCCCGGAGAGATCATGCAGTTTATCAACAAGCACATGAAGGGACGCCAGGAGGTGGGCAACATCGACCTGCTGAGCAAGATGTCGTACATAGAAGTGCCTGAAGAGGACGCTGAAAAGGTGATGGACGCACTCGACGGAACTACATACAAGGGACGCGACGTGCGCTGCAACGACGCCGACGAGGGCGGCAAAGGCCGCGGCAGAAAGCGCAGAGAGCCCAAGGACGGAGGCTTCGAGAGATTTGAAAAGAAGTCGAAGCGCCGTGCAAGAGAGGCTGAAGAAAGCCCCAAGAAGAAGAAAAAGGCCAAGGCACCGAAGGCCGACAGCAGCATAAACGACGACTGGCGTCAGTTCTTCAAGCGCGACAACGCCAAGCTGGTGGGCGACGAACCCGACTTCAGCGAGGAAGGATGGGCCGTAAGAAAGAAAAAGAAATAACAACAATACCTTAAACTTTATCATTTACCTAAGAGGCGGCGGGGGCACAAAACCCTCGCCGCATTCTTTTATAACCGTGTATCACGACATACGGAAGGGCCAATATGCGCAATTAGGGAGCAAAGTTTTTGCTGTTAAGGTGATTTTTCTTACATTTGCAGAGATAACCGGCCAGCGGCCCGACAGACATCACGGGCAGGACGGACAGACGTATCTTAAATTACCTTTATCTAATAAATCAAATCATGAAGAAATTGTTTTTTACCGTAATAGCCGCCCTCTGCTGCCACCTCACGGCACCGGCAGGCGACATATTCGTGTCATCAACCGCCGGCAACGACAAGGCAGCAGGCACACGTGAGGCGCCGCTGAAGACGCTCGAGCAGGCACTTAAGCAGGCAAGAGAGTGGCGCCGGCTCGGCTCAAGGAACGCCGAGGGGGGCATAAACATCATCATGAGCGGCGGCGTCTACCGCCTGTACAAGCCCCTGTTCATACGTCCCGAGGACAGCGGAACGGCCGATAGTCCCACGATAATACGCTCTGCCGACGGCGAGAGGGCCGTAATCAGCGGCGGAACTGAGGTGAAAGGCTGGCGCAAGGGCTGCGACGACGAGCGGCTTCCTGCCGAAGTGAGGAGCAAGGTGTGGGTGGCCGATGCTCCGATGGCTGGCAACCGCATTGTGGAGACGCGCCAGTTGTGGGCCGACGGACGCAAGGCCGTGCGCGCGTCGCAGTTTGCCTATGGCGTGATGGAGCGCATGAAGGCCTTTGACACCACCGACGAGAGCATAACGATACCCACGCCCAAGACCGACCTGAGCCGTGCGCGGCAGCTCGAAATGACCGTGCATCAGCGCTGGGCGATAGCCATATTGCGTGTAAGAGAGATGAAAGACATGGGCAACGGACTGACAAAGGTGTGGTTTCATCAGCCCGAAAGCCAGATAGAGTTTGCCCATCCGTGGCCTCAACCCGTGATAGACGGCGAGCGCGGCAGCTCTTCATTCTTCCTTTGCAACGCCGCCGAACTGCTCGACGAGCCGGGAGAGTGGTATCAGGACTATCCTTCGGGCCGCATATACTATTATCCCGAAGACGGCAAGGACCCTAACACGATGGACATCACGGTGCCCGTGCTCGAGACGCTGCTGACCATCGGCGGCACGCGCGAGCGCCACGTGAGCAACATAAGGTTTGAGAACATAGCCTTCGAGCACTCCGCATGGAGCCGACCTCTGTATGAAGGGCACGTCACCCTGCAAGGAGGCTTCCGCTTCATAGACGGCTACAAGCTGGCCGAACCGGGCCTGTTCCACAAGGCAGAGCTTGAAAACCAGGCATGGATAGCGCGCCCAGAGGCAGCCGTGACGGCGCAGTTTGCCGACAGCATAGGTTTCAGCTCATGCACATTCAGCCACACCGGCGCCACGGCCGTCGACCTGGCATACGCCGTAAGCTCGTCGAACATCACCGGATGCACCTTCACCGACATAGGCGGTACGGCCATAATGGCGGGCTGGTTTGGCGAGCAGGGCTTCGAGACGCACATACCCTACACGCCGGCAATAGGCAGCGACATGTGCAACAGGCTCACCATTGCGCGCAACACGATAACCGATGCCGCCAACGAAGACTGGGGATGCGGCGCCGTGAGCGCAGGATATGTGAGAGACACGGAGATAAGCGGCAACGAGGTTTCGCACGTAAACTACTCGGGCATCTGCGTGGGCTGGGGCTGGACGCCGCTCGAGAGCGGCATGCGCAACAACCGCATAACCGGCAACACCGTTACCGACTACGCCCGCCAGCTGTACGACGCAGGCGGCATCTACACGCTGTCTAACCAGCCCGGCTCAGTTATCAGCGGCAACACGATAAGCATGCCCCACCCTGCCCCGTATGCAACCAACAGCAGAGCCTTCTGCATCTACTTCGACGAGGCCACCGACGGCTACACCGTAAGCGACAACAAGATGCCGCAGGAGAGCTTCGGCTACAACAGACCGGGCAAGAATTTGAAGATAATAAAATAACGTGAGTTCGGTATAATAATCTTATGCAATAAGCCTGCTTTTATCAATGATG
>OLSN01000798.1_pt1 | contig 31624 bp, 26 predicted proteins | sample 1672411 | NCBI WGS metagenome assembly OLSN01 (sample SAMEA3136683, study PRJEB25190) | human gut metagenome | biome: human gut; feature: human-associated habitat; material: faeces | place: Austria | collected 2013 | reverse complement strand
CGCTATATCCTCGGGATTCTCGCCCGCAGCTACGCGGTCGGTCACATCCTCCATGCGCACAAGAATGCTCACCGTGAGTCCCGGCACGGGAAGCTCACCCTCACGCGAGGCGGCCCAGAAACCGTCCGTCAGATAGTCGTGCTCGACGGACGAGAGCTGCTGTATCGATCCGTAGCCGCAGTGGTGGTTCGTGAGCAGGAGGCCCTCCCCCGAGACGAACTCGCCCGTACAGCCGCCGCCGAACAACACCGAGGCCTTGTTGACCGAATATATGTCCTCGGCCGAGAGACGGAATCCCTTGCTGCGCATATCCTTTATGCGCGAACCGATAAGGCTCGGCAGCCACATACCCTCGTCGGCACGGGCTGCAACGGCCGACAGCGCAAGCAAAAATGCAAGCAATACTTTTTTTATTATCATGACCTTACGCAATAACTCACTCGTTACGTTCCACAAAAATAGGCAAAAAGAAACAAATACGCCATATATTAAACGCCCCTCACCGCCGCCACATGCACCGTCCGGCGGCCATCCGCACAATGCAAATCGCCGCAAAGTCCCCGCCTCATACGACAGACGAGGCGCCATCCCATACGGGACGGCGCCTCAACATACCGTAGCGGCCCGTCCCTGAGACAAGGCGGCCCGCCCGAAAAACATCCGCAGACTACTCCTCTTCGGCGGCTCCGAACTGCGAGAGTATCTCCTCGGGGACGGCCTCGCAGCGCACATACTCCGAGACGTTGGTCTCGTCGCCGACGGCGATCCACGTCATGCGGTCCTCGTACAGGTCGCGGATGACATAGCGGCTCGCCCAGTCGCCGTTCTCCTAGTCATACATGCCGCGGATGACGGCACCCAGGCAGATGACGGCGTCGTACTTGCCGCTGTTTGCCAGCTTGGCAGCCACCAGGGGGATCTCAAATGCGCCGGGCACCCAGGCCAGGTGGATGTCGGCCTCCTGGACGCCGTGGCGGCTCAGGCCGTCCATGGCGCCGCCGATGAGCTTCGAGGTGATGAATTCGTTGAACCGGGCGGCGACGATGGCCACCTTGATGTTGCTGGCTACCAGGCTTCCTTCAAAAGTCTTCATGGGAATTGTCCTCCTTATATCATACGTCAGATCGTTTTTTGGGTTTATGGATAGGAATGGGGTAACTTCTTAGTAGTTCAGGATGTGGCCCATCTTGTTCTGCTTGGTCTGGAGATAGAACAGGTCGTGGGTGGTGGCGGGCATCTGGATGGGCACGCGCTCCTTGATCTCCATGCCGAAGTCGGCCAGCTGGTAGACCTTATCGGGGTTGTTGGTCAGCAGGCGCAGGGTCTTGGCACCCAGGTCCCGGAGGATCTGTGCCCCGATGTAGTACTCCCGGAGGTCCCCGGCAAAGCCCAGGGCCAGGTTGGCCTCCAGGGTGTCCATGCCCTCGTCCTGCAGGGCGTAGGCGCGGAGCTTGTTGATGAGACCGATGCCACGGCCCTCTTGCCGCATGTACAGCAGGATGCCCCGGCCCTCAGCCTCGATCTGGCTCATGGCGGCGGCCAGCTGCTGGCCGCAGTCGCAGCGCAGGGAGCCGAAGGTGTCGCCGGTGAGGCACTCGGAGTGGACGCGGCAGAGGATGTCCTGCCCGTCGCCGATGTCGCCCTTCACGAGGGCAACGTGGTGCTGGCCGTTGAGCTTGTTCACATAGCCGTAGGCCATGAAGTCACCGTACTTGGTGGGCATCTTGGTCACGGTGACGCGGTCCACCAGGACCTCGTGACGCTTCCGATAGGCCTGCAGGTCCCGGATGGTGATGAACTTGAGGCCCCACTCCTGGGACATTTTTTGCAGCTCGGAGGCCCGCATCATGGTGCCGTCTTCCCGCATGATCTCGCAGCACAGGCCGACTTCCTTCAGGCCAGCCAGACGCATGAGGTCTACCGTGGCCTCGGTGTGGCCGTTGCGCTCCAGGACGCCGTGCTCCTTGGCCAGCAGGGGGAACATGTGGCCGGGGCGGCGGAAGTCCTCCGGCTTGGCGTCGGGGTCCACGCACTTCATGGCGGTGATGGAGCGCTCGGCGGCGGAGATGCCGGTGGTGGTGTCCACATGGTCGATGGAGACGGTGAAGGCCGTCTCATGGTTGTCCGTGTTGCGGGTGACCATCTGGGGGAACTGGAGCTTCCGGACGTATTCCAGGGACATGGGCATGCAGATGAGGCCCTTGGCGTGGGTGGCCATGAAGTTCACGTTTTCGGTGGTGGCAAACTCGGCTGCGCAGATGAGGTCGCCCTCGTTTTCCCGGTCGGGGTCGTCGGTGCAGAGGATCATGCGTCCCTGGCGCAGGTCTTCCAGAGCTTCTTCGATGGTGTTGTACTGAAACATAGTAGGGTGCTCCTTTCGATGGTCAATAGCCGTAGCGGGTGAGAAATTCTTTGGTGATGCCGGAGGACTGCTTCGGCGCGGGGGCCGCTTCCTCCTGGGGGAAGTGGAGGAGTTTCTCCACGTATTTTCCGATGATGTCCGTTTCGAGATTCACAATGTCGCCGGGCTTCCGGTCGGCCAGGACCGTGACGGAAACGGTGTGGGGGATGGCGGAGATGGCAAAGCTCTGGCTGTCCACACGGGCCACGGTGAGGCTGATGCCGTCGATGGTGATGGAGCCTTTTTCCACCACATACTTGAGGACCTCTGGCCCGGCGGCGATGGTGTACCAGATGGCGTTGTCGTCTTTTTCGATGCGCTGGACGGTACCGACCCCGTCCACATGTCCGGCCACGATGTGCCCGCCGAAGCGGCCGTTGGCGGCCATGGCTCGCTCCAGATTGACCCGGTGGCCGGGGCGGAGGGAGGCCAGGGAGGAACGGTTCAGCGTTTCGTGCATCACGTCGGCGGTGAAGCCGGTGGGGGAGAAGGAGGTGGCGGTGAGGCAGACGCCGTTGACGGCGATGCTGTCGCCCAGATGAATGTCCTCCAGCACGACCTTGGCCTGAATTTCCAGGATCGCGCTGTGGGCGCCTTTGCGGATGGACTTGAGTACGCCCATTTCTTCCACGATGCCGGTAAACATTTAGGGCGTCACCTCGCTTTCTACTTCGCTTTCGATCAAGATGTCCTGACCCAGCCGGGTGAGGGCGGGAGACTTGAGGATCAGAGCTTGGTCGGGGTGGGCAAAGCCCTGTCCCCCGACGGGGGACTTGGCGGTCTTGCCGCCCAGAATTTTCGGGGCGATGTACGCCTGGACTTTATGGACCAGGCCCGCCTCCACGGCGGCCCAGTGGAGCGTGGCTCCGCCCTCTAAGAGGACGCTGTCGACACCCATCTTGCCCAGCAGGGTCATGAGAGCGTCTAAGTCCACGTGGCCGCTGCGCTCCGGGACGGGGAGGATGTTGCAGCCCAGGTCCCGGTAGGGGGCCAGGCGCAGCTCCTGGGTGACGCAGGTGGCCAGGTACGTCGGGACCTCTTTGGCGGTCTGCACGACCTTGGCGGAGAGGGGGGTGCGCAGGTGCGAGTCGCAGATGATTCGCAGGGGATTTCTGCCGCCCTCGATGCGGCAGGTGAGCTGGGGGTCGTCCGCAAGGACCGTATCAACGCCCACCATGATGGAGCGGAAGCGGCTGCGCTGGGTGTGGACGTGACGGCGGGCTTCCTCGCCGGTGATCCAATGGGAGGCCCCGGTGTAGGCGGCCAGCTTGCCGTCCAGGGTCATGGCGTATTTCAGCACGACGTAGGGGCGGCCGGTCTGGATATAGTGGAAAAAGACATCGTTGAGGGCTTTGCACTCGGCGTCCAAGACGCCCTCGGTCACGGCGACGCCGTGGCTGCGTAAGATGTCCAGGCCCTTTCCGGCGACCAGGGGGTTGGGGTCCCCGGAGCCGACGACCACGCGGGTGATGCCTGCTTCTAAGATCGCGTCGGTGCAGGGCGGCTGACGGCCGTGGTGGCAGCAGGGCTCCAGCGTTACGTAGATGGTGGCCCCGGCGGGGTCCCCTTGGCAGTTGGCCAAGGCGGCTCGCTCAGCGTGGAGGTCGCCGCATTTGGCGTGGTACCCCTGGCCGATTACTTGGCCATCCTTCACGATGACCGCCCCCACCATGGGGTTGGGGCTGGTCCAGCCCGCGCCCTTGCGGGCCAGGTCGAGGGCCAAGGCCATATACTGTTCGTCTGTTGTTCGTGCTGTCATGGCTGCGCCACCTCCGAGAGAAAAGAAAAAAACACGCGCTGGGTTTTGACCTCCAGTGCGTGTTTTGAGCGTGCTCTATAAGACCCACAGAGCAGCCTGCCCAGCTTCTATTTGCCGACAAAAAACTCTGAAATGAAAAATCATCCCAGAGCAATCCACGACAAACAGAGGGGACAGCCTTCCCCGTGTTTCGTCACATCTTCTTCCATCCAGACTATCACTGTCGGTTTTGGAATCACACCAAATCCTGCCTTGCGGCTCGCGGACTGTACCGCCGATCGGGAATTGCACCCTGCCCTGAAGATCGCTGTTCACTTGTCTGCTAACACGTTACTCCCGCGAAGGGGGATTTGTCAAGCCTCTTGTGGTGGAAATTCATGATTTTATTGAAAACGCACAATGGTTAGGGGTGGCTAAATGGGGCGGGTTAGGCGATATGACAACAGGAAGGCAGTCCGACTGCCGATCCTTTTTTCGGAGCAGGAAGAAATTGTAAGCCGTCGCTTTTTTGAAAAAGTTGCGCCCAACCCCTTTGCAAACCGGCCCAGTTATAGTAAAATAACACCAAGAGAATGTCCGTTGGCCAGCAAGGCACGGGCGAGGAAGGAGGCCCGCTCCCGCCGGGGCGGGGAGATACCAATGGAAAAACCGAGCTATCAGCGTATCTTATTGAAAATCAGTGGAGAGGGTCTGGCCGGCGAGCCGGGCCGGGGCATCGACTTTGCCTTCGTCCGGGAGGTGGGCCAGGTCATCAAGGCCTGCGTGGCCCAGGGGGTCCAGGTGGGCCTGGTCATCGGCGGCGGCAACTTCTGGCGCGGCGCCAAGGACGGGGGCGGCAACATGGAGCGCACCCGCGCCGACCAGATGGGGATGCTCGCCACCGTCATCAACAGCCTGGCCGTGCAGGACGTGCTGGAGCAGATCGGCCAGCCCGCCAGGGTGCTCACGTCCATCCCCATGGGCCCTGTGGGGCAGATCACCTCCCGCGCCGCCGCTGAGGAGCATTTTGCCGCGGGCCGCGTGGTCATTTTTGCCGGGGGCACCGGCAACCCCTATTTCTCCACCGACACGGCGGCTGTGCTGCGGGCGGCGGAGATCCAGGCCGACATGATCCTGCTGGCCAAAAACATCGACGGCGTGTACAGCGCCGACCCTAAGAAGGACCCCAACGCCGTCAAGTACGACTCGATCACCTACGACCAGGTCCTGGCTGACCATTTGCAGGTGATGGACCTGACGGCGACATCCCTGGCCCTGGAGCATCACATCCCCGTGATGATCTTTGCCCTGGCCGACCCCCAGAACATCCAGCGGGCTGTGATGGGAGAAAAGATCGGCACCATTGTTGAGGAGGAGAAAAAATGATCAAAGAAATGTATCAGGAGTACGAGCACAAGATGAAGAAGACCGTGGAGGTCGTCATCAGCGACTTTGGCGGCGTCCGCGCCGGCCGCGCCAACGCCTCCGTGCTGGATAAAATTTCCGTGGAGTATTACGGCACCGAGACCCCCATCAACCAGGTGGCCTCCATCTCCGCCCCCGATCCCCGCACCCTGGTCATCCAGCCCTGGGACGGCACCCTGCTCAAGGCCATTGAGAAGGCGCTGCTGATCTCCGAGCTGGGCATCAACCCCCAGAACGACGGTAAGGTCATTCGTCTGGTCTTCCCCCAGCTGACGGAGGAGCGCCGGAAGGAGCTGACCAAGCAGGTGAAGAAGTACGGCGAGGGCGGCAAGGTCGCCATCCGCAACATCCGCCGGGACGCCATGGAAAAGTTCAAGGCCATGAAGAAGAAGTCTGAGATCACCGAGGACGACCTGAAGGAGTGCGAGGAGACCATGCAGAAGATGACCGACAAGCGCTGCAAGGAGATCGACGAGCTGACCGCCAAGAAGGAAGCCGAGCTGATGGCCGTGTAAGCTGCGTTTTTGCACGCAGATGCAAGGCAGTCAGACAACGAGTAAGGATAAAAAAACAATAAGCTTATGGCATTTTGGAATCGAAAAAAGACGGACTCACAGCCGGGGACAGGGGAGGGGCTGGACCTCTCCCGTCTGCCCCGGCATGTGGGCATTATCATGGACGGCAACGGCCGCTGGGCCAAAAAGCGTGGCCTGCCCCGCACGGCCGGTCACGCAGCCGGGGCGGAGAGCTTCCGCACCATCGCCTATTACTGCAAGGACCTGGGCATCCCGTACCTCACGGTCTACGCCTTCTCTACGGAGAACTGGAAGCGGCCGATGGAGGAGGTCTCCGCCATTATGGACCTCTTGCAGAAGTATCTGCTGGAGGCCTTGGAGAAAATGGAACGGGACGGCTTCCGCGTCCACTTCTTCGGCGATTTGGAGGGCCTGCCCCCCAAGCTGCGGGACCTCTGCCTGCGGACCCTGGAAGAGGGCGACGCCCTGGACGACACCCGCTTTCAGGTCAACGTCTGCTTAAACTACGGCGGCCGGGATGAGATCCTCCGGGCGGCCAAGGCCTGGGCCGCCGACGTGCAGGCGGGCCGCCAGACCCCGGAGGCGCTGACGGACGAGCTCTTCTCCCGCTACCTGGACAGCCGGGGCGTGCCGGACCCGGACCTCATCATCCGGCCCAGCGGCGAGCTTCGCCTGTCCAACTTCCTGCCGTGGCAGTCGGCCTATGCGGAGTTTTATTTTACCGATGTGCTGTGGCCCGACTTCGGTCCTGCCGTGCTGGACCAGGCGCTGATCGACTATCAGCGGCGTCAGCGCAGATTTGGAGGCGTGTAAACCGTGAAAAATCGTATCCTCGTGGCCTGTGTGGGCGTGCCCATCATTCTGGTGGTGCTGTTCGTTCTGCCGGCCCCTGTCACCCCGGCGCTCATTGCCGTGCTGTCTGCCATCGGCACCTATGAGGCCCTCCATGCCATCGGCATGAATCACCCCCGCATCTCCCTGTACACGGCCATCATCGCCCTGGCCATTCCCTTTTGGGTCTACTTTGGGGAGCCCCGGCGGATCGGCCTGCTGGTGCTTCTCATCTACCTGGTGGCGGTGTTTGCCGAGGCCTTTGCCAGCCACCTGCGGGTCAAGATCGACAAAGTAGGCGCAGGCTTTTTCTTTGCTTTCGTCATCTCCTACTGCCTCTCCTCCGTGGTGCGGGTGGGGGCCTTGGAGCTGCGGACGAGCTATATCTTCCTGCCCATCCTGCTCCCCTTTGTGGTGGATGCGGGCGCGATGATCTCCGGCATGTTTTTGGGGAAGCACCAGATGGTGCCGCATCTCTCCCCGAAGAAAACGTGGGAGGGGTCCGTCGGCGGACTCATCACAGGTGTTGTCATTGCCATTGTCTATGGCATCGTCTTCCACTTCATCACGAAGGTGGAGGTCAACTATTACTTCCTGGCCGTGTACGGCAGACGGTGGCCGACCTGGGTGAAGCCGATGTCATTCTGGTCAACACCTGCGGCTTTATCGAGAGCGCCAAGACCGAGGTGGGCGACCTGGCCTTTTCCTATGTCAAGCGCAACCGGAAGATCAAGGATTTCGGTCACATCTTCCCCGGTCACGGCGGTGTGCTGGACCGCTTCGACAGCGTGATCTTCTGCGCCCCGCTCATCGAGCTGCTCATCGGCTGGCTGCCTGCGTTTAAGTGAGGTTTTACCCTATGATGACAAGAACCCTGTCTGTGTTGGGGTCCACCGGCTCCATCGGTACACAGACCTTAGAGGTGGCCGCATCCTGCGGCCACCGGGTGGCGGCCCTCACCGCCCACCACAACATCGACCTGCTGGAACAGCAGGCCAGAGCGTTTCATCCCATCCTGGCAGCGGCTGCGGACCCCACCGCCGCCGCTGCTTTGGCATCCCGGCTGTCTGACACGGACATTCAGGTCCTGGGCGGGGAGGAGGGCGTCTTAGCCGCCGCAGCCCTGCCCCAGGCGGACACCGTCGTGACGGCGGTGGTGGGCATTGCGGGGCTGGCCCCGACCCTTGCCGCCATCGACGGCGGCAAGCGCATCGCCCTGGCCAACAAAGAGACGATGGTCTGCGCCGGCCCCTTGGTCACGGCGCGGGCCACGGAGAAGGGGGCGGAGATCGTCCCGGTGGATTCCGAGCACTCCGCCATTTTCCAGTGCTTGCAGGGAAGCTGCCGCCCGGAGCTCAAGCGCATCCTGCTGACCGCCTCCGGCGGACCGTTCTTCGGAAAGACACGGGCGGAGCTGGAAGGCGTGACCCCGGCTGACGCCCTCAAGCACCCCAACTGGTCCATGGGCGCGAAGGTCACCATCGACTCGGCGACCCTGATGAACAAGGGCTTGGAGCTGTTGGAAGCGATGTCCCTCTTCGCCGTGCCCCCGGAGCAGATCACCATCCTGGTCCACCGGGAGAGCATAGTCCACTCCGCCGTGGAATACTGTGACAACAGTGTGATCGCCCAGCTGGGTGCCCCGGATATGCGCCTGCCCATCCAATATGCCCTCTCCTGGCCGGACCGGGTGCCAGGCCCTGCCGATCCGCTGGATCTCTTCACCGCCGGGCATCTGACCTTTGCCCAGCCAGACCTGGAGACGTTCCGCTGCCTGGCCCTGGCCATTCGCGCGGCGAAGGAGGGGGGCACGGCCCCGGCCATTCTGAACGGAGCCAATGAGGTCGCCGTGGCCCGCTTCCTGGCGGGGGAGATCGGATTTTTGGACATTGCCCGCGTGGTGGAGCACGCCCTGGACACCGTGCCCAGAGCGCCCCTGACCCTGGAGGCCGTGTATGCGGCGGACCGGGCCGCCCGCGCGGCGGCGGAGGAAGCCTGCCGGTAAACCGAGACACGGAAAAAACGAGGTGTTGTTTTGCTCTATATCATCGTTGGCATCCTGCTCTTCGGGCTGCTCATCGCCGTCCATGAGTGGGGCCATTTCATCACCGCCAAGCTCTTGGGGGTCAAGGTCAATGAGTTCGCCATCGGCATGGGTCCTGCTCTCGTTTCCTTCCAAAAAGGGGAGACGCAGTATTCCCTCCGCCTGCTCCCCGTGGGCGGCTACTGCGCCATGGAGGGCGAGGACGAGACAAACGACGATCCCCGCGCCTTCTCCAACAAGGCCCCCTGGCGGCGGCTCGTGATTCTGGCCACCGGGTCCTTTATGAACTTTGTGGCGGGCTTTCTGCTGGTGGCCCTGCTGTTTACGGCGGCGGGGAGCTATGCCGTGCCCGTCATCCGGGAGTTTGCCGAGGGCTTTTCCTGCGCTGGGGCAGACGGCCTGCAAGTGGGGGACCGGATCCTTTCTATCAACGGCCATACAATTTCCGTCTATCAGGACGTCTCCACCCAGCTGGCTTCCGCCAGCGGGGAGACGCTGGACCTGGTGGTCGAGCGGGATGGGGAACCCGTTGTGTTAAACGACCTGCCCCTGACGCCCAAGGACTACACGGTGGACGGCCAGACCGTGACCATGTACGGCATCTATTTTGACAAGGAACAGGCCACCGCCTCCGGCGTGCTGGTCCAGAGCTGGAAGACCTGCGGCTATTTTGCCAGGGCCGTCTGGTCGGGTCTGGCCATGCTGGTGACGGGGCAGGTGGGTCTGCACGATATGTCCGGCCCCGTGGGCATCGTCTCCTATCTGGGTCAGGCGGGGAGCCAGGGCGGCAGTGTGGCTGCCGGGATGCAGAACGTGTGCTATATCATCGCCCTCATCGCCGTGAACCTGGCCATTATGAACCTCCTGCCCCTGCCTGCCCTGGATGGCGGGCGCATCTTCCTGCTGATCGTGGGGGAGGTGTGGCAGTTGCTCTCCGGGCAGAGACTGGACCCGAAGTATGAGGCATGGATCCATGGGGCGGGCTTTGCCCTGCTGCTTTTGCTGATGGTCGTGGTGACCTTCAGCGATATTTGGAAGTTGGTGACGTAAGACATGACGAAACAGATTTTAGTCGGGGGCGTGCCCGTGGGCGGCGGCGCTCCCGTGACGATGCAATCTATGACCAATACCCCCACCAGCGACGTGGCGGCGACGGTCGCCCAAATTCGCCGCCTGTCTGCGGCGGGGTGCCAGATCGTCCGGGTGGCTGTGCCGGACATGGCGGCGGCCAAGGCCGTGGGGGCCATCAAGGAACAGATCGACCTGCCTTTGGTGGTGGATATCCACTTTGACTATCGTCTGGCCTTGGAGTGTATCGAGGCCGGGGCGGATAAGGTCCGCATCAACCCCGGCAACATCGGCGGGGAAGACCGGGTGAAGGCCGTGGCCATGGCCTGCGCCCGGAAACATATCCCCATCCGCATCGGGGTCAACGGCGGGTCCCTGGAAAAGCCTCTGCTGGCGAAATACGGCGGTGTGACGCCCCAGGCTCTGGTGGATTCTGCCTTTGGGCACATCGCCCTGCTCAACCGCTATGACTTCGACGACATTTGCGTCTCGCTGAAATCCTCCTCGGTGCCCATTGCCATGCAGGCCTATCGGCTCATGCACGAGCAGTCCCATTACCCCCTGCACCTGGGCGTGACCGAGGCGGGGACCACCCACATGGGGACGCTGAAATCCGCCGCCGGCATCGGCGGCCTGCTGGCCCTGGGCATTGGAGACACCCTGCGGGTGACGCTGACGGCAGACCCGGTGGAGGAGATTTACGCCGCCCGCGATATTCTGAAAGCCATCGGCCTGCGGAAAGAGGGGCCGGACTTGGTGGCCTGCCCCACCTGTGGGCGGACGAAGATCGACCTCATCCCCCTGGCCCAGGCGGTGGAGGAGCGCCTGAAAACCGTGACAAAGCCCATCACCGTGGCCGTCATGGGCTGCCCTGTGAACGGCCCCGGCGAGGCATCCGCCGCCGACGTGGGCATTGCCGGGGGGAACGGGAAGGGGCTGCTTTTCCGCCACGGGAAGGTTATCAAGCAGGTGCCCCAGGAGGCCTTGCTGGATGAGCTGATGGCCCTCATTGAGGAACTGCCCTGACCCGGTACATCTAAGAGAAAGGAACCTGATATGCCAGAAAAGAACCTGCCTTTTTTTGAGATGTTTGCCTTATATACCCCGGACGCGGCCCTGGCTGCCCAGGTGAAGGCGTGGCTCGTCACCGGTGCGGTGATGGACCGGAAGGCCCGGACCATCGAGGTCCAGCTGCTCTGCCCGGCCATGCCGGACCCGGCGCTGCTGGCCCGCCTGAGCGGGGAAGTGGCCCAGGCTTACGGCCTGGCGGGGGTCGTGTTTCAGCCAGCTTCTCCCCAGCCTGTGGAGGATGTGCCCATTCCGCCCCCGGACGATAGCGACGTGCCGCCCCCGCCTGCTGATGAAGATGTTCCGCCGGAGCCGGAGACTTTGGTGGAAGCTGCGCCTGTTGCCCAAGCGCCTTCTCCCGAGCCGGAACCGTCCCCGGCTCTGAGCGAGCAGCAGCGCCTGTTTCAGCAGACCGAGGCCCTGCGCCAGAAGGCCATGAAAGAGGCGATGCAGGCCCACGCCAAAGAGCGGGGCTTTTCCTCCAAGCGCATTTACGGTACCCATAAGATCCGGAAGGTCCCCGTGCCTATGAATACGCTGGAGCTGGACATGGGCATCGTGACGGTGGAGGGTGACGTGTTCGCTGTGGAGCACCGGGAGCTGAAAAAGCGCAGCGCCTGGGTCGTGAGCTTTGACATCACGGACTACACCAGCTCCATCCGCGTGAGCAAATTCATGCCGAGGGACGAGGGGATGCCCATTGTCAACGGCGTCAAACCCGGGATGCACCTGAAAATTGCCGGGCGGCTGAACCTGAACCGCTTTGACAACGACATGGTCCTGGAACCCCTGACCATTGAGACGGCGGAAAAGCAGGTCAAGCAGGACAACGCCCCGGAGAAGCGGGTGGAGCTGCACCTGCACACCCGCATGTCCGCCATGGACGCCCTGCCCGACACCAAGGACGCGGTGAAGCGGGCCATCGCCTGGGGCCACCCGGCCATTGCCATCACGGACCACGGCGTGGCCCAGTCCTTCCCGGACGCCTGGAGCGCGGGCAAGGGAAAGTGTAAGGTTCTGCTGGGCACGGAGGCCTATTACATCAACGACGTGGACGAGCGCCTGACCGTCCGGGGCAGCCTGGACCAGGACCTGGACGAGGCCATCGTCTGCTTTGACCTGGAGACGACGGGTCTGGACAAGGAGACAGAGCTGATCACCGAGATCGGCGCGGTCGTCCTGGAACACGGGGAAGTGAAGGAGCGCTTCCAGACCTTCGTAGACCCCAAGCGCCCCCTGGCCCCCAACATCATCCAACTCACCGGCATCACCGACGAGATGCTGGTGGGTGCCCCCAGCCAGGAGGAGGCCATCCGGGCCTTTCTGGACTTCGTGGACGGGCGGCCCTTGGCGGCCCACAACGCGGAGTTTGACATCGGCTTCATCCGAAAGGGGTGCCAGACCTATGGCATCCCCTTTGAGCCGACGTATCTGGATACGCTGCCGCTGGCGCAGAATCTGCTGCCGGAGCTGACGAAGTTCAAGCTGGACATCGTCTGTCAGCATCTGCACCTGCCGGACTTCAACCACCACCGGGCTTCGGACGACGCGGCCATGGTGGGCTACATGCTGGTGCCCTTTACCCAGATGCTCCGGGACCGAGGGGTGCAGACCCTCCAGCAGGTCAACGCCGGCCTGGCGAAGACGTCCTCCCTGGGCAAGGCCAAGCGGATGCCCAAGCATCTTATCGTGCTGGCGAAGAACAAGGTCGGCCTGCGGAATCTCTATAAGCTCATCTCTCTGGCGAACCTGAACCACTTCCACCGGAACTTCCCCATCATGCCCAAGAGCGAGATCAACGAGAACCGGGAGGGCCTGATCCTCGGCTCCGCCTGCGAAGCAGGGGAGCTGTACCAGGCCATCATCCGGGGGAAGGACTGGGGGGAACTGAAGCGCATTGCGTCCTGGTATGACTACCTGGAGATCCAGCCCCTGGCCAACAACGGCTTTATGCTCCGCCCGAACAAAAAGGGCAAGTTCATCGCCAAGAGCTGGGACCAGATCAAGGAATGGAACAAGATGGTCGTGCGCCTGGGCGAAGAGCTGGGCAAGCCCGTCTGCGCCACGGGCGATGTGCATTTCTTAGACCCGGAGGATGAGATCTACCGGCATGTTCTCCTGGACAGCAAGGGCTTTGCCGACGCCGACGCGCCCACGCCCCTCTACTTCCGCACGACAGAAGAGATGCTGGAGGAGTTCTCATACCTGGGCAAGAAGAAAGCCTATGAGGTCGTCGTGACCAACACCAATCTGGTGGCCTCCTGGTGCGAAGAGGTGAAGCCTCTGCCGGACGGCCTCTTTGCCCCCAAGCTGGAAAACTCCGCCGAGGAACTGTACAGCCTGGTGTGGGGCAAGGCCCATGAGCTGTACGGGGAGGATCCACCACAGATCGTCAAGGATCGAATCGAATTGGAGCTGCCCGGCATCATCGAGCGGAAGTATGACGTCATCTACATGTCCGCCCAGAAGCTGGTGCAGAACTCCTTGGAGCATGGCTATCTGGTCGGCTCCCGTGGTTCTGTCGGCTCGTCCATCGTGGCGTTCCTGTCGGGCATCACGGAGGTCAACTCCCTGCCGCCCCATTACCGCTGCCCCAAGTGCAAGCACGCGGATTTTGACGCCGGGGCAGGCTTTGGCTGCGGCGCGGATATGCCAGACGCTGTCTGTCCCGTCTGCGGGACGCCCTATGTGAAGGACGGCTTCAACATCCCCTTTGAGACGTTCCTGGGCTACGGCGGCAAAAAGGTCCCGGATATCGACCTGAACTTTTCCGGCGAATACCAGGCCAAGGCCCACCAGTATACCTTTGAGCTGTTCGGGGAGAACCACGTCTTCAAGGCCGGGACCATCGGCACCGTGGCGGAGAAGACCGCTTACGGTTACGTCAAAAAATATCTCGCCGCCCGCGGCATCCAGACGACGAAGGCGGAGGAAAACCGCCTGACCCTGGGCTGCACCGGCGTGCGCCGGACCACCGGCCAGCACCCCGGCGGCATGGTCGTTATCCCCCAGGACCGGGAGATCTACGATTTCTGCCCCGTCCAGCACCCCGCCGACGATCCGGGCAGCGACATCATCACGACCCATTTTGATTACCACAAGATGGAGGACAACCTCCTCAAGCTGGACATGCTGGGGCACGATGACCCGACCATGATCCGCATGATGGAGGACCTGACGGGCGTCAATGCCAGAGAAATTCCGTTGGACGATCAGGACACCATGACCATCTTCACCAACTCCGCCCCCCTGGGCTTTGAGAACGACCCTGTCCTGGGCCCCACGGGGGCCGTGGCGGTGCCGGAGTTCAACACGAAGTTCACCCGCCAGATGCTCTGCGACACCCAGCCCAAGCGATTCAATACGCTGGTCCGTCTGTCTGGCTTCTCCCACGGCACGGACGTGTGGTTGGGCAACGCACGAGACCTCATCGTCTCCGGCACTGCCACCGTTGACTCCACCGTGGGCTGCCGTGACGACATCATGCTCTACCTCATGGAGCAGGGGGTCGAGCCGAAGATGGCCTTTGACATCATGGAGGCTGTGCGAAAGGGCAAGGTCAAGAAGGGCGGCTTCCAGGACGGCTGGGAGGACGCCATGCACAAGGCCAATGTGCCCGATTGGTACATCGAGTCCCTGGCCAAGATCGGCTACCTCTTCCCCAAGGCCCACGCGGTTGCTTACGTGATGATGGCTTTTAGAATTGCCTGGTTCAAGGTCCACCGGCCTTTGGCGTTCTATGCGGCCTACTTCTCCATCCGCGCGAAAGCCCTGGACGCCAACTGTATGTGCCGGGGCATGGACGTCTGCCAGCGGAAGATGAAGGAGATCGAAAGCAAGGAAAAACCCGCCGATGTGGAGGAGAAAATGCTCATCACGCTGGAGGTCTGCTATGAGTTTTACCTGCGCGGCTTCTCCTTTGAGCCGATCGACCTCTACGAATCCGACGCCACCAAGTTCCTGATGAACGAAGAGAAGAAGAGCTTGCGGCCTCCCTTCTCCGCCATCCCCGGCCTGGGCGAGGCGGCTGCCCTGTCCCTGGCCGAAAATCGAACGGGCCGGACCTTCATCTCCCAGGAGGAACTCATCGCTGCCTGCCCCGGTCTTTCCAAGAGCACCGTGGAAATGCTGAGGCAAGCCGGCGCCCTGGGCACGCTGCCGGAGACAAGCCAGATCAGCCTGTTTTGACCAAATTTTGAACCAAAAACGCAGAAAAAAGTCGCGCAAAGCATCTTTGCGTGACTTTTTTCGTGCCATTTGATAGGATGGAGGCGAGGTGAAGACCATGACGATCGGAAACAACATCAAGAAATTACGCACCGCCCAGGGCCTGACCCAGGACCAGCTGGCCGAGCGCCTTTTCGTGACCCGGCAGACCATTTCTAGTTGGGAGCGCTCTGCTTCTCACCCCAGCTTGGAACAGTTGGAGGCCATTGCCGCCGCCTTGGGGGAGGATGTGATGACGCTGCTCTACGGCCCAAAGCCCAAGTACCGGCCCAGCCGGAAGCGGGTCATTCTGGCGGTTGTGCTCATTGCGTTGGCCGTCATAGCGCTGGTGCTGGGGGCTGAGCTTCCGCTCCAGGTGGAAGGCTGGGTCATGCGACACAGACCGGGGTGGCTGTTCTATATGGTCGCCTTTCGGCTGGTGGAGGGCCTGTTGCTGGGCCTGGGCATCGTTGGAGCGGCCTCTCTGCACTGGCCGCTGGGCTTAAAAGGGAAGGAAAAGCGGCGGTGTTTGATCGCGGCGCTGGTGTGTCTGTTGGTCAGTCCGGCCCTTTTTGCTTGGATTCGTCTGGGGCATTGCCCATACCCCATCTTTGCGTTTTGGATGTACAGCTATGAGGGCTTAGAGCTGTTGCTGGGCTTGGCGGCGGGAACATTGTTGTTCGTAGCAGGGATGCCGACAAAACGGACAGAATAAAACAAGGACCTGCTGCAAGAGTGTTTCCTGCGGCAGGTCCTTGTTGGATTTAGGGGGAGATCTTAGTTGATCTTCAAGTTCTCCCACAGAGAATTCATGTAGCTCAGCATCTCGTCGTCCAGGTTGCGGTAGGCGAGCTTGTTGTACTCCTCGGAGAAGTTGACGCCTTCGGGATACAGAATCTCCATGGCCTCCTCGCCCATGTCCTCCTGGTAGGTCTCGTCGTTGTAGACCAGGGAGTTGGGGGAGGCGTAGTAGATGTACTCGGCGTTGGCCACGGCCGTCTCCTGGCTGAGCATGAAGTTGATGAAGACCTCTGCCAGCTCCTTGTTTTCACAGCAGGAGGGGATGCACATGGCGTCGATGAAGTAGTTGGTGGGGTCAGGGTAGTAGAAGCGCAGGTCCACGTCGTCGGCCTCGGCGTCCAGCATGGTGAAGTAGTCGCCGGCGTAGTAGGCGCCGACGGCAGCCTCACCGGACTCCAGGGCGTTGTAGATCTCATCCATGACGTAAGCCTTGACCAGGGGGCGCTGCTCCAGCAGGGATTGCAGAGCGGCCTCCCACTGGCTCTTGTCGGTGGTGTTCACGTCGATGCCGGCCCGGTACATGGCGGTACCGAAGGCGTCGCGGGAGTTGTTGAACTGCAGGATCTTGCCCTTGTACTTGGGGTTCCACATGAGGTCCCAACCGCCTGCATCGGCCTCGTCCACCTGGTTGGCGTCGTAGATCACGCCGACCACGCCATAGGTATAGGGGATGGAGTAGGTGTCGTCCGGGTCGTAGTAGAGGCCGCGGAACTGGTCTTCGATGTATTGGTAGTTGGGGATGTTGTCAAAATTCAGGGGCAGGAGCATGTCCTCGTTGGCCAGACGTGCGATCATGTAGTCCGAGGGGATGATGACATCGTAGCTCACGGCTCCGCTCTTGAGCTTGGCGTACATGTCCTCGTTGCTGGCATAGGTGGTGTAGTTGACGTGGACCTTTTCGCCGTAGGTCTCCTCATACCAGGCCTCGAAGGCTTTCACGGTGTCCAGGGAGCCGTCAGAGCCGTCGGAGATGTATTCGCCCCAGTTGTAGACGTTCAGCTCCAACGTGTCGGAGCCACCGGCCACGGAGACGACGAGGATCAGGGCCGCAGCCACGCCCAGGACGGAACCGGCCAGGATCTTCCGTCCCCGGTCAGACAGGGGCTTGTGCTTCTTGCCGCTGGCCTGAGCGGCCTTGCTCTTGGCACCCCGACGCTGGGCCTTGCGCTCGCGGACGGCGTCGTCGTCCATGAGGTTTGTGATGAGTAGCAGGAGCAGGATGACGAAGAAGATGATGGTCGCCAGGGCGTACATCTTGGGCGTGACGGTCTTCTTGGTCATGTTATAGATGCGGATGGGCAGGGTCTCAAAGCCGTTGCCGGAGGTGAAGTAGCTGATGACGAAGTCGTCCAGGGAGAGGGTGAAGGCCATGATCATGCCCGTCAGCACGCCGGGCAGAATTTCCGGCAGCTCGACTTTTAAGAAGGCCCGGAAGGGCGTGCAGCCCAGGTCCATTGCGGCCTCTGGCAGGGCCTTGTCCATCTGGTGCAGCTTGGGCAGGACCTGCAAAATGACGTAGGGCAGGCAGAAGGTGATGTGGGCAATTAAGATGGTGCCGAAGTTCAGGCTCGTGGCCATGCCCATGAGCCGCCCGGCGAAGACGAACATCAGCATCAGGGAGATACCGGTGATGATCTCCGGGTTCACCATGGGCAGGTTCGTCACGGTGTTCATGGCGGCTTTCATATACTTGCTGCGGAGCTTATTCATGCCAACGGCGGCGGCAGTGCCCATGATGGTGGACAGGATGGCTGCACAGAGGGCCAGGATCAGCGTGTTCCGCAGGGCACCCAGCGTGTTCGCATCATGAAACAGCTCCTTGTACCAATAGGTCGAAAAGCCGGAGAGGACGGAGAGACTGTTCCCGCTGTTAAAGGAGAAGACCAGCATGATGACGATGGGGGCAAAGAGGAACAGGAAGAGGATGGCTGTATAAACTTTTGCAATGGGTTTCATGGCTTACAGACCTCCTTCTACGTTCCGTCCGACGAGCTTGCGCATGACGGCCATACACACCAGCAGCAGGACCATCAGCACGAAGGCGATGGCGGCGGCAAAGTGCAGGTTGTTGGCGACGTACTGGCCCTCGATCACGTCGCCGATGAGCATGATCTTACCGTCGCCCAGCTTTTGGGAGATATAGAAGGTACTCACCGAGGGGATGAGGACCATCGTCACGCCGGAGATGACACCCGGCAGGCTCAGGGGCCAGATGACCCGGCGCAGCACGCCTAGGCCGTTGCAGCCCAGGTCACGGGCGGCCTCGATGAGCTTCACGTCCATCTTGGCCATGATGGAGAACAGGGGCAGGATCATATAGGGGATGTAGTCATAGACCATGCCGATGACCACGGCAGCCTCGGTGCCGATGATGTGGACGCCGGGCAGATGCAGGGCGGAGAGGATGTTGTTGAAAATGCCCTTGTCCTGCAAAATGGTCATCCAGGCATAAGTCCGAATGAGGAAGTTCATCCACATGGGGATCATGATGATGGTCATGAACGTCTTCTGGACCTTGGGTTCGGCGCGGGCCATGATATAGGCCAGGGGATAGGCCAGCACCAGGCAGACCAGCGTGGAGATGATCGCCAGCTTCAGCGAACGCCAGAAGATGAGCAGGTAGGTGCGGACCTCGGCGGAGGAGCCGTCGTCCTGCACGATGCTGGACGTGGCGGTGAAGAAGCGCTGGATATTTTCCAAGGTGAACTGAAAATTCACGTCCGTAAAGGCATAGTAGGCGACAAAGACCAGGGGGACCAGGATGAACAGGACGGCCCAGATGCCGTAAGGCCCCAGCGCCAGGTGATCGGCCCGGAGTACCCGGCGCTGGTCGCGGGTGACGTTTTCTCTCATTCGTCTTCCTCCTCGCTGACCTCGGACAGCTCGTCCAGCTCGTTGGAGAAGGAGGAGTAGTCGCCGTACAGGTCCGAGTATTCCGACTTCTTCATGATGTGGATGGCGTCCGGCTCCAGCTCGATGCCGATGTGCTCGTCCACGTCCACGAAATCCGTGGTCTGGATCATCCACTTGAAGCCGCCCACGTCCACGATGATCTCATAATGCACGCCCATGAACGTCACGGACGTGACCACACCGGTCAGCTGCCCCTTTTCCAGGGGGACGATGTCCACGTCCTCCGGGCGGACGACGACGTCCACGGCCTCGTTCTTGGCAAAGTCCTTGTCCAGACATTGGAAGGTCTGACCGGAGAAGGTGACCTTGTAGTCCTCCAGCATCACGCCGTCCAGGATATTACTCTCACCGATGAAGTCCGCGACGAAGGCGTTCTGCGGCTCGTTGTAAATGTCGACGGGGGTGCCGATCTGGTGGATCTTGCCCTCGGACATGACCACCACGGTGTCGGACATGGACAGGGCCTCCTCCTGGTCGTGGGTGACGAAGACGAAGGTGATGCCGGTCTGCTTCTGGATCTTCTTCAGCTCCACCTGCATGTCCTTCCGGAGCTTGAGGTCCAGGGCACCGAGCGGTTCGTCGAGCAGCAGGACCTGGGGGTGGGCGATGAGGGCGCGGGCGATGGCCACGCGCTGCTGCTGGCCGCCGGAGAGGCGGGTCACGGAACGATGCTCAAAGCCCTTGAGCGCCACGAGAGCGAGCATCTCCATCACCTTGGCCTCGATCTCCTCTTTGGGGACCTTTTTCTCCCGCAGGGGGAAGGCCACGTTTTCAAAGACGTTCAGGTGGGGGAACAGGGCGTACTTCTGAAAAACGGTGTTCACGCTCCGCTTGTAGGGGGGCACGTTGTTGATCTTCTGCCCCAGGAAGAGGACGTCGCCCTCGTCCGGCGTCTCAAAGCCGCCGATGAGCCGCAGCAGGGTCGTCTTGCCGCAGCCGGAGGGGCCGAGCAGGGTGATAAACTCGTTGTCGTAGATGTCCAGGTCGATGCTTTTCAGCACCGGCTCACCGTCGAAAGATTTGGTGATGTGTTTTAGTTCGATGATCTTTTTCATACACGCCCTCCTGAAACCACAAAAAAAGTGACTGCGTGTCTCAAGACGCGCAGTCACTTGGGAAAACTCCACAAAAAGCCTCCCCCTTTTTTACGACAAAAAAACAGGAGAAAAGCAAAGGGTGGAAAATCAGGAGAGATGAGAGTCTATATAGCAAAGAAACTTACTTTTACTACTCTTATTGACCATTTCACAAGTTTGCGTGCCGTCTTTGGACACTGCATTGCCCTTGCGGGCACTGGTTTATAGTTACCAACTTATAAAACTTGGGCTTCTAACCCAATCAATAAGGCAACAGAAGTTGCCGCCGCACATGCGGAACTCGGCATTCGACCCGGCTGTCCGTGTGGCCTTAGCCTTGGGGGCTTTGCAGGCAGCAAAGGGACCCGTCCGGCGGTCGCGTCTTGCTTTGGAAAGACTCAAAACAACGTGATTTTCCAATTTAAGATTGAGTGCATTTTAGCAGAAATCGTCGAGCCTGTCAAGGCTTTTTCTTGGTCTCAGGCGTCCGGCTCTTCATAGGCCAGCATCCGGGTGAGGATGGCGGCGCATTGGGCGCGGGTGGCGGTGCCTGTGGGGGAGAGAGTGGTGGGGGAGGTCCCGTTGATGTGCCCCTTGGCCACGGCCCAGGCAAAAGCCTCTCTGGCCCAATCGGCGACCTGGCCCTGATCCCGGTAGGCGGAGAGACTGGCCCGCTCGCCGCCGTCTAAGTCCATGGTCTTGGCATAGCGGAAAAGCATGGCGGCCAGCTGCTGGCGGGTGACGTTATCCTGGGGGCCAAAACGGCCACCGCCGTAGCCGGTAATGATACCCTGCTCATAGGCCCAGGTGATGGCCTGGGTGTACCACTGCCCGCGGGGCACGTCGGTAAAAACAGAGGTATCGTCCATTTCCGGCTCGCCCTCTAAGCGCCAGAGGACCGTAGCTACCATGGCCCGGCTCATGGTCCCGTTGGGCTGGAAGAGCGTGGGGGAGACGCCGTTCATGATGTAATTCTCGTAGACATTGCGTACCGAATCATAGAACCAGGCGCTGGTGGGGACGTCGGTGAAGGGAAACGCATCCCCCACAGCGTTTTCATCTTCCGAGAGGGTGAAGCTGGGAGCAGAGGTATTCTCCAAGGTGAGGTTGGCTTCATAGTAGCTGCCGTCGGTGAGGGGCAGGCTCTGGTAGCTGCTCTGCTTCAAAATGCGGCCGGTGCTGCTGTCGTAGGCCGTGAAGGAGACGTCCATCGTTCCCGTGCCGGTGCCGAAGATGGAGATGTCATATGGTCCGCCGGAGAGAGCCAGGACTTTTTTGTCCCCTGACACCGCCCCAGAGACCCCGGCGGCGTAGGTCGTGACCACGCCGTCCTCGATGGTCAGAACGGGATCGCCGGCTTCGTCCTCGACGAGCAGGTCCGTGGGGCAGGCTACGATGACCTCGGAGACCATCTGATCCCGCACGGCCTGGCCGTGGCAGAGGGCGGCGTCCCAGCGGAGAATGGCGAAGTTGGCCAGGGTGATCTCCGGGTTGTTGAAGTTTTTGCTGCCCAGGTGCAGCAGGCTCTGAGTAAAGGAGGTCTGGGTGGCGTCGAGATAGTCCTTATAGGCCTGGAGGGCGTACATCTCGCTGGTGCGGAGCAGGCAATAGGCAGCGTCGAACTTCTGGGCAGAGGCCAGGTCTTTCTTTTGCAGGAGGGTGCTGCGGTCGTTTTGGAGAATGTCATAGAGCGTTTTCTCCACGTAGTAAGTGGCCCGGATGATCTCCCGGCTTTCCACCACCTTGTCGTTGGCGGTGAGGGTGTTGCTGAGGGACCAACCCAGGTTGTAGGCGGCGATGACTGCCCCGGCCTGAGCGGCGGGGATGCCCAGGGCGCTGGTGCAGTAGTCCAGCATGACCATCTGGGTGAAGGGGGAGAGGGTGTCGGCGGTGAGCTTGGCAAAGCCCTTGACCCCGTGTTCGATGGCCGCAGCGGCAATGACCTCTTGGCTCAACCAGCTGTCGTACTCGTCCAGGGCCGAGCGGAAGGCGGCCGTGTAGGCGGCGCTGCCGGACATCTGAGACGCCACCTGGCGGAGAGCGGCGACGTACTCGTCGCTCAGATCCTGGTAGGCTTCCACGACCCGGACGAAGTTGGCGCAGTCGATCACCCATTCCAGGGCGTCCTGGCAATTCCCCAGCCAGTCCACGGCGTCACCTACTTTGCCGAAGAAGTTCATGCTGCCGCTGATGGTCTGGAGGGCGGCGCGGGTGCCTTCCTCATCCAAGTAATCTTGGAGGGCGTTGGCCAGCTTTCGGTAGAGGGCGGGAGAGCTTTCCTTCAGGCTTTCGGGTTTGGAGAGCAGCTCCGCAATGGCGGGCTGATAGGTCCCCGCCTCATAGTCCGGCTGGACTTTTTTCACCATGCCCCAGATGCTGTTGGCCAGGGAGAGACTCTTGGATTCGATGCGGCTGTTTAAGCTGTCCACCTCGCCGTTGGTGGCGGAAAGGATGAGCTCGGTGAGGATGGCGTCGTAGGGGTTGTCAAAAATACTCAGACTTTTGAACTTAGAAAGTTCGCTGGCGGAGTTGAGGATTTTATAGGCTACCTCCCCGGCGTTGGCGGCGGCACCGTTCTGGGCGTCGGCCAGGAGCTTGGCCATGCGCTGGTCCATTTGCTGGCTGTACTCGTTGGACTGGGCAAAAGTGAGGTGCTGCTGGATGTACTCGCTGTCCTCGATGACCACGGTGTCCTCATCGGGCTTGGTAACGGGGGTGGAGCTGCCGTTGGAGAGGTTCGTAAAGACCTTCTGGATGGGGTAGCTCTGCCCCATGGTCCACACGGAGGAGAAGTCATACTCCGGGAAGGTCGCCTTGCTGGCCATGGAGGACAGAGGCACGGCAGTGAGGCCGCCGGGGGTGCCCTCCGCCGGGACCTGCCGCGCGACAGCGTCAAAGGTCCCGCTGGGGTAGTACAGGCCGGAGAGGACCTTTTCGCTGCCCCAGTACAATTCGCCGATACACCAGGCGGGCGTACCGGCCACGGTGAGGGAGCCGTCTTCGGCAGTGCTGCTGTCCAGAATGGTCCCGGAGACATAGCAGTTTTGGATCGTGGCGGCGGAGTTCGACTCCCCGAACAGACCGCCCACATGGTAACTCCCGCCGGAGCCGGACAGGGCCAGGGCGATGGAGAGCTTGCCGTTGAAGGAGCAGTCGGTGTACTGCTCTTGGTAGCCGGTCTCTCCGGCCAGGCCGCCGATCACCAGCGTGGGATTCTTGGCGCTGCCGGTCAGGGAGATCGTGCCGGTCACGCGGCACTGGTCCAGGCTGCTGCTGCCCTCGGCGAACAGGCCACCGGCAGAGACTTTGCTGACCTGCCCATGAAGGATCAGGTTGCCTGTCATTTCACAGGCAGTGAGTGGGCCGAAGCAGCTGGCGGCAATGCCGCCTGCGGTGATCTCGCTCCAGCCACCCAGCGCCTCTGTCCCGCTGCCTGCCTGGATGGTGCCGGTAAAGCGGCAGTGGGAGATGGTGCCGAAGTTATAGCTGGAGATGCCTGCCACTTGGGTCGTATAGGTGGAACCGGCGTTTGTGATCGTTGCGGCGACGGTGCAGTTTTTGATCACACCATCACTGGATTTACATAGGCCTGCAGCATTAGCACCGAAGTATCTGGTGTTTGTCACCGTACAGGTGCCGGTCAGAGCCAGGTTCTGGATGGTACCGTAGTTCCTATCAATGAGGGCGGCGGTTGCTTCATCGGTGCAGGAGAGGTTGCGGATGGTATAGCCATTGCCTTCCAAGATACCGGTGAACCGATCTTTTAAGGCCTTCCATGCGATCCCGGACAAGTCGATGTCGTTCATCAGAATGTACTTGCCTGCCATGTTCTGGGAAATGTTGGCCAGGTCCTGGGCGGTGTAGATGCCGGTGTAGCCGCTGGGGACAGAGGTTTGCCGATCCACGGGCAGGAGCAGGGCAGTGGCATCGCTGGCGGCGGCCTGGGCCCATTGGCCAAAGACTGCGGTGGGGAGGAGGCCGACGAGCAGGGCAAGGGTCAGAAGAAAGCTGAGGATGCGCTTTTGCATGGGGGATCACTCCTTTTTCTCGTTGTTCTCTTTTCTTACGATCAGTCGATCACAGTTCCCGGGAAATACTGGTCCACGAAGTCCACCTGCTCTACGGTCCAGACCTTGCCGTTTAAGTTGCTCAGGCACCCGGCGTCTGTGGTGAAGTGGAACGCTAGCTTATAGGAATAGAGAGCCTGGCCTCCGGTGCGGCCGAACTTTTTGTTCTCCCGCTCCCGGCCATACTTGCCGTCTCCCAGCAGGGGGTGTCCGGCGGCGGCCAGCTGGGCGCGGATCTGGTGGGTGCGGCCGGTGATGAGGCGGCACTCCACCAGGGAGAGCCCGCCCTTTTTCGCCAGCGTGCGGTAGAGCGTCACGGCGGTGCGCCCGCCCTCGACAGGGCGCTTGTGGACGGAGACCTGTTTCTTGGCTTCGTCTTTCAGCAAAAAGCCCTCTAGCTTGCCCTCGGCGGGGGAGAGGGTGCCCAAGGCGATGCAGAGATAGGACTTTTCCACTTCCCGGTCCCGGATCTTCTGGTTCATCACCCGTAATGTCTCGGCGTTCTTGGCGGCAATGACGATGCCGCCGGTGTTCCGGTCGATGCGGTTGCACAGGGCCGGGGCGAAGGAATTTTCCCAGTAAGGGCTCCATTCCTTCTTTTGATATAGGTAGGCTTGGATATGGGTGATGAGGGTGTTGACCCGCTCCTGCTCGTCCGGGTGGACGACCAGGCCGGGGCGCTTGTTCACCAGCAGCAGGTTCTCATCCTCGTAGACAATATCCAACTGAGGCTTGAAGACGGAGAGAAACGCATTCTCCGAGGTGGGGGTGTCGAAAAACTCGTCGTTGATGTAAAGCTGCAAGAGATCGCCCTTCACCAGGCGGGTATCCCGCTTGGCCCCCTTGCCGTTGAGCTTCACCCGCTTGATGCGGATGTATTTCTGCGCCAGGGGCGCGGGGAGCAGGGGGAGGGTCTTGGCCAGCCAGCGGTCCAACCGCTGCCCGGCGTCGTTTTGGCCTACGGTAAATTCCCGCATGAGATCACGACCTTTCGTAAATTTGTGTAAAATGCCAAAGAAAAATAAAAGCAACCCCTTGACGGCGGGGGAGCAGAGGTGTATCCTACTATTTTAGCGGCTGTCAAAGGGGAAATACGTTCTTCCCAGACTCGTTTTGTGGCGTACTGTCCACCAGTATACCATATTTTGCAGAAAATTTGAAGAAAGTATTTGACAAGCGCTTATTTTTTTGCTACAATATCCCCTGTACCATGTGAGGAGTGTGCTATGCGACTGAATCTTCGAGAGATCATTCATGTACCAGGCGCCAGCCTTCCCTTTGCATTCCAGCTGGATCTGAGCCAGGAGGAATTCTTCGGGGAGCATCCCATCCCCCGGCCTGTCCAGGTCCAGGGGCGCGTGAAAAACGTGGCGGATGTGCTCGTGCTGGAGGGAGAAGCGAGATCCCTTCTGGACTATACCTGCGACCGGTGTATGGAGCCGTTTCAGCAGGAAAAAGTCGTCGGCCTGAGCGCCCTGCTGGCGGAAACGCTGGAGGGGGAGGAAGACGAGGACATCGTTCTCCTGGAAAACGGCGAGGTCGATGTGGGCGATCTGGCTTACACAGCCTTCCTGCTCGCCATGGATACAAAACACTTGTGCTCAGAAGACTGCAAGGGGCTTTGCCCCGGCTGCGGCGTCAACCTGAACAGGGAGCCCTGCCGGTGCAAGAAACAGGTCGATCCTAGATGGGCCGCTCTCGAGCAGCTACTTGATAAAAACTGAGTAGTACCCAATCCACTTTGCCCGACAGGGCATCACCAAGGAGGTGTCTCGAAATGGCGGTTCCGAAGAGTAAAGTCTCTAAGCAGAGACGGGATAAGCGGCGTGCCAACTGGAAGCTGGCAGCTCCCGCTGTCACGACCTGCCCCAAGTGCGGCGCGTATCGGCTGCCCCACCGGCTGTGCAAGGCCTGCATGACCTATGACGGCAAGGTGTTCGGCCAGGTGCAGCAGGAGAACTAATAGGGAAAAAGAAAGAGGGGGAAGCCCCTCTTCTTTTTTTGCGTAGAACCTGCCCACATGAAAGGAGGGGACCGGATGTCCCGTACCAAGATCCAGACCGTGGCCCCCGGCAGCCCCGCCCACCGGGCCGGCATCCGCCCCGGGGAGACCCTGGCCGCCATCAACGGCCACCCCATCATCGACGTGCTGGACTACAAATTTTATTCCTACGACCCGGACCTGGTCCTCACCCTGCGGGAGGGAGACCAGGAGCGCAAAGTCTTTCTGGACAAGGACGTGGGCCAGGACCTTGGGCTGGAATTTGAGACGTATCTCATGGACCGGGCCCGCTCCTGCGCCAACAAGTGCGTCTTCTGCTTCGTGGATCAGATGCCCAAGGGGATGCGGGATACCTTATATTTTAAAGACGATGACGCCCGCCTGTCCTTCCTCATGGGCAACTATATTACCCTGACGAATTTGAGCAAGCGGGAGATCCAGCGCATCTGTGACCTGCATATCTCACCCATCAACATCTCCGTCCACGCCACGGACCCGGAGGTCCGGCGGGAGCTGCTGGGGAACCACCGAAGAGGCGGCGAGTGCCTGGAGATCATGCAGAAATTTGCCCAGGCGGGGATCGTGATGAACGCCCAGATCGTTTCCTGCCCCGGCCTGAACGATGGGCCGGTCCTGCAAAAGAGCATGGAGGAGCTGGCGGCGCTGTATCCCCAAGTAAAGAGCGTCTCCATCGTCCCCGTGGGCCTGACCCGGTACCGGGAGGGCTTATACCCTCTGCGCCCCTACCACCAGGACGAGGCCCGGAACGTCGTGGCCCAGGTAGAGGCCTTTGGGGACCGGTGCGTGGAGCAGCTGGGCAGCCGGATGTTCTGGTGCTCGGATGAGTTTTATCTTCAGGCGGGCTTAGACCTTCCTGCGGATGAATTTTATGAGGAGTACACCCAGCTGGAAAACGGCGTGGGGATGCTCCGCCTGCTGGCCGTGGAACTGCACGGTGCGACCCTGGGCGCCCCGGAGAACATTCCCGTGGAGCCGTTTTCCATCGCCACCGGCGTGGCGGCGGCGCCCTTCCTGCGAGAAATCATTGACAGGGCGGCCGCAAAATGTCATACTAAATTGACCTATCAGATGTATCCCATCGTGAATCGCTTTTTTGGAGAGACCATCACCGTGGCGGGCCTGCTGACCGGCCAGGATCTGCTGGCCCAGCTCAAGGGCCGGGACCTGGGCACCCGCGTCCTGCTGCCACAGAACACCCTGCGCCACGGGGAGACGGTCTTCCTGGACGATATGACCCTGGAAGAACTGTCCCAGGGCCTGGGCGTGCCGGTGATCCCGGTGAATCAGGATGGGTTCGACCTGTTTGAGGCCATTTTTGGGGTGTAACGCCCTGCTATTGTTCGTTGTTTGATTTTTGATTCCATTTTAGAAAAGGAGGGAACTCCTATGGCAAAACCCTTGGTAGCCATTGTGGGCCGCCCCAACGTGGGCAAATCCATGCTGTTTAACAAATTGGTGGGCCGCCGCCTGTCCATCGTGGAGGACACCCCCGGCGTTACCCGCGACCGGCTGTACGCCGAGTGCGAGTGGCGGGGCCGCACCTTCGACATCGTAGACACCGGCGGCATCGAGCCGGGCACCACCACTGAGATCCTCTCCTTCATGCGTAAGCAGGCGGAGATCGCCATCCAGAACGCTACGGTTATCGTCTTCCTGTGCGACATCAAGACGGGCCTCACGGCTTCGGACCAGGACGTGGCCAACATGCTCCTGCGCTCCCGGAAGCCGGTCATTCTGGCGGTGAACAAGATGGACCAGGTGGGCATGACCAACCCGGATATCTATGAGTTCTATAACTTAGGCCTGGGCGACCCCATCGCCGTCTCTGCCGTCCACGGCCACGGCACCGGCGACCTGCTGGACGCCTGCTTTGACTACTTCCCCCCGGAGGAGGAAGAGGAAGAGGAGAGCGACATCATTAAAGTTGCCGTCATCGGCAAGCCCAACGTGGGCAAGTCCTCCCTCATCAACCGCATTTTGGGGGAGGAGCGGGTCATCGTCTCCAACATGGCCGGCACCACCCGCGACGCGGTGGACAGTTACTTTGAAAATGAGATCGGCAAGTTCCTCTTCATCGACACGGCCGGGATGCGGAAAAAGTCCAAGGTCAATGACCAGATCGAGAAATTTTCCGTTCTGCGGGCGGCCATGGCCATCGAGCGCTCCGACGTGTGTCTCATTATGATCGACGCCAACGAGGGCGTGACGGAGCAGGACACCAAGGTCGCGGGCATGGCCCACGACTCCGGCAAGGCCTGCATCATTGTCGTGAACAAGTGGGACGCCGTGGAGAAGGACGGCAAGACCATGGACCGGATGCGCGAGGACATCCGCCGGGACCTTTCCTACATGACCTACGCCCCCATCCTGTTTATCTCGGCCCTGACCGGCCAGCGGGTGGGGCGGCTGTTCCAGCTCATCAAGTATGTGGATGACCAGGCCGCCATGCGCATCACTACCGGCATGCTCAACAGCCTGCTGGCCGACGCCACGGCCCGCGTGCAGCCCCCCACGGACAAGGGCCGCCGCCTGAAAATTTATTATATGACCCAGGCCGGCATCCGGCCCCCGCACTTTGTCTGCTTCTGCAACGACGCGAAGCTCTTCCATTTCTCCTATCAGCGCTATCTGGAGAACCAGATCCGCAGCACCTTTGGCCTGGAGGGCACCCCCATTCGCCTGACCATCCGCCAAAGAGGGGACAAGGAGGACTGACGAGGACATGGATGCAGTTTGGATACGCGTGATCGCCGCGGCGGTCATCGCTTACTTCTGCGGCTGCTTTAACGGGGCCGTGATCGTCTCGAAGTATATCCTGCGGGACGACGTGCGCACCCACGGCAGCGGCAACGCGGGCCTGACGAATTTTTACCGGACCTTCGGCGGGCCTCTGACCTTCGTGGTGATTTTAACGGATGTGCTCAAGGCCGTGGTGGCCCTGCTCATCGGCCGCTGGCTGCTGGTGGGGCATCTGCCTGCCCTGGCGATGCTGATGAACTCCCCGGAGCAGGCCTACTCGGATTACTGGTGCGGCCTGTTCTGCCTGCTGGGCCACATGTTCCCCTGTATGTTCCAGTTTAAGGGCGGCAAGGGCATTCTCTCCGGCGGCACCATCATCATTATGATCGACTGGCGGGTGGCGCTGGTCGGCTGGGGCGGGTTCATCCTGCTCTTCCTGCTGACCCGCTACGTCTCCCTGGGCTCCAGCTCCACGGGCATCGACCTGCCCATCGTCACCTGGTTCGTCTATCGCGACTGGGTGCTGCTGGTACTCATCTGCATCATGGGCGGGCTGATCCTCTGGAAGCACCGGAGCAACATCGCCCGTCTGATCTCAGGCACGGAATCGAAATTCAGCTTCCACCGCAAGGCGGCGGGCTAATGCAAAAGCGAGGTAACAGAAGATGAAAGTTGCTGTGTTGGGCAGCGGCGGCTGGGGCACGGCCCTGGCCATGCTGCTGGTGGAAAACGGCCATGACGTGACGCTGTGGTCCTATCAGGCGGAGGAGTCCCGCCACCTGGCCGAGACGGGGGAGAACCCCCTGCTGCCGGGGGTGAAGCTGCCCCGGGGCCTCACCTACACCTCTGACCTGGCCTGCGTGACGGGCTGCGCGGTGGTGGTCATGGCCACGCCTTCCTTCGGCGTGCGGTCGACTGCCGGGCAGGTGAAGGACCTGCTCGCTCCCGATGCCATCCTGGTGTCCGTTTCCAAGGGCATCGAGAAGGGGACCTCTCTGCGCATGACCCAGATCATCCGGGAAGTCACCGAGGATAAATGGCCTGTGGTGGCCCTCTCCGGCCCCTCCCACGCGGAGGAAGTGGCCCGGCAGGTCCCCACGGCGGTGGTCTCTGCCTGCCCGGACCAAACGGCGGCGGAGGTGGTCCAGGATCTGTTCATCAACGACCATTTCCGGGTGTACAGCAGCAGTGATGTCATCGGCGTGGAGCTGGGCGCAGCCCTGAAAAACGTCATGGCCCTGTGCACCGGCTGCTGCACCGGCATGGGCCTGGGGGACAACACCAAGGCCATGCTGATGACGAGAGGCCTGGCTGAGACGGCCCGCCTGGGCACCGCCCTGGGCGCCCGGAAAGACACGTTTGCGGGCCTGGCGGGCATGGGGGACCTGATCGTCACCTGCACCTCCATGAACTCCCGGAACTACCGGGCGGGCATTTTAATTGGTCAGGGCACCCCTGTCCAGGAGGCGATCCGGAAGATCGGGGCCGTGGTCGAGGGCTATTACGCCGTGGACTCCGCCAGGGAGCTGGCGGCCCAAGTGGGCGTGGAAATGCCCATCACCCTGGCCGCTTACGATGTCCTGTACCGAGACCGGGACCCCAGAGAGGTCCTGCTCTCCCTCATGCGTCGGGAAAAACGCCATGAGATCGAGGAAACTTGGTTCTAAATTGCACTTTTTTGAGAAATCTGCGAAATAGGCCTTGCAATTTTGGCCTGTTTCTGCTATGATACTAACCGATGCTTTTTAAGTAATAACACACCGGCCGGGGCTTGCCCCGCTCAGTGGAGTCATAAACCAGCGAGGAGGTTCAAGCGAATGGCTAAATGTGAATTTTGTGACAAGGGCGTCGTGTTCGGCATTCAGGTGTCCCACTCCCACCGCCGCTCCAATCGTCCCTGGAAGCCCAACGTGAAGCGCGTGAAGGCGATCGTCAACGGCACCCCGAAGCACGTCTATGTGTGCACTCATTGCCTCCGTTCGGGCAAAGTTACCCGCGCTGTCTGATCCAGCTAAGACAAAAAAGCACAGGCTTATGCCTGTGCTTTTTTCTTGCCCATCGGTGTGGGCTATGGTATACTGTACCCATATTTCAACCAGAAACAACAAAACCGGCGCCCTTTTGGCTCCGGACGATGGAAGAGGAGGTATTATGGCATCTCAGTCGTCAATCAAACTGACCAAGCTGGTCGAACGCTTTGAGCTGAAAGTGCTCAACGAGGGGAAAAACTACGATCGGTGTCTCATCCGCGCCGACGACATCAACCGCCCCGCCTTGCAGATCCTCGGCTTTTTCGACTACTTCGCCCCGGACCGCATCCAGGTCATCGGCAAGGTGGAGTGGACCTACCTGAGCAACCAAAGCTCGGAGGAGCGGCGGAAATGCTTCGACGCATTCTTTGAAAAGCCCATCCCCGCCCTGATCCTCACCCGGAGCTTGGAGCCTTTCCCGGAGCTTATGGAAATGGCCATCAAGCACAAGCGGACGATCCTGGGCAGCAAGGAGGATACTTCCATCTTCATCCCCAACTTCACCGACTGGCTCAAGGCCCGTCTCTCCCCCCGGATCACCCGGCACGGCGTGCTGGTGGACGTGTACGGCGAGGGCGTGCTGCTCATGGGCGACTCCGGCGTGGGTAAGAGCGAGACGGCTGTGGAGCTGGTCAAGCGCGGCCACCGGCTGGTCGCC
>OLSN01000793.1_pt1 | contig 31813 bp, 47 predicted proteins | sample 1672411 | NCBI WGS metagenome assembly OLSN01 (sample SAMEA3136683, study PRJEB25190) | human gut metagenome | biome: human gut; feature: human-associated habitat; material: faeces | place: Austria | collected 2013 | reverse complement strand
CGCAAATGTCAAGTATTTTGTGCGAAAAAGATAGAATAAATTTTTGAGCGTTCATGCCGCCCGGTCAAACGCTATCTTGAAAGCCTCCGCCGAGGACATAAAGCCGAGTATTTCTCTCGGGTAATCATTGAGCCACATCTCGACGCGCTTAACCTCCGCCGCCGTCACTTTGTCGAAGTCCGTCCCTTTCGGGAACTGCCGCCGTATCATGCGGTTAATATTCTCGTTCGTGCCGCGCTCACAAGAGCTATACGCATGGCAGTAATAGACCGTCGTCCGCTTTGCATCCTTGCGGCGGGTGCTCCGCTCGATGCCGTCAGCATCCGCGAACTCGGAGCCGTTGTCTACGGTTATCGTTTTGAAAATCTCATAGAACGCCGCACCGTAAATGCGCTCGAGGCGGTCTAAAGCCGCGACGACTGTTTCGGCGCGCCCGTCCTTAATGCGGATAATGATTTCCCGCCGCGTGACGCGCTCGGAGAGGACGAGGAGGCGAGCTTTCGTCCGTTTCTTTCCGACGACGGTATCCATTTCCCAATGTCCCGGCTCTTGCCGCTCGTTGATATAATCCGGCCTCTGCTCGATGCTCGTCCCGCTGGATGCGCGAGACTGCTTTTTCCGTATGGTCTTGTGTTTCTTCTTGCGGTCGCCCTTTTCCGGGAGGTCTTGATTTGTGAGCGTGAGAAAAACGCCGTCCTCGACGTACTTGTAAATCGTCGCACGGCAAAATGTTATTCCGAAGTGCTTATATTTTTCCTGCTTGAGTAGAGCACATACCGCCGCCGGGGAGTAATCCTCGTTCCCGATTTTATCCTCGATAAACTGCGCGGCGGCGTGGTTTTTCCCAATCTTGAGCGGAGCTCCTTTCGCGGAGAGCCCCTCTTGATACCGCGCCTCGGCGATTTCCGGGCTATACCGCTCCTCGGTCGTATAATCGGAGTTTAGATGCTCATACGTCCCGCGCTTGAGCTCGCGGTAAACGGTGCTGATATGTACGCCCAGTTCCTCGGCGATTTCCTTTTTCGAGTGTCCATGCTTGAGCATTGTCTCGAGCTTGATACGGCTCGTCCAATTAAGTTGTTTATATGTCCGCTCTCCCATAGCGCGCCCTCCCTCAAGATATAGAAAAAGGGCGGGAAAGTCCCGCCCTCTCGTTACTGCGATAGAAAGTCCTCTATCGCCTTTTTGATAATCTGCGCTTGCGGTATGCCCTCGGCGGCGCATTTTGCCTTGAAAGCCGCCGCGAGCTCTTTCGGCACTCGCGCGGAGATAATATCATACGTTTTATCTATATATCTCTGTTTGACTGCCGTCGAGGTCTTAGTCTTTCTTTTTTCCTCTGCCATTCTGCCGCCTCCTTTTGGCGTTGATGAAAATAGAGATTGCGGATAGGGTAATGCTTACCCCGCACAAAACATAGATAACCGTCGTCATGGTCGTTTGACATTGAGCGCATTTCGTGTTATCCTTGGAGGGCAAGGGGGATTTCTCCCCCTGCCCTTTACTCGGTGAGCTTTTCTATCAGCAGTAGAATAGCAATCACGAGATTAAGGATTGCGGTAACAAGGTTTAAGTAGCTGTCCGGCTCGGCCTTGTTGCCGCGTTTCTTTTTTCGCTTGCTCAATGCGTTTACCTCCTTTCTGTCTATTATAATAGCATACTGCTCGCAGTATGTCAAGAGTTTTTTCAAAAAAGTGCAAAAAATAATCCCCGGCGAGGAGGCCGGGGATTTACTCTATTCCGAGGAGCCAAAGGGCGGACACGCCGAGGACGCGGGCAAAGACGGGTATCTCGTAATCGGGAATAAACCGCGTCCCAATTTCAATACGACTTATTGAGTCCCGTTCCATTGTTACGCCCTCGACCTGCACCCGCGCCGCGAGGTCGCTTTGTGAGAGCCGGAGCTTTAGCCGTGCCTCGCGGATGCGCTCGCCGCTTATATTCTTCTTTCCCTCAAAATCATATATCCGCAAGCTCTCGCCTCCCATGTGTTAATGTTCTGCATTTTTCTTGACTTTAGCACATACGCAACGCATAATTGTGTTAAAGGTCAGCAGACCGAAAAAATAGGAGGGAGTTACTCATACCATGAAAAAGCTCAAGACTTGGCAAATAGTATTACTCGTTATTTTCTATCCCGTCGGTATCTGTGTATGGATATATCGGGCTATCAAACGGAGCCAGTTAAAGAAAGCTCGAGAGGCCGAGCAAGCCGCGCTATCCGCCCGCCGGGAGGCCGAGCGAGCCGAACGCGAGAAATTCGAGGCCGTTCGTGCTCAAATCTCCCGCCACCGTAGCGAGCGCCGAGAGTGGCTCGACGCAAATTGCGACTATGTTTCTTTTAAGCTCGTCGGCGTGACATTCAATAACGACGACGGCGTAGGGCGCAATCGTCAAGATATTCTCCGCGAAATCGAGGAGGACGGCGAGCTCGATAATTTCTCCTATGATACATACGACTACGAGGGAAATACCGCCGTCGGCGTTTATTATAACGGTGAGCAAATCGGTAATATCGCGCAAACGGATTTGAAAAAGTTCCTTTCTCGTACCGTATGTGAGCTTGCAGATTTCGAGGTCGTTTCCGGCGAGTCTCGTCGCGGTATATGGGTCGGTTTCTATTTCAATAAATAACATTTGCACGGAGTTTTCCACCGCCGCGCAAAAAGAAAAAGCGGGCGAGGCCATAGAGCCCCGCCCGCTTTTTCTGCACGATTATACGTCGGAAAGATTGCCGAGAGCGCCCGCCGCCTCGAGTGCGCGGTAGATGATGCAAGCCACGGCCTCGCGGGTAATCGGCTGTTGCCAGCCGAAATTACCGGCTCCGTCGCCGTTGAAAATACCCTTGCGCTTGCAGTATTCCGCCGCCTCTTTCGCCCATGCGGAGGGCGTGTCGCCGGTATCGGCGCAAGAGGTCAGTTGCTTTCTTGCCTCGTTAATATCCATGTCGAAAACCTCCTCGTTTCCAGAGAGGCGAGCCTTAAATCTCGCCCATTGTTCATTTCCGCTCGTGCCGTAATAGGCGTTCATGTCGTCGCCCATCCACGGTCGCGGACACCATTTCCCCGTAACGTCGTAATGCCGGACGACGTTCTCGGCGGGGATATTGTATTTCTCCACGAGAGCCCGCGTAAACTCTACGAGATTATCGACGGTCTTTTCGGTGAAATACCAATCCCGAGCCGCCGCGCTCCCGGCGGTCGTCTTATCGAGCTTATACGGGCGTACTTCAATCCCGATGCTGTTCGCGTTCCTGCATCTCGGATGAACGTATCCGCCGGACGTGCCACAATGCCACGCGATATTATTGTCCTCGACGCACTGATAAACGATATTCCCCTCGTCTAAACAGTAATGCGCCGAGGCTTGCCTATCGGCTCCGGCGAAGTAGTTCGCCACCGCCGCCGCCGTGCCGAGTGAGCCGAAATAGTGGATAACGATATACTCGATTTTCCGTCCCGCTCCGGCGCGCGTGAAGTTCCGGGAAATAATCCGCTTCTCCACCGTCAGCATAAATTATTCCCCCTTGAGAGTCTTGTCTACCGCGTCGCTGATTTTCTGCGTCTGCGTTCCGAAATAGAACGCGATAACGACCGTGTAGACCGTCATAAACTCTTGGCTCGTCTGCCCGGTAATGGCGAGGTACGCGAATACCCCGGAGAGCAAGAGCGTGACGAGGCTCTTTACACTCAAGAGAGCGCCGAGCCGCTTTACGATGATTTCTTTCATTTTGCTACCTCCTTTAGCAATCTCGTTTTGTTGCCGTGTCGTATGTAATTCCGCCGGTCGTGTTCTCGGCCTTGCTCTTATTGAGCGAGAACGAGAGCACGGTAGCGGTCGCGGCCTGTAAAAAGGCGATAAGGGCGGTCAAATACGGGAGCGAGCCGGTGTAGTTGTTGGCTACGGAAATCCGGCAGAGGTCGAGCGTCGCCATGGTCGATTTGTAGTCGATATAGAGGACGGCATAAACGAGGAGCTTTGAAAAGGAGAGATACCCCTTTGCAAAGCTCCATACCTCGAGCGCCCATTTTTTGAACTTCCGCCGCCGCGCCGCGCCTTTGCGGGCGGGCATTATCCGTCCTCCCGCACCTCGCGCCCCTCGAGCCTGTCGATACGATGATGTGCCGACTTTGCCGAGCTCTCCACCGCCGACATACGCTCCGCCATGCCGATATAGCGCGCGTCCTGTGCGTCCTGCTTGTGCTCGATACGGTCGATGCCGCCTTTAATGTACCCGATTTCGGTCAACATTGTTCCGGCCTCTTTGCCCTCGCTCTCGCTGTCCTTTTTCGAGTTCCTATGAAAAGCGGCATAGCTTAACACGCCGCCGAGGATAGTCCCGAGGACTCCTATAATCGCTCCTACATAGTCCATTCTTAACCTCCGTTATAATTCGTAATAATCGAGTTTAACGGTCTGCTTTCCCGGCAATATGGGACACCCCCGAACGTGGTAAATCTCCCCGTCAACGATAACGCCCTCGCCCTCCGCCTCCGTGCATACGACATAGAGGCCGGGAGCGTCAAGCCTCACCCACAAGAGAGACTCCCGCCGCGCTATGATTTCGCCGTCGAGCTCGACCGTGTAGACCGCCGCGCTCATTCGGCGACCTTTTTCCAGCCGTCTGGATACGCCTCGGGAGTCCATACGTTGTTATCGAGCAAGGACTCGTAAAGTACGTCGCCCCAATAACCGCGCTCACCCTTGGAGAACGCGAGCCCCGCCGTAATGGTCGCCGGGATAATCCTCGCGCCGTTTTTATAGAGCACGTCCTCCCACAAGCTCGGCGCGGCCTCCGGCGTGTTTTCCGCCGTGTCCCACAAGTCCACCGCTGCCCGCTTGAGCGCACCTTTCCAGTTGATACGAGTCCCGGACTTGACGAGCGCCCCGCCGCCGGTGAGCGCCGGATAAAGCTCGACGGCTGTCGAGCCGTCCTTATCGTCGAGCCCGGCTCCCGCCGCCTTTTCAATCATAGCGCGGAGCTCCCGCGCCCTCTGTACGGTAATCATTCCGCCGCACCCCCTAACAGAATATCGAGAACTTTATCATTCTCGGCAAGCATGAGCGTACCGCTCACGACTTCCACGGAGCCGACCGGCTCGATACCGAGGAGCCCGCCGTCGGCGAAAGCGTAAACGAAGTCCTCGAGATATGTCGTCGTCTCGCCCGTCTCCTCGTCCTTGCGGTCGATTGCCGTCTTGATGCAAAAGCCCCCGGCCTCCGCCTCGTCGCACGGGACATAGCACCCGTTTTCGTGTAGGCGGACATAGACAACGGTATCGGAGTAGCCGACGACCTTTCCGCCGCTTTTGATAGCATACATACGTTATCCCTCCATTTTCGGCAGCTCTCCGAGCCGCTTTTTATAAAACTCCTCGAGTTCCTGCGTGTTCATCGTGCGGAGGAGGTTTTTCCAATACAGATTTTCCGCCCCCGCCCATTTCTCCGGGTCGAAGTCCGACGCGCCCTCGTGCTTGCCGTAATAGTGATAGAGGCCGTCGAGCATCTTTTGACGATACGCTCCCTCCGGCGTGTTTGGTCTGAAATGCTCCCATCCGTTTTCAGACGTTGCGGCGCAAATCTTCCGCCCGTCAGCGGCAAAGAGAAAGCCGTCCCGCTCCGTTACGGTCGTCCCGTATCGGAGGTTAAAGGCTCCGTCGATGCCCTCGGCCTTAAAGCGCCGATAAACGACATATTCCATAGCTTACCCTCCCTTGAATAATTCACGATAGAGCCGCTCGACGCTCTGCTCCATGTGGTACGAGTGAAATCTTTTCATGTGTCCCCGCCATGACACGAGGGACGTTTCCACGTCCGCCGCCGTCATTCTGCTGGAGTCCACCCAACGCCGGAAAATGCGTAGCTTTTTCCTCATGTGCCGGATACCCTTGTACGTTGCCCGGCGGACGACTTTCCCGTTTGCGCCATATCGAAAGCGCACCTTGACGAATGTAAAGCCGCGCGTGAGCTTGATAATCTGCGTCTTTTTCGGATTGAGGCGGATACCGTGCTCGGCGCATAGCCGCCGGAGCTCCCGGAGGCAAATCTCGAGCTTTTCCTTTGACTCGCTGATGATACACCCGTCGTCCATATAGCGAGCGTAATACTTCATGCCGAGCACGTCCTTGATATAGTGGTCTATCCTGTTCGGCAGGGCGAGCGCGGCAATCTGTGAGACTTGGCTCCCGAGGCCGAGCCCCACGTCGCCGAAGTTCTGAATAAAATATTTCGAGAGCGCGACGAGGCGGTCGTCGATGCTGCTCCGCTCGAACTCTCGAAAAACGGGCTCATGCTGTGCCGTATCGAAATACTTTGAAAAATCGAATACGAGGACGTAGCCCTCCCGTCCGTGTTTTCTGTAATGCTCCGCGAGAAAGTGCGTCACCCGGGATACGGCGAAATCGTACCCTTTGCCGCGCAAGCTCGCTCCGTTGTCGTAAATGAATGACCGGGAGAGCATCGGCACGAGGCAGTAATCGCACAAGCACCGTTGTACGACGCGCTCGGAGATATGGACGCTCCGAATATGCCTCGGCTTTCCCCGCTCCACAATATCGAACTCGTAAAAGCCCTTGGAGCGGTATCTCCCGGCTATCAATTCCTCGTGTGTCTTTGTGGCGTTGGCAAGCGAGGCGGCTTTGTATCGCTGTGTGCTCGCTTTCCACCCAACGCCACGGACGGAGGCGCGGTAGCTCTCATAGAGCCGCTCGAATGAGAAAACCGTCTCGAAATCTCCGTACTCCCGGAGCGCGGCGGCTTTCTTTTTCATTCGTGCGGCCTTGCGACGCTGATACCGTGCCTCGCGTCGTTCTGCGCTGTTCATAAAATAAAAATACCTCGTACATTTCTTTCTCGGCGTGTTGTCTAAAATGCGTAACGGCGAGCCATGAAAGCACGGAAAACACGCACTCCGCACCCATGCAAGGAGCGTCCGGCTAACCGTATCGCGGTATATGTTTGTCCGACGGCGCGAGGCCGTCAGAGAGGTTATATTCCCCTTTTATATGGGGACTGCTTTCGCTCCGTGAGGAGTTATTCGGTCTGCCCCGTGTCGATATAAAATCCGGGCGCGAAGCCGAGGGAATAGTTCGCGTTGTTGTTGTTGACTGTCCCGTCGGTGTTCACATTCACGAAATTGTTGGAGTTGCTCGCATTCGGAGAACGGAGCCACCAATTAGCGGCGATACGGAATATAACCTAATCACGCGGAGGATTAAGCTCGCGCCTTATCGCTCCGTTTGATTTTAGAGATTTGCGAGAGCTCGTCCGTAATGAGCTTTGCCCACTCTTTGAGGACGTTCGGCGGTATCTTCTCATGGTTGACGGTCAGATACGCGAGGTCGAGTACGTCGAGCATCGAGTTATAATAGCCCTGTGCCGTCTCGTAATACTCTTTCCGCCGTTGGATGTTCCGGCGGCGTATCTCCTCGGGAGATTTCTCGTCAACGTAAATGAGGTTTGCCGTCTTTATCATGCGATAAGCCTCTCGCGCCGCGTTGTAGAGCGGCAAGGAAAAATAAAAGGTGTAGCTTTTCGGCAGGATGCGGACGCGGTTGTATGTGAATACATAAATCTCGCGGGCGAGGTTGATATACTCCGCCGGGCTTTCGCCGCGTCTCGATTTTGGTACGGACATTTTCTTTCCTCCTCGCCGACTATGCGCCCATTGAGGGCGCAAGTCTCGATTTCCGAATTATACGCAAAAGCCGGGCGCGAAGCCGAGGGAATAGAACGCGCTGCCGCCGGTGACTGTCCCGTCGGTGTACACAAACACGAAACTGCCGGAGCTGCCCGCACCCGGAGAACGGAGCCACCAATGAGCGGCGGTACTCGTGCCGTTGTGCTTGTACTTAATTTTGCTGTTCCCGGCGGAATAATAGGCGTACTGTGCTTGCTTGCTCGCCTCGTTCGAGTTCGCTCTCGAAATGCTCCCGAAAACCTCGTACTCCGAGAGGAGGAAAAAGTAATCCGTCGTCGCCGTGACGTTGCTCGCCGCCGTACTTCCGCCGCCGGTGTTGTCCGTGTACTTGGTAACGGACTTGAGGACGGCACGGAGCGCCGCCGGAATGACTGCGATAATCGTCCCGGAATAGCTCGAGAGGCTCGTCCCGCAAATGTTTGTACGCATTTGCGAGCTTTTCCATCCGCCGGAGTTCGTGTTACTCGCGTTCATAACGAAATAGCCCGCACCCGGGGACGACCATCCGCTATCCGGGCCATATTGATTATCGCAGAAACACACGTCCGTACCGCCGGAGAGCGCGGTCTTTGCAAGCTGAAAATGGATGCGGTTTGCGCCCTCGACGCTTGCGTTATGGTTAAAGCCGATAATGAAAGCGTAGGTCGTGACATTCGAGAGCGAGAGCTTTCCGACCGTGCCGTTAAGCGTGACCGCCTTTCGGTCGCCGATGCTCCAATAGTTCGCGCCCTGTCCCGCGTCGGAAACGGACTTGATAACGCTCCACTCGTTATTGTTGAGCGTAGAGCTCACGAAAGAGAGCGTCAGCGAGTAGGAGGTCGCGGAGGAAACGACATTGACCGAGCCGCTCGTCGTCTGCCCGTTCTTTGTTGCCGTGACCGTGTACGCCCCCGTCTCCGTGACGGTGAAAACCGCCGTCCCGTTGCTCGTCTTTGTGGCGATTGTCGTCCCGCCCTTTTTCAGCGTGACGGATGCGCCGGAGTCTACGTTGACGGTAATCGTCGCGGAAAAGAACGTCAGCGCCACCGCGTAGCTATCGACGACGGAGACGTTTTTCGTGTCGGACGTTTGCCCGTTGAGTGTGGCCTTTACACTCCATGTACCGGCCTCCGGCAAGGAGAGGACGCACGAGCCGCCCGCCGCCGTGCCGTTTACCGTTTTCGAGCCCTTTGTCGCCGTGACCGCCGCTCCGCTCGTAACGGATACCACGAGGGAGAGCTCGACTCCGGGCTTGCTGACTGCGTTTGTTCTACCAATCATTTTTAACTCACCGCCTTAATACAAGTAATGCTCTGCACCGTGATAGCCGCCGTCGGCTTTGTCGCGGCGTAGATTTTGACCGTCCCGCTCCCGGAGAGAGCGACCGGCGCAAAGTTTCCGCTCGCGGCCTCTGTCGCACCGAACACGACCTCGGGGACGTGGCTCGCCGTCACGCCGGGGCAGGCGATAGAGGCGGCATAGGGATACGCCGCGTATGTGCTGTCGCTCACCCATGCAGATGCGGCGACGGACACGCCGGAGAAAATCTTTACCTCGGCGTATCCCGCGTGAGCGTGGGAGGCGTTGGCAAAGTCGCCCGGCTTTTTGCCGCTGTCGGTCAGATTGCCGGAGGAGTCGAGCCCGGCGAAGTGTCCCGCCGTGACGTTCTTTACTTTGTCCGCCTTGCCTGTGTGGGTATGGCTCGCGTCGGCGAAGTCGCCCGGCTTTTTGCCGGAGTCGGTCAGATTGCCGGAGGAGTCGAGCCCGGCAAAGTTGCCCGCCGTCGGAGAGGCGGCTTTCTCGGCCTTGCCCTCGTTGAGCTTCTTAATATTTTCCTGCATGGCGGTTTGGTCTGCCGCCGTGAAATATCGGGCGATAACGTCGCCCGCCGACCATGCCCGGGCGGTCGTGCCGTTCTGCGCTCGCGTTACGGTGAGCACGTTCCCGTTCTTTGCGGTCATAAGCACCGTTTCCGCCGTGGAGCCGTCCGCTCCAATCGTGAGCAAGTTCGGAGCCTCCGGCAGTACGGAGCCGTCAACGACGTTTACGGTCGTACCCGCCGCCGTCAGCGCGCCGGAGAGCGAAGTCTCCGGGGAGTTGGCTTGCGCCGGGTACATTGTCACTAATTCGGACATATTCTTTCCTCCTTTTAGTAGTCCCCGCCGCCGCGAGAATTACAGAATGTTTGAGCGAATACCGCGCCCACGATACGACTCATGTTATCGGGGAGTATCTCTATCGAGTGCCACGAGTTACGGCGTATCTTCCCGCTCGAGTCCGTGGCGAGATACTTCACAATGTCGATATTGCTATACGAGGACGGCGCGGGTATCTCTTTGCCGTCTACCTTGATAGTCGCTTTCGAGGCTCGTTGTCCCTCGTAGATGCCGAACTCGATAGCGTGGGTATGGTCTTTTACGGTGTGGGTATGGTTTTTCACCGTATGCGTGTGCGCCCTTATCGTGTGCGTATGGTCGTAGACCTCGTGTGTATGTGCAGAAATCCTGTGCGTGTGCGCCGGATGCGTATGCGCGCCCGACCAAATGAACGTCTCGTATCCGTCAACGGTTTTCCCGTCGCTTGTCGTTGCAAGGCGGGCGTGTTGAGAAATGCCGTGGTTATGCACGGCCTGTCCGTTCGTCTCGCTCGGGAGCACGTTCGAGGACTCGAGCGCCGTTCCGCCGGAGGTCTGCCCGCCGCCGGAGGAGGTCGTAGAGCCGCCGCCGGAGCTCGTCGTCTGTCCGCCGCCGGAGGAGGTCGTTTGTCCACCGCCGGAGGAGGTCGTTTGTCCACCGCCGCCGCCGATAGCTTTCTCATACGCCCGGAACGCCTCGAACTCGATATTGAGGAGCATTTTGTTAATGCGTACCACCGAGTCGGAGATATAGAGTTGCAGTTTCGCCGGATGCGTTGCGTCGGCGTTATCCGAGAAATTATAGATTTGTTGGTTGGTCGCGCCCTGTGCGTATGTCTCGGAAATGAGGGCGCGGCTCTGCAAGTCGGAAATACTGCCCGCTATATCCTGCGTCTTGTTGGCAATCGTTACCGTGACGTTTCCCGGGTCGCCCTCTGCATCCGCTTTCTCAACGCGGACGATGCGGGTACGGAGGTTAATTCCGTCGGCCTCGTCCACGACGCGGACGATTTCGCCCGGGCGGAACTTTGAGAACTTGTCGCCGGTCAGCCGGTGGAGGTCGATAGCGCCGATTTCATAGCTCACATACGGCTCCTTGAGCCCGGCGAGTATCTGCTCGGCGTATGCCTTGAGGTTTTCCGCCACTTGATACCGCGAGTCTACGAGGATAGTCGAACACAAGCCGTATCGCTCGATGCTTAAAGCGTCCTCGACGTATGGAACGCCGCCGTTCGCCGACTCTATCGTCAGTTGGTTTACACCCTCGCCGTATCCGAGCGCATAGACGCGGTTTGCGATACTGGTCGCGTCCGTCGTCTTTTTGATGTTCGTCATATTCTTTGCGTATCGGATTTCGCTTTTGAGCGCCTCCGTCGGCACGGTGAGCGAGAGCGTCCACGGATAGACGGTCGTATCCCACGACCAAAGGTATTCACTATCGAAGCACTCCGGCACGGCAAAGAGCGCCGCGAGGAGCGTCGAGTTTTCCCAATTATATTCAAAATAGCGTTTGAAATCGCAAGCCCCGAGTTTCCAGTTTTGCCGGGTCTGCCGGGCGAGAATGTAATTGAGAACGTCGGCAGTCTTTACGCCGGAGCCGCCGCATTGATGATACTGAAAGAGAACGTCGGAGAGGAGCGTAGCGAGGACGTGCTCGCAATCATAATAGCGAGTCGCGCCGTTGCTCCGCTCCATATCCTCCCCGATGATGCGGAAAAGGTCGATACGCTCGTCTCCGTCGAAAATCTCGACGAAGTTCAACGGCGTACAATAGGCGTTTTTCGGGTCGTCCGCCGGGAGCGTAAAGGTCGCCGTCCATAGGGAATTAGTCTCGAGGCCGTAGCCGACGGCGAGCGCGTTGTCGAGGTAGGCGAGCCGCTTCATATCGCGGTTGAAAATCTGCGGCTTTGCCATTATAACCACCTATCTTTCCACAAGATTTTAACGTCTGCGGTCGTGCCGCCCTCGACGATAATATCGTTCTCGCCCGGTTGGAGCTTGAAAAATGCGCTATCGTCGCTCACGCGGTCGATTATGTTCGCGCCGTTGAGCGTTACGGTCATGTGCTCCGTGTCGATAATAAGCTCGTCTCCGGCGACCATGTTCACGCCCTCAATTACCATAGTGACGGAGCCGTAGGTCGAAACGCCCGTACCGCTCGCCGTTGCCACGGCCTCCGCAAGCGCGGAGAAAAAGAGAGTGCGAATATAGTCGCCGACGCTCCCGGCCTCCGCCTCCGCAAGCGCGGAGGGGAGGAGGACGCGGACGAACACGCCGGACGCGGTAGCGACCGCCGCCGCCGAGCCGTCGAGGTATCGAATGATTTTCAGCGTCGCCGAGGTATCCGTCTCCGCGTTCGCCGTGGCGAGCCACTCGAACACAATGGACGTTGTTCGGTTGTACGTCGTCTTATTGTACGGAGTGCGGTTATACATTTGCTCGCCTCCTCGTTATGCCAGAGTGCAAACGATAGCCCCCGCCGATACCGTGATAGCGTCGCCGTTGAGTACGTTCTTGTTCCGGGTAAAGGAGCCGTACCAAAGCAAATTGCCCGCCGTCAGCGCGTCATAGATGCCCCAATAGGCCACCGTGCCGAGGTCTGCCGTCAGAGTACCGAAGTCAACGGGCGCGGAGTTGGAAACCTGTTCTTTGCCGGACACGAGGGACGGCGCGCTAAAGTTGATAATCTTTCTCGCGTATCCGCCGCCGGATACCTCCGTACCCGTTCCGCTCGCCGTCGGGTCGGTGAGGAAAAGAGCGAGATAGTACGTCCCGCTCCGCAAGGACGTATTCAAGAGAGTAGATGCGTGGACGTTAGATAATGCGCTCATAGTAGAAACCTCCTAATTTTTTAATTTACCTTGAGCCGTGTTATCGTCAGCGTTTGGATATTGCCGCGCGCCGTGATATAGATTAAGCCGTCCGTTTCCTGCGTCCCTCGGACGTTGACCGCCTCCGTGTGAGGCAGAGAGACGGACTTTACGTCCTGCTGATTGTAGCGCAAGGACTCGGCGAACGGCTTACACAAGAAACGTACCTCGCACGTCCCCGTAACGGCGATTTGCTCGATAGAGATACCGCCGACGACCTTTGCGGAGTACGCCTTTTCGGGCTCGTCGTCAAATACGAGCAAGCCCTCGCCGGAGAGCCATTCCGCCACGGCGCGCGCTCGCGTTCTCACGCCCGCGTAATGGTAGCCCTCGCCGACGAAAGCGACCGTGCATACGATTTCGCGGTTTTCGTAACCGTCCTCTATGTCGTATGTGCCGCTCTTGCCGGGTATCGTGTATTGCGTTACCCGTTTCGCGGGGAGGAGTGTTCGGTCTGTGGATTTGAACACGACTCCCATATCCCCGCTATGCTTGTTGTCGAAAATAAAACCCATGCTCACGCCATAGATACCCCCTTGCTCCGCGATTTCGATTTCTGCATATTGTAGAGCTCGCGGGAAATCTTCTTTACGTCCGCCTCCTCACGGACGACGAGCTCCGCGATATGAAAATGATTTACGACGTTTGTATCTCCGCCGCCGGAGGTCGTCGCACCGCCGCCGCGCCCGGTCAAGTCCGCCGGGACGGATGTGGAGACGGCCTCGACGGTCGCCTTTGCGGAAAAGCCCGTTTCGATTTCCCCAATAGAGCTTTTGAGCTTGTCGTTTACCGCCGCGAGCCCGGAGTCTACCTCGGCGAGCATTTCCTCGCCCATAGCTCCATAGGCTTTTACGGCCTTGCTCTTGTTCTTCTCGATGCCGATGACTGCGCCCTCGACGTTCATTTCGGACACCCACGCCATTTTTGTGCTCGGAGAGTGGATGCCGAAAAAGTCCGTAATGCCGTCCCAAATGGAGGAAATCCACCCGGACACTTTATCCCATAGCCACCCGGCGAGCGACTGGATGCCTTGCCACAAGCCCCGGACGAGGTTTTTACCGACCTCCGCGACCTGCGACACGCCCTCGCCGAGCGCGCTCACGATGCCGGTAATAATCTGCGGCATAGCGCGGACGATTTCGGCGATAATCTGCGGGAGGTTGGTAATGAGGGCAGTCAAGAGCTTTACGCCCGTCTCGATGATTTTCGGGATATTGTTCACGAGGGCGTTAATTACCGCCGTGATGATTTGCGGGAGCGCCTGTACTATCGTCAAAATGATTTGCGGGAGGTTGGTAATAAGCGCCGTCAAGAGCTTTACGCCCGCCTCTACGATTTCCGGCAAATGGTCGAGGAGCGTCGAGATAGTGCTCTCAATGATTTGCGGCAAAACCTCGCATATCGTCGTAATGATTTCCGGGAGGTTTTCCACAAGGGCGGTTAAAAGCTCGACTCCCGTCTCGATGATTTGCGGGATAGCGTCGAGGAGCGTCGTTACGAGGCTCTCGATAAGCTGTCCCGCCGCCTCAATAAGTAGAGGAACATTGTCAATCAGAGTCGTTGCTATCGTCGCTACGGCCTCGACCGCCGCCGGAATGAGCGTCGGTAGTGCCTCCGCGATGCCTTGGACAAGTGCCGCTATGAACTGTACCGCCGCGTCTACGACAAGCGGCAACGCCTCTATGATGCTCTCGACGAGCATCGGTACGATAGAGGCGACCGCGCTCACAAGCCCCGGTAACATAGAAACGAGTCCGTTTAGGAGCGCCTCAAACAATCCCGCTCCCATTTCGAGGAACTCCGGCAAGAGCGGAGAGATAGCGTCGAGGATGCCCTCGAAAGCGTTCGGGACGGTTTTTGCAAGGTTTTCAATGACCGGCGAAATGTTTTTTATGACGGAATTAAAGGAGTTTACGACGTTATCGCATAGCTTGTCTACATCTGCGTCAGCGTCGCCGAGGCCGGTAATGAGATTTTGAAACGAGGATTTCAGCATCCCGATAGAGCCGGAGATAGTCGCCTCCGCCTCTTTTGCGGTCGTCCCCGTGATACCCATTTCCGTTTGTACGACGTGAATTGCGTCTACAATATCCGAATAACTCGAAATATCGTATTTCACGCCGGAGAGCTTCTCCGCGTCCTCGAGGAGTCTTTGCATTTCCTCTTTCGTGCCGCCATACCCGAGCTTGAGGTTATCGAGCATTGTATAGTTCTGCTTTGCAAAGCCGGAGTACGCATTTTGAATAGAGGCCATGTCCGAGCCCATTTTGTTAGCGTTGTCGGACATATCCGTAATTGCCATGTCCGCATATTTCGCGGCTTTCTCCGTGTCCCCGCCGAGGGAGGAGATAAGGCTCGCGGAAAACCCGGTCACGGTTTCCATGTACTCGTTTGCAGAGAGCCCGGCGGTCTTGTATGCGTCGTTGGCATACTGCATGACTTGAGCCGAGCTATCCTTAAAGAGTGTCTCAACGCCGCCGACTAACTGCTCATAGTCGGCGTATGCGTCGATAACCTCTTTCCCGAGCTTGACCGCCGCCGCCGTAACTGCCACGACCGCCGCCGCCGCGGCTTTTGCGGCCGCTCCGAGTTTTTCCATTTTCTCGGCGTGTTCTTTTGCCGCGTCCGCCGCCTCTTTCTGTGCCTTTTTTTCGGTGTCGACCTCTTTACCGAGCTCGTTAATAGATTTCGCGCACCCGTCGGAGGATTTCGCGGCCTCGTCCATATAGGAGGCGTTTTTATCGAGTTCCGAGCCGAGCTTGTTAAGCTCCGCCTCGGCGTTATTTACCTGTGTTTGATAGGAATTGACGGAGCGAGTCGTAGACTCGTATCCTTTTTCAGCGGCGGAGAGCTCGCCCTTTGCCTTTTCGAGTTCCGCCGTGAGCTTGGCTTGCTCCTCGGTCGTGTCGCCCGTCTCGTCGCCGAGCGCGGCGAGAGCGGCCTCGCAACGCGAAATCTCGGATTGCGCGGAGGAGACTTTTTCGGCGTAGTCCGATTGAGCTTTTTTTGCTTTCTCGAGCTGTTCCGCCGCCGCCTTGACCTTTTCTTTCTGTTGGTCGTACATACGGGAGAGTACGTCGCCTTTCGCGCTCAAAGCCGCGTAGCTGTTCGCCTGTCCCGCGTATTGACTCTCTACGAGCTTTAATTCCGATTTAAGCGTTCCGAGGGCGGAGTTTATGTTTTTGAGAGACTCCTTGTATTCTTTTTCGCCGTCGATAGCGACTTTCGTTTTTATCTCACGGTTTGCCATTACACGCCCTCCTCGCCTCTGTTCTTACCGTGTGCGGATAGGTATAGCTCCCAAAGGTCGAAAACCTCTCCGGGAGCCATAAAAAGAGCCTCCGCCGGGGAGACTCCGCAAAGAACGGCGATACGGTAGTATTCCGCCCGCCTTATCTTGTTTTTTTTTGATTAAGTTCCGCGAGCCCCTCGTCGATTTCGTCGTCCGCCGGGCTCGTTACCTCTCGACCATAGCCGAGCTCGATAGCCGTCATAATTGCGCGCTTGAGCGTCACGATTTCAAACGGCCTCACCATGAGGAGAAAATCGTCCTTTTCCGGGATAGCGCCCGGGTCGTATCCGAGCCGCCGACGGAGGAGCTCGCCGCGCTCTGCCAGTACCGCCGCGATAGCACACGTCGCCGCGAAGCTCTCGCTGGTATCCTGCTCTATTGCCTCGAGTGCGAGTTGTGTCCCGCCGAAATCGTCCCGGAGTGTAAACATAGCCTCGCCGTCAAATGCGAGGTAATACGTCGCGTCCGCGAGCGTCACTTTTGCCGTTTTCATGCCTTTACCCTCCAATTACCAAAGCGGGAGGCGAGCCGTTCTCGCTCGCCTCCCGTCCGTGCTGATATTAGCCTCCCACTTTGCCGAGCTTGGTATCGCACCACGCGATACACTCGCTTTCCGTCGTGAACTCTTTCGTGATGCGCCATGCGCCAGAGTTGCAACGGAACACGGTAAAGGTCGTCGCGCTCGTGCCGAACGTGATAGAGGAGCCTTTCGTCGCCGCGCTGTCGTTGCCGAGAATAGCCTTAACGAGCGGATGAAACACGCCCTTGAAATAGCGTACCCCGTTGCGGATAATGACCTTGTAATAGCAGAGGCCACCGCGAGGGGCTACGTCTCCGTCGGAGTCCGTGACCTCGCTCGACTGCGTATCCTTGGTCGCGCCGTGAATGGCGGCGTGTACCTCGTCCGTCTTGTCGTCCGTTTCCAGCGCAAGAGAGCCGGAGGCGAACATATCGACCTTTTCGGCGAGCGCGTCGTCGGCGTAGAGCTCGCCGGAGGCGTTCGTAACGGTGAGGTCGGCCTTAACGAGCTTACCCACGGTTACGACTTTCTCGTAGTCGTAGGTCGGGAGCGCATTGTCCGGCGTGGTTTCCGTCGGGGCGAAGATAGGTCGCTTTGCGCCAAACTGTGCCATAATAAAACCTCCTAAAAGTTTTTCGATTTGAGAAAGCCGTCGTACACCCGAGCCGCCGCGTCGGTTGCCGGGTCTGCCGCTTTCTCGTTTGCTGTTTGGATGAATGGGCGGGCGGGCTGTCCCTGTTTACCGAACTCGTCCACAAAAGCGACCTCGGCGGCGCGGCGCTTGTTGCCGTGTCGCCGAGTGCCTTTCGGGTAAACGTAGATAGCTCGTCCGTCCGATGTTTTCTTGAGCTTTTTGTCGTAGGAAATGCTTTGCGCCGTCTCGCCGGTGCTGTACTTGCCCGAGAGCATGGCGCGCGCCTCGGCCTCCTGCGCCGGGGCGATAACTTCCGCCTCCGCGACGAGCATTTCGAGCACTACCTCGTCGGGGATTTCTGCGATAGCGTCAAAACCGCCGATAAGCTCCTCGAGCCCGCTCGTGGATAGATTAGCCATCGTCAACGCCTCCCGCGATTTCGCACTCAAAGGCGTAATGCTGTCCGTTTTTATCGGAGGCCGGAGTCACCGTCGGGCGCGTGAAGCCCGCCGCCACGAGCCGCCGGGAGATTTCCCGCCGGTATGCGCGGGTATTTTTCTCGAGCGGCGCGTATAGGTGGACTTGCACGAGATAGCGGTAATGCTCCGCGTCGTCGTCGGCGAAGTCTGCCGGGAGCTCGGTATAGTTGAAAACGATATACTCGGTCGCCGCGCCTTTATACACGCCGTCGGCGGTAGGGAGGAGACTATCGAGCGTACCCACTAAAAGAGCGTTTACGTTCATTCGCTCGCCTCCCTAAACTCGGAGCAATTAAGCTCGTAGTATTCCCGCGCCTCCGTGTATGCGCGCTCGACCTTGTACTCTTTGCCCTCATAGGAGAGCCGCTCTTGACCGTCATAGTCAGCGGCGCGGAGCTTTACCGTCAGCGCGAGCGAGATACCCGCTTGTCGGGCGGCGTAGAACTCGCTCCGCTTGGTAGAGGACACGTCGGCGAAAACGGTCGTCTCCGTGATTGTCTCTTTCGGAAAACCGTCCGCGTCGCGCCCCTCCGTAACGGCTTTGAGCGTCACAACGTCGCGCCAGTACATGAGCTATCCCCCCTCCGCCGCGATATAGGAGTCCGATAGCGAGAGGCCGTTTCTCTGCTCTTTATACGAGGCGCGGAGCCTGTCCGCGTCCTCGTTGTCGAGCCCAAACTCCGCCTTGACGTAGGTCGTCACCGCCTTTTTGATAAGCGGGTCGGTTTCGTCGTTCGCTTTTGCCTCAAGAACGCCGCCGAGCACAAGGTCGGCTCGAGCGGCGTTAATGAGGTCGGTCAATTCCCCGTCGTGGACGGTGGAGGAAAGTCTCACGCTATGGCGGACGGAGGCGAGATATTCGTCACCGACTGCCATACTCGAGCCCTCCTATTAAGCCGCCGCCTTTGCGAGATGCACGAATGCACCGAAGCCCGCGACCGGCTTGGAGTCGAACACGCAAGCACCGAGATAGTCGATGCTGTTCGTAGCAAGGCCGGAGTGCTTGGAGCAGACGACGTTAATATCCTGCGAATAGTTGCCGATGATATAGGAGAAGTCGCCGAGATACGCCTCATGTGCGGCGAGAGAGCCGGTAAAGTAGACCTCCGCGCCCATGATGTAATACTTGCCGTTTGCGAACTCGACAACGTTGTTCTTGCTCTTGTTCATCAGCGGGAAGAAGTCAGAGAAGAACGTCGCCTTGTTCATGCACCAAACGGCGTTACGCTCGTAACCGTCGCCGAGCAAGCCGTAGAGCGCGATAACGTTCTCCTCGGTGAGAGAGGCCGTCTTACCTACGGTAATCTGGTCGGTGCCGTCGGTGTACGCGCCGCTCGCGCCCTTACCGGCAGTCTTAACGCCGCCGGGCTGATTTGTACCCGTGCCGGTGAAAATGTACTTTTCAATGCGGCGGGCGATGGCCTCGGCGACAACCTCGACGATATAGCTCTCGAACGCGGAAAGCGCCATTTCGGAGCAAGCACGGGAGGCTTTGACGAGCTTCACGATTTCGTAGCCGGTCAGAGAGACGGAGCCGAGGGAGTCGCTCGCGGCGTTAATGGCGGCGTTTTCGGTGTGGAGCGCGGCCTCGTCGTTCGTACCCTCGATAGCGAACTTGAAATTGCCGGGGACGTGGAAAATCTTGCATCTCTGCAAAATCGGCGCGACTTCGTACATTTTCTTGATAATCTGATTTGCGGTCGTCTCCGGGATAATGGGGAGGCCGGAGTCTGCCGCCGTGGAGTATGCGCGCTTTTCGTCGTCGGTCAGCGGCTTACCCTGCAAGGTCTTGAGCCATGCAGAACGATAGAGCACGTCGGAGTTCTCCGGCGCGGGCTGGTTGGCGGAACGGGCGACGGGATTAGCGAGGCCAGCGGGAGAGGCCGGAGCCGCGCCGCCGTTGAGCATACGCTCGATAGCCTGTCTCTTTTCGAGCTTCTCGTCCTCCTCGTTGAGCTCGCGGAGCTCTTTCTCGAGGTCGTCCATGTTGAGCTTGTTCTCGGTATCGCCCTCAATGAGCTTACGGATTTCAGCTTTGCGGGCGGCGATTTCTGCGCGTCTCTTTTCGATGTTCATAATTTACCTCCAAAAAATGATAGTCGTTGTGTGGGTGGTTAGTATGTCAAAGCTACGAGTTTCTTCCGTCTCCGGGCTTGCTCCAAAGCCGCAAGCTCTTTCGAGTGCTCCTCCTCGAAAAAGCTCCGAGCCGAAATAGACGTGTCATTATAGGCGGGAATGTCCACTGCCGACACGTCGTATAGCTTCTTGACCTTTGTGATAGTGCGGGTATGGGTAACGGAGTCGTATTTCGCCTCGCGCACCGTGAAAGAAAAGGACATTTTATCGACGTACCCGCCGTCTATTTCCTCGTAAAGCTCGCGCCCGGCGGTCGTGCCGCCGAGGTCTGCCTCGATGTTTACGCCGCGCTCGTCGATATTGAGGGCGAGCGTTTTGTTACGGAGACGGGCGACGACCTTTCCGCCGTGGTTGTAGTTGAAAATCACGTCGGACATATCGCACTCGTCGAAAGCGTGACGGTCGATAATTTCCTTGTACTCCACGCCGTCGCACTCCCATAGCACCGTGGGCGTATTGAATACGATAGCCGTACCGCGTACCCTGTACTCCGGCGAGTTCTCCTCCCGGGGGACGAGGCTAAAGTCCTGCAAAGCGCGATATTCGCGCCCCTGTTTGATAGCCATAGCGTTAAACCTCCTCTTTGCCCGTCGGCTCCCCGGGCGGCGTAGTGTCGTCCGGCGGGGTATTGCCTCCGCCGCCGTCCGTGCCGGTTTGATATTTGTCCGCGAGTTTCGCATTTACCATGTTGAGGGTCTGCACCCGGCGCGCGCCCTCCTCGCCGCCGATAGTCGGCATATCGAACATAGTCAAGATTTGGTCGAGCGTCGCCGCGCCGATTTCCGTCAAGAACTTTGCCGCCGTGACCTTTTCCGGGAGCGTCGCAAACTGGACGGAGTTCGCGGAAAAGACGATACGGTTTCCGTACCCGAACTCTCGCTCGGTAAAGAGCACGTTCGAGAACGCTTGCGAGAGGCGGCGAAAAAACGGGGCGATTTCGCCGCTATAAAAAGCCTGTTCCTGTTGCGGAGTCGCGGTATTCTCGACGATTTCTTTCGACACGCCGAGATAGTCGTAAATCTCCTCTTTGACGTATGCGAGTTGTGTCGCCGGGATAGGAGTCGTCTTGTCCGTGATAGGCGTATAGTCGTATTTCGCGTCCGTGACGATAACGCCCGCTCCGTTGTTCTCCATGCGGAGATTGTCCCGGATAAAGTCGTCGCGGCGGCGGTTTAAGTCCTCCGTCTTGACGGCGTTCGAGACTTTCAGAATACCCCGGATAACCGCGACGAGCTCGGCGAACTTGCTCATGCTCTGATTGAGCGTGTTCGCAGTCTTGAGCGCGGTATCGAGAGGCTTGTTGCCGTCGCCGAAAATATCGTGCTCGAGGAAATGCCGCCGGACGTGGATAACTCGGGAATATTCGCAAATGTACGTTGCGCCGGTCGCAAAGGTGAAGCGGCAATAGAGCGTACCCATGTACTCGAGGAGCTCGAAATACTGCGCGTTGATAGGATAGATAGCCGTTAAACGGCCTGTTTCATCGAAAACCGGGTACGCTATCGCGTTGTTATAAACCTTGTATTGCGCGGCGAGCTTGTAATAAAAGTCCGCCGCCGTCATGTACGGATTAGGCCGGAACTGCAAAATGCGGTCGATATAGTCGTTTACCGCGACCGTCGTCTCCGCCGACTGCCGGACGTGGCGCGGCTGTGCGGTCGAGGCTCGGCGGGCGAAAGCGTCCACGGCGGAACGTACCGTGTTAATATCCCACATATTGCCGGAATACGGTACGAAAGTAGACTCCCACGAGCTCAAGAGCTTGTATGCGTGGAACTCTTTGTTTTTCTCGCTCTTGCCCCCGAAAATAGATTGAAAGAGCCCTCTCTTTGCCATTTTTTCACCCCACTAAATACATATAGTCCTCGTAATCCCGCACATAGATAACCCACGCATTGAGGAGGGATACCATGCCGTCGATACGGCGCTTTTCGGAAATCTTGACGGGCTGAATGTTGTTCACGCCGCTTTTTTTAACGCCTGTGTTCGTCAAGCACCAAAGCAAAACGGGATTTTTGTTGTAATTGACTTTCTTATCGGCGAGCGCCGCGCCGAGCTCCCTCATAGGTTGCGACCATGTAAAAGGCCCCTGTGCAACGGCGCACATTTCAAAGCCGTTCGCTTTCATTTCGTCCACCCAATAACCGGCGAGAGCGCGGTCGTAGCCGATTTTGAAAGCGTCTATCTTGAGCTCGTCCCGCATTTGGCAGTACCACGCCGTCACCGCCGAATAATCGACGCGAGTACCCTCGCATATCGTGACGAGCCCCCGCTCCGCCCAAATCTTATAGGGCGCTTCTTGCGTGTTGTGCTCGTCGAGCTGGTCGATTTTCTTTTGAGGGAGGAAATAGTGCTGAAAAACGTACACGATTTCATCGTCGGACGAGCGCCGGATAATCAGCGTCGCGCACGTTAGGTCGGTCGTCGCGGAGAGGTCGCACCCGCCGATAGCGTAGGTGTTATAGACCTCCTCCGGCTTGAATGTCGCCTCGTTTACTGCGTCCTCATAGGAGAGCCACGAGGCCGCGCCGGTCGCCTTTACGTTAAAGTCCTTGCAGAGAACGCCGGGCAAGTCCTCGGGATTTTTCTTTGCTCGCTCTACGAAGTCGGCGAGCGTGGTATATTGCTTTATCGTCCCGAGGCCGGGATTTGCCTTTATCCACGCCGTCGGGTCTGTCCACTCCTCGCGCTTGTCGAGCTCGTAGAGCACGGGGAGGAAACGCTCGTCGGGAGTCTGCCCGTCGGCTACCTCGCAAGCGTAGCCGTAAAGGTTATCGAAAACGGACTCGCGCACCGTGCCGGACGTGGTAATCATAATCACGAGCGGCTGTCGGCGGCTCGAGGTCGATTGCTTCATAACCTCGTAGAGATTGCGGTCGCGTATCGCGTGTAGCTCGTCGATAATAACGGCGTGAGAATTGAGGCCGTCGAGGGTGTTCGAGTCCGAGGCCAACGCCTCGAACTTGGAGGCCGTCGCCGGGAAATAAATGTCGTTTCGCCGCTTCTTGAGAATGGCGGAGAGCTCGGGGCTCTGCTTCACCATGTTTACGGCCTCTGTGAGCGTCTTTTTCGCTTGGTCTTTCTTGGTCGCTACGGAGTAAATCTCCGCCGCGCCCTCGTAGTCTGCGACGAGCATATAGAGCGCGAGAGCCGCGAGGAGCGTACTCTTGCCGTTCTTTCGCCCTACGAGAAAGAGTGTCTCTCGAAAGCGCCGGTATCCCGTCGCCCTCTCGAGCCACCCGAAAAGGAGTTGTATAAATGCTTTTTGGAAAAGCTCGAGCGTCAGAGACTCGCCGAGCGTCCCTTGAGACTGCTTGCAAAACCGCTCGACGAAGATAATCGGCCTTTCGCCGACGGCCTCGTCGAAGTAATACGGCGAGCTCTCGTCCGCCGCGTCCATTTCCGCCACGAGGCGACCGTACACGGCCTTTACTCGTTTGCTCGTGACGATTTCGCCGGAGGAAATCCGCTCCCAATATTCCCGGACGTAGTTCACTACTTGCCCGACCGGGCGGCGGGCTTTGTGATAAAGCTCATAAGCTCGTCACCCGCCGATTTCTTTTCTTTCTCCGGGAGCAACGCGACGAGTTGGTTTGTGAGAGCGGAAAAGGATTTTATCGTCGTGTTGTAGGCACGGAGAGCCGGAGACTCCCGGCGGAGCTTTTGCGCCCCCTGTACGAAATCCTCTATCAAATCGCCATTGTTGATTTCGTCCGCGAGGCGTTCCAGCGTGACGGAGGTCACGGCAAATTGATTGATAAGCCCCTCGGCAAACTGCCGCTTTTCGGGAGGCATTTCTTTGAAAAGGCGTTTAATTTTCTTCTTTTTCGCCTCGATTTTTTCAGAAACCGAGAGCTCGTCGTAGCTTTTTTTATTTGTCGCCATATAATGAGTAAACCTCCCTCCGCCCCGGTTTTACCCCCCCTCATGTGCGCGCCCGGGTCAGTTCTTCCGAGGATTGAGGCGCGGTTACTTACCGGGTATCTATTTCGGCGCACCCCGGGGGGTATGTGGCGCTGTGATAATATTTCCGTCTGCATCGAAAGCGAGGCCGTCGGCAAGCGGCGGCGTTCCCTCGTGTATCAATGCGTGACACGTCCGGCAAACTGTCTCGAGGTTATCCTCGCCGAGCGCGATTGCCGGGTCGTCGATGTTCCTCGGCGTGAGCTCTATCTTGTGATGCACGATAACGCCGGGCTCGCCACAATGGACGCATAGCCCCGCGTCGCGCTTGAGAATATACGCTCGTGTGCGTCTCCATGCCGGAGACTCGTAAAACGCTTTTGCAAACTCTCTCATGCTCTCCGCCTCCGAATGGGTAAAGAGAACGCCCCGCACGGCCTCAAGCGTCCTCACGCATAAGCGCAAGGGCTCGACCATGTAGGGCGCACGGCGGCGAGGTTTTCCCTCGACCTCTCTTTACGCCTCAATGATAGCACGGGGAAAACGCAAGTTTCCATACACCTTTTTTTCAATATATGAGAATAAGCGAGAAAGCGCCTTACATGGACGGCATAGCCCCCGCGCCGAAGTAGAGGAGAGCGAAGCGCACAAGAGCTTTGTTGCGCTGGTCGTAGATGGACGTAGGCGAGGCGTAGCATACGGCCTCGGCGATTTCTTCCTTGCTTTTGCGCTCGATGTACCAAAGCCGGAGGATACGCGCGTCGGCCTCGTCCATCTGCGCGAGCACGTCGTCGATTTCCTCGACCTTATCCCGGGTAACTTGGATTTCCCGCATAACCTCGGCGAGCTCGAGGCAGTCCGCGAGCGCGTCGTTTACAGATTTCGCGCCCGTGTACGGCTTGGACATATCCGCCGACGGATACTCCGACGGCGCGCCGTATCGTAAAATGCGCTCCTTTTTCCGCTCGAGATTGCCTAAAGCCGTCTCGAGCAAGCCGCGAGCGCGGAGAGTTTTCTCCGCCGCCTCGAAATAGTTAATCATTAGCTCGCCCTCCTCGTGCGTTATCGTGGTTTAGGCGCGTTTCCCTCCGTGGCGGTATTCGTGTCCCTTGTTGTACTCATGTTTTGCCATGAGCACGGCCTCAACGTCCACGCCCATATAGGCGAGGTAATCGAGGATACGGATAATCGCGTCGCAAAGCTCGACGGCGACTCCCTCCGGCTTACAAGTGCCGGTTTTCTCTTCCTTGTCGCAAGCGCCCTCGAACTCGCACACCGCGCCCAGGATACCACAGCACCCGTAAATAGCCGGATTGCCGTCGCGCCACTCCTCGAGCGCCTCCGACACTTCCGAATGAATGAGCGCGGCGACCTCGGGAAAGCTCCGAGCCGTCTCCCACCATCCATGCGCGACCGCGTTTTCGTGGACTTCTTTCGCAAATTCGTTTACTGTCATTTTCGTTTCCTCCGTTTCGGTTTTATAAATACACCGTCCCGCCGATAAAAGCGGGCGACGATATACTTTCCTCCGTTTACGTCGTTGTGCCATGCGCCAGCATCCGCGAGGAAATAGCCCGGATAGAGCCTTTCATACTCGGCGTTGTTGGTCGTGTCGCGGGCGAGCTCCTCGGCGCGCTTGCCGGAGATACGCCCGTCCCGTGTTTTCGGCTCCGGGTCGATAAGGTTTTTCGAGGCGTTCCATGCTCGAGCATAGAGCGGGCTCTTGACGATGTAGTGACCGAGCCCGGCAAGGCCGCTCTCCGTGAACTGCAAACGGCGGGAGTTCGCGTACCCGAGCCCCCATAGCTTTTCGAGCTCGTCTCTATCCATTCCGCCGGATAGCGTGACGTGATGATGATAGCGCCCATTCTTGGAGCCCTTTTCCGTAACGGCTATGTACTTGAGCGGCTGGAGTCCTTGTTTTTTCCGCGCTCTCTGCACCCGACGGATATAATTCCGTAAAAGTCGTTGCGCCTCCTCCGGGCTCTCCGGCTGTTGCTGATAGGTCAAATGGATTTCGAGGTCGTCCGGCGTAAAGTTCGCGTGGAGGAGACGGACGAGCTTTTCCTCTCTATGCCGCTGATTGAGTTTCGCTTGAGCGGCGGAGGTCGGCTTGCTCCGCTTGCCCCTGCTCCGGCCTTGTCGATAGGTCGGGTAGATATATACGTCGAGATACTCGCCGCAATAATAGCGTTTCTCTCTGTAAACTGTTTTCATGTGATACCCTCCGACGGTAGCTCGTCTATGGTCGGTTTGTTAATATTCCATACGAGCCCGTAAAAACGCGCTTTGCGCTCGATTTTTTGCCCTTGCATACCGTCCCGGAGAGTGCTATAATAAAAAAGGTATGAGTAATCGCTCGTCTTTTCCGGGACGAGTCCCCGCCGACGTTCTGCAAAGCGTCGGCGGTTTCTCTTTTTCTGTCCTGCATTGTCAATCCTCCGCGCGGCGGTAAAGTTCTACGAAGTCCGCCACGAAATCGAGGATAATCCGCTTTGCCTCATAATATATAATAGGTAGGAGCAAGAGCATGAACTCGCCGCCGACGGCCTTATAGCCTCGCCACGCGAGCGCCGCGCTCAAGCCCTTTGTGAAAACGACCGCCGTCACGATAAGCACGGCGAGGAACTCCGCCGCCGCGAGGCGGCTTTTCTTTTTGCGTCTCATTCTCTGCCTCCCGTAATTATGCGGAGCGGGCAATTATCGAGGCGCTCTTTCGACACTCTGATACCCCGCGTCGCGTAAAGCGTCCCGCGAGCCGTGCAAGCGCCGTCGCTACCGCGTCCTCTATTTCCGCCCATGTTTTCGTAATATTTGCAATACGCACACGCCGTCGGTATTTTTTTCATTTGAGTTACGACGACGACTTTCTCGAGTAGCTCACTCATTTGTCCGCCTCCTCGTTCCATGCGATAGCCTTACCGCATTGACCGCAAAAGCGGTTTCGGTTTCCGTCCTCATTGTGGAGATATTCTCCGCTCCCGCAGTTCGGGCAAGCTAAAACGCCCTCGTCTCCGTCCGGGTACGGACTCTCTTTCATTTGTAGAAAAAGAGCCGCTCGCCCCATTCGGCAAGCCTCGTTTACCGGCTCGAGGCTTTCGTAACGCTCCCGGTGTGTCGGGTCGAGGATTTCAAATGCTCTCTCGATACTCATTCTCTCTGACGGCTCCCGACACGGGATGCAGTAATCGCCGTCTCTGCCCTTGCGCGGGTCGTGTACCTCTCGAATGTTGTCGCATTTCCGGCAATCGAACTCATACCGCCATTTCGGGAGGTTTGACTTTCTGCGTCTAACCATTCTCCGCCTCCTTGTGGCTTGCTCCCCGGCATTGAGCCGGGGAGCTTTTTAATTCCGAATTTTACAGGTCAAAGCCGGGCGCGAAGCCGAGGGAATAGCGCGCGTTGGTGCCGTCGACTGTCCCGTCGGTGTACACACGCACGAAATCGTTGGAGCCGCTCGCAACCGGAGAACGGAGCCACCAATGCCACGTCCCATCTCCGATGTGCTCTTTCACGCGGTCACGCTCACGCTTGAAAATCTCAAGTTGAAAGCTGTCCGGCTCCTCGCTCCACCAATCACCCGCGCCGAAAACGTCGGTCGCGGAGGGTATCCACAGAGTATCCGCGTACTCGTGACGTTCTCCGTCGATTTCCTCGGACATGAAACGAGGCTCGAACGCCTCCGCGAGCTCGTCCGGGAAAAGCGGGAGAATATCCTCGAGGACGTGTCGCCGTCCCTCGCTCTTGAGGTATCCGCCCTTGTTGGTCGGCGTGTCGTTCATGCGCCACTTTTCCGCGAGGCAGTCCTCGAGGACGAAGCGGGCGCGCTTCTCGTTGACATATCCGCCGCAAACGGCATTGACGAGCTCGCCGTTTTTGAGCTCGATAGCGAACTTGTCGCCCGGATGGATAAGCTCGAGGCCGTTCCCGCTCGAAATGGCCTTTTTGAGTTCCGCGAAATAGATTTCCTTGTTCCTTGTGGTAATGAGTTGCATCGTCTTTTCCTCCGTTCAAAAGATTTTACAGAAATAGTGATTGCCGATAATCATATCGACGCTCTCGTTATAAGGCGCGGTCGAAAAATAGACCGTATCCTCTGAAAGAATGTGCTCCCGCTCCTCTATGGCGGTATGCACCGCGAGATATTGTTCCTTGTCCGGCTCCGCCGAGTAGAGGTACGGAGCGGGGGAGAATTGCCATACGTCGCCGTATTTCTGAAATACGACCTCCTCGACCGTATCCGGGAAATAGTCGGAGAGCATACGGTTTAGAACGACCTCGACGACGGCGACTTGTCCCTCGAAGCTCTCGCCGCGCGCCTCGTGGTAGACGAGGTAAGCAAGGATATAAATGTCCTCGTCGCTGAAATGGAGCTCCGCGTATCTGTTCTCGGGCTCCGGCTCTACCGTCAGCTCCTCCGGCGTTTCCTCCGCCGCCTCCGGCCTTGCCGGTGCTATGTATGTCAGCGTTTGCCGTTCCGCCACAAGTGCGCTTGTCCGCTCCGCGACCGGCTCCGGCGCTGTCTCGCGGATGTGTAGCGTCACTATGAGCACCAACGCAAAGAGGAGAGAGGCGAGGAGGGCGGCTTGCATCCGGCGGCGCTGTCTGCGGCGTTTCCGCCGCTCCTGCCTTGTCATGGCTTACCGGCCTCCGGCGTATCCTCGGCGAGCACGATATACTCGCACTCTCGGGCGATTGCCGTCCACCGAACGCCCCACGCACGGGCGGCGGCGTGTACTGCCTCGTATTTGTTCACGCCGTTTACGGTGAGCTCGCCGTATTCCTTGTGACGGACGAGGTATAATTTCGTCGTCCCGGCAAAGTGCGGGCGGTATCCCGCCGGTGCTGATTGCTCGCGTTTCATTCCGCTACCCTCCCGTCGATAAGCTGAAAGCTCTCTCGGATAGTCACGGGCTCGCGTCTGCCTACGTCAAACTCGAGGACGCAATATCGCCCGCCGGGATGAACGTAGACGACCGTCCCGGGGATTGCTTTCGGCTTGCCGTCTTTGCCCGGAACGTCGAACGTCGCGGGCTTTACCGTGATGCGGTCGCCGAGCTTAATCATTCGACCACCTCCGGCGCGTCTGCCGCCTCTGCGGGCTTGTCCGCCGCCGGAGCCGTCTTATTGTTCGCCGCGCGGAGGAAAGCGTCTCGGAGCATATTCACGAGCGGGGAAGCCGTCGTCGGAGTCGCCGGAGCATCCGCTTTCGGATTGTCCATATCCGCCCGCTCGACGAAGCCGCATAAAATCGCCGCCGAGACTACCTCGCCAACGAAGCCGCCGACCTCGCTCTCGGCGAGCGTCTGCGTCCTCGTGCGGACTTTGAAAGCGCCGGTCTTGAAATCAAAGACGACATACGCCCGCTTTCCCTCCGGCGGCTCGATTTTGACCGCCGCCGCGTCTGCGATAACTTCCTCCGGGCGCGGCACGGTATAACCGGCCTTTTTCAGAGTGTCCAGTTGCGCCGCGTCGAGGGCGAACGCCTCGCCGCCGAGTTTCTTTGAATAGAGCTTTTTCATTTGTGTGACCTCCTTAATCGTTCGACTCGCTGATAACGGCGATTTTTGCAAGGGCGGACGTTTGCGCCCATTCCTCGGCGAGAATACGGGAACTCCGCTCGAACTCCTGCGAGAGTGCGGCGAAAGCGTCCTCGTTTCTGTCCTTGACCGCGCTCCACATTTCCTTGTGGACTTTCTCTATGTCGGTGTGCATCTGCTTTGTGCGCTCGATGCACTCTTTTAGCTCCGCCCACGCCTCGCGGTCAGAGGCGAAGCCGCGCCCGCGCTCCTCCATTGTGCCGGAGACGGCCTCCGCGACGGCGGCTTGTAGGTTTGCCATAAGCCGAACTCTCGAACTCGTTTCGCTCATTGTGTTATTCCTCCTTTATTTCCCCGCCTCGATAGCTCGGAGCGGACTTTCGTCGCTCATGCCTTGCATGAGAGCCCCCATTTTGAGAGCCTCCTCGCGGCTGATTTCCTGCGGCTCTACGTCTGCGCGTATTGCAAAGATACGGCGCTTTTGAATGTAGGCCGCGAGGAAAGCGTCCTTTTCTTTCTCCCAAAGCCTTTTATAGAAATCGAAAAGATACTCAATTTCCACCTTTTCGGCGGGAGTGCAATCCGCGCCGAGTTGAGTTCTAACCTTGCGCCCACTCGCGGTATATACGAGCTCGTAGGCGTAGCCGCCCGTGACCTTATAGACCACTTGCCGGAGGATTTTCTTTTCCTCCCCGCCGTGATATGTGAAGTCGTGGCGGACGCGAGTCTCCTCGTCGAGCTCCTCCTCCGAAATGCCGTATTTCTTCATCATGCGAGCAAGGAGCTTTTCGGCGTTCTCGGCCTCGCCGCCGACTCCGCGCTCGGCAAGTGCGCGGACTTTCTTCAATAATGCCGTTTTATCCATTCTCGCGGCTCCTTTCCAGTTTTGGACACCATGCCGGGATATACGGGTCAAAGCGTTTCACGCCAACGACGCGCCCCTTGCATCTGCCGGGAGCAAAGCACCGATAGGAGATAATGTCTTTCGCCCACGGCTCCGTAACAACGTGCTCGCACCCCTCGCAAGTATGGGAAAAATCGGCGTTCATTTCTCTGCCTCCGCCGCCGGGAGGCCGAGCCACCATAGCGGGCTATCCCGCTCCGGTCGGCGGCAGTCGTCGCAATCCGCCGCCGAGCACGAGGAGCAATAAATCCGGTGAAAAGCATCGTCCCACGGCGTTTCAATCGCCGGGATAGTGCCGAGAAACGCCGCGAGCGCCTCCCGGCTTGCCGTTATCCTCTGAAAATTGTTCACGGTATGAGTAACCTCCTAAAATAATTTTTCTTGCATCCCCTCAAGCGAAAAGCGCCGACCAAAGTCCGCGAGTGTTTTCCCGGGCTTGAACGTTACCGGGCTGTCGCGGTCGAGCTTTGCCAGCTTGTCCCACAATTCCGGGTAATCGTAATAGAGGCCGTTTTAATTCTCCGACGCGCTGGTTATGGCAAAACCAGCACCCGAGCCGCTCCCGGCCTCCGTTGTATCCGGGAGAGAGGAGCCCGCGCGACCGGCAAACGTCGAACGCTTGCGCTTCTGTTATGCCGCACTCTACGAGAGGGAGGATTTTCCCGGCGACCGTTTTTCTCTCGATACGTTTTGTTTCGTCTGCGGCAATTCCGACGATTTCGGTAAACTCTCCGAGAGTCTTTATGTGCGCTTGTATCGGCCTCACTTTTAACCGGGTATTGCACCATGCGCCGCGCAAAAATGGAAATCCCCATATTTTGCCGACCTTGCCGCCCTTTTCGTACTGCTTATAAAAGCAATCCGTATAGGTGTATTTCCCTTGGACGATTTGCGTCTTAATCCCATACTCCCGCTCGAGGAGCGGAAAACATTTGCTATGTAACCATTCCTCATGTTCCGGCACTTCCGCGCTCGTCTCGTCGTCGAACATTATCCGGCAATAAATAGCGCCGTCGCATTGACCGCCGCGCTCCATGTGCGTTATGAGAGCCGCGAGAGAGTCTTTACCGCCGGAAATCGACGCATAGACTTTCAAAGTTGCCCCTCCAAATCCCGAAGTATTTTGCGGAGGTCTGCGTCGAGTTCTCTCCAAAACTGCGCGTTGTCGGCGGCGTGGATATATTTCGGGGAGCCGTCCTCTTTCTTTTCCTCTGCGAGCTTCTCCCATGCCTCCGCCTCGCCCTCGCGGGTCTTGGTTGTCATAAGGATATAAAGGGAGAGTTTGGAGCACTGTTCCGCCGTTAGTGTCTTTCCGTTCATGGTATGAGTAACCTCCTTTTTTACTGTGCCGCTTTCCGACGGCCTCTATTTCGGTACGACCGATTTACTCGAGCCTCCGCTACCGCCGCGCTATACCCTTGACGAAAGCGGGAGTCCGTTTCCCCGGTCTTGCCTCGCTCGAGCTCGCGGTATATGGTCGCTTGGCACTTTCCGACACGCTCGGCAATCTCGCCCGGCTTTGCGCCCTTTGCGTACATTTCCTCGATAATCCGCCGCTCCTCGAGCTTTAAGCACTCGTATTTCATAGCCTCGCCTCCGTTTCTGCGTAAAAAAATAAGTGCGTCGGAGCTTATTAGCTCTTTCGCACTTAATGATAAACGCCACAATCGCAAATGTCAAGTATTTTGTGCGAAAAAGATAGAATAAATTTTTGAGCGTTCAT
>OLSN01000756.1_pt1 | contig 32768 bp, 20 predicted proteins | sample 1672411 | NCBI WGS metagenome assembly OLSN01 (sample SAMEA3136683, study PRJEB25190) | human gut metagenome | biome: human gut; feature: human-associated habitat; material: faeces | place: Austria | collected 2013 | reverse complement strand
ATTCTTGCTCCCGCATTCCAGTAGCCTGTTGTTTCATCATAAACATATCCGGTGTAACTTTTTGAAATGTTTATTCCGTTAAGTTTACTGCTTACCGTTTCTGTTTCCGGCTTTCCCCATGCATCATACTCTGTTTTTGCTGCAACCTCTGCATTTTCATCCAGTGCCCATCTTGTGCTTCCGAGTCTGTCCGTATAGAGACTGTAAACCTGTGCTTTCGCATTTTCACTGTTTTTTGTTACATCCGCATATGCTCTTTCCCTGTTTCCTGCATATGTGTACCTTACAATTGTACCATCTGATTCCTTTTCTTCAAGCAGTACGGGATATTTTTCCGTGTAGTCCCACACATACTCTTTTTCCTTTTTCTTCTTTTTGATTAGTCCTGTTGTAATTGTTTCTTTTGTTCTGTTTCCAAGTCCGTCATATTCATATGCTGTCTTTTCTGAAATTCCCTTGCTTATTTCACTTACTGTTCCGTCTAAAAGCGAACTAATCTCATAGTGCTTTCTCTCATTTTCAGGATTCACCGTTCTTTCTGCTGTTCCGTTTTCGCTGTATTTGTTTGAATGTTTTATACTAAATACTGAGCTTTTCTTTTTTGTAATCTGCTGATTTAAATTATTGTAAGTGTATGTTGTGGACTTCTTTCCATTTGTTTCCTTAATAAGGTTTCCAACATCATCATATGTGTATGTAACTGTTTTGTCTCCTTTTTCCGACACAAGTCTGTTGAGGCTGTCATATTCATATGTTGTGGTCTTCTTTTTGCCGTTTATTATTCCACTTTCATAATGTTTTGTTACATTTCCGTTTAAGTCATATTCATATGATTCTATTAGCTTCGAAGTTCCGTTTTCTTTTCTGCTTACTGTAAGCACGTTACCATATATGTCATATGTACTTTCCTGTGTAACTTTTCCTTCTGTCTTTGTTATTCTGTTGTTGTCACTGTCATATGTATACTCCGTCTTTTTGTCACCATCTGCAACTTCTGTCACATTTTTGTTTCCATCATATGTGTAGCTTACCTTTTTGCCGTCCGTATACGTAATCCCTGTCTTGTTTCCGTCATTGTCATAACTGTACTTTACCGTTTTCCCATTTTCATAAACTGTTTCTGTTATTCTGTCAAGTTCATCCCTTACATATGATATTGTTCCACTAGCCGTTGACATTGCTGTCTGATAGTCGTTTTTATTATATTCATATGTTGTGGTCTTTCCGTCTACTGTTTTTTTAGTACAGTTATTAACGGCATCATAACTGTATGATGTTACGACTTTTCCACTGTTATTTTTTACCGTTACAAGGTTTCCATTTAAGTCATATTCATAACTTTCCTTTTTGCCCAAGGCATCTGTTTTACATATAAGGTTATTATTTCCATCATATGAATATGTTGTTACTTCATCCGCCTTGCTATTTCCCTTTTTTCTGTGAAGCGTCTTTTTTGTAAGATTTCCAACTCCATCATATTCATACTCCGTACTTATTCCATTTGCATCAACAGTTTTTGTCATTCTGTCATCTTTATCATAAATATACGTCGTAGTATTGCCTTTTTTGTCTGTATATGATGTTTTATTTCCGTGTACATCATATTCAAATTTTTCCATACTATTATCAGAATATGTTATTGATGTAAGTCTTCCTTCTTTGTCATATGTATACTTTTCACTGCTTCTTTCTTTTATTTTTTCTGTGCAGTTTCCTTCTTTGTCATACTTATATGTTGTGACATTTCCATTTCCATCTGTCTCTGTTTGCAGATTTCCACTTTCGTCATATGAGTACTGTGTTATGACATTATTTGCCGAAACTTTCTTTGTCATACGATTCATCGAATCATATTCCATTGTAACAGTATTATTTCGACCATCTGTTATTTTTACAATATTTCCATTGCCATCATATTCATATGCTTGTTTTACACCCTGAGGATTTTTGTATTCTGTTACGTTACCATTTGCATCATAACTCCATACAGACACATTTCCATTTGCATCTGTTTTCTTTACAGGATTGTTATTTTCATCATATTCATATAATGTAATATTTCCTTTGGCATCTTTCTCTCTTATTACATTTCCATTTGCGTCATAACTGTATTCTGTTATTTCTCCTTCAGGATTTGTAATCTTAATCAGACGATTATTTAGGTCATATGTATAATTTGTAATCTTATTATTTTCATCTGTTTTTTCTATGATGTTTCCAACACCGTCATATCTATATGATGTAATGTATCCTTCACCTGATATTGTTTCCACAATTCTTCCAAGCTTATCATATACATATTTCTTTGTTCCTATTGCATCTGTTTCTTCTGACAAAAGATTATTTTCATTATATTTCTTTGTTATGACTAAATCCTGTTTTTCGTTAACTTCAATCTGATTTCCATTTGCGTCATATTTATAAGTTGTTATGTTTCCTTCTTTATCAACATATTTACTTATTTTATTTTCTGCGTTGTATTCATACTGTTCAACGTTTTCTTTTTCGTCTGTTATTTGTATAACATTGCTATTTTTGTCATACTTATAACTTATGACTGTTCCATCAGGGTTTATAATTTGTGTTATGTTCCCGATAGCATCGTATGTATATTGTGTCTTTTCTTTCTGAGCATCAGTTATTAAAATAACCTGTCCATATCTATCGTATTCATATTCTGTCTTTCTGTTTTCAGGCTCTGTAATCCTTATTAAGTTGCCATCCTTATCATAATTATATGTTGTATTACCATATAATGTTTTCTTTTCAATAAGTCTGTTTTCCTTGTCATAAACATATTCTGTCGTATTTCCATTTTTATCTGTTTCTTTAATAAGGTTTAAGTTACCGTCATATTCATATCTGACACTATTTCCCAATGGGTCCGTCTGCTTTGTAACCATTCCAAGAGCATTATAAGTGTATGTTGTTTTTCCTCCATTTTCGTCTGTCTCTTCAATTACCTGTCCCTTAGAATCATACTTATATTGTTTGTTTTTCTTATATGGGTCTTTGGTTTCTACCAAATTTCCTTTGGAATCATATTTATAATCCCATGAATTTCCGGATGCATCTGTTTTTGATATTACATTTCCATATTTATCATATGTATATGTCGTCTCATATCCCAAACCGTCAGTTATCTTCGTAAGATTTCCTGCTATATCATAAGTATATTTACTCTTTACGCCTAAAGCATTTGTTTTTTCTGTCTTCTTTCCCTGCTTATTATAGGTATTTAATGTTTTGTTTCCATTTTTGTCTGTCTGTGAAATAGTATATCCATTTTTATCTACTTCATATGTTGTTTCATTACCTAATGCATCTGTTTCTTTTAAAAGCTTTCCTGCTAAAGAATAAGTAAACTTTGTTTTCTCTCCATTTCCGTTAGTTTCCTCAGTTTTTCTTCCAAGTTTGTCATACTTATACTTTATTGTATTTTTGCTTCCATCACTTACTGCTGCCCTTTGAAATGAGTCTGTGTATGAATAGCTTATTACATTTCCCTGTCCACTTTTTTCTCTTATTACATTTCCAAATGAATCGTATGTATAAGTTACACTATTCCCTAATCCATCAGTTTCCTTTATAAGATTTCCTCTGGTATTATATTCATAATTTGTTACTGAATCTATTGCATTTCTGTAAGTTATGACTTTACCTTTGGAATTATACTTATATGATTCTGATGTATTATCAGGATATACAATATTAGTAACATTTCCATAAATATCATATGAATATGTTGTTGTTCCATAACTATCTGTTTTTTCAACTAATTGTCCAAAAGCATTATAATCATATGTTGTTGTATCCTGTTCTACATCTTCTATTATGTAAAAATCCTCATTATACTTTATTGTGTGAACATTTCCACTCTCACTTTTACAACTGTTTTCTCTTTTTTCATCGTCATATGTAAATGTATATTCTCCGGAATCAGCAACCTTTTGTTTTATAACTCTTCCTATGCTGTCATATTCATTTTTTACATATTCGTTTCCTTCATAATCAGTCATTAATGTTAAGTTGTTATTCTCATTGTATTCATATGCGCAACTGTCACCATCTGCATTCGTTACCTTCACAAGATTTCCTGATTTGTATTCGTATTTAACTTCTATTCCATTTATAGATGCATTAACAATATAATTTCCTTCCCAACTGTATTTTAAAATTCCCACATTACTTTTTATCTGAGTCAATTTATTGTTATCATAACTGAAATTAGTAACCCATCCATCTTCTTCGGTAATTTTTATTAATTTTCCTTCTTTGTCAAACTGATATTCTTTTCCTTTTTCTTTATAAAAATATATATCTTCATTTTTTATAAGTTCCTTCTGATTATCTGTCTGGCATGTATACTCACCTGTTCCATCATCTTTAAATATAATTTGTCCGCCTGTAGGTATATAAATAATTACGCAGTTATCTTCATATACTGCCCTGTAATCATATTCGTTACTCCAGCCATTTCCAAAACCTGTATTTGTATTAAAATTTCCTGAGTTATAATATCTTTTTACCGGAATGCTATACTTTGCAACACTCTCTAAATCAGTGTATGTGTAATTAAACTCTCCTGTAAGCAAATCTACAGGATCACCATCATTTGCATTAACACCATTTGTTTTATCAACATATCCTTTTAATTGAATTGGATTTAGTTTCACATGCACTTCATATGGTATTGATGCATTACTTCCCGGCAAAGTTTTCATAATCATGCTTATAAGTTCGTAATATGCTTCATCTCCATTTTTGTCCTTAAACTGTATCTGAGTTGTATATTTTATTGTAATTTTTTCACCCGGTGCTAACTCATCTACCTTCTTATAGGTATTTTTTGCACAATCGACAAACACTCTCCCATCATTTGAATACTGCTTTTCGCTGTCAAAATATAACTGCATTCCGTTAATTGTTTTGTTAGATGTATTTGTATATGTATATGTTATTGTGTACAAATCTCCTGTATATGTATATTTATTTACATACACATCAAGCTTTAATGAGCTTCCTGCTATTACCCACAAACTTTCCCTACAGGCATAATCATATCTAAATTGATATGGTTCTACTTCTCCTTTATCATCTTTCATTTCACCTTCAACTGTTACACTTATTTTGTATTCTCCGTCTTTGTCCCCTCGTACATACCAGTTTACAGCTTTGTTTTCTCCACTTTCAATTTTTCCAATCTCTTTCTTTTCGCTATTATCTTCACCTGCAGCCATTGCTGCTAATGAAAGTCCTTCCGGCAAATTAATTTTTGCATTGCAATTATCTACATATTCACATTTAGAATTATTAACAACCAGTACCTGAACGTCAAACATATCCTTCAACCACTTAGTCGTTCCATCTACAACTAAATAATATACTGTACCATTTCCGTCTGCCTTTATTGGTTCTATATAAAAATTTTCTTCTCTTGATGAAGCAGCTTCACCTCCACCTTTATTTTCATTTTTAACAATATCTCCTTTTTCATTTACATAGAAATTAACAGGAAAAGTCATTTTGTTAAATACCAATTTAGTTGAATATTTAAATATTTTTTTGTTTTCATCACTGTCTGTATCAATTCCTGCTTCTACTATTTCACTATACGACATTTCTTTATAGCTTACATCTGCCTGTATTGTGTCTTTAGAACTTAAATACAGATTTATTTTCTTTGATGTTTCACCCATATTAAGGCTTGTCGCCCTGCTATAATATCCGTTTGCATAAGCAACAATTGAATAACTCTCATTTCCTTTTAAATAGTAATTATACTTTCCATTATTAGCTGTTTTTCCTGAACTGATTATTTCGTTTTTACTATTTACAATATAAACCTCAGCATTACCTATAGGTGCTTCTGTATTTGTATCCGTAACAGTTAATCCTAACTGATACATTCCCTCTGCCGTTCCATCCGCTGTTATTTTTAATTTTTTTGTATTAGTCTGTCCTTTTGTATCGGTTACTGTCAACAATACTATGTAATCACCTGGCTGAAGATATTCATGCTTTACTGTTTTCCCCGTTTTTTGTGTTCCATCTCCAAAATCCCATGAATATTTTACAATTCCCCTATCATCCATAGACTTATCGGCACTAAATGTATATTTTTGTGCTATATGAATCTTTTTATGTTCAAATGTAATTACTGCAGTAGGTGCTTCATCTTTATAATTAACAGAAAATTCTATCTGCTCTACGTTTTCTTCTCCCACTTCAAAATTTACTGTTTTTGAGTTATCCTGCTCATATTTATCCGGAATTGTTTTCTGTTTTAATTTATATTTTCCTGCAACAAGATTGTCTATAACGATTTTTCCGTTTTCGTCACTTGCTTCTGTAGTTCCTAAATATTTATTACTATCATCATCTTTATATAGGGCAAGTTCCATTCCCTGTATGTTTTCTCCCTTTTCGTCTTTACATACTACTTCCTTTTTATATACTTTTGTTGCTATTCCTATTTCATTATTTATAGCTACCAACTTAGAATCAGCAACTAAGTTACTTGTGTTTTCCAGTTTTATTCCCTCATCGGAAACAAGCTTATATGCCAGACTTTCGCCCAATACATTTGTAAATTCAGCTACTTTTCTAAATTCATTTTCATTTTTTTCATCTGTTGTTATGTTTAACGCACTTTGTTTATCCATGTGATAAAGTAATTCTTTATCAATAGTTATATATTTATCCTTAATTAAATGTATATTTCCATTTATCTGAACATTTTCCTTTAATTCCAATGTACCATTTTGTAAAATGGCATTTCCCATATTTATTTTACCATTTTTATCATTTACAACATTTCCACTAATTTCGACATCATCCATAACAATATTTCCATCATTATAGATTGCCCCACCTCTATTGGATGTATTATTTTTTATTTCACATTGCTCAATATTTACGTTAGAATTTCCCTGTACATAAATTCCTCCGCCTCTGTTTGCCTTATTGTTTTCTATTATATTTTTATTTGTTTCTATTTTTCCAAATTCAGTATCATATGTTCCGGGCTTTAAGAAACTGACATTGTTTCCGGCAATATATACATTTCCATTGTTTACCGAGTTATTATTTACATTTAATCCTGCTATAATTGTTTTTCCTTTACCCGTAATAGTAATCGCACCACTTACGTTTTTACTTACATTTTTGACTTCCGTGTTATAAATTGAACAGTTACCTGAATTATTTAAATAAATGGCATTTCCATTCCAATTTGCATAATTTCCGTCAAACAGACAGTCTTTCATATAGACTATGCCTCCACCAACCAGGCCACAGGCAACAGCCCCACCATACCATTTACATCCATTGTTTATGAAAGTTGTTCCTTCTATGTATGCCGTTCCTGATGCATACAGTCCTCCTCCATAATAACTTCCCCAGTTGTTTCTTACTACTCCGCCTTTTACATGTGATGATCCCTCAATGCTTATAGCACCTCCATATCCTCCCCATGTTATGTTGCTATTTTCTGAAATTTCGGATGCATTATCCATGTTTAGCTTTGCCGAATTAAGAATTATTGTCGAGCTGTTTGAACTAAAATTTTTAATTGTTGCATTATTGAGATTTATTTCCCCTCTTACATAAAAAGGTGTTTTACCATATTCAGCTTTTATATCTGTTCCGTCAATATCTATATTTTTTAAGTTTAACACTCCACCTTTTTTTATATCTATAAATCTAGATGTTTCCTTAACATTTATTGTTACATGTTCCTGTCCTTCAATTGTTAATTTTTGATTTTCATTTATCTGTATAAATTCATTTGCTTCAATGTCCTGTAATATAGTTACTACACCGTCACCATCATTTGTACTTAAAGCCTCATTTACAGCTTCTTTTAAAGTATCAAAATACTTATCATTGCACCTAATTACTCCTGTATCTGCGAATGCCTCTTTACTTATTCCTCCCGCAACAATTGTCATTACCAGCATTATTGCAATTAATTTTTGTGTTATTTTTTTCATATCCTTCTCCTTGTGTTTAATCTCAAAATGTAAAGTAGATAAAATTAGTTTGTAGGCTAATTGAATTAAAAAAGCACCACTTTGTAAAAAGTGATGCTAAACCATACATTATTATTCAAATTTCCCCTAATACATTCAGTTTTTCTCACCCATTACATTTTGTTTTGAAACGATTTTATCTAATTTGTCGCAAAATGTAAAGTGAAAGTTTTCGACCTTTTTCGACCGTGCACAAATTTCACCTATTCCTTTTAATAACCACCACACCTCCTGCAATCATTACCAACCCAACTGTTGCCAATATGACTGCTATAGCTCTGTCCTGACCTGTTTGCGGAAGTTTGTTGTCATATTCAGCTGTTGTTTGTTCATTTTCTTTACTTTGCTTTTCAGCTGTATTTCCTTTGTTTTTTCTTTTACGCTCATCTTTTTTACTTTCCTGTTCTTTGCTTTCTATGTTTTTTGATATGCTTTTAGGTTCCACATCTATGCTTTGTTGCATTTCATTATTGTCATTTATATATGGAATTGCAATTATCTGCGGAACAAATTCATACATTTTATCCTGTTCCACACAGGCATCAATAAGCATTAAATACATACCATCTTTTGCTTTTTCATATTTCATTTTTCCCTGTTCATTTGTTGTTCCTACATAATCTGCCGTTATTCCATGTAAGCTAATATATCCCGAAATCGTATTTGCTATTTTACTCAGGTCAGAATTATTTTTTATGTCATTTACTTCAATCGTATATTTAGCAAATGCCCCTGAAAGAATATATTTATCGTTTTCATTTTTTTCTGCAATTTTATAAATTCTAACTTCTCTATCTGCAAATATGACATTTTCATTTTTAAGAGCAATATTTATTTCATACTGATTGTTTTCAGTCTGAGCTGCTTTTACTTTATTATTTAATATAATTCCAACCTGCATAACAGACATAAATATCATTAATGCCATTACAATTTTCTTATATGCTTTAGATTTTAAATTTTTATACGCACAAATTATTGTGTTTTTTATTGCTTTCTCTCTCATATTCATACACCCTCTTTCCTTTATTTACGCACACTGCAAATGTTATTACAAATAATGTCATTATAATCAACACCAAAGCCAGTGCTATTATTACTACTTTCCACGGACTTACTTTTTGTTCATTGTCTGATTTTTCTGCTTTATCTTCGTCTATTCGTATCCCTTTTACCAATAGTCTGTGTGTATTAACAGCATATGGCGTACATGTAACCAGAGTCACATAATCTTTATCTTTTTCAATACTTAATTTTGAAATGTCTTCAGGTTTTACTACTGAAATTTCTTCCACCTGATAAAATAATTTTTTATTTAATACTGTAATTTGAAATTTGTCGCCAATTTCCATTTTATCCAAATCAGTAAATAATTTTGCATTTGGCAACCCTCTGTGAGCTACAAGTACGGCGTGTGTACTTTCTCCTCCTACAGGTAAAGATGAACTTTCCAAATGCCCTACATATTTACTTAGTACTTCATCTGTAGTCCCATGCTTTATTGGAATCTTCACTTTAATCTTTGGTATGGAAATATAACCCATGCTTCCTGAATCATCCACATTTAAAAGGTCGGCATATTTATTTTCTTCTTGGTTTTTATATTCCACATTATCTTTTGTCAGATTTTCATTATATAAATTAGCCTCATTTAATATACTTTCTGACTTTTTATTCTCCATTTTTTTCATTAGCTCATCATATTGTTCAGTCGCTTTTGTTGCGTCCATTTGGTTTACATAACTACTAACTACCGGATATAGTAACACGGAGAAACCTATCAAAAAAATTATAACTAATACTATCGTTGTCGTTTTTCTTTTCATAACTATCTCCCTATTGCCATTTTTAGTTTATTTGGGAGTCAAAAGTTAAAGGCTTTAATCTTCATATGCAAGATTAGCTTTATAGTTAAGCTTATAGAGGATTCGAACCGATACAAGCCTATAATCTTCATATGAAAGATTTAGCTTTAACCTTTGCCCCAGCATTTGTCTTAGGTTCATTTTTAATATTCTATAGTTCAAAATTTTTCATATGAAATTTAAAAAATATATTTTGGGAAACAGTTTATTATCTTTCTTTTACAGTTTTTCTTCTAATTACATAAACACCTGTCGCAGCACCTAACATAATTATTAATCCACCTGCTACAAATAATGCTGTTCCCATTCCACCTGCTGTTGGAAGTGTTGTTCCTTTTTTATTTTCAACTGTAACTTTTTTGTATCCATTTTCTTTTTCTACATCAGTTGTAATTTCTGTTTTATCTGCTGTAATTGTGTAAATCCCGCTGGCAGCATTTACTACAATTTCGATTGGCTCTAATAATTTTTTGTAACCTGTTGGAGCCATAGTTTCTACCAAATAATATTTTCCGGCTTTTAATCCTTCAAATGAAGCAATTCCGCTTTCATTTGTCGTCACTTCTTTTATTGCATTACCTGTGCATTCTTTATTGTCATATAATTTAAATTTTGCATTTTTTAGTTTTACTGCATTATTATCTTTATCAATCTTTTCGATGGCTACGCCAAATGTATAAACAATTTCTTTGTCATCATCATCTCCAAATCCCGGGGTGTCCGGTGTTGGTCTGTCAGAATCTTCAGGATTATATGTTGTTCCATCAAATGGAGAATTTTTATAAACGTACTCTACAATATTTTCATTTCCAACTGCTGTTCCGACTTTAGCTTTTTCATTTAATGTTGCTTTGTATTCTACTGTCACAGTTGTATATGTTTTAATTTTTCCGTAGTTTAAATCTACATAAAATTTCTGACCCTCTTCTTTTATTGTGTACTGATTACCACTTGTTAAAGTTTTTGAATTTTCTCCATTTTCACCTTTAACTACAATAGAATTTAAATCTAAAGTAAATCCTTCTGAGAGTTCATCGCCTAAATATAATGTAGTATCTGTTGCGCCTTCCGGATAAATGGGAACTGCTGCACTTAATTTATATGTGATAACATCCCCTACACTTGCTGTCTGTCTGTTTCCATCAGTCGCAGTGCCATTTATAATATCTTTTTCTACAGTAGGCTTACTTACCTTCATTTTTACCGAATACTGTTCATATATTTTATATTCATCATTTTCAACAAATGGCTCAACCTCTGCTGTAACAGCCTGATAAATGTATGCCCCGTTTGTGTTTCCACTTCCAACAATAATGTACTGTCCCATTGCTACAGCTTCAAATTCAGCTTTTTCTTCATTTGAAATGTTTGTAGATACATATTCAGGGTTAACACTATTTGTTCTTACATAAGAAGCAAATTTTCCTAACACTTCTTTTAATTTTGTTTCGTTTAGTTTAACGTAATCATCTACTGTCATTGTCTTGTACTCTGTCTTTGCAGCCTTAAACTGTTCAAATGTCGCCGTAAAATTTCGGTTTATTGTATTTGTATCTTTGTCATAAATGGTTTCAACTACTTTATATGCATTTAACACATCATTTTCATTTCCTGTTAAAACATTTATCTTTACTGTTTCTCCTCCATTTACAACATTAGCTTTTGTACCGTCTGTCTTTGTTGTTGTGGCAAATACAGCTACATTTAATGCAACCATAATAGAAAATGCCATTACAACGGCTAAAAGTTTTGATACTTTTTTCATTTAATGCTCCTTTTTTATTTATTTGTAATCACATTTGTTTTTTATAAATTCAAATGTGGTACATGCTTTTTACTTTAGAAAGTTTTCATATATTCTATTCTTACTTTCCATCATTCTATTAGAAAATTTTATTTTATTTTCTGCAAACAACCAACTAAAACACTTCCGGCACACAACATAATTATTAGACCGATTTTTGCAAACGGTTCACTTCCTGCGCCTCCGGCATCCGGCAATTCATATATTTTTGTGTTTGTTATTGTATAAGTTGTGCTTGCATTTTTTGTTGCAGTAGCCTGATTTGTTTTTGACGTAAATTCTGAAGCAAATCCCGCAACACTAATTTCTTTTACACTATAGGTAAACTGATTTCCTATTGTATCTCTTGTAAGCAGCCCTTCTACGGATTCTTTCCATCCGTTTTCTTTTTTAACTGTAACTGTGTTAAAATATTCTGTTTTTTCTTCTGTGGAATCTTTATATTTGATTGTTCGATAAATTTCTACTTCTATGGAATCCGGAATCTGCTCCGTTCCTTTCCATTTTTTATATATATTTAAATCTATTAAGGGTCTGTCAATTTTACTTCCAAGAGGTGTCGTGCTAAATGATGCCCACACCTGATTTGTTCTTGGAACTCCTCCGTTATCCGGATACCTCATAAAATTTCCCAGCGTAAAACTGAAAGCGTTAGACGTTGACTGTGGCATAATTGTAACTGAATTTTGAAGCCAGTTATCAGGCACTCCAAATGTGCTGTCATAAATATCTCCGCTCCACGTATTTGTTCCGCCGTTATAACCATACTGTGTTCCAAATCTGTTTCCGCTGTCTTTATACATTCCTACAATATTACTGCTCCATGGAATAGTATTTGAAAATTTTCCTGAATAAACATATGCTTTTACATTCTGCGGATTTTGTGGCACTACATATTCCGGTCCATAGTATGCTGCCGGATTTTCCCCTTCCTGAACATCCGCCGGGTTAAGAGAATTTATTGTGTAATAATCAGCAACCGGACTGTCAACTGTTCCTATGTCATTTAGAACAATTTTGTCTCCAAATGTTCCATCTGTGTTTAAATAATAAAATTCCAAATCAACATGAAATTCTTTTACATTCTGCCATACCCAGCCACTATACAGAGATTTGCTTATTTGAATTGTCGGATAATATGAATATGGTCCATAATTATTTTTACCCCAATTCCATCCTTCTCCCACATTTCCTGTAGCTGTTGCATTTTTTGACGTTCTGTTTTTAAATGGTGTAATTTTTATATTTGCATAAGCTCCTACCGGCTTTCCATCGTATGTTCCAACTTCAAAATATTTGACTTTAAAATTCATTGTAGTTGTTTCTACATCCAAATCTTTATTTTTCCATCCGGCGTTCATATCTGTCTTATAATTGTTTGCATTAGGATTAGAACCTTTACATTGAATCGCTATCCCATTGTATTTATTACTAAATGAAGCGTATATTCCTTTTATTGCTCCATTCCATGTCCCATTCCATACATCGCCTTTCATACTTTCGCGACTTACGTCTTGATAAGCTCTGACTCCTTCTCCTGCCTCAACAATTTTTGCATTTCCATCTATATCTTTGACCTGAAGTCGATTGTACGGAAATACTTTGTCAGTTGATACTATCGTAGCGTCCGGCACAGGAATATCATTTGCCGCAAAATTTACTACAGACTCGGTTTTCTGACTGTTATTCACATCTGCATTTAGCATAACTGCTTCGCCTGCAAATGTCGTAGCACATATTAAACACATGCTTACTACTGCTATTATTTTTTTACTTTTTTGGATTATTTTTTTCATGATCATATCTCTCCCACTTTTATATTTGGCAATTGTATTTTCAATTAGATTTTGTCTTGTTTTTCTCTGCTTGTTATCATATGAAGCATTATTGCCAAATATTCCAAATTTAATTCCATAAAGTGGGATTTTTGCGAATGGGGATTATGAGATGGAATGCCTAGCACGGAACAATCCGTAGGCATCAAAGTCGTGGGGCTTTTGAATCCGACATCTTATTTTATAATATTTACATCTTTACATCTCACAACAACTCTTGCCTGTCCATTAAATGTACATGTAAACAAGGTCAAATCATATTCTGTACTTATTACTTTTTCGACCTGTGTGGGCAATAAATTTTCCACACTTTCTACTTTATAGGAAAACGTGGAGTCGTTTGCGGATTTATATATAATTTCATCGCCTTTTCGCAAATATTTTATTTTTCCAAAATGCGTTGAATAATTGTGTGCAGCTAAAACAAATCCTGCGTTGCCCACACTTCCACTATATACGCACGGTGTTTTCTTTAACTGTTCGTATGACCATTTTTCATTTATTGGGAGTTTGATTTTTAGAGACGGAATAATCAATATTCCTACATATTTTTCACCTGAAAATTCTATGAATTTATCAGATTCAGAGTAACTATCTGTCAGATTAGATTTATTATCGCAATATTCAGATTCATTATTTTTGTTTTCCATATAGTTAATTATTTTTTCAGAAGATATACCCGCATTTCGGTTTTCCATAGTATTTTTAATTGTCAGGGTGCCTGCTGTTCCAAGCAAAATGCACCCTATGACAATTGTAATTTTTGCTATAAATGTTTTTGGCTTTTTTAAATTTTTTCCTTTTTTTAATTTCATTTTATTTTTGCCTGCAACTTTTTTAACATTTTTCAATTTATTTCTTCAAATATTCTTCGATTCCTTTACATATCAGACCTGCCATTCTTTTTTGATAATCGTCTGACGACAAATTATTTGCATCGTCCCAATTGCTTAAGAATCCACATTCCACGATTATTGTAGGGCATTTTGTATGTAACAGCATATAATAACTGGTGTTTTCCTTGATTTCTTTTTTATTGTTTATATTTATATTATCGTTTAATATTGCCTGCATTATTTTCGCCAGTTCCGTACCACCTGCAGAATTTCGATAATAAAATACCTGCGCTCCTTTTACATTTTCCGAAGTAAAACTATTTTGATGAACGCTTACAACTATTGTTTTTTCATTTTTCAAATACTCTTTATTTATTATTTCACAGCGGTTTTCCATATCGGCCCTTTTTTTATTTCCATCCGATTCCTGATAAAGTCCGGTATCACTTTCCCTTGTAAGCACAACCTTTGCTCCTGTATTTTTTAAAATTTCTTCTATGTACAGGCTTATGGATAGGTTAATATTTTTTTCAAGTGCATCATTTATACCTATTTTCCCGGGGTCAATTCCTCCATGCCCCGGGTCAATAACTATTGTGTAACCACTAAATGGTTTATGCTCTTGTTTCTTAGTTTCTTTATTATCGCTTTCCACGATTTTTTCCATATTACAGGCAATCATAGTAATCGACATCAGCAAAAGACATGCCATAACCGCTTCTATTTTTATATTTCTTTTTAGTATTTCGTACATATTTGTAAAACTCATTTTCATCCAATTAATTATATTCGTCATTTACTCTTTTCCGAATTATTCAATTCGATATTTGACTTTATACAAATATATGCAACTAGCGGTTAAAATATGATTATTTATTAATTAATTCATCCAAATAATTCTTTTCTATCTTCTGAGATGATTTGTATTGTCTTAAGCCTGCTTCATGCACAGCCATAACATCCTGAAGCAATTCATTTGATGACATACGAACAGCTCCCCTGCTCAACACAATCATTTGCTCAAGTCTGTCTGAGGTTGCAACCGTAACCTGATATTTTTTCCCGATTTCATTGGTTACTTTTTCAATATACGTATCTGCAGTTTCCGCTTCTTTTGTATAGACAACATTTATATTGTTGTATTTTGAAACCTCTCCTATGTTGCCCTTAACTTTATATGCATCAAATACAAGTATTAACTCGCATTGCTTGTATCCCTGATAATTACTCATAATATCCATGAGTTTAAGCCTTGCCCCATCCAGATTGACCTGTGCAAGTTCATTTAATTCTTTCCATGCAAATATTACATTGTAACCATCGACAAGCAAATATTTTTTCTCATTTTTCTTATTTTTGTTTTCCTTATAAACATATTCCTTCTGTGTTTTCTTTCCACTTCCCTGATTATCTGTATAACCAAATCCTGATTCATTTGCCAAACGTCTTTTAACAGGACCAAACTGTTTTTCAAATATTGCCTGTAATTCCTTGTCCTCTGAATAACTTGCACCCATTTGCCACTTTTTCTCCGGTTCAGGCTGTTTTACCGGCACAATTTTTTCCGGTTCTTCATAATCATTATCCTTTAAGTTATCAGTTGTTACATGTGCATAATCCTTCACTTTATCCCATTCAACATTAAATCCTGCACCATGAGCACAAAATACTGAGCCTGTCGGATTCTCTACATCACGTTCACTGTCATAGTTAATTTCCATAATAACTTCAGAAGCATTGTGGCATGGCATATATCCTGCTAATTTGCAATACAACCTTCCACGCCCTCTTGTATAAGTATTTACGGTTGTAATGTATCCGCTCATAGTTGATACAGGTGCATATCCTGTAATCTCCGTAACCTCACCATTTGTCTTTGGTGTCTCAAATTCCCCTTTCATCTGGCTTATATCATTCATCGCTCTGCCCACATTTTCCGTAGGTACTTCCAATGTAAATTCATAATATGGCTCAAGCAAAACACTTTCTGCCTGTTTCAAACCATTTCGCACTGCCCTATAAGTTGCCTGTCTGAAATCTCCACCTTCAGTATGTTTTGCATGTGCTCTGCCGCCAATAAGTGTTATCTTCATATCGGTAATGTGCGAGCCTGTAAGCACGCCCACATGCTGCTTTTCGTATAAATGAGTAAGTATTAATCTTTGCCAGTTTTTGTCCAAATCATCTTCCTTGCATGCAGTTTCAAATATCATTCCACTTCCAGGTTCTCCCGGTTCAAGAAGCAAATGTACTTCCGCATAATGTCTAAGCGGTTCAAAATGTCCTATTCCTTCCACCTTATTTTTGATGGTTTCCTTATACACAATGCTACCCTGTCCAAATGACACATCTATATCAAATCTTTCCTTTATAAGACTCTGTAAAATTTCAATCTGAACATCTCCCATAAGTCTTGCATGAATTTCTTTCAAATTTTCATTCCATACAATATCAAGCTGTGGGTCTTCCTCTTCTAACTGCTTTAATTTGTTAAATGTATTATGAGCATCGCATCCATCAGGCAAAATAATCTGATAAGTCAAAACAGGTTCTAATACAGGAATACTCTCTCCTTCCTGATCTCCGATTCCCTGTCCCGGTCTTGTATTTTCGAGTCCTGTTACAGCACACACTTCGCCTGCTTTTACGCTATCTTTTGTCTCAAATTTGTTTCCTGAATAAATTCTAATCTGATTAACCTTTTCATCATTGATTACATCTTTAACTTTAAGTACTCCGCCTGTAACCTTCATATGTGTAAGTCTGTTTCCCTGACTGTCTCTTGATATTTTATATACCCTTGCTCCAAATTCATCCGGATAACTTTTATTCTGAGTAAGATTAGCCATTGCATTTAATAAAAGTTCAATGCCATCAAGTTTTAACGCTGAACCAAAAAAGCATGGAAATACCTTTCTTTCTGCAATAAGATTAGTTATTTCCTCATTTGATATTTCACCTGTATCCATATAATTTTCAAGAGCATTTTCATCACATGTTGCAACATTTTCAAGGAAATTATCATCTAACTTCTCATAATCAGAAAAATCTACACAATTTGTATCTAGTCTTGATTTCAAATTCTCCATTATATGATTTTTATCACTACCAGCTAAATCCATTTTATTAACAAATATAAATGTAGGGATGTTGTATCTTTTTAAAAGTTTCCACAAAGTTTCTGTATGCCCCTGAACTCCATCACTTCCGCTGACAACTAAGATTCCATAATCAAGAACCTGTAGTGTTCTTTCCATTTCCGCGGAAAAATCCACATGTCCCGGAGTATCAAGCAAAGTCATGTTTATTTCTTCATTTTCATTTTTCCACTTTAGCTGTGCCTGCTTTGAAAATATTGTAATTCCACGCTCACGCTCAAGGGAATATGTATCCAAAAATGCATCTTTATGGTCAACTCTTCCTAATTTTCTTATGTTTCCTGTTGTATATAACAAAGCCTCTGACAATGTAGTTTTTCCTGCATCTACATGTGCCAAAATTCCCAATATCAATTGTTTCATACGCCTGTTTCTCCTCTATATATCAAAATAAGTCAAGAACTCTGTTCTTCACATCATTCCTGACTTGATTTTTCGTTATTATTTACTGTTTAGTATATCTGTTAATTTTGCAAATTCTTCAAGAGTAAATGCCTCTCCTCTTACGCTTTCTGATTTGCCCATTGAAACAAGTGCCTCTGTAACCTGTTCCCTTGTAAAATTTAATTCCGGTGAATTTTTCAATCCGTTAGCCAATGTTTTACGTCTTTGGTTAAATGAAGCACGTATAATCTTAAACATTAATTTCTCATTGCTTACTTTTACCTGAGTATCTTTGTGTCTTGTAAGTTTTATAACTGCAGAATCTACATTTGGCTTTGGCATAAAACATGATGCCGGAACCTTTAGCACTATATCTGCTGTTGCATAATACTGAACGGCTAATGATAAAGCTCCATAGTCCTTTGAACCGGGACCTGTTTTCATTCTGTCCGCGACTTCCTTTTGAACCATAATTGTAATGCTGTCAATTGGCACTCCACTTTCAAATAATCCCATTATGATAGGAGTTGTTATATAATAAGGCAAATTTGCAACAACCTTAATTGGCTTTCCGTCATTTCTTTCTTCTGCCAATTTCTTAATATCCACTTTTAAGACGTCTTCATTAATTACTTCTACGTTATCATATTCGCTTAAAGTATCCTGAAGTATCGGAATAAGTGACTTATCAATTTCCACTGCAACTACTTCTCTTGCATTTTCGCACAAATACTGTGTCATTGTTCCTATTCCCGGACCAATTTCTAATACAAAATCTTCTTTTGTGATATCTGCAGCACTTACAATATTTTCTAATATATTAGAATCAATTAAAAAATTCTGTCCAAATCTCTTTTGAAATGCAAATCCATATTTATTTATTACTTCTAATGTTGCTTTCGGACTTCCTAAATATGCCATTCTGTTTCCTCATTTTCTATATTAATCTGTCTACATCATCTAATCCGATGCCATATATTTTCTTTGCATTATTGCTTGTAATATCTACAACTTCGTCAGGAGTTATTCCCTTTATTTCAGAAATTGCACTAACAATATACGGAATATTCAATGATGAATTTCTCTTTCCTCTGTTCGGTTCAGGTGATAAATATGGACAGTCTGTTTCTAATACTAAATTTTCCATTGGAGCATATTCAACTACTTCACGTAATTTTCTCGCATTCTTAAATGTTATTACGCCTCCGATTCCTAAATAGAATCCCATATCAATGTATTCACGTGCCATTTCTTTTTCATATGAAAAGCAATGAACGATTCCTCCGATTTCTTCTGCCTTTGAAGCCTTCATAACATCTAAAGTATCTTTAGCTGCCTCTCTGCTATGAACAATTATTGGAAGTTCTGCTTCTCTTGCAAGTTCCATCTGCTTTTCAAACCAGGCAATCTGTTCATCTCTGTTATCATTCCAATGATAATCAAGTCCTATTTCTCCCACTGCAACAATCTTAGGCTTATAAATTGCGTGTTTCAACCAGTCAAAATCCTCATCTGTAAGACTTGCAACTTCGTCAGGATGAACTCCAAGCGCCCCATATACATTAGGGAATCTTCTTGTAAGACCAACTGTTGTTTTGCATGATGCAATGCTTGCTCCCACATTTACAATATATTCAATTCCTCTGTTTTGCATAGAATCTAAGAGCTTTTCTCTATCTTTATCAAATGCTTCGTCATCATAATGTGCGTGTGTATCAATTATCATGATTCTTCCTCCACTCGTTGATTATCTTCAATTTATAATCTTAATTTTACAATCGTCTTTTGCAGTGTCACTCTAAAAAATCTGTAGGCATCAAAGTCAGGTGCTTTTGACCCCAACATCATATTTATAAAATCCATTTTTTCCCGTAACATATCCTCACTCATTATACTCGAATAAAGAGTTGCTTGCAACACTTCGAATGCGTTTCAATGCACGAAAAAACAAGACCTTTGACATACTTTTACCAAATTTCAAACCAAACTGTCCGTTGATTTTTTTAATTTAATAATTTCCGTCAAAGGTCCCTTTTAATTTACTTTATTATTCATCATCGCCAGGTCTTTGTGTCCACCAGCAGGCTACTCCTGCTGCAACACATACAACAGCTAAAATAATAGCTACTATATTCATTGCCATAACACACACCTCCTATTACAAAAGATTTTATCTATGTAATAGTCAGTACTCTCTTTTTGCCATCCTGGTTGTGTATATAAACTATATTGTAATTCTTCCGTTTATTATAAGTATATAAACCTGCAACACTCTTTACACTAACTCCTCCCGGAAATAAATTGTGTGAAAATATTGCTCCATAAATAAACGGTTGCTGATATCTGTTTCTTGATTTTGCTTCTTTTGAAGTTCCATCTACAGTTCTTTTAATCTGTATTTGTGCATTTTTTTCAGGGCGCAAGCATTCATTTTTAACTCTTTTTGCTTCCTGCTTAATACTTCCTGCATAAGTATAATCATTCTGATTTACAAATGCTGTGGCAGCATAAGAATAATAGCCTGAGCTAAAAATAATTGACAATAAAATGGCAATTGCAAATATTCTGTTTTTAATCCATTTATTTACTGTCATAACCTGCTCCCCATTAATACATTCTTAAACAAACATCGGTTACTTTATCATTTAATACATTTTACAAATAATTTATCTTAGCAGATTTCACTTCCTGCCGGCATATCTTTATCTAATGTCATTACTGAAAGATTTCCGTCGTCATCTGCTGCTGCAAGAATCATTCCCTGTGATTCTACGCCACAAAGTTTACAAGGTTTTAAGTTTGTGATAACTGCAACTTTCTTTCCAACCATTTCTTCCGGTTTGTAGTATTTTGCGATACCTGATACAATCTGTCGAACTTCATTTCCAATACGAATTTGTGAAACTAAAAGTTTCTTTGCCTTTGGAACAGGCTCACATTTTAATACTTCACCAACACGAATCTGTACTTTATCAAAATCATCGATTGTGATTTCTTCCTTTGGTTCAACTTCCGGATATTTTTCTTCCGGTGCTGCTTCTGCCTTCTGCTTTGCCTGAATTTCTTCTACCTTTGGCATTACATCTTTGATGTCTAATCTTGCAAATAAGATTTCAGGTTTTTCTGTAACCTTATTTCCTGATGGATATTTTCCAAATTCAGTCATATCATCAAATGCTCTTGCCTGTGTATTCAACTGTTCAAGAATCTTCTTTGATGTTTCAGGCATAAATGGTTCTAAAAGACTTGCTCCTATTGTAATACTTTCAATTAAATTGTAAAGAACTGTTTCAAGTCTTGCCTTCTTTTCTTCATCCTTTGCTAATGCCCAAGGCATTGTTTCATCAATGTATTTATTGCATCTCTTAAACATTGTGAAGATTTCAGTAATTGCATCTGCAACCCTTAAGTCTTCCATTTTCTTAGATGCCTTAACCTGAGTTTCAAGAACAACTTTCTTTAAGTCTTCATCAACTTCTTCTGTAACACCTGCGTTATTTACAACACCGCCAAAGTATTTATTTGACATTGAAATTGTTCTGTTTACAAGATTTCCAAGTGTGTTTGCAAGGTCAGAATTCATTCTTTCAACCATTAATTCCCAAGTAATTGTTCCATCGTTTTCAAATGGCATTTCATGAAGAACAAAGTATCTTACTGCATCTACTCCAAATAAGCTTGCAAGGTCATCAGCATAAATGATGTTTCCTTTTGACTTGCTCATTTTTTCTCCACCCTGAAGTAACCATGGATGTCCAAATATCTGCTTTGGAAGTGGAACGTCTAATGCCATTAACATAATCGGCCAGTAAATTGTATGGAATCTTAAAATATCTTTTCCAATTAAGTGAAGGTCTGCAGGCCAATACTTCTTATATAATTCGCTGTGATTTCCATCTACATCGTATCCAAGTCCTGTAATATAGTTTGATAATGCATCAATCCATACATAAATAACATGCTTTGGATCAAAGTCTACAGGAACACCCCATTTAAATGATGTTCTTGATACGCATAAATCCTGAAGTCCCGGAAGAAGGAAATTGTTCATCATTTCATTCTTTCTTGATTCCGGCTGAATAAATTCAGGATGTGTATTGATGTGTTCAATCAATCTGTCTGCATATTTGCTCATTCTAAAGAAATATGCTTCTTCCTTTGCAGGTGTACATTCTCTTCCACAGTCAGGACATTTGCCATCTACTAACTGTGATGTTGTAAAGAATGATTCACATGGTGTACAATACATTCCTTCGTATTCACCTTTGTAAATATCACCCTGATCATATAATTTTTTGAAAATCTTCTGAACCTGTTTTTCGTGGTCTTCATCTGTTGTTCTGATAAATTTATCATAAGATGTTCCTACCAAATCCCAAATTCGTCTGATTTCTCCTGATACTTCATCTACAAATTCCTTTGGTGTTACACCTTTTTCTGCTGCCTTTAATTCAACCTTCTGTCCATGTTCATCTGTTCCTGTCTGGAATCTTACATCATAACCCTGCTGTCTCTTATAACGTACAATGCTGTCTGCAAGGATTGCTTCGTATGTGTTTCCAATATGTGGCTTACCTGATGTGTAAGCAATGGCTGTTGTCAAATAATATGGTTTCTTTTCCATTTCAAATAAACTCCTTTTTTATTTATTCTAAAAACTCCCGAATATAGTTTCATAGGAATTGACAAAATCAACGAAAGTACAATTACGTTGCCTGTCGCCCGTAGTGGTACTAAATTAAAATAAGCACTCTCTTCTTTATGCAAAGACGAGAGTGCTTTAACTTCGTGGTACCACTTTACTTTATTCAGATATTAGTATCATTAATTACTGTATTCAAATACTATTCTTAATCCACTAACAAAACTATATCCAAATCTCATTTCACTTTAACGGGTGTATCCGTCACAGGTTTACTTTATGCTCGCCCATGCCGCTCCAAGTCCATCTTCCATAGTTCAACCTGTTGTCTGCTTTCACCTACTCAGACTCTCTGTAAACTGTATTCCCATGTACTCTTCTCTTCATTGCGTTTAATTATGCCAATTACTATGAGTGTATTATTTTTATGATTATTTGTCAATAATGAAAGCTGAATTGTCTATAGTGCACGTATATCATATTATGAAACATTTGCATTTTACATTGTGCAAAATATTTTGTGGTGAATGAGAATTTTTTGCATTTCTACTCATCACTCTCTTCATCCTCATCCATTTCTTCTATTTCTTTAATTGCATCATTAATTGTATAAATAACCGACATTGCTGTTTCCTTTTTCTTATGCTCCAATAGCACATTAATTATCATATCTCTATTGCTCTCATTTGCAATTTCCTGCAAACTGACAACTACTGCACATCTGTTTGTATATTTTTTCGAATTTATCATTGATAACAGTTTGTCAAAATATTCTTTTCGACCCAAGTTGTATAAAACAGCATATATGTTTATTTTTGTAAATTCTACTTTTTCATATTTCAACCTGTCTTCTAGAAATTCTATTAATTCATCTTCCTTATTAAAATTATCCGCTATATCTCCTAATGACAATATTGCATATCCCCTTACATAACCGCTTGTATCTTTTTTTGCAATTTTTTTTAGTAAATTGTAAGTTGTAACTGATTCACTTATGCACAATGAATCACATGCATCCGCTCTTACCAGCCAGTCCTTATCATTAGTTAGGCGTAATAATATCTCTTCTCCTTTTTCATCACTTGAGTCGACTAAAATTTTTGCAACAAGAGCTCTAATAGTCAGTTCTTTATCATACGATAATTCATTTAATATGCTATAATCATCTTCATCGAATTCCTCCTCATATGCTTTATCATCTAACCGTGCCAATACTTTTATTTTTTCTTTATATTTCATCCTTTATCCTCCTGTAAATGTATATATTTTCCAACAGGTTAATGTAATTTTATAGTTCTCTATCCCAAAATAAGTCGTTTTTTAAATCGTTTATTAACTCTTCTATCGAGTTAATTACAATTCTTTTATTCTCATTACTTCTACGTTCCTTTAATACCCTAAGTATTTCATCTTTATTATTTTCACTTGCAATATAATCCAGACTATTTATTACTGAAATCCTATTTATATAATTTTTTTCATTAATCATTTCCAATAAATTATATAAATAATTTTCTTTTCCAATAACGTATAACGATGTGTATATACATATTTTTATAAATGGCTTTTCCTTGTTTTTTATTTTTCCTTCTAGAAATTCTACAAGTTCATTTTCTTTATGTAACCTACGTGCAACATCTTCCAATGATCGTATTGCATAGCCCCTTACATTATCTGCTTTATCTATTTGAGCAATTTTTTTTAATGTCTCATATTCCACTAAAGTTTTACCAATACATAATGAGTCACATGCTTCAGCTCTTACTGATGAATCATTATCACCAGTCAATCGTAACAATATTTTTACACCTTTATCAGTATCAGAATGAATTAACATCTCTGCAACTTTTTCTCTTATACCATTTTCTTCATCCCATGATAATTTATCTAATACTTGCAATTCATATTCATTAAAGTTTCTTTCCTCTATATTTTTTTCTATCTTCTCCAACAAATCATATTTTTCCTTGTTTTTTATGTATATATAATCTCCTACAATTATATCTGCATATTCTTTAGCCTGTCTCTCTTCTCCTATTTCTGTTAATTTTATTTGATTTATCCATTGAAAATAGTGCGTCAATTCATGAGCCATAACATGACAATATGATATTAATACATTCCTCCTTCCTCTTTTTATTTTTTCTTTACAATAATCTCCTACTGAAATTCTTATAAATGGTTCTTCAAGTTTATCATAGGGTCCCCAAAAAGTACCATCTACCAATTCACCATCTATAGCCTTGATTTTCATTTTAGATTTTACATATACATTTACTCTATACGGAAAACTATATTCTTTCCTTAAGTGTTTTGCAAAATCCTTTAATGCTAATTTAACTTCTTTATCAACATTAACATCAAATCTCAATCTTAAACCATTGCGTATATTATTACCTTTATAAACTTTTTTCCAATTGTCGCAATTCCATATATTCATATTATTTTCTTCCTTTATATTTATTATGACCTCTATCTGGTGTATGTTTTTTTGGTTTAGCTGGCATATTATTCCTCTTATTGTTTTTAGGTTTGTAGTTTTCTTTTGTTCTATTCTTATTTTTATTTTCTCGCCCTTGCTTCTTTTGATTTTTTCTACCATATGGATCTGGATTGTATTCTTTTGTTTTATGTCTTTTTGCCGACACAACATCAATAGCTTCTTTTGTTACTACAATAGATACTACTGCACTTATAAAATAATATTCAACTAATGGAATCGCTACTACAAAATGTCCACTCGGATCTACATAATTAATAGGATTTCCTCCACAATACGCGTACAAATTCCATGTTTCATAACTATCTATTTCTCCCCTGTAACTGTCCTGCGTAATAAATGTAGCTGTATCAGGGTTATAATATCTTGAATTAAAATAATAAAGTCCTGTTAATTCATCATATACTCCTGATGTGTAGCATATTTCATTATAAAAATTTAGATCTCCGACCTTTGTTGTTTTTCCATGATCTCCATATTTGTAACTTGCTATCGCTTGTCCTTTTTCATCTATTATATTGGATACACTCGTACGTATATCTTTGTTATAAAAATATGAATGCTCACCCTCATTTTCATAACGTATTGTCGCAATAATATTATTCTGAGGCCCTATAATATTATGACTTGTAACATTTCCACTTTCATCCGTTGTATATAATACAACCTCTCCCTGATAAAAATAATTAGTTACTGTTCCATTATCATTTTTGGAAATTCTTTTTCCGTCATAATCATATGTATTTTCCTGTGTATACTTTATTTTTCCACTTGTACTTCCATTTCTGCATGTAACCTTTGTTAACTGATTGTTTACATCATATTCTTTCTGTACTGTCTCAGTTACTGTCGATGTTTCACCTATCTAAAAAATCCTTAAGCATTAACCTTCCAATAAGTGAGATTCTATATGACACACTTGGTTATGCTTAAGGATTATGTTTTAATGTTATTCACAATACAATCTTTAGTATTTTATTTTCAACTTATTAACGTAACGTTACAGTAAACTACTACATTTATATATTAATGCCACACTTCACTGCTATACTTTGCTCCTGCTTCTACTAATGTAGAACCTGAATAAACTTTAACAACAACCTGTACTCTGTAATAATAACCTGAATCAACACCTACTGTTTTAGACAGTGTTTTCTTTCCTGTTCCTGAAAAAGTCTGTGTCCACGTTCTATATGGTGTATATGCCTTATCACTCTTTGTACATCTTTGTAATGTCATTGTTATTTCACAAGTTTTATTAGCTGTCATTTTACATATGCCTTCACATGTAGCCTTATTTCCACTAATTCCTAATGTTGAAGTAATCTGACTCATATTAGTATATCTTGGTGATATTGCCTCTATATCCGCATTCTGTAGTTCCTGTGCTGCTACATTTGTATATGACATCATTACTACAGCTCCCAAAAATAAACATAAAAATTTTCTAAATCTTTTCATTAAAATTTCCTCCTCTTAATTTTTAGTTTTTTTCACACTTTCCGCTACCTTAACCAGTTCTTCTTTAGTAACTCCGATTCCATCTAATTCTATAAAATAATCATCCTCTTTCCATAACAACTTATTTGTATTTCCAATTTCCTCATACTCTTTTTCAACATACATAGCTTTCTTTCCATTGATGTCCAAATATTCTACTTTTGCGTTTTCCGTATCTATTGAATATGTTGTAGTATCAATATTCTGCCCAAGTGTAATACTATTGTCATTTCCATCTGCATATTCTATGTATCTTGATAGTGTGCTACACGATAACGTTAATGCACTAAATCCTTCCGGCAAATATGTTACATTGTATTCTTCCGTCCATTCAACATCAAACTTGTCCTTATTTAACCATGAGTTATTTTCTTTATTAGCATCATTAGACTGAATCTGTGTAGCTATTTTTGACTCCTTAACAAGAAATCCTAAAGTTGCGCTTCTCATAGCCGGTACTGATACAACAGATATATTAAATACAATCATAACTGCTGCAACAACTACCGCTGCCTTGTAAAACAGGGGAATTCCGTTCCTTTTTTCTTTACTTTTATTGAATTGCACTTTTTGATTATCAGTAAACAAATCATCAATAAACTTTGTATAATTTTCAGGCAGCGGCTCCCCACTCTGTTTATTTAACTGATTTGCTTCCTCAATGATTTTTTCACCTTTTTCTTCAACATACGTTGAAGATGCTTTTTTTAATAATTGTTCAAACCCTCTTTCATTTTTCATCTTCATTACTCTATCTCCATCTCTTTTTTAATAATCTTGAAAAGACGCTTTTTTGCTCTTCCCACATATACATGAACCTGTTCCTGCTTTATATGAAACATCTCACTTATTTCTTTTTCGCTCATGTTCCACAAGTACTTATACACAATCAACTCCGCATCCCTTTGTGACAATTTATCCATATATTTTTTCAAATTGTCCTGCAATTCTTTTCTTGCATAAATTATTTCCGGATATTTGCTTTCATCATCATCAGGTATTTTTTCGATTTCATTATCTTCAAATCCCAAGTTTACATGTGCATTTTCGCGTTTTTGCTTTCTTGTATAATCAATTGAAATATTTCTGATTATACTGATGAGATAAAACGCAGTCTGAGGTTCCTCAAGTTTTCGTATCTCTTCATAATTATTAAACACTTTTATAAATGCTTCGCTTACCATATCATCGGCTATATGATAATCTCTCACTATCTCATATGCTCTAGTCCTCATAATACGGTAATATTTTTCATACTAACCGGTTATCTCCCTTTTCTTTTTCTCATTGTTAATCTTCAATTGCGCAATTCCTTTTTCACTAGTAAAATTTCTCCCCTATATTATAAACGATATTAGAACATAAAACCGAACACATTTTAATAAAAAATTTTATAAATTTCACTAAAATATGTTCGGTTCGCATTTTTCTTTACTTATTCATGGTCAAGCAATACTTTTATTTAATCATCATATTAATTTCATTAACCATTTCTCCAAGCCCATTGTTGTTTTGTTCTTTTGTTAGTTCTTTAATATAATTCTGTGGATTAATTGTTTTTCCATTATATGAGACTTCACATATTTTGAAATTTCTCAAATCCATGCCAAGCATATATTTCTCATAATCTAATTCTTCTTTATCGCTATAGTAGTTTTTCTTTTCCAACTTATCATAAAATTCATCATGTACAAATTCGATGTTTTTTACTGTGGATGAAAGTTCTATCTTTTGCAACTCACTACAATTAATATTCCACACTTTTGTTCCCACTTCATACATTCCATAAAGAAATGCTGATGACTCTACTGTTTCACATCCCTGCTCAACTTTAACTTCTTTTCGTCTTGATGGAATTCTTATAAGCTTCTTTCCATCTTTTGAATAAATTACACCATTTATTGATTTGTAATTAGGGTCATTTTCCATTACTTCGAAATTGTTTGTCGGAATTGAAGTTATTACATCTATATTTAATGGAGTATTAAATTTTACTGTTTCAATTTTTCTATTATGCTCAATTCTTGTTAACGCTCTATCCGTATAATATTTTGCAACATCACTTCCTAAGCATTCAAAGTTTCCCGGCATAGTAACTTCAGTAAGATTTACACATCCCCTTACTATATTTGCCGCAATCTTTTCTACACTTGCCGGAATTACTATTTTTTCTATTCCGGTTGCTGCAAATGCATATTTCCCTATTTCTTTAACCGTACTTGGAATATTTATTTCTTTTAAATTTTCGCTTCCGCTGAATGCCGCTTGTGGAATCTGTTCAATTCCTTCTTCAATATTTACTTTGCTTAAACTATCAATTTCTGAAAAATTAGGAATTTTTCCCTGTCCCTTTATATTCATTACTCCATTTTTTAATGTAATCTTTCCGCCTTTAATTGGCATGTTTATGTATTTTGTTTTTGTAAAATTAATTGCATCTTCTTCTAACTCTACAACTGATTTAAATTTAACATTTTTAACTTCAGATTCATTAAATGCATGGCATCCGATTTTATTTAATGTCTTTGGAAATTCTATTTTTTTGATTCCTTTAACAAATCTAAATGCATCATCACAGACAGATTTTACACCTTCTTTGATAATTACTTTCTTTATCTTTCCACTATATTTTCCGGCATCAAATGTCATACTTTCCGGCATTTTTCCCTTACCATATATAGTGAGAACACCTTTTTTAAGTTTCCATTTAACTTTATTCTTTTTATTATTTTGCTTAATATTTTTTGTAGCAGTAGCTCGTTTTGCAGCATATACATTTGTTGGTGCATTATAGGTACTCAAACATGATAGCATCATAGCTGCCACTAACATTATTGTGATAAATTTCGATATTCTTTTGCTCATAGAATTACCTCCCACAAGATTGTAATTTCATAATTAACAACTTTTTACTGATTTGACTTAATAGTGTTGTTTAATTCATCAGTCAAATCAAGCACACCATTATTTCTTGTTTTACCAAAAATATGTTTAATAAACGTTTGTGTTTTTACTGTTCTTCCTTTATAAGTTATTTCCTGCAAATTAAAATCTCTCATACTTAAAGTTTCTATTGTTTCCAGATAATCTCCCATTTTGTTACACTGCTTTTTTTCTGTCCTATCATAATAATTATCTGTTTCAAGACAAATCTGCTTAACTGAATTTGCAAGTTCTATTTTTGTCAAATTATTACATCTTAAAAACCATTCATCGCCATCGCTTTCATACAATCCATAAAGAAACGCTGATGATGCTACATATTCACATCCATCTTCAACTTTTAGTTCTGTTCTCTTTGATGGCACTCTTACTAAATTTCTTCCGTCTTTTGAATATATTACTCCATTTATCACTTTATAATTCGGGTCATTTTTTACTACAACGAAATTATTTGTGTCAATACCTGATATAACATCTAAATTCAATGGTGTATTAAATTTTACAACATCCACACTTGTATCTCTCTTATCAATTACATTTCTCATTGGAGTTGATTCTTCACCATCCCTGGCTATAAACTCAAATTCACCCGGCATTGTTACTTTTGTTAATTTACTGCATTCGCTAAATATATTTGGTCCGATTCTTTTTACACCAGATGGTATATTAATTTCCTTCAATCCTGTTTTTGAAAATGCATTTGCATTTATTTCTTCAACTGTCTTTGAAATCTTTAATTTTTTCAAATTAGCACTTCCGGAAAATGCCCACATTGGCAAGGCTGTTATTCCTTTTCCGATATTTATTTCTTTTACATATGCATTTCCAACACTAATAGGTATTTCACCTTTACCGGTTATGTTCATCACACCATTTTTTAATGATATTTTTCCACCTTTAATAGGTATGTTTATGTATTTTGCATGATAAAGTTCTAATCCGTTTTCTTTGATTTTAACTTTTGACTTTAAGTCAACCTTTTTTAGTTTATTATACTCAAATGCATTTTCCCCTATTTGTTTTAACGACTTCGGAAATTGCACTTCTTTTATGCTTTTTATAAAATAAAATGCATTATCACAAACAGACTCTACTCCCTCTTTAATAATAACCTTCTTTATTTTTCCTTTATATTTTTCATACTCAAAGGTCATATTATTTGGCATTTTTCCCTTCCCATATATTGTAAGTACACCTTTTTTAAGTTTCCACTTAACATTCTGCTTCGTATTTTTTGTAGCAGTAGCATGTTTCGCTGCGTATACGTTTGTTGTTATTCCGCACTCGCTCCAATAGGATAACACCATAACTGCCACCAACATGATTGTGATAAATTTATATATTCTTTTACTCATAGAACTACCTCCTACTAATGCATTTATTTTAATGTTCTTACTTTAACAAACGTATTTGTCGTATATAATATTGCATTTTTTAACTATTATTAATTCCAATTATTATAAGTATTTATTTTAATTCTGATTATTTTATTATTTATACTATTACATCACCTCCAACTACTCTGCTTGTAAAATCCAATAATACACATTTAATATCCATCAGATTTACTTCTTATTATTTGTCATCGTCACATCGTCTATGCAGCATATATGCTACACCAATTTACTGTTAATTTTTTTGTTATCTTATTTATAGTTGGAATTAATAAAATTATTTAGTTACTTAAAAATATCATATAAATCTTTTATAGTTTTACTAGGATTTTTGTTAAGAATTGTGTTAGATATGTCTAATCCCCCATATAAAACTAGCCTCCAAGTATCTTTATTGAATATATACTAGTTATATACTCATTGTATAAGTTTAAAATCTATGCGTCAATACGTTTTTATTTTGTCACAATTTGTTTTTTACTATTAACCAACACTAATCTGTCATTACTTTTATTTAACAATTATATTTATTTTTTATTCAAATCAAAATTAATCCCTTATATTATAAATGATATTAGAACATAAAACCGAACACATTTTAATGAAAAATTTTATAAATTTCAATAAAATACGTTCGGTTCGCATTTTTCTTTATTTATTACATCTAATCAACTTAGACCATTCTCCAAAGTTCTTTTTCCCATCAATTATTTTATAAGCCCTAACTTTTAAGTAATAAGTTTTATTGGCATTCACTTTTCTTATGACACCTTTATTTTTCTTTACATTAACTGTTTTCTTACTTTTCGTTAATTTTTTATTTTCTCCAACTTTTATCACATAGCCATCCGCATTTTTAACTTTTTTCCATGTAATATTTAATTTTTTATTTTTTAACGTAGCTTTAACCTTTCTAGTTTTATTAATCTTTACACTTATAGGTTTAGTCAATTTTATCATTACAGATGAATCTGAAAATTCTGCTGTAAAATAACTTTCTCCCTCTGGTAAAGTCTTAACATATTCTTCTTTTAATGTTATCTTCATAACATCCGATATAGTTGATACTGTATAATTAGATTTATCAACTTTTATTCCTTTGTATGTCAATTGATTAAATAAATCTGCATAAAATGTGTGTGAAAATGTATTTGATTCCAATAATGCTTCGGCATTTCCACTTCCGTTCCATTTTGAAAAAGAAAAGCTTGCATCCTTAAAGTCAATTTTATGTTTCACAACATAAAGTCTAATAGGAATAATCGCCTTAGCAAATACAGCTTTAAATGAGTACATTCCATCCTGCAGACTTTTTAGATAACTTTCATTTAAACTAATAACAACATTTCCATTCTGTTCTGCTACAGAAAATTGACTATTTGAAACTGTATTCTTATTACATTCCAAATATTCAAATTCATTATATTTAGCAACATCCGAACCTTTTGTCAAATAATCGTTGCCTATTGTTACAGTTGCATTTCCATTTCCGTTCCATGTTCCAAACATTAAATATCCATCTTGATATGTAACCTTTGTAGTATCTCCATATACATTAATACACATCATTGTTAAAACAGATACCATTAATAATATTAAAGCCTTACCTCTTACCTTCTTTGACATAATTATTGTCTCCTCTCTCTATTATTATTTCACATTATTAATTCCAATTATTATAAGTATTTATTCTACTTCTGATTATTATTTATACTATTACATCACCTCCAGCTACTCTTTCTGTAAAATCCAACAATACACATTTAATATCCATCAAATTTACTTCTTATTATTTGTCATCGTCTATGTAGCATATATACTACACCAATTTACTGTTAATTTTTTTGTTATCTTATTTATAGTTGGAATTAATA
>OLSN01000738.1_pt1 | contig 33268 bp, 30 predicted proteins | sample 1672411 | NCBI WGS metagenome assembly OLSN01 (sample SAMEA3136683, study PRJEB25190) | human gut metagenome | biome: human gut; feature: human-associated habitat; material: faeces | place: Austria | collected 2013 | reverse complement strand
CAACTGTCATACGGATTGTCTTTGTCATTGTTCTCTTCCTCCTGCTGCTTTTTTATACTCTTGCGATCATTTCGCCGAATTTTTCTTTTTCTTCTTTAATAAATGCATGTACTGCGTCCGGTCCCGGAAGGGAATCTGAACAGTTGTTGCTTCTTACCATCATGGATGCTTCTGCGGAACCAAATTCCAGACAGTCGATCACTTCCCAGCCCTGATATAATCCATATAAGAATCCGGAGCCATATCCGTCTCCTCCGCCGAATCCCTTTCTTGCTTCTACCGGGAATGGCTTGATACTGAACTTCTGTCCGTCACAGGTATATGCGGTAGACCCTTTCATTCCGTGCTTGATCACTACGATCTTAGCGTTGTATCCCTGCCATAAGCTTGCGCTTTCTTCATCTGTCATGCCTTCTTTGATCAGCTTCTCTGTCAGGTCGAATTCTTCTCTGGATCCCATGATGATATCTGCTTCTTTTGCTACAATAGAGTAGTAAATGGAAATCTCATCACTGTTCTTCCAGTTATATTCTCTGTAGTCAACATCGAAGATAACTTTTGTATCATTCTTCTTTGCCAGCATCACTGCTTTGATCGCAGCTTCTCTCGAAGGACTTTCTGCAAGTGCTGTTCCAGAGATCAGGATTGCTTTGGACTGTCTGATGTATTCTTCATCAATGTCATCTACATGTAACTGAAGGTCTGCGATGCAGTTTCTGTACATCAGGATATGGCTTTCTTTTTCTGAGAGCATCTCGGTAAATGTAAGTCCGAGCTTCTCGCCGTTTGTACATCTTGTGATGTGTGATGTGTCAATTCCCTGTTTGTCAAAATATTCTGTTACATAATCACCGAACTGATCATCGGATACTTTTCCGAGGAATCCTGCTTTTAATCCGTGTCTTGTAACACCTACTGCAATGTTCGCCGGAGATCCGCCGACGAATTTTTCAAATGTGTGTACATCCTTTAATGGTTTGAACTCTTCTTTTACCTGATCGTTGTAAGCTGGGTTGAAGTCGATTGCGACTCTTCCGAGAAGTATCAGGTCCATTGGTCTTGTCTGGTCAAATTCTACATATTTCATATCTTGCATCCTCCTGCTTTTTCCTTTTTTGCTTTTGCGTGCTTTATTGTTTTATTTGTGTGCTTTTTTGCGTGTTTCATTTGTTGACTGTATATTAGCACACGCGTTTTGAATGTGCAATAGGATTTTGAATTATTTTTTATTTCCCGCATTTTCCACAATTTATGGCGTGTGTTATTGTTGTTTTTGCACAATCACGGTTTGTATTGCACGCATTTTAGCACGCAGTGACATGGGAACGTGGGGGCCATGGGGACGTGAAAAATGGCTTTTTTAGTGTCCCCGATGGCTTTTACAGGATACTCTGACGGCTTCTCTTGCATGCTTTTGCAACAAAAAAAGCCTTGCCGTCTCCCCCCTACAAAACAGCAAAGCTTTTTCTTACTCTATCTCTTTCTTCTCCTGCAATACATTTTCTCCCACATATGTATTACATCTTTTTTTCTCAGTCACTGCCTGATACAGCCAGTTTCCTCCATACTCACAGGAAAGTCCTAAGAATGCTCCAATCACCAGCGATATCGCCAGCACACTCCAGTTCACATCCGCTGCGAATGTTGTAAAACATCCCATGAATGTTCCCGGACAGAAGTCAAACCACTCGTATTTTGCAATGATGCACATCACGAATGTAATGATCCCGCACCAGATTCCAAGATTCCCGAATAACGGATTGATCTTACTAAGTGTGATGATCGTCATTCCACATAGGACGCCTGTCAGATTCGTAATCATGGTCTTTTTCACCCCGCTCATGCCATGTTTACCACAGGCAAAGTAGGTAGTGCATCCTGCAAATCCGGCCCAGCCGATCAGTCCGGCAATTCCTGCAAGATAAGACCAGATACCACAGAGGACTGCTGTTACAATGCTTAATGCACACAAAGAACTCATATCTTAGTATCCTGCACCGTTATCTGTATTTTTCATGATCTTTACCAGACGGCTTGTTCCAAGTCTGTCTGCTCCAAGGCTCATGAATTTCTCAGCATCGTCGAATGAGCTGATTCCACCTGCTGCTTTTACCTTCACACCTTCTCCAACATGATCATGCATCAGTTTTACATCTTCAAATGTTGCTCCGGCTGTAGAAAATCCTGTAGATGTCTTGATAAATTCTGCTCCGGCTTTTGTTACGATTTCACACATCTTGATCTTCTCTTCTTCTGTCAGAAGGCAAGTCTCGATGATGACTTTTAAGATCTTTCCGTCGCATGCTTCATGGATCTGACGTATTTCTTCTTCTACTTCATCGTATCTTCCGTCTTTTAAGAATCCGATGTTGATTACCATATCAATCTCAGATGCTCCGTTAGCGATCGCATCTTTTGTCTCGAATACTTTTGTTGCTGTTGTGCTGTATCCGTTCGGGAAGCCGATAACTGTACAGATTGGAAGTTTTCCCTCTACGTATTCTACTGCCTGTTTTACGTATGCAGCCGGGATACATGCAGAAGCTGTTTCGTATTTGATTCCGTCATCAAGAATTGTCTTGATGTCTTCCCATGTAGCTGTCTGTGTTAATAATGTGTGGTCAACAATTTTTAAAACTTCACTTGTATTCATAATCTCTTGCCTTTCTTTTTTCATTCATTGTGATAGGTTTACTAATTTTCAGTTTGTCTGATTCAGTTCTTTTAGTTCAGCTTGTCCAGGATCGAATGTCCGATCGTTCCTTCCGGCATCTTAACACCGAAGTTGTCTGCGATTGTTGCTCCGATAATGGCAAATGTGTCTGCTTCCTCAAGTTCTCCTGCTTCTTTCATAGACGGAGAATACGCAAGGAACGGCACCTTTTCTCTTGTGTGGTCGGTTCCGGTATGTGTCGGATCATTTCCATGATCAGCGGTGATGATCAGAAGATCGTCTTCCTTCAGTTCGCCTAATAATTCACCGAGTTTGACATCAAATTTTTCAAGTTCCTGTGCATATCCTTTGACATCTCTTCTGTGTCCCCACAGTGCATCGAAATCTACCAGGTTGACAAAGCAGAATCCTTCGAAATCTCTCTTTGCGATTTCGATTGTCTGCTCCATTCCGTGTACGGAACTCTTGGATTTATTTGACTCTGTGATTCCTTCTCCGTCAAAGATATCGAAGATCTTACCAACGGAAATGACATCCAGACCTGCATCTTTCAATGCATTCAACGCAGTTCTTCCATATGGCTTTAATGCGTAGTCATGACGGTTACTGGTACGTTTGAACTCGCCTTTTTTCTTGCCGACGTATGGTCTTGCAATGACACGTCCGACTTTCCACTCATCTTTCATCGTAATCTCACGGGCGATCTCACAGCAACGGTACAATTCATCCAGGCCAAATGTCTCTTCATTTCCGCAGATCTGAAAAACAGAATCCGCAGATGTGTAGACGATCATATGACCGGTTGCAATCTCTTCTTCTGCCAGTTCCTCCAGGATCTCTGTTCCGCTGGCGCTCTTATTACCGATGATCGTACGTCCGGTTCTCTTTGACAGTTCATCGATCAGTTCCTTTGGAAATCCCGTCTCTGTAAATGTCTTGAACGGAGTTGTGATGTGAAGTCCCATCATCTCCCAGTGTCCGGTCATGGTGTCTTTTCCGTTGCTTGCTTCTCTTAATTTCCCATAATAAGCCAACGGTTTTTCTACAGGTGCAATACCTGCAAGATCTTTTAAGTTCGCAATTCCAAGTTTCTGCAGATTCGGAATTTTAAACGCTTCTACATTTGCCGCAATATGTCCCAGGGTATCTGTCCCCGCATCACCATAAGAAGAGGCGTCCGGCATCTCTCCGGCGCCGAGTGAATCTATGACTACGGTAAATATTCTTTTATATTTCTTTTCGTTCATATTATACACCTTCTTAATTCTCATATGTCAAATATCTGGAACAGTAATGTATTTGCATTCCTGTTCCAGAATTCTCTATCTGCTTTCATTATATATTTTCAATTATACTTAATATCAACCTTAACATTAATCTTATAATTGATCTTATATTAGAACAGTGTGATCAGTCCTACGATCATCGCACTTAAGATACTTACGAATACACCACCGAGCATTGCTCTGAATACCAGTCTTGAAAGTGTACTCTTCTTTTCCGGGCAGAGTACAGCAATACCGGATACACAGATACCAAGGCTTGAAAGATTCGCAAATCCGCAAAGGGAAATGGAGCATACGATTCCTGTTCTGTAATCTAAGGATGATAAGATTTTTCCCAGATCCTGGAAAGCAACGAACTCATTTACGATCAGTTTGTTCCCAAGGAATGCACCTTCCATCAGTACCTGATTGGTATCAAGTCCCATCAGGAAACCAAATGGTGCAAATACATAAGAGAAAATCTGCTCCAGGCTGATTCCTGCAAATCCAAGAATCATATTAATTACTGCAACGATACCGATGATACCAACCAGAGATGCAGCGATAGCAATTACCATCTGCATACCTGTTCCGGCACCTTCTGCGATGGCGTCAATCACGTTGGCGTTATTGCCCTTGTTGTCCATCTTTACGTCCGTGATAGACTGTACAGGCTCTGTCTGCGGCAGTAACATTTTTGCAACGAGGATACTTCCAACCGGTACCAGTGCGCTGGCGATCAGAAGATATTCCATCGGGATACCAAGTGCATGATATCCTCCGAGGATGGATACTGACATACTTCCCATACCGGATACCAGAATAACTAATATCTCACTGTCTGTCAGGTTTCCGATATATTTACTGACCAGAATCGGGCTGTCCGTCTGACCTAAGAACATGTTGGCAACTGCAACGAAGCTTTCTACTTCTGTCGTCCCCATCAGTTTTCCAACTGCTTTACCGATCCATTTTACTACGAATCCAAGCACTCCAAGGTAATAAAGCAAGCTTACCAGTGCAGATACGAAGATAATGTTACCAAGTGTCTGTACGATAAAGATACTTCCTGTCGGAGCACTGCTGTCTGCAAGGCTTCCGAATACAAATGACAGACCATTCTGTCCGCAGTTGATAACTGCTGTTACACCGTCCGATATGGCAGACACAACCATCTTGCCAACCGGGACTTTTACAAGTAAGATCGCAATGACAAACTGTGCAATGATTGCTTTTCCTACTGCTTTCCAGCGGATATTCTTACGATCCCAGGAAATCAGAAAGATCAGTCCGATTACAACCACAATCCCCAATAAATTTAAAAAGACTTTCATCTCGTTCCTCCGTTCTGATCTTATTTCTCGCGGTCTGCTTTGATCAGTTTTCTGATTGCTTCTACAGCAACTGTGATAGCTGCTTCTGTATCATGTACGATTGGATTTTCCATTCCAAGTGCATTTCTTTCCTGGTTTCCTACTACAAGGAAATCAGATCCACAACGTACTCTTAAGTGGCTTGCTGCGATGAAGAGTGCTGCTGACTCCATCTCGGAAGCTTTGCATCCCATACGTTTCCATGCTTCCCATTTATTAAGCAGTTCATAGCTTACCGGCATTCTCTCCGGCTCATGCTGTCCGTAGAATGCATCTTTACACTGTACCACACCTGCATGGTATGTATGTCCGAGTTCTTTTGCTGCTGCGACCAGTGCATTTGTTACATCCAGATCTGCAACTGCCGGATACTCGATCGGTGCATACTCTCTACTTGTTCCTTCCATACGGATTGCTCCTGTTGCAACTACGATATCTCCACCTTTGACATCCAGTTCAATTCCTCCGCATGTTCCGACACGGATAAATGTATCTGCTCCGCAAAGTGTCAGTTCTTCCAGTGCGATAGATGCTGACGGTCCGCCGATACCTGTTGATGTTACACTTACTTTTTCTCCATCTAAGTAACCTGTGTAAGTGATGTACTCTCTGCTGTCTGCAATCAGTTTTGCATCGTCAAAATGTTTTGCGATCTTTGCACATCTCTTTGGATCACCAGGCATGATAACGTAACGTCCAACATCTCCCGGTCTGATCTGTAAATGATACTGTAATCCTTCTTCTCCTGAATAATTCTGCATGATATTCATCCTCCTGAAAATAAAATGTTAAATATTGTTTTATACATGTCTACTACTTGTCTCGCTGTTGTCTATTCTATATCTATACTTGTATATTTGCAACACGCAATATTTTACAAATATCCTTGTCTGTTTTTGTGCATCTTTTACAATGTCTGGTTGTGTAAATTAGACAAGTCGGAAATAACATTGACTTTTGCCATATTTGCTTTTATTATTTTAACAGGGTTTGAATCGGATTATACATGCTCATAATATATAAATAGAAGCTTCTATATAGATCTTATTCCCCTGCTATTTCTATATCTTTAATCTACAGGAGTAACTGAATTTATGGAAACAAAAACAGACAAGTCTAAAACAAGAAAATTAAAACATGTAAAAATATACAATGAATTATATGAACTGATCCAGAACGGAACTTATGAACCCGGTTCACAGCTTCCGTCAGAAACTACACTTTCCGCGACTATGAATGTCAGCCGTATGACACTGCGGAAAGCACTTACTTTATTAAGAGAAGACGGACTGATCAAAGATGTACAGGGTGTCGGACATTTTGTGCGTGAGCCTAAAGCTGCCGGTTCCAGGGGACGCAAACATCCCCAGAGAGCCGGTTCTGCAGATTCCGCAGCTGTTGCAGATGCGGAAGACAGCGCTTCAGATGAAATGCTGTCTTCTGATGGCAGTATGACACATCCTGTCTACGACAGTTGTCAGGAAGAACTGGACAGTGTCGAACTGGATTTCCGTATCGAACCGCCGTCAAAATCTATTTTAGACAATTTCGACCACTACACTGCTGCTGTTGTCATCGTCGACCGCTGGTATAAGCATGAAGGTCATACCATTGCATATTCTTTAAGCTTTATTCCGATTGAATTGGTCGGCAGGCTGCAGATCGACCTGAACAGCACAGATGCACTGTTGGAATTTCTGGAGCATACCTGCTATGAACAGGGACATCACTGCAGCCGCTGTGTTACATATTCTACTGCCGGTAACTTCTCTGCAAAGAATTATAAGCTTTCCAGCCACGATTCTTTCCTTATGACACAGGAGAATGTGTATGATGAGAATGAGGAGATACTTGTGGTTAGTAAGCATTATATACCGGCGGAGGTTTTTGAATTGAAGTTTTCTATCTAGTCGATTAACGGAGTTGGCCTCTCGATCCTTGAAGAAAACAGTATAAAGTGGTTCTTGTTCAGGTTCTAAGGACACTCCACATTCACTAGAACCACTTTATACTGTTTTCTTCAAGTCGTGACTGGCTGCGGATGTTAAGAAATGAAATACCCGGAACTATAACCTGGTGTAGTCCACTACGCTACACAATCTTGTCAAAAGCCTTGAAAATCCGCTAATGACAGCTGATTACTGTAACCTTCCGCTGTCACAACCGTTACGCAATTGCCATTTTATTCTTAAGGCATTTGATACCCACGGAATAAAAAGTAGGAAGCCGTTCCGGTGAATGTGAAGAAGGTGTTGGAAATAGTTAAGCGTCAAAATTATGCGTTGGGTTTTCGAAATTTGCCTGTTTGAGCCGAATGGCGAGTTGCAAATTTCGGAAGCCCGTTTTTAGCATAATTTTGACGCTTTAGTATTTCCCACCGACGGAACCTGAACAGGAACGGCTTCCTACTTTTTATGCAGGTCCGGGTAGTCATGCCTTATAAATTAAATTCCAACAATATTTCCTTCCAGATCCTTCCAGGTGAATTCGCCGCCCTCGCAGATCATATATCCATGAGCAGAACCTTCCTTAGGAATTGATACAGAACCTGGATTCATATAGATAAAATCCCCCATATCTTCATTTGCAGGAATGTGTGTATGACCATTCAGAAGAATATCTCCTTTTTTCAACATCGGAGGATTCTTTGGATTGTGATGATGTCCGTGAGAAGCGAAGATGGTGCGCCCGTCAATTTCAAGGAAGCAGTAGTCGGCAAGAATCGGGAATTCCAGTACCATCTGGTCTACTTCCGTGTCGCAGTTACCGCGGACACAGAGCAACTCCTGTTTCATAGGATTTAACATGGCAATGACTTCCTTTGGATTGTAATCTTTTGGCAGGTCATTGCGTGGACCGTGATAAAGGATGTCTCCGAGAAGGAGAAGACGGTCAGCATCTTCACGCTTGTAAGCCTCGAGCATTTTACGGCAGTAGTAAGCGGAGCCATGGATATCGGATGCAATCATTAATTTCATATGTATGTACCTCACTTTGATATGATATAAATTAGTTGTTATTAGAACATCTAGAAGAATTTTAACATAAATTTCAAAGAAAAATATAACAAAATTAAGAACATTATATTGTCGACATTCGCCAATATACATTTTGCAAAGGTTGATTTACAATAAGAATATGAAATGCAGAAAGCGAGGAAGTAAGATGAAGGCTTACGAAAGATTTTTAAAGTATGTGTCTGTATGGACGACAAGTGATGAGACGAGCGAGACCGTTCCATCGGCAGACAGGGAACTGGTACTTGCAGAGTTACTGGTGGAAGAGATGAAAGAACTGGGAATTGAAGATGCAAGAGTGGATGAGAAAGGATATGTATACGGATCTGTTCCTGCAACACTGGGATGTGAAAATGCACCTGCACTGGGACTGATTGCGCATATGGATACAGCACCGGATGCGCCGGGAGATAATATTCATCCGCAGATCATCGAGAATTACGATGGCAAAGACGTAGTACTTGGAACAAGCGGAAAGACGATCAAAGTAGAAGAATTTCCATATCTGGCAGATTTAAAGGGACGGACATTGATCACGACAGACGGAACAACACTTCTGGGCGCGGATGACAAAGCCGGAATTGCAGAAGTGCTGACTGTCGTAGATGAGATTCTGAAAGAAGGACTTCCACATGGAAAGATCTGTATCGGATTCACACCGGATGAAGAGATTGCAAGGGGAGCGAAGCATTTCGATGTAGAAGGATTCGGTGCGGATTATGGATATACACTGGACGGAAGTGCAGAAGGTGAGATTCAGTACGAGAACTTTAATGCATCTACAGCATTTATTACAATTCATGGTGTCAGCGTGCATACCGGAACGGCAAAAGATGTATTGGTGAATTCGCAGACGATCGGAACAGAATTCCACCAGATGCTGCCGGTATCAGAAAGGCCGGAGACAACGGAAGGGTACGAAGGATTCTATCACCTGGTAAGCTTTCATGGAAATGTAACAGAGACAAAGATGAAGTACTTTATCCGTGACTTTGATACAGAAGGATTCCATGCAAGAGCAGCCAAAATGCAGGAGATCGCAGACAGTCTGAATGAAAAGTATGGAGCAGGAACGGTTGAAATTGAGATCGTAGAATCCTATTACAATATGCGTGAGAAGATCGAACCATGCATGCAGCTCATTGAATATGCAAAGAAGGCCGCAGAAAATGCGGATATCGTTCCAGATGTTGCGCCGATCCGCGGGGGAACAGACGGTGCAAGATTAAGTTTTAAAGGACTTCCTTGTCCGAATCTTGGAACCGGTGGATATGCATTCCACGGGGTGTATGAGCACATTACAGTAGAAGGAATGGATAAAGCTGTTGTGATGGTAAAAGATATCGTTGGTATGTTTGCAAAATAAACAGGGATTTCTTTGGCGGTTGGTGCTTGTTTGTAATGACGATCTGCTGTATTATGGGGAAGTACAGTAAAGAACCGTTTACATTTGTCAGACAGGAACGGAACAAAACGGAAGATGAAGAGGAATATAATGGAAACAAATATCATATCAGAACTGACAACATTTATAGAACATGCACCGACAGCATTTCATGCGGTTGAAGAATTAAAAGAGATCCTGAAGCAGGAAGGATTCGAAGAATTAAAAGAGTCAGAAAAGTGGAAGGTCAAACCTGGGAAAAGATACTATGTAACAAGAAATAATTCCAGTATCATTGCAGTAAAAGCCGGAAAAGAACTGGACAACTACAGTTTCCATGTGACAGCATCACACAGTGATTCGCCGGCATTTAAACTGAAAGAAAATGCGGAGATTGAGGTCGCAAAGAAATATACGGTACTGAATACCGAAGGTTACGGCGGTATGATCTGCCAGACATGGTTCGACAGACCATTGTCACTGGCCGGAAGAGTTATGGTTAAGAATGGGGAAAGAATCGAAACCAGACTTGTGAAGGTGGACAGAGATCTTCTGATGATTCCGAGTCTTGCAATTCATATGGACCGGAAAGTGAATGAAGGAAGAGCTGTTAATAAACAGATTGATATGTTACCGGTATTATCGGGAAGCGTGAAAGAACAAGGAGAGGTAAGATCCTTAGTTGCAGAAGAATTGGGATTAAAAGATACGGATATCTATGGCATGGATCTGTTCTTGTATAACCGTATGGGAGCGGTCAGATGGGGAAGCAACCGTGAATTTATCGGGTGTCCGAGACTGGATGATCTGCAGTGTGCATTTACATCTATGAAAGGATTCCTGGCAGCGGAAAATGAACAGAATATCAATGTCTATGCCTGTTTTGATAACGAAGAAGTGGGTTCGGGAACAAAACAGGGAGCTGCATCTACATTTCTTTATGATGTATTGTGGCGAATGAACAAAGCACTTGGAAAGAACGAAGAGGAATTCCACCGTGCAGTAGCAGGAAGCTTTATGCTGAGCTGTGACAATGCCCATGCGGTACACCCGAATTACAGGCAGAAGACGGATGCGACAAACTGCGTCTATATGAATGACGGCATTGTGATCAAATCACATGCCGGACAGAAATATACGAGTGATGCGGTCAGTGTGGCAGTATTCAGGATGATCTGCGAAAAAGCAGGCGTACCATTACAGTATTTTGCTAATCGTTCGGATGAAGCCGGGGGAAGTACATTGGGGAATATTGCGATGACGCAGGTGTCCATGAATACAGTGGATATTGGATTACCGCAGCTTGCCATGCACTCGGCCTATGAGACGGCCGGTGTAAAGGACACGGAGTATATGGTGAAAGCGGTAGAGACATTTTATGCATCGCATATCCAGGCTGATTCGGATGGAAATTATCAGATTAACCAGTAGTTAGAAAAATAAGACAGGATAACAGAAGTTATGACAGAATTAGGATACAAGACATTACGTGAAAGTATTGTAGATATTATAAGAAAACGGATCATTAACAGGGAATTGCAGCCGGGACAGAAGATTGTCGAACAGGAACTCGCAAAGGAATTCAAGACCAGCCGTGCGCCGATCAGAGAGGCACTGCGCGAACTGGAGAACGAAGGTCTGGTAGAATATGTAAGAAATGCCGGATGTTCCGTGAAAGAGATCACATTCGAAGAATCATTTGAAATCTATCTGATGCGTGCGAATTATGAGATTATGGCAGTGCGTCTTCTGGGAGAAAAGATACCGGAAGAAACGCTGCAGGAGATGGAAGAAATCCTGGAACACATGAAGAATCTGGATGTGGACGAATATGATCAGCTGTTTTCATATGATAATAAGTTCCACAGCTGTCTGATCAGAATGACCGGAATGAAAAGTCTGTATAAGGCATGGAAAAGTCTGAATTATGGGAATATCGTAACTGGTTATAATCTGGCATCGGACAAAAAAGCAGTAATCACACGACAATATCCGATACATAAAGAACTGCTGGAAGCATGCAAGAGCAGGAAGAAAGAAGAAATCTGCAGGGTATTGTCGGATCATTATATGAGTACGATCCACAGACTTTTAAAAGAACAGGGAATGACGGAAGCAGACACGAAGTTTTCACTGGACTTTCTGATTTCATAAAGAAGTCGTAGAGGGATCTTGGAGAGTATGATTCCGGGAAAATGAATGATGGATGAAAAAGAGAAATGTTGGTGTAATGACACAGGCATTTCTTTTTTATTGTCATGTGTTGTAAGGAGATGCCTGTAACGATCTTTTTAACATACAGCAGGTTTTAAAATGACAGATGTTGTGCATAAAATACAAAAAGAGATATAAAATACAAATAATATGTTGAAAAATATACAAATATATGGTATATTACATTCAACCTCATTGACGATTGTCGACAAAAGATATAAAAGAAAAATATATCATCTGAAGCAGTCATCGGAAGGAAGTATGCAAAATGAGTCTTTGGAAATATAAATATTTTTTGGATGTAGTGGAACTCAAGAGTTTTACAAAGGCCGGAGCAAGAAATTATGTAACACAGACGGCAGTAAGTCAGCAGATCGCCTCTTTGGAAAAAATGGCGGGAGGGACTCTGCTGGAGAGAGGCAATGGTGAGATCTGCCTGACAGAATTAGGCGAGATTGTCTATGAATATGCCAGGGAGATGGTGCAGACGTACGAACGGATGCTGCATGAGATAGAAAGATATAAAGAAAGCAGCGTAGTCCGTATCGGAATCGATAGTTCTATAAACAAATTGTTCTGGGCAAAGATGCAGAAGATGATTAATGATAAACATTCTGAAGCAGACTTCCGTTTCAGTAAACTGGATTCCTACATAGGCAGTCGGATGTTGAGAGAAAATACATTGGATATTTATATTGGATACGGACTAAATGAGTTGGAGCAGCCGGATGAAATAGGAGAAAAGCCGCTGATATCCAGCCGGATCGGAGCATATATCGGACTGGAATCATCGATAAATGAGCAGCCGGAGTTTAAAGCAAAGGATCTTGAGCGTTATACCAGATATGGAACAAAGTCATATTTATGCAGTATGATGAATGGACAAAAGAATGATCCGCAGTTGCTTACACAAGGAATAGAATTGGTTGACAATGTGGATACCATGAAATTAAAGGTAGAATTTAACGACGGATATGCACTGGCAGACAGTCAGTATTTCTCCTATAGTGATGGAGATATGCTGCTGCTTCCGGGATATGAAGGAGAGTGCGTGATCAAAGCATTCTACAGAAAAAAAAGAAACAAAAAGAAAGTAAAAGAGATTTTGGAAGAAATTAAAAATGTAGTGAACTCATAAGAAAAAATTATCGATCGTGAAAAACGATCGATAATTTTTTGCGATTTTATAATGGGAAAATATATATTTTATATTTGACAGAACAATGAAAAAAATAAGATTTTCTTATAGTACATGCGCTTTTCTTGTTGGATATATTCTGTGAACGGAGATACTATTTTTATAGAAAGACTGCAAAGTAAAAAGGAGGAGCGAAAAGATGCAGCGAAAAAATATGTGGAAAGAATACACAGAAATTCAGCAGAAAGAATTAGAAGAGCTGAGTGTCCGCTATAAAGAGTGTCTGGATATCGGAAAGACAGAGCGTGAATGTGTAAAGCTTGGAAAGAAGATGGCAGATGCATGGGGATATAAGAATCTGGAAGATTGTATTTCTGAGGGAACCACTTTAAAAGCCGGGGATAAGGTGTATGCAGACTGCATGGGGAAAGCGTTTGTAATGTTCCAGCTCGGTAAGAAACCGTTAGAAGAAGGTATGAATATTCTTGGAGCACACATTGATTCACCAAGAATAGATGTAAAGCAGAATCCATTATATGAAGACAGTGATATGGCATATCTGGATACGCATTACTATGGTGGGATCAAGAAATATCAGTGGGTTACAATTCCGCTTGCAATCCATGGAACGATTGCAAAAAAAGACGGAACAGTGCAGGACATTATTATTGGGGAAAAGGAAGATGATCCGGTACTTGTGATTTCAGATCTTCTGATCCATCTGTCACAGCAGCAGATTGAGAAAAAGGCGGGCGTGGTAGTCGAAGGAGAAGGATTGGATATCCTCGTTGCAACAAAGCCGCTTACAGGCAATGATGAGTTAGAAAAAGAAGAAAAAGAGCTGGTAAAGGCAGCCGTAGTACAGTTCTTAAAGGAGAAGCTTGATATGGAAGAGGAAGATTTCCTCTCAGCAGAACTGGAGATCGTGCCGGCAGGAAAGGCAAGAGACTGCGGACTGGACAGAAGTATGGTGATCGGATACGGACAGGATGACAGGGTCTGTGCTTTTACTTCATTATTTGCAATGCTGGAAACAGAGAATCCGGAAAGAACAAGCTGTTGTATTCTGGTAGATAAAGAAGAGATCGGAAGTGTTGGGGCAACAGGTATGCATTCCAGATTCTTTGAAGATTATGTGGCAGAACTGATGGCACTTACCGAAGATGGCAATCCGTTAAAAGTCAGAAGAGCTCTGAGAAATTCTTATATGCTTTCTTCTGATGTGAGTGCAGCATTTGATCCATTGTATGCAGATGCATTTGAGAAAAAGAATACAGCATACTTTGGAAGAGGTCTGGTATTTAATAAATTTACCGGAAGCCGCGGAAAAAATAACAGTAACGATGCCAATGCGGAATATATCGCAAAAGTGCGTCAGGTATTAGACAATAACGAAGTCGGATTCCAGACAGCGGAGATGGGAAGAGTCGATCTTGGGGGCGGCGGAACCATTGCATATATCATGGCAAATTATGGCATGAATGTCATTGACAGCGGTGTTGCTGTACTTTCTATGCATGCACCGTATGAGGTGACAAGTAAGGCTGATATTTATGAAGCTTACAGAGGATATAAAGCATTCTTGAAAGATATAAAATAAGACAGACAAGGATATATGTACAAAATAAGGAAGAGAAAATAAAAGTACATAAAAAGTAAGGACTGAATTTAGAAAAAAGTGGGGAAAAGAATATGGAGACAAAAAAGGAAGGCTTTCCGGCAGCGTTTTGGGTATGTGCCTGTACAGAGATTTTTGAACGTCTGGCATATTATCTGGGACGTTCGCTGATTTTGATTTTTGTAACTGCTTCGGTTGCAACCGGAGGACTCGGACTTTCGGATACAGTGGCTGCCAATATGCAGTCAAACCTGACCGCATTTTCTTATCTGCTTCCACTGTTTGGGGCAGTGATCGTAGATAAGTATATCGGTGCGAGATATACGACACCGGTTGGTATGTTTATTGCTGCGGCAGGATATTTCACCGGAGGAATCGCAAAGAGTTCTGCCGGAGTATATGCGATGATCTTCCTGGTAAGCCTGGGACTTGCATTATTCAAAAACGGTGCGATCATCGGACGTGTTATCACGGACAAATCACAGATGGATCCGGCATTTTCGATGCGTTATACACTGGTAAATGTGGGTGCATTCATCGGAACATTCCTGGTGGGAATCCTGTATAAGGATGTATTTGCAAAAGATGGTGTGCTTGGATTTGCACCATGCTTTAAGATGGCAGCATTGATGATGGTTCTCGGAGGACTTTGGTATATCTTTGTGTGCTGGAGATTCTTAGGTGATCTTGGAAAGCTTCCATTCAAGAAGACTCTGACAGAAGAGGAAAAAGCAGCAGAGGCAAAGAAAAAAGAAGAGACAGGAACAAAGCAGCCGCTTACAACGATCGAGAAGAAACGTATCGGTGCAATCTTTGTAGCTTCGTTATTCTCCATCGTATTCTGGATATTCTGGTATCTGGGATATATGCCGGTATATTTCTACTGGGCAGAGAATATGGACTGGGTAGTAGCAGGTTATCAGGTACCGTCTACATGGTTTGATGCAGCCAACTCACTGTTCTGTGTTATCCTGGGACCTGTAACAGCGGCATTATGGAAGAAACTGGCGGCAAGACCGCAGGGGGATATGAGTCTGTTCAGAAAGACCGGACTTGGAATTGCGATCATCGGTGTCGGATATCTCTTCTACGCAGCAATTGATATCATGCGTGGTGGGGAAAAGGCAAGTGTGTTATGGCTGATCGTATTTGCCTTCCTTCTGACAATGGGAGAGATGTTCTTCTCACCACTGGGGCATTCATTTATCAGTAAATATTCACCGAGCCGTTATCTGGCTGTTATGATGTCAGTATGGGGATTTGCAACATTTATTGCAGCAAAGAGTTATGGTCCGGTATATGGACTGCTGTTTGGCGGAAAGATTGAATTCAAAGTAGCATGTATCGGAGTTGCGGTTGTATCGTTTGCAGCGGCGCTGATCATGATAGCTCTGGACAAGACATTATCGGCATTGGTGGACTAACCGCCGGGTGCTGGATAAAAACAATGATAATTGTATAGATATGCCTGAAACAGATTTAGGCATAGACACCCTTCAGAAAAAGATGTACTCCTCTTTGCACAAAAAAGAGGAGTACATCTTTGTGCAGAAATATTGAATTAAGGAAGAATGAAATGAAGATAACAAAAAAAGAATTTATTATGATGCTGGGCGGCATGTTCTTAATGTCGGCAGCTGTATATTATGAAATGATGCCAAATAATCTGGTGCTTGGAAGTCTGTCAGGACTGGTTCTTGTTCTGGTAAAGATCATTCCGTTACCGGTATCGACAATTACATTTGTCTTAAATATGATACTGTTGGTCATAGGGTATATTTTTATCGGCAGGGAATTCGGTGTGAAGACCGTTCTTGCATCACTTATGCTTCCGATGTATCTGAGGATTTTTGAGATACTGACTCCGCATGTGGAATCCTTGTCCGGGAATATCGTGATCGATCTGGTATGCTTCATGATCGTAGTTGGCGCAGGACAGGCCGTCTTATTTAACATGAATGCATCCAGCGGGGGAATTGATATTGTTGCGAAGTTGATCAATAAGTATCTTGGATTTAAAATAGGACAGAGTATTACGATCATAGGTGTGCTCATATCGATGGCAGCGATCTTTGTATATGATCGGGAGACAATGGTAATAAGTCTTGTTGGTACGTTGATCTACGGTCAGGTATTAGACCGGTTCTGTGATGGATTCCATGTGCGTAAGAAAGTATCCATTCTTTCAAAGGAGCATGAAAAAATTCAGAATTATATTGTAAGGGAATTACGCAGAGGTGCGACGATTTATCCGGCATATGGAGGCCTGGATCATGCAGAGCATGTAGAAGTTGTAACGATATTAGAAAAGAATGAATATGGAAAATTATTATCTTTCATCCACGAAACAGATGAACATGCATTTGTGACCGTCAGTACCGTAAATGAAGTAGTCGGAGCCTGGAATACAGTGAAAAGCAGATAAAAATACATTCCCGGATAACTGAAACATCGACGAAAAAAGAGAGATTGGATTTTTATCGGGAATGTATTTTATCTATGTACTATTTAAGGATGGCTGCTGCTCATATTATTTCTGCTTATATCCGTCAAGGAATGTTCCCATCCGGCGAATCGCATCACTTAAGATATCTGCCTGCGGAAGCATGACGATACGGAAATGATCCGGATCTTTCCAGTCGAATCCACTTCCGGGAACGAGCAGGATATTGGTGACATCCAGCAGATCATGGGCAAACTGCTTGTCATTGGTGATGTTAAATTTCTTCACGTCCAGTTTCGGGAAGACATAGAATGCAGCGTCATTTTTTACAAATGACAGACCGTCGATCTTCTCAAGTTCACGAACGGTTGCTTCACGCTGTTCATAGATTCTGCCGCCCGGCCGAACCATAGAAGCAGGTGTCTCCATATCATCAAGAGCTGCAGGGATGACGATCTGTGCCATGGTATTGGCGCACAGACGCAGAGATGTTAACTGGATGATGCCCTGTCTGTAATCTTCGGTCAGTTCTCTTGGACCGCTGATGACCATCCATCCGCAGCGGTATCCGCACAGACAGTGTGATTTGGACAGACCGTTTAACGTAATGACCGGAACATCCTCTGTCAGTGAAGCAAGAGAGATGTGCTGTTTGCCATCCATAACGAGACGGTCATAGATTTCATCTGCAAAGATCAGAAGTCCGGATTCTCTTGCAATCTGGATGATCTCAAGAAGGAGTTCCTTTGGATAGAGTACACCGGTCGGGTTATTCGGATTGATGATAACGATTGCTTTTGTCTTATCTGTGATCTTGGAACGGATATCCTGAATGTCCGGATACCAGTTGGCCTGTTCATCACAGGTATAGAAGACCGGTTTACCGTCTTCGAGATATACGGAATTGCCCCAGAGGGAGTAACTAGGAGAAGGAACTAAGACTTCATCTCCATCATTTAACAAAGGTGTTAAAGCGAACGATACAACTTCGCTGACACCGTTACCGATAAATACGTCATCCGGCGTGATACCTTTGATCCCTTTACTGGTCTCATAATCACAGATTGCCTGTCTTGCCTGAGGCATTCCTTTGAAGTCACAGTAGCCGACACCGTCCTGCATGTGTTCCATCAGAGCGTTTTTGATGCTGTCAGGCAGACCAAAGCCAAAGGTTGCAGGATTCCCGGTATTTAATTTTAAGATATCGATCCCCTGTTTCTGGCGTTTCATAGCTTCTACGAATAATGGACCACGGATATCAGAGTGTACTGGTTTCATGCGCCCGGCGCGTACGATTGGTTTCATAATTTTATTCCCCGCTTTTTATTATTTTATTTTTATTCCAATAAACCCCAAATTCATATTGGAATAATTGTTTCATTAATATAATGATACGTCCGTGTGGACAGAGAATCTAATACTTATAGTGTTATAACAATTATAAGAGTCTGACTATAGCTGTCATGTGAAAAGAGGAAACAGATGATAGCAGGATATGAGAGGTTACGTGTATGTTTGTATGGAAAAAATATGTTTATGAAGTGTATAAAGAAAGAAGTTTTACCAAAGCGGCACAGAATCTGTACATCAGTCAGCCGTCTTTGAGTGCAAGGATTAAAAAGATTGAAGAGATTATCGGGGAACCGTTATTTGACAGAAGTACAACACCGCTCCAGCTTACAGAGGTCGGAAAAGTATATATTGAGGCAGCGGAGGAAATCACCCAGATCGAACAGCGGGTAGAGAATTACATCAATGACCTGGCGGGTCTGAAGACGGGGAATCTTGCAGTAGGAGCAAGTACGCTGTTTGCCGCATATGTGGTACCGTCTCTGATCACCCAATTTAATCAGAAATTTCCGGATGTACATATTCAGCTGATAGAGGGGAATACAGCCGAACTGGAAGAAATGCTGGGCAGTAATGCGCTGGATTTTGTCATTGATAATTATCACTATGACAGTATTCTATATAATAAAGAATTATATTGCGAAGAAAATATATTACTTGCGGTTCCAAAACATTTTGCCGTAAATGAAGAACTGGGAATGTATCAGCTTTCTTATAAGAATATCAAAAATAAAAATTATCTGAACCAGAAATATCCGGCAGTTCCGTTAGGGAGATTTGCAGATCTTCCGTTTATTATGCTGACACAGGGAAATGATACCAGAACCAGAGGAGACAGGCTGTGCCGAAATGTTGGATTTAAACCCAATATTGTGTTGGAATTCAATCAGCAGTCGACAGCATATATGGCCTCGTCTACGCAGCTTGGAGCAACCTTCATCAGCGATATCCTGGTAAGCCAGCTCCCGACATTTGAAAATCTGGTGTACTACAAATTAGATGGGGAAGAAGCAAAGAGAAAAGTATTCTTCTATTACAAGACACACAAATATAAAACACGTGTAATGGAAGAATTCGTTCGAATGATGCATGAACAAATCTGAGAAAAAGATAATAATTTGCAAAAATTAATCAAATTGTAACATAATTTCAGAGAATAGTAAAAAGTTTTGTGTTATAATACTGATACATACATTGAGGTAAATCGATCATCGGAAAGTAAATTTCCTGATAGACAGTAAAAGGGAGGTTTTTGATATGACAGAGAATTTAATCAAAGATGTAAAGAAGATTCAGCAGGCACTCATTAATAAGGAATCCATCGGGGATGAATTCGAAGAGAAGATGGAGGCCGTACATAAATTAGAAGAAGTTGCAGATTATCTGAAGGATGCACTTGGAAGAGGCATAGAGTTCTAGGATGGATATAAAAGCTTTTATATTTGACATGGATGGTCTGTTGTTCGATTCTGAGCGTATTGTACAGCGCTCATGGGAGATTGCAGGTGATGAATTGGGAATCCCGCATATGGGGGACGTCATCTATCACACACTCGGAATGAACCGCGCAGGCCGGAATGAATATTTCAGAAAATATATCCGGGAAGACTTTCCATTTGAAGAATTTGGAAAACTGACACGGGATAACTTCTGGAAAATTGTGGATAAAGAAGGTCTTCCGCTGAAAAAAGGTGCAAAAGAACTGCTGGCTTATGGAAAATCGCAAGGATATAAGATGGCAGTAGCGACATCTTCCAGTAGAGAGTATGCCATGGGGAATCTGATCCGGGCCGGAATAGATTCGTATTTTGACAGTGTGGTCTGTGGAGATATGGTTAAGAAAGCGAAGCCGGATCCGGAGATTTATCAGAAAGCATGTGAAAGTCTGGGAATACAGCCGGAATATTGTATGGCGTTTGAAGATGCGCCGGGAGGAATCCTGTCCGCACATCAGGCCGGGATGCATGTGATCATGGTGCCGGATCTTGTGCAGCCGACACAGGAGATACGGGAACTTACGCATCGGGTTTGTGATTCGTTAGCGGATGTAATAGGAATATTAAATTGAGCCATTGGGATGGAGAAAAAAGAGTGGTATCTGTCCCAGTGGCTTGTTTTATATCGTTGTGCCTTGGGAAAAAGTTTTTTAGAAGCAACATATTTATTCTTTACAGAATAGCAAAAAAGGACTAAGATACTTTTGTAAAATAATTTATAAAAGAGGTCTGATATGGCAGGGCGAAATGAAAAAAAGAATATTACAAAATCTAAAATTGTAAACTATATCATCAATAATAAAATTACATCAAAGGCAGAACTGGCGCAGAATCTGAGCTTAAGTATGCCGACGGTGCTTTCTAATGTAAACGAACTGATCGACCGGAATATGGTCATCGAGATAGGAGAATATGAATCTACCGGCGGTCGTAAAGCAAAACGGATAGGGATTAATCCGGCATATAAATATGCAGTCGGTGTAGTGATCACAGCAAATCATCTGGGAATCGTATTGCTGAACATGCAGTATGAAATAGAAAAAACAATCCGGATGCGGTTAAAATTTTCAACAGAAACATCTTATTGCTTAAAAGTAGCTGAAATGGTGGAGGACTTCCTGAAGGATGTAGAAGACCGGGAAAAGATATTAGGAATCGGAATTTCGATTCCCGGTATTATTGATCAGGCGAATAGAATGGTTGTGAAATCTCATGCACTGCAATTGGAGAATTTCAGTCTGAGTTTTCTGGAACAGGTATTTTCTTATCCGGTGTATTTTGCAAATGATGCAAATGCTGCGATGATGGCAGAAGATATGCATGAATATCAGGATGCTGTGTATCTTTCGCTCAACAATACATTAGGCGGCGCATTCTGTATTAATGGAAAACTGGTGGCTGGTCAGAATCAGAAAGCAGGAGAATTCGGACATATGATTCTGGTGCCGGGAGGAAAGAAATGTTATTGCGGAAAAGCCGGGTGTGCAGATGCCTATTGCGCAGCCAGTGCATTGACTGATGAAGAGCAGGAAATGACGTTGGAACAATTTATGGAAAAAGTGGAGCAGAAAAATACAAAGACTGTGGAAAAATGGAATCAGTATCTGGATAATCTGGCTATTTTGATTTCCAATCTGCGAATGGCGTATGACACAGATATTATACTTGGAGGAGAAGTCGGGGGGTATTTATCAGAGTATATGATACCACTGGGGGAAAAAGTGATGGCATATAATGGTTTTGAACATGATGTACGTTACTTAAAAAATTGCTCCTATAAAAGAGAGGCATCAGCTGTCGGAGCGGCAAAACATTTCCTCTCTGAATATATACAGCATTTATAAATTTGATATGTTGTAGGAAAAAGAATAAGAATGAAAAACTGAGGTGAAATTCAAGGCTCGTAATGATTACAGACTTTGAATATTTACCTCTTTTTTTTATTGTCAGATGTTCGGAAGAAGTTGCAATTGGCAGGTTTTATAGATATCTAAGTATGCAAGAGAAGTTGCCAGTGGCAAATTCTATGCATATCCAGTTGGTAAATATGCATAAAAAAGTTGATCAAACTTGTGCAACAAGTAGAAATAGGCATTCATATATTGACAAAATAGAGTGGTTGTACAATAATGTAATTACTTTAATAAAACATTTAATAAAAGACAAGATAAAAGAATGAAGGAGGAAAACAATATGTTACAGCAGGTAATGACAAAACCAGGAGAGATTATTTTCAGAGAGGTACCAGTTCCGGAGGTAAAAGATGATCAGGTATTGGTAAAGATTATGAATATCGGCATTTGTGGTTCTGATATTCATGTATATCACGGCAAGCATCCATTTACCTCATATCCGGTAACACAGGGACATGAAGTATCCGGTGAAGTTGTAAAACTTGGGAAAGATGTGACAGTATTTCACGAAGGTCAGAAAGTAACAATTGAGCCACAGGTTTATTGCGGAGAATGTTATCCATGCAGACACGGAAAATACAATTTGTGTGAAGAATTAAAAGTTATGGGATTCCAGACAACCGGAACAGCATCAGAATATTTTGCAGTAGATGCATCGAAAGTAACACCAATTCCGGAAGAAATGTCATATGAAGAAGGTGCAATGATCGAGCCACTGGCTGTTGCAGTTCACGGAGTAAAGCAGGTTGGTGATGTGAAAGGAATGAACATTGCCGTGCTTGGTGCCGGTCCGATTGGTAATCTTGTGGCGCAGGCAGCAAAGGGAATGGGAGCAGCAAAAGTTATGATCACGGATGTCAGTGATCTCCGTCTGGATAAGGCGAAAGAATGTGGCATTGATGTCTGTGTGAATACAAAAGAAAAAGATTTCGGTGAAGCAATGTTGGAAACATTCGGACCAGACAAAGCCGATGTGATTTATGATTGTGCAGGAAATAACATCACAATGGGACAGGCAATCAAGTATGCAAGAAAAGGAAGCATTATTGTATTGGTTGCAGTGTTTGCAGGAATGGCAGAGATTGATCTTGCAGTGGCTAATGATCATGAACTGGATATCAAGAGCACAATGATGTACCGGCACGATGACTATGTTGACGGAATCAGACTTGTAAATGAAGAAAAGGTTCATTTAAGACCACTGATCTCAAAAACATTTGCATTCCAGGAGTATCTGAAAGCTTATCAGTATATCGATGATAACCGGGAAACAACGATGAAAGTAATCATTAATGTACAGGAATAAAGATTAGATCAGGAGAGAACAGAAGTTTTGTCAGAAACGCTGATAAGGAGGAGCCATGGGAAACGAGGGTAAGAATGGAAAAGTGCCATTGATCAGTAAAATTGCATATGGATTTGGTGATGTCGGATGCAATTTCAGTTGGATGTTTGTAAGTAATTTTTTAATGATATTTTATACAGATGTGTTTGGAATCAGTATGGCGGCTGTTTCAGCATTGATGTTATTTTCAAGATTCTGGGATGCGATTAATGATCCGATTGTCGGAGGGTTGACGGATAAGACAAAAACAAGATGGGGACGTTACCGTCCATGGCTGCTTGTTGCAGCACCCATTACGGCAGTGCTTTTAATGTTGACATTCTGGGCACATCCGGACTGGCCAGATACGGCAAAGGTTATCTATATGATTATTACATATTGCCTGCTTGTACTGGGATACACATGTGTAAATATTCCGTATGGAACACTTTGCGGTGCGATGACACAGGACATTGATGAACGGGCAAAAATTAATACTTCGCGTTCGGTTGCGGCTATGATTGCAATCGGGATTATCAACATTATTACAGTACCTTTGATTGGAAAGCTGGGAAGCCAGAGTGCGAAGAACGGATATTTATTTGTAGCAATTATCTATGGATGTATATTTGCGGCATGCCATTTCTTCTGCTTTGCGAAGACGAAGGAGCAGGTGACAATTCCGGAAAAGGAAAAAATATCAATTAAAGTACAGTTAAAAGCCGTGATGCAGAACAGACCGTATATACTTGCATTAATCGGACAGGTTTTATTTGGATTTACATTATATGGAAGAAATGCTGACATTTTATATTATTTTACATATGTAGAAGGAAATGCATCTTATTATACTACTTATTCTATGTGCATTATTATTCCATCCATTATCGGTGCCGCATGTTTTCAACCGGTATTCCGAAAACTTAACAATAAAGGAAGGACAGCTTCGATATTTGCCTTTTTAACAGGTATTTCAATGCTGGCAATGTATTTCTTTAATGTAAAAGATTCAGCAGTTGTATTCTATATTTTGGCAGGCGTTACACAGTTCTTTTTTTCAGGATTTAATACAGCAATCTATGCGATCATTCCGGACTGTGTGGAATACGGAGAATGGAAAACCGGACTTCGGAATGATGGATTTCAATATGCATTCGTTTCTCTTGGAAATAAGATTGGAATGGCGATCGGTACAGCGATGCTTGCGGCATTACTTGGAAAATATGGATACGTGGCAAATCAGGCACAAAATGATACGGTTATCAGTATTATGAAATATGCATTTACAACCATTCCGGGGATTCTGTGGATTGTAACAGCTGTTGTATTATTTTTCTACCGGTTAAATAAAAAACGGTATAATGAAATTGTGGAGGATCTGAAGAATGGAAAAAGAGGTTGATATTGTTGCGTTAGGCGAACTGCTGATTGATTTTACAGAAGCCGGGGATAGAACGTGGCCGTGAAGAGGGAAGATTAATGAGTAGAGCATGCGAAAACGTAACTGAATAAAAATATAGAAGCGCTTTCTGTGCATATGAGTTACTCCATGATTGAATCAGCACAGAAAGCGCTTCTATATTTTTATTCAGGACCGGGAAAGTCAGTTCCTATTGCGTTAAACCGCTTCCCATCTCCCAGAAGCCCCGCAAGGCAGCACCAGTCCGGAATGCGTAACAGGAAGTCCGATCTCCTGTGAATCTACATGTCCGTTCCATTTCTTGAGCTCCGTTCCAAGCATATAAGTCAGAACGGCCGGTGCAAGTCCTGTTGTATAGGAGTTGACCAGAAAGAATAATGGGTCATCCGACAGAATCTGTGTACATAACTTGATCAGCGGATGAATTGCATCCTCGATTTTCCAGATCTCACCTTTAGGTCCACGTCCGTATGACGGAGGGTCCATGATGATGGCATCATAGTGATTGCCACGGCGGATCTCACGCTCTACGAATTTTACACAGTCATCGACCAGCCAGCGGATCGGTCTGTCAGATAATCCGGAAGAGGCTGCATTTTCCTTTGCCCATGCAACCATTCCTTTAGAAGCATCTACATGTGTAACACTTGCTCCGGCAGCAGCGGCTGCGAGAGTAGCACCACCTGTGTAAGCAAAGAGATTCAGTACTTTGATCGGTCTTCCTGCATTTCTGATCTTCTCAGAGAACCAGTCCCAGTTCGTTGCCTGTTCCGGGAAAAGTCCGGTGTGCTTGAAGCTGAAAGGCTTCAGATTAAATGTCAGTTCTTTATAATGAATCTGCCACTGTTCCGGGAGACTGAAGAATTCCCATTCCCCGCCGCCTTTCTTGCTGCGGTGATAGTGGCCGTTCATATGTTTCCATCCACGCTCGGTTTTCGGGGTATCCCAGATAACCTGCGGGTCAGGACGGACCAGAGTGTACTGTCCCCAGCGCTCTAATTTCTCACCTTTACTACAATCTATTACTTCATAATCTTTCCATTGATCTGCAATCCACATAGAATTATATCCTCTTTCTTCTCAAATAATAAGTTTTCATATGTTTGTATTCATTGTGTTCGAATCTGTAGAACATATTACTGTCAGCTTTTTGTATAAAGGTTAATATCGAATATAATTTTTGAAAAAGCTGATCAGGAAAAGTCCTGCAGAGGAATTATAGCATGAAAAATTAAGAAATTCAATTTTACATTTCCATACATTTCCTACATACACTTTACACACATTTAACAATTCGCAGATTTTGGATTTAACATACGTCTTATAAGATAGCTATTGTCGAAAGCGACAAAGAAAAAAATCAGAATAAAAAAAGATGAGAATCTAAGGAGAGTATGATTATGAAAATGAAAAAGTTTATCGCAGTTTTATCCGTAGCAACAATGGCAGCAGGACTTGCAGTTGGATGTGGAAGTTCAGATAGTGGTTCTTCTGATGATAAGAGCAGCAAAGGTGACTGGGATTCTTCCAATGATATAACAATCGTTTCCAGAGAAGATGGCTCAGGAACAAGAGGAGCGTTCATCGAACTTTTCGGGATTGAAGAAAAGAAAGACGGCGAAAAAGTAGACATGACAACAGATGATGCACAGATCACAAACAGCACATCCGTAATGCTTACAACAGTAGCCGGAGATGATTACGCAATCGGTTATGTATCACTCGGATCTTTAAATGATACTGTAAAAGCTTTAAAGATCGATGGCGAAGAAGCAACAGAGCAGAACATCAAAGATGGAAAATACAAGATCTGCAGACCATTCAACATTGCAACAAAGAAAGGTGCAGACAATGAACTGGCAAAAGACTTCATCTCATATATCATGAGTAAAGAAGGACAGCAGGTAATCTCAGATAACGGATATATCGGAGATGATTCAGCAGAAGCTTATGCAGGAACAAAACCATCCGGAAAAGTTGTAGTCGGTGGATCTTCTTCTGTATCACCGGTTATGGAAAAACTGATCGAGGCTTATAAGAAAGTCAACACAGGAGCAGAGATCGAACTTCAGACAACAGACTCTACAACAGGTATGACATCAGCAATCGATGGAAGTTATGATATCGGAATGGCTTCTCGTGAATTACAGGATGATGAGGAAGATAAACTTGACAGCCAGGCAATCGCAACAGACGGTATCGCAGTTATTGTGAATAAAAACAACACAACAGATGAGCTGAGCAGCGATCAGGTAAAAGACATTTACACAGGCAATGCAGTTGCCTGGGATGAGGTAGTAAAATAATATGAAATCAAAAGCATGGACGGAAAAATTCATGCAGGTAATATTTGCAGTTGCCGCCTGCGCTTCGGTGCTGGCGGTTGCTCTCATTTGTATATTCTTATTTGCAAATGGTATTCCTGCAATGAGTAAGATTGGATTTGGAAAATTCTTAACTGGCGAGTTGTGGAGACCGAAAAATGATATTTACGGAATCTTTCCAATGATCGTCGGAAGTTTATATGTGACAGCAGGTGCAATCATCATTGGTGTACCGATAGGAATCCTGACAGCTGTATTTATGGCTTTCTATTGTCCGAAAGCAATCTACAGACCTTTGAAAATGGCTACGGAACTTCTGGCGGGAATTCCGTCCGTTGTATATGGATTCTTCGGATTGGTCGTTCTGGTACCGTGGGTAAGAGAAATCGGACGAAGTCTTCACCGGGGCGGCAACGGAAGCAGTATGATTACTGCATCCATTCTGCTTGGAATGATGATCCTGCCAACGATCATCGGTCTGACAGAATCAGCACTCAGAGCAGTTCCGACACAGTATTACGAAGGTGCTGTGGCACTTGGCGGAACACATGAAAGAGCAATCTTTACAGTTGTACTTCCGGCAGCAAAATCTGGTGTGGTCGCAGCAATCGTTCTTGGAATCGGACGTGCGATCGGAGAGACCATGGCTGTGATCATGGTAGCAGGTAACCAGCCGAGAATGCCGCGTGGAATCTTCCAGGGAGTCAGAACGCTGACAGCCAATATCGTAATCGAGATGGGATATGCATCGGGACTTCACAGAGAGGCACTGATCGCAACAGGTGTGGTACTTTTCGTATTCATCCTGCTTCTGAACTTCTGTGTGGCACTTTTGAACAGGGGGAAGAATCATGAGTAATAATGAAATGACTTTGAAAGACAAATTAAAAGCCTATACGAGAACACCGGGTTCTCTGATCGTGATGCTTCTGGTCATGCTTTCAGCGATCCTTACATTTGCAGTACTGATATTCCTGATCGTGTACGTAGTTGTCCACGGAGTGCCGTATCTGAAGCCGTCGATCTTTTCGCTTCATTATACATCAGAGAATGCATCCCTGATGCCGGCGCTTATTAATACCGTGATTATGACATTTTTATCACTTTTGATCGCTGTTCCATTTGGTATCTTCTCAGCAATCTTCCTTGTGGAATATGCAAAGAGAGGAAACAAATTCGTAGAAGTCATCAGACTTACGACAGAGACATTGCAGGGAATTCCATCCATTGTATATGGACTTTTCGGAATGTTATTCTTCGTAACAACCTGCGGGTGGGGGTTTTCCATATTAGCAGGTGCATTTACCCTTGCGATCATGGTACTTCCGTTGATCATGCGAAGTACAGAAGAAGCATTGAAAGCCGTACCGGATTCATACAGAGAAGGAAGCTTTGGACTTGGTGCAGGAAAACTCCGTACCGTATTCCGCATCGTACTTCCGTCAGCGGTACCGGGAATCCTGGCAGGTGTGATCCTGGCGATCGGACGAATCGTCGGAGAGACAGCAGCGCTGATCTATACAGCGGGAACCGTTGCAAAGGTACCAAGTAGTGTATTCGGCTCCGGACGTACTCTTGCGGTTCATATGTACAACTTATCCAGTGAAGGACTTTATATGAATCAGGCATATGCAACAGCAGTTGTGCTTCTGGTACTGGTTGTACTGATCAATACTATATCAGGTATGATTGCAAAACGAATCACGAAATCGTAAAGAAAAGAATAGATGAGGAACAGGAAGGAATCTTAAATGAGTAAAATAAGTATTAAGAATATGGATCTGCACTATGGTGATTTCCATGCTCTGAAAAATGTGAATCTTGAGATAGAAGCGAATAAGATCACAGCATTTATCGGACCATCCGGATGTGGTAAATCTACATTGTTAAAATCCATCAACCGGATGAACGATCTGGTAGAAGGCTGCAGGATCGACGGACAGATTCTTCTGGACGGTCAGGACATTTTCCATGATATTGATGTGAATCTGCTTAGAAAAAGAGTCGGAATGGTATTCCAGAAACCGAATCCATTCCCGATGAGCATCTATGACAATGTTGCATACGGACCAAGAACACACGGAATCCGTTCGAAAGCAAAGCTGGATGATCTGGTAGAAAAATCCTTAAGAGATGCAGCCATCTGGAATGAATGTAAAGACAGATTAAAGACAAGCGCGCTTGGAATGTCAGGCGGACAGCAGCAGAGACTCTGTATCGCAAGAGCATTGGCTGTACAGCCGGAAGTTCTTCTGATGGATGAGCCGACAAGCGCACTTGATCCAATCTCTACATCGAAGATTGAAGACCTTGCGATGGAGCTGAAAAAAGATTATACTATCGTTATGGTAACACATAATATGCAGCAGGCTGTACGTGTATCAGATAACACAGCATTCTTCCTGTTGGGAGAAGTGATCGAGTATAATGAGACAGAAAAATTATTCTCCATTCCGGCGGATAAAAGAACAGAAGATTATATTACAGGGAGGTTTGGTTAAGATATGCGTAATCGATTTGATCAACAGTTGGAGTTACTTAATAAACAGCTTATTCACATGGGTGAGTTGTGTGAAGAGGCGATTGGAAAAGCAACGACTGCATTAAAAGAAGGAAGCATGGAACAGGCAGAGAAAGTAAGAATTGCAGATGAAGAGATCGATCAGGCGGAGACTGATATTGAAAGACTTTGCTTAAGACTTCTTCTTCAGCAGCAGCCGGTAGCAAGAGATTTGAGACAGATATCCGCAGCACTTAAGATGATTACCGATATGGAGCGCATCGGAGATCAGGCATCAGATATTGCAGAGATTATTATCACTGAAGACAAATCAGAAGCGCAGGATATTCCGATGATCATCAAGATGTCAGAGGCGGCCAGCAAAATGGTCCGTGACAGTGTCAATGCTTACGTAGAGAAAGATCTGGATCTGGCAAGAAAAGTAATGGAAAATGATGATGTGGTAGATGAACTTTTTGAGGAAGTGAAGACGACATTGATTAATTTCATTGCTGAAAATAAAGGTCTGCAAGGTGTGGAAGCAATCGATCTGATTATGGTTGCCAAATATCTGGAGCGTATTGCAGACCATGCAACGAATATCGCAGAGTGGGTGGAATTCTCAATTACAGGAATCCACAAATCATCTGTAGTATAAAGAAGGAGAATGAGGAATGATTTTTTGTGTAGAAGATGACGGTAATATACGGGAACTGGTGGTGTATACCCTGGAAAGTACAGGGTTTCAGGCACGCGGATTCGAAGATGGAAGTTCATTCCTTGAAGCTCTGGCATTAGAGACGCCAGAGCTTGTTCTGCTTGATATCATGCTGCCGGGAGAAGACGGAATGGAGCTTTTGAGAAAGTTAAAAGCATCAAAGAAAACGAAAGACATTCCTGTTATTATGGTTACGGCAAAAGGTGCAGAATATGACAAAGTAAAAGGACTGGATGCCGGGGCTGATGACTATGTGACGAAACCTTTTGGTATGATGGAACTGATCTCACGTATCAAGGCGGTATTAAGACGCAGTGCGAAGGGAAGTGTATCCAGTGAAGATACATTTGAGATCGGAGAGATCCGGTTAGATCCAAAGAAACATGAAGTGACAGTTCATGGAGAGGTAGTGAATCTGACCCTGAAAGAATATGAATTACTGAAGCGCCTGATGAAGAATTCGAACATTGTGCTTACCAGAGACCAGCTTCTGGAGGATATCTGGGGTTATGATTTCGACGGGGAGACGAGAACCGTGGATGTGCATGTCAGAACCTTAAGACAGAAGCTCGGAGATGCAGGTGAACAGATTGAGACGGTCCGGGGAGTCGGATACCGTATGAGTAGGTAATAATATGAAACAAAGTATGAGAAAAAAGATCCAGAGCAGTATGATCCTTGTGATTGCGCTGACATTGATCATAGCCTATGCGATCACTACACTGGTCGTATATCGCCAGACGATCCATATCATGGAAGGCGAAGTCAGACAGGAGGCGGATTATATCAATGTAGCAATCGATACCTCCGGAGAATCTTATCTGAAGATAATGGATAAGGTGCATAAGGATACAAGAATTACACTGATCGATTCAGACGGAAATGTAAAATATGATTCCAAAGAAGATGAAGTAACGTTTCAGAATCATAAGAACCGTCCGGAAGTAAAAGAAGCATTAAAAATAGGAAGCGGACAGGACATTCGAGAGTCCAATACGCTGAATAAAGAGATGTTCTATTATGCAGTGAAATTGGAAAATGGAGATATCCTGCGTGTATCAAAGACGGTAGATACCGCATTCCGGACAGCGATGAAAGTATTTCCGGTGATGGGACTGATCGCAGTGATCATGCTTGCATTTGCAAGTGCACTTGTAAAATGGCAGGTAACGAGACTGATCCGTCCGATCAACAGACTGGATCTTGAGAATCCATTGGAGAATGACGTGTACGAAGAATTAACACCACTTTTACAGAGTATCGATAAGCAGAATAAAGAAAAAGATGCAGTTGCCAATATGAGAAAAGAATTCTCGGCAAACGTGTCGCATGAATTAAAGACTCCGCTTACATCTATTTCAGGTTATGCGGAGATCATGAAAAATGGATTGGTAAAACCGGAAGATATGACGGGGTTTGCAGAACGTATTTATAATGAAGCAAGCCGCCTGATTACGCTGGTAGAAGATATTATCAAGTTATCCAAACTGGATGAGGGCAATGTAGAGCTGGAAAAAGAAGAAGTAGATCTTTATAAGTTGACAAGAGAGATCCTGACCAGACTTTCGCCGCAGGCAGCGAAGAGAAAAGTACATGTAGAGGTGATGGGAGAGCCGGTAGAATACGTGGGAATCCGCCAGATTCTGGATGAGATGATCTACAATATCTGTGAAAATGCGATCAAGTATAACAAAGAAGGCGGAAAGTTAACCGTCTGGGTAGGCAATACCCTGCAGGGCAAGAAAATCTGTGTCACAGATACCGGAATCGGAATACCGGAAAATGAAACGGATCGTATCTTCGAACGTTTCTATCGTGTAGATAAAAGCCATTCCAAAGAAACCGGCGGAACCGGCCTTGGACTGTCAATCGTAAAACACGGAGCCATGCTTCACGGAGCCAAGATCCATGTAGACAGTAAACTGGGCGAAGGAACGAAGATAGAGCTCATATTTTAATTGAGAAACTATAGACAGGTTATGAAATAAGAAGTAAAAAGATAGAATATAGCAGAAAAAGCGGATTCCAGGCCCAGCACACGGAATCCGCCTTTTTAAAACTATATAGCATGATAAGAACAGGGACATAATATCTTTTCTGGTTCGTCCTTGTTTTACACAACATAGTTTTGGAAAAATATAGAAGTTTTTTAAGAAATCTTAAGAATTATTTGCGTATGTCTTTAAGAAATCAAGCCTACAATAACTTCAAGAAATAGGTAAGGAGGCTTATAGTTATGGACAAGATCAGTATTATCATTCCGTGTTTCAATGAAGAAGAAGCATTGCCGATCTATTATACCGAAATGAAAAAAGTTATGGACACTATGAAGAAACAGACCGATTTCGAATTGATATTTGTAGATGACGGATCATCCGATAGAACATATAAGGTTATGAAAGAATTACACAGAAAGGACGAAAGATGCCAGTATCTTTCCTTTTCCAGAAACTTTGGAAAAGAAGCGGCTATTTATGCAGGACTTCAGAATGCAGGCGGTAATTATGCGGCAATTATGGATGTGGATCTGCAGGATCCGCCGTCACTTCTGCCGGAGATGTACAGAATTCTGAAAGAAGAACCATATGACAGTGTGGCAACCAGACGTTCAACCAGAAAGGGAGAACCAAAGATCCGGTCATTTTTATCCAAAGAATTTTATAATGTGATCAATAAGATATCGAAGACAGAGATCGTAAGCGGTGCCAGAGATTATCGTCTGATGAACCGTAAGATGGTAGATGCGGTTCTGGAGATGAGTGAATACAACCGATTTTCAAAAGGAATCTTCGGCTGGGTCGGTTTTCGTACGAAATGGCTGAAATATGAGAATATCGAAAGATCTGCCGGAGAAACAAAATGGAATGTAAAGAAATTATTCATTTATTCTCTGGAGGGGATTACGGGATTTTCTGTGGTGCCATTGTCGATCGCATCGTATATGGGAGTTCTGTTTTGCGGATTATCATTCCTGATGATCGTTGCAATCGTAGTTCGTACACTGATCTGGGGAGACCCGGTGGCCGGATGGCCGTCGCTGGTCTGTATCCTGTTCGGTGTGGGCGGTGTACAGCTTCTGTGTACCGGAATTCTGGGA
>OLSN01000714.1_pt1 | contig 33864 bp, 29 predicted proteins | sample 1672411 | NCBI WGS metagenome assembly OLSN01 (sample SAMEA3136683, study PRJEB25190) | human gut metagenome | biome: human gut; feature: human-associated habitat; material: faeces | place: Austria | collected 2013 | reverse complement strand
ATTTGTTGTCTGGCCTTGACCGAGCGATTGCTCTGGCATGGTCTAAGGCGCAGTGTAGAGTTCGAAACGTCTCCCGCGTTTGTTTTGATTACGAGACTTATTATAGTGGAGACTTGTGTGCAGAATTTAAAAACCGTTTGAACGATTTTGAAATTCTATTTGAATATTTTATGACAGAGGTGATGCTGTGAAAAATATTAAAGAAAAGCCCACCGGGCGGGTGCCGAAAAGCAATACGGCCGGGAAAATCCCCAGAATGGCGCTGAAAAAGGCATTGACGGAGGCAAAGGAGAAAAGCCGAACTAAGCTGCGGGAAAGCGCCTCTACGCAAGTAGATGGCAGCTATACCGCCGCCAACGACACCGGTGGGATGGTAGCTGATACATCTTATTCGGTTATCAAGAAAAACACCAACCTCACCGTACAGCAGGGGCGCAAGTTTGCCCGCAAGCAGATTGAAAAGTGCCGGGAGCGCCGCACCGCAGAGCAGGTCAAGACGTGCCGCGCCCACACCGCCAGTGAGCACAGTATCAGCCACAAACAGACCGGGCGCGGCATGTTGCCCGACGCAGAGCAACACCCGCGCCGTGGAGTGGATTTGCCACGCCAGGGGGCGAAAGGAAAAATTACTGCCGCCAAAACTGCACCGCGCGACATTCGCGGCGTGACTCAAGGTCAACGCCAGTTGCGTACCGCCGCCAATGAAATCGCGCAGAATATAATAGCCCAATCTCAAGTGCAAATCCATACCCGGCAAGTGCAGCTTGCCATACAAAAAGCAGCCAGCAGCACCCGAAAAACTATTACAGCAGCACGCTCGGCTATCCGCCATTTTCTCGCCAGCCTGCACAGCCTTGTCGTAGCCATTACTACCGGCGTTAGCGTGGCACTCAGCATTATTATTGTCATAAGCCTTGTGGCATTTGTGTCCGGCTCGGCCTACGGCATCTTTTTTGCCGCCAATGCCCCAAACGAAAACGCCATCTCTGTGCAAGAAGCCGTGGAAACCCTCACAGGGGAATACCGTGACCGGCTGGAAGAAATCTCCAACACCATACAGCATGACCGCCAGGACATTGTGGCCAACGATGATGTGTACTTCATCCGTTGGCAGGATGTCCTGGCGGTCTTTTCTTCGTATGTGTCAGGTGACGAGTTCGGCGCCCCCGTTGCTTCGCTGGAAGAAGAACAAGTTGACAAGCTGCGAGAAATTATGTGGGCAATGAACGAGGTGGACTACTCCACCCGTGTTGAGACTATCATTATAGAAAACGCCGATGAGAATGCCTTCTCCCCTACCACGACCATTACTGAAACTGTTCTTGTGATAGAACTCACTCACAAAACGCCTAACGAGATGGCGGCAAACTACCACTTTACCACCCGCCAGAATACCTATCTCCAACTGCTGCAAGACCCACAATATGAGGAACTGTGGGCAGAACTGCTTGGCGGCTTCGCACAAGGGGGCGGTGAACTTATGAACCCGGATGGGACTCGTACTCCGACGGGGATGCTGCAATGGCCGCTGCCTGTTGCGGGCACGATTACCTCGCGGTTCGGCCACCGAGTAGACCCCATCACCGGCGAGGTCAGTTCCCATACCGGCACCGACATCGCCTGCGCCGAGGGTACACCCATCCTTGCCGCCGCAGATGGCACCGTCACCGTTGCCAACGGCCTTGACAGTTGGGGCGGCAGCTACGGCTACTACATCCAAATCGACCACGGTGGTGGGCTGGAAACGCTGTACGCCCACTGCTCCTCTATTTGCGTCACCACCGGCCAGCAAGTGCAGACCGGACAGGTCATCGGCTATGTCGGCCATACCGGGCGGGTTACGGGCAATCACTTACATTTTGAGGTTCATGTTAATGGCGTTCGTAGGGATGTCGAGACATACTTTACTGTGTAACAAATATTTGAAACAGAGAATCGTATTTTCGATATGAAGAAAAAAGCAGAAGATAAAGTCTTAGATTTACTCTCCTGCTCAGAAACTCTCTGATTTTCTTGATAATTCAGCAAGTTCTTTAGCTGGTTCTTGCGTATGCTGAAACAGAGATTCTTTCATTTCGGAAGGGCAATTAGAATAGATCACTTTAATTTGGGTAGCCCTTTCATCATCCAATGAAATGTCCGGATTGATGAGTGTATCTAAAGAAAGGTGTAAAACTTTAGCCAAGGCCCGCATAATCAAATAAGATGGGTTCATCTTTCCCTTTTCAATATGGGCAATCTACTTTAACGAAACATGGCTTTGGTCTGAGAGTTCTTGCTGTGTCAGCCCTGCATTCTTACGAGCTTGGCGCATTTTCTGCCCCAGCGCAGTCAATTCATCAACCAGCTATTGTATCGTGCCGATTTATGTAAAGGAATAACCTTATTGTGCCTGTAAAACAGCATGATTATGCTGATTTTGCGGAGCTGTAATCGAGGGATAAATAAAAGCAGAGATACTTTTCCCTTGTGAAAAGTGTCGCTTCTATCGTTTTATTTGCGCATAATTATTTTGGGTATTCCATGACCATCCCACATGCAGGGGGCGTTCCTTAAAGTCTTTTCCCTTGTAGAAATTTACGGCGGACAGTGTGCTGATAAGTTCTAAACTCACCGCCCACGCTACGGGAATACTGTCTTTTATATGATTTTCTACTGCTTTAATCAATGCGCTCTCGTCTCCAACTCCTTGATGTGCAGGCCATACCGCAAAATCTTTGAGGCGAAAGACATAGTGTGCAACATTTGATTTTGTAAATAAGCCCAAAACCGCGAGGGGGGTGAATTCTCGCGGTTTTGGGCTTATTTTAGTTAGTAATCAAACTGACGATAATACCGACGGATTGACAGCGGATGACGCAGGAACAACTCCATGTAAGCATCTACACGGTTATTGACCGCGTGCATCATCAGGTGCGAAAGTGTGCCGCGGAACTCCGGGCTGATGCCAGGCATTTCCAGCTCCTTGGTATCGATGATGGTGTAGTTGGCGCAGACACGGGGCAGGAAACGTGCCACACGCTCGGCCAAGGGGCGTTGCTCATCTTCGCCCATAAAGAGGGTTACAGGGGTATCCGCTACAATGATCTCCTGCATGCCATGGAAAAACTCCTGGCAGCTGATGCTCTTGGTACGGATCCACATCTGTTCTTCCCAATAGCACATCGCATAGGAATAGGTGGCGCCGTATTGATTGCCGGAGCCGATGAAGTAGTGCGGCAAATCTGGATGTTCTGCACGGAATGCGACCTGCTTTTTGGCATAATCATAAGCCCAGGCATCGGCCGCCTTCTCAATTTCTACGAGGTCACGGGCCAGGTTAGCTTCCAGCTCTGCATTGTAGCGGTCATACTCCGGGAATTCACCGTTTTTGTACATCAGGTAGTTGGCAACCATGTAGAATTTCAACTGTTCATTTTTGGGGTAGACGATCAGATGGTCGTGCTTATCAGGCGCTGTCAGGGCAGAACCTGGTGTGTCGATAAAGGCAAAAACGCGGGCACCTTTTGCTTTGACATCATCCACAAGCTGGATCATCTCTTTGGTGTTACCGGAAACAGACGAGTAGATGACAACAGAACGGTCCGTAAAGCGTTTGTTACCGGTAGTCAAGAATTCGGCAGCATTTTCCACATAAACCGGCAGCTTGGAGCGACCGCGCATGTAAACCTCTACCTGCATGCTGGAGGCGTAGGTACCGCCAATACCGATGAAGTAGATGCCGTCAAATCCTTCGTCCCAGATCTGATCAATAATCTTTTCGATTTGAGGGCGCAGAGCCAGGGCTCCGTTTACACTGGCAAGATCACCAGTCTCGTCAAAGTTGCGAAGGCTGGGGCCTTCCTGTTCTTTCCAACGCTCAGCTTCGTATTTCATTATCAAACAACTCCTTATAATCAGTTTCAGAAAAGCGGAGATGTATCTATATCCATTCCGCAGAAAAATTGAAATGCACACTGAATGGCTTTATCCCAATAGGGCCATTCATGGTCACCGGGTTCCTCCCGGTAGGTATGGCCGTAGCCGGCTGCTTCAGCGGCACGACGGAACCGCTGATTATCTTCGTACAGAAAATCTTCGGTGCCGCACATCTGCAGTAACCGCGGGCGTGCCGGATTGGCAGCCATTTTCTGCACCAGAAACAGTGGATCATCTTCCGGCTTTGGCAGACCGCTGCCGCCATGGATTGCTTGGAATTCCTTTGGCTGCATATCGGGCCAGCTTCCATCCAACACTCGCTGTACCATGGCCGGATAATCCAACACACCGGAGAGCGATGCCACAGCTTCATACTGGCCGGGTCGGCGCAGTGCAATTTTGACAGCCCCACAGCCACCCATGCTCTCGCCGGCAATAAAAGTGCAAGATGGATCTTTTGTCAGATTGAACCAGCGGGAGCACAAAACGGGCAGTTCATCTGCCACATAGGTGAAATAGCGGGTACCGCAGACTGTATCGCAGTAAAAGCTGCGGTCAGCTTCCGGCATGATAATGATAAAATTGTACTTTTTGGCGTAGTATTCGATTTTGGAAAAGCGGCTCCACTCTGCGCTGTTACCGGAAAGACCGTGCAACAGATACAACACCCGCGGTTCCCCTTCCACAATTGGTGTAACATCGTTGGAGGAATCCGGAAATATCACACGAAGAGATGTCGTTTTTTGCAAATCAGAGGAATAAAATTCTCCTGAGAAGATTCCCATTGAAGAAGCCTCCTTTTTTATCAGATATTGCGAAAGTGTACGGTAAAGTTGCACTTATCCCCACGTACATAGTTGCGATTGAACTCTACCACGCGGCCGGTCTCATCATAAGAAATCGACTCAAAATTCATGACCGGTAGGCTGGTATCGATTCCCAGTACACGGGCATCCTTTTGGTCCAGGTGAACAAGATAAAGCTCTTGCTCAGCACGCTGAAGGTTTACACCATAGATTCCATAAATTTCGTAAACGGAAAACACAGACAAATCGATACCGCCCATTTTGGGGATAACATATTGCGGCACATAGATTTCTTCCAGCGAGACAGGCTCCCCATTGGCATAGCAGACCCGTTTGATGTAGTAGATTTCGTCCTCTGGTGCTATGCCAAACATTTCCCCATAATACTCACCTGCATCCCGCAGATTCTGACTAAGCACTTTGACCGAAGGTATTACATGTTTTTCCCGCATGGTCTGGTTAAAACCAGAAAGATCATCCAGGTCGCGCTCAACTTTTTTGCCCAGCACGAATACGCCCTTGCCCGGTACCCGGCAGAGAACACCTTCCCGGATCAGTGCGTTGTATGCGTTATGGACAGTCTGTCGGCTTATGCCATAATACTCAGCCATCTCAGATTCTGAGGGAATTGCTGAGCAGAGCGGATACTCGCCCTCCTCAATTTTGTCGCGAATCACCTCACGCAGTTGGTGATATACCGGGGATTCATACGTTACCTGTGCCATTTGTGTTTTCACCTACTGTCGGCGCGGTTTACCACGCACCGGAATATTTTAAGGTATCGGTCGCTGTGCGGGCTCCCTTTTCCATCGCCTGTTCAATAGAGAATCCCTCCGTAATGCCATACAGGAAACCAGCAATATAACTGTCGCCGGCTCCCATCGTATCGGCCAATGCTTCACAAGGGATAATGCCAAACTTGTGGAACTCCTTGCCATCCCAGCACAGGCTCCCCTCGCTGCCCAGCATGGCAATGACCAACTTGGGGCCGCGAGCGGCGTAACGCTGCATTTGGGCGCGCAGTTCGGGGGTGTCGCCGTTCTCGGTAGAGAAAAAGAGATAATCGGTATACGGCATAGCGGTCTGACATTCCGGATCATCGGGGCGGTCAGCACCGTCAAATGCGGTCGTAATTCCGGCCGCCTTCAAATCCTTGAACTGGCCTTCTACCTTACCCCACAAATCGCATACGACAACATCATAATTTTTGATGAATTCAATATCTTCGTTTGTGAGACAGTAGTCCGATAGAACACCTTCATCATAATCACCAAATACACGTTCACCATCTACAATTTCAACCTGCGTTACCGCAGTTCTGCCCGGCTTAGTGTACAGGTGTGATGTGTCCACGCCTTTTGCCTCGATTGCATTGCGCATAACCTTGCCGTTGGCATCATCACCTACATGGCCGATATATGTGCTTTGCCCACCGATGCGGACGGTATAGACCGCCATATTCACGGGTCCACCGCCAGGAAATGGTGTTCCTCCGTTGAGATTGCGATAAAAATCAATGCAGTTGCTTCCAACAGCTGCAAGTTTCATAATTCGTTACTTCCTTTCTGTTCAGGATCTGCTAGTCTGTGCAATGTGTTGGTAAAACGCACCTTGTCCGGCCTGGCAACGGATTTGGAAAACTCAAAGATTTTTCCATCCGTATCCACACTGGTGCTGGTAAGGTAGAAAAGATATGTTTCCTCATCTACTTGCAGGTATTGGCTTTCTTCCTCGGTCGCATAGGTGATGCCAATTGTTTCATGGCCTTCGGCCATCTGCACACCAAAGCGCTTCAATTCTGCATACAGCGATTCCTCATGGAAGGATATGTTTTCAATCCCCGGACAGCAGTCATAATCGACATAGCTTAGCTCCAACATATAAGGCGCACCATCCATCAGGCGCAGGCGCTTGAGAAAAAACAATTTGTGTCCCAGCGGCAGATGCAACTTGTGGGAGAGATAGCGGGTGCACTCGATGACATCCGCATATAATACACGGGTGCCAGGAATATGCCCCGTGCCACGAATCTGCTCACTGGTAGATTTCATATCCCGCAGATTGCGTTCCATCCGCGGCTGGGCCACATAGGTGCCTGAACCTTTTTGGCTGTAAAGTTTTCCCTCTTCTGTCATGCGGTGAATTGCGCTGCGCAATGTTGTGCGTGACACATTCCACATCTCACACATTTCGCGCTCACCGGGCAGACGGTCGTTGGGCTGCAGGGCATTTTTACGAATATAGGCTTCAATTTGCTCGATCGCATCCGCCTGTGGGCGGGCCTGTTTCTTTTCAAGCATTGATAAGTCTCCTCTCGTGCCCAGTCAGCCCAGGGGCTTTACTCAGGCATTGGCATTTTCCGCTTTATTTTTGCGGTCCCAGATATAGAATACAGGAAGACCCGTACCTACTGCAAGCCCTGCGCAAACCAAACCGGCAACAGGCGCCCATACAAAGGTGGAAACGATCAGCGTACCGGTCATGAACATAGCGATGATCGGCATCAGATAACCAAAGGGCAGACGATAACTGGGGTTGTAGCTCTTCTTGCGGCGCAGTACAAAAATGGTGCCAAAGGTCAGGAAGTTCTTGAGCAGAGCAACCAGGGTGAAGTAGCCCAGCAGATCCGACAGGTTTGTGGCGAAAATCAGAACGATGGCCACAGCGCACTGAACAATGATGGAGAAATAAGGAGTCTCATACTTGGGATGCACCTTTGCGAAGGACTTGAAGAAGAGGCCATCCTTCGCCATGGCATACTCAATGCGGGGCTGGAACATGATGCAGCTGGACAGAGAGCCAATAACCACGATAATTGCCATGATGGAAACAATGGTGCCGGCATAATTGCCGATGACAGGAATTTTAGAAGCCAACAGCGCAATGGGTGCATCGGAAGCAACCAGCTCATCAATGGTGAGCAGGCCAGAAGCAACGAAGGTCAGGCCGGCATACAGAGCCAGAACGATGAAGGCCGTCAGAATCAGGCCCAGGGGCATATTTTTGTGGGGATCCTTGATCTCACCGGACATATAGCAGGCAGCGCCCATACCATCATAAGACCAGGTAGTAGCAGAGACACCGGCCAGCAGAGCCATAATGCCACTGGCAGTAGCCGTAGATGCCGGCGCAGCAGAAAGAACCAGGTCGCCGCGCATGAAGAACAGGCCAACGCCAATGATGAGGGCAAAAGGCAGGATCTTCATAGCAGTGATGATCGTCTGGAACTTGCCGCCGCCTTCAACACTGCGCAGATGTACGCACATAAAGAACAGGACGAACAGCACAGCAACACACTTCAGCAGCAGACCGTGGATGGGAACAAAAACGGCCAGGTAGTTTACGATGGCCAGTGCCATGATGGAGATGGACGGTGGATCGGTAGCCCAAAAGCTGATCCAGCCGCACAGGAATGCCAGCGGACGGGAGCCGGCTTCACGGAAGTAGACGTACTGACCGCCATCCTCCGGGAATGCCGAGGCCAACTCTGCATAGCAGAAATTAGAAGGAATCTGGAGCAGGCCGCCAATAATAAAGGCCAACACCATAAACAGACTGCTGCCGGCGGCTGCGCCTACTTCGGACAGGGACGAGAAGATGCCGGAGCCGACGGTAGTGCCGACGCCCAAGGCGATAACAGCGCTCAAACCGAGCTTACGCCCCAGGTCTTTTGTTGATTCGGACATAGAAAGATTCTCCTTTCAAATTAGCGGAAACAGGGTTGTGCAGTCCCTGTTTCCTTGCCGCAATACAGGGGAATTTCCGTAAGATATTTTTCCTTATAATAACCGCGCGCTTCCCTGCACGGTTATGAACATTGGATTTATTTTCCTTCCACAACGACCAGGATATTGCGCTGTGCGGGGCCGTCAAATTCGCAGAAATACACTTCCTGTGCACCGCCCTTTACAACCTTTCCATCCTGCACCAGAAAATGGCAGTGGTTGCCGGTAAGCATGGCTTTCAGGTGGCCGGTGGGGTTTCCTGCCGTAGAGCCGTAATCCCGCAGCATGCGGGCATGGCTGTATGGCCGGTCCTCCGGCGCAAAGGTAGCCAATGCGATTGAAATATCACTTTCCAGGCATTCCAGTGCTTCGTTTACCGTAATGCCGGTGGTGGTGTGCTTGGTAATGACAGTGACCATACCGTCCTGAATACCGCTTTCCGCCACCGCCTCTTCAACCTGAGGGGTAATGATATCCAGCTCGTTATAGACTTTCGTCAGGATATGAATGGTTTTTACAAACATACTGCTGTCCTCCCTCAATCCAGACCGCCGATAAATTCCAGCGCATTGCCGCCGCGAATTAGCTCCAGTGTGCTGTCTCGGAATCCAAGTTCACCAATGGCCTGCGCCATACGGATCTGCTCAAAGCGGGGATTGTTGGAGCCGAACATAACCTGATGGCGCAGGCTGCGGTCAATCCAGGTAATAGGAATATCTCGGGTAAAGGTCTGTGTGTAGAACTCCCGTGCGTTATCAAAATACAAGGCACCGGTGTCTGCATAGACATTGGGATATTTCAGCATCAGCATGGCTGTTTCCCTCACCCAGGGCCAGCCGAAATGCCCCATACAGATCTTGAGTTTTGGGTGCTTTTCGGCCACAATCTCAAAGGCAAGCGGAGTGCAGTAGCTTGTCTGTGTATCAGGTTCCCAAGAAAGGCCTGCATGGAACATAATGGGCTTATGATACCGCTCACAGATTTCATAAATCGGTTCCATCCGGGGGTCACTGGGCAGCAGATGATGTCGCCCGGTATGCAGATTCAGTCCTTTGAGGTTCAGCCGGGTGAAGGCATCCTGTAGCTTATCTGGGGCTTCTGGGTCCAGCGGATCCACTCCGGCAAAGCCAATGAACTTATCCGGTGCTGCGTCCACCAGCTGACGGATTTCTTCGTTGCTGACAACACAGCCCACGGTGGAAGTGTAGTCCTGGGGCAGCAGTGTCAGGCGGTCCAGTCCGGCGCAGTGCATCTGGTTAAAAATATGCTCCAATGGAGCTGTGCCGTTTTTATGAATATTCAGCACATTATGCCGCATCTCTTCTTTTGCGGGGTCTGTATTGATCGGTTCAAAAAATGCCGGGTGTACATGGATATCAATAAACATTGTTTCTCACTCCTGCCAGCCGGCTTCTGCCATTAGGCTGCGAACATTGTCCACAGCACGCTTGGCGTACATGCGCGGTTCATTAATATAGCCAGTGACCAGTTCCAAGGTAGCAGTGCCATGATAGTTAACTCGCTTGAGTTCGTAGAGCATTTCCTTCATGGGCATAGATCCCTCTCCGGGAATAATATGGCTGTCCGTTCCCTGCTCGCCGTCAATAATGTGCATGTGGTGCATCTTGCTACCTAACTTATCGAAGTAGGCCATAATGCTTTCATGTTGCACAAAGGGTGGTACCACATCACACATGCCTACCACATAGGGGTTATCCACGCGGCGGAACAGTTCGACCAGATCATTGGCACGAGTGAAGAAGTTGGATTCATAAGGCGTCAGAGCTTCAACCACCAGATGAATTTCTTTCTTAGCCGCATAGTCACCCAGCTCGCGGATAGTCTTCTCCAGACGGGTCCACAGTTCACCATAAGTTGCAAGATAGCCGCCATTGGCAGGGCTGGTCAGCACAAAGTCGGAACCCATTTCTTTTGCCATATCAATGGCGGTTTTCAGGTAAGCTACCGCATCCTCACGCTGCGCCTCGCTGCCGATCATATAATTGAATGGATACGCATTATGTTCCGGTGTATAGCCGTAAACAGGCATTTCGTATTGATCGATCAATCGGCGAACTTCGTTGATGTCGCCTGCTTTCAGATCATATGGATAGGCATGGGGACGGCCGCCCCAAAGCTCAATATAATCGTAGCCATACTCTTTGGCATCCTGAAAGCAATGTTCCAGTGGGTTGCGCTGGTAGCCGGAAGTAAACATACCAATTTTCATAATAAAACCGTCCCTCCCTTACGCTTCTGTGACCCAGGGCTCAAAGACCTGTACGACCTGGGCTGCTACTTTAGAGCCTGTTTCCAGGCACTGAACCACCGGCAGATTGTTCAGAACACCGTACATGAAGCCCGCAATAAAGCTATCCCCGGCTCCCACAGTGTTAACAACATGCTTCGCGGGAAACACCTTGCCATCCGTAAAACCGTTGGCATCACAGGCAAGACTGCCCTTGTCACCAAAGGTTGCAACAGCGATTTTCATACCGCGGTTGACCTTGTCCTGTAGGAAAGCCTCGATAAAGTCATCTCGCTCTTTATGGTAAGAGAAAAAGCCATAATCCACCATAGACAGCGTCTGCTCCACAAGGGGATGATCCAGCCGGTCTGCATAATCAAAGCTGATGCGCTTGGCTCCGGCAGCTTTGATCTTGGGCAACACATCTTCGGCTTTGCCCCAGAGTGCTGTGTGAACCAGGTCACAGGAGGCCGCAAAAGCGATGTCTTCTTCGTCAAAGACGATATTCTCCAGCACTCCTTCGACATAATCGCCGTGTACGCGGTCGGTGCCGTTCATATCCATGTAGGTAACGGCCGTTGCACCGTTCCCGGTTTTAAGATGGCTAATATCAAGTCCCTCTTTTGTCAGGGCCTCTTTCATCCAGTCGCCGTCGGCATCATTACCGGTGGTGCTAATAATGGCCGTGGGAATTCCCAGCTTTTGCAGATTCACACCGGTATCCACACAGTTGCCGGTTGGATAGCGGCGATTGACTTCTACACCATCAATGCGCTTATAGACATCAATGCAGTTGTCACCAATCATAGCTGCTTTCATAGGTAATCTGTCTCCTTTTTGTTATAAAATTGGCAGTGCTTTGTGCAGCAGCTTCCTGGAACCCGTCATGTTTACCGCGCATCACCTTTTTGTGACCACATCAAAAGTATATCCCATGTAGCAGGGTGGGTCAATTTGCAGATACCCCTAATTTTGATACCACTTTTTATTATTCCTGACCGAGCATGTATTCATTCATATCGTGATTTCATACCAATTTAAGCAATATACTGTAATTTTCCGCTACTTTTATGGTTAGCATGACGATCTTATACCTTTTGTAATAGCAGCCTGTCCCCGTTATCGTTCTCATTTTCTCAGAAAGTCTTATCTTTTCAGTGGAATGATTTATCCATCAAAAAGATACCACTTACAGCAATCTTTCCAACCGGGCAGGCATTACAGTGGAACATTCTCCAAACTTCGGTCAATCCCCTTGCGTCGAGCCAAAAACCGTGTTATAGTGACAGCGTTCTCAAGATCCGATGTGCAGCGGATCTTTGAAATTTCCGTTACATGTTTCTCCTGATCCTGGCGACAGCCGGTGCTTCTCCATTGCCAGCTGCCAGCAGGGAGCGTTTCCGCTTCTTCGCCTATATTGCGAACACCGCACGACACCCGAACCGTGTCGTGCGGTGCTGTGTTATAACAATGTTTTTCATGGAAGGAGTTTCACTTTATGTCTATTGCCAATACTGCACAGACGGTTTTGCTTTCCCACTGCATTTTCGATGGTACCGGCCGTGCCCCTTTCGATGGTTATGTTGCGGTTGCTGATGGCCGTATTCTGGCGGTTGGTGCAGGCCCCTGCCCGGAGAGTCTGGTCACTTCTGAAACAGAACTGATCGACTTGGGCAACAAAACCGTAAGCGCCGGATACACGGATGTCCATTGCTTTTTTACCGGTTACACTATGGGTTTTGTCGGTGTTGACCTGAGCAAAGTGGCCAGCTGTGAGGAGATTCTGGCAGCCGTAAAAGCCTATGCAGAAACTTTGTCTGCCGGTAAGCCGGTGCTGGGTCACGGCTGGAACAGCAAGGTTCTTCATCCTGCCGGCCCTCATGCGCTGGATGAAGCATTCGGTTCCCGGCCGGTCATTCTATTTGCTGCCGGCGGCGAAACTTGCTGGATGAATACCGCAGCGCAAAAAGCCTATCATTTTACACCGGAAACCTGCTGGCCGGAGTCCTATGCTGAGTTGCTGCCGGTAGTGCTGGGTGACAGGGCTTATATTGAGCCTGAATTCCGCCGCTATATGCAGTTGATGAACAGCCGCGGTGTTACTTCGGTAAAAGAGATGGGCTTTGATGACTATGACGGCTTTACCGACGTACTGGCTGACTTAGAAAAGGATAATGCGCTGACTCTGCGCGTCAGTTTTATGACACAACCGGTACGCCGTAACGCTGACCTACCCTATGCCCGTGCCATGCGGGATAAATTTAAGGGCGAGTTTGTACATTTTTCTGGTTTCAACCGCATGACGGACGGTTCGATTAGCCAGCTTTGCGGTGACTTAAAAAAGCCGTACAACTGCGCCCCCGATACGACTTGCGCCCAGGAGATTGACTGGAAGCTAATTGGTGATGAGACCCGTGCCGTAGATGCAGAAGGATTCCGATTTTCTCTGCATGCCCAGGGCGATGCCGCCATCAGCAAGGTGCTGGATATTTATGAGACCTGCCACAGAGATGAGCATGGCCGCGTGATCAATCGCCATAGCATTACGGACCTGGAATTCAGTGATCCAGCTGATTTGGAACGGATGGGAAAGCTGGGTGTGATTGCTGAAATCTATCCGCAGATCCAATCGATTGCCGATCGTGCCGGGAAATTGGCCATGATTGAAGAAAAGATCGGCATGGAGCGCGGGAAATACTACTGGAACCGCCGCAAGATGGCGGATAGCGGGGTGCTGCTCAGCTGCGGTACGGATCTTCCGCTACTGATCGATGACATTCCTCAGTCGGTATACCATGCGGTAGGCGGCTATTTTCCCGAAGGCGGCGAGCCATTCAATAAGCAGAATATGCTAACTGTGCCTGAGCTGATGACAGCCTGGACGCGCGGCGGTGCCTATAATCTGGGGCAGGAAAAAGAGCTGGGCACACTGGAAGCTGGAAAAAAGGCTGATATCGCTGTTTTGAGTGGCAACATCTTTACCATCCCTGTGGAAGATGCTCGCAGCCTTGCTGTTGTGTTGACCATGGTAGGTGGTAAGATCGTGTATCAGGCAGATTGATTTTTCTCTTGCCCCTTCGTTTGGACAAAGCACAAGGCGGCACTGTATCCTTGCCTTGCAAAGATACAGTGCCGCCTTGTTTTTCGGCAACTAAACCGGTGTTTTCTGCCCGGTCTGAAAGGAACCAAAATTATCATGGAAGCTATTCATGCGGGTATTTTTTCCATAGTTCCCCCTGTGCTGGCCATTATACTGGCGCTGCTCACCAAAGATGTTGTTTTTTCGCTGTTGATGGGTATTTTATCCGGCACAATAATTTACACGATTTTGGCCGGGCTGAATCCCCTGGTGGCACCTGTAGAGGTACTCTTCAACACCTCTTTTGCCAACCTGGACTTGTACATTATCTTCTTTGTTTTCCTATTGGGCGCACTTGTACAGGTCATTTCACTGTCCGGCGGCTCGGCAGCCTATGGGCGCTGGGGAAGCCGTTATCTGCGCAGCCGCCGCAGTACTCTACTGGCAACAGCAGGACTTGGCTGCCTGATTTTTGTGGATGACTACTTCAACTGCCTAACAGTCGGCACCGTGATGAAGCCGTTGACCGACCGGCAGAAGATTTCCCGCGCCAAACTGGCGTATCTCATCGACAGTACAGCAGCGCCTGTTTGTATTATTGCGCCGATTTCCAGCTGGGCTGGCGCTGTAGGCAGCAGCCTGCGTGCCACAGGTTCTTTTGCCAGTGATTTTTCCGCTTTTTGTGCTACGATTCCTTATAATCTGTACGCATTATTGACTCTGCTGATGATCGTATTTCTGATTTTCACTGGTTGGGATTTCGGGCCCATGCGCAAACAGGAAGAGATGTCTGCAGCTAGTACGGCGCCGGACGATACTGCCCGGCAGGCGGAAAGTCCTTGTAAAAGCGGAACCGTGACAGATATGGTCTTGCCGATTGTCCTGCTCATTGTGCTGGCAATGCTTGGCATGCTATACAATGGTGGTTTCTGGGCAGCGGGTGAACCCGGATATCATTCCCTAACCGGTGCCTTGAACAACTGTACCGCAGCCCAGGCTTTGTGTTGGGGTGGTTTTGGTGCTGTGTTGTTTGCTTTTTTGTTGTATGTGCCCCGTGGCCTGATTACTTTTAAAGAGTTTATGGCTTGTGTAACCGAGGGATTCAAAAATATGATTCCAGCCAATTCAATCCTGGTATTGGCTTGGACAATCAGTGGCTTGTGCCGCGACCAATTACTGACCGCTGAATTTGTACGCGATGCCATGACCCGCAGTCAAATCCCCGGTGCATTGCTGCCAGCAATCATTTTTGTGGTGGCCGCTTTCCTCAGCTTCTCGATTGGTTCCTCTTGGGGCACCTTTGGCATCTTGATTCCCATTATCGTACCTGTAGCTACAGCACTCAGTCCGAATTTGCTTATTGTTTCGCTTTCCGCCACATTAGGCGGCAGTATCTTTGGGGATCACTGCTCCCCTATCTCCGATACCACAATTTTGTCCAGTACCGGAGCAGGATGTGACCACCTAACCCATGTTGCAACACAGATGCCATATGCACTTCTTGTTGCCGGGTGTTGTCTGTTTGGCTATCTTGTGGCCGGTTTCAGTGATGGCAATTTACTTCTTATGTTTGGTGCTACGCTGGCCGCTTTAATTAGTCTGATAACCATTATGCACTTTTCATGCCAAAAGCATGCGGTTTCATTGCCGAAGGAGATATAGTTATCATATATAATAGCGTCCTCGGTTCAGTCTGAACAGAGGACGCTATTTCTTAACGAAGACATCTATATGCAGACAGCTCGAAAATGTTTCGCCGAATCGTCATATTACAATTACTGTCTATATATTTGCATAGCATTCATCAACCTATATACTGTAATGCCGATGCAATTAGGGCTGTGGTGCGGCACCTGCCCGAACGGAAACAATCATAGCCTTTGCCAAGGAGAACAGCTTTGAACAGTTGAATCTTGAGGCTCGCAGCAGCAATGTCCATGCCATCACTTGTATGAGAAGTACGGCATTCAAAATCTGTGTACGTTTCCTCGTCTTTTCAAAATCAATTGAGAATATATCGATTTTGACTTGGCAAACCTCGAAATGAACTCCGCAGACAATCAAGCAGTTGGAAATAATAAAGATTAGTTTACAACATTCAAATTTATTTCAACCTGCCGCACGACGGCAAAAGAAAAAAGCTGTTGTACAGCAGACAATTTGACATGTCCATTGGAAGCGGCGGCTTTTCGAAGCCGTCGTTTCCTTGTTCTTATACGAACCCATAACGACTTGCAGGGGCACGGTAGCCGTTGAAGGGGTAATCGCCCGTGTCTTGTTTGCGTTTTCACTGCGCACATAATCAACATCTGCCAAAAAAGTCTTACATCTTTCACAGATAAACATAGCTTCAAATCGGCATTATCGTTCCATGTGATTCAGCATAATAATAACCACTATTGGTGCGCCATTTTTCCATCGCGGAAATCTGGCGCTTTTTGCTGCCGTTTTTTTGTAGATAGTCCAGTTATCTGCCGATGCCGCTCCCCTCCTCCATTCGATTTGCCCGTCAATCACCCGTGAATCGAATGGAGATACATAATGAAGAAAATCAACCTGCGGGAGATTTATCCCGATGTTTATACAACTGATTTTTTTGTAGAAGTGACAGAGGATGTCATTGAAACGATTCAAGAATTCGAACGTGCAGAAGCCGCATATAGGAGAAAGATATATCGCTATAAGGCACAATATTCTTTGGATTGTGAGAATGGCATTGAAAATGCTGTGCTGCCGAAACCGCAAACACTAGAGATGCTTCTGGAAGAAAAGCAGTTTCAAAAGCAGGTCTATGCTGCTGTGATGAAGCTGCCGGAGAAACAGGCAAAAAGGATTTATGCCCGCTACTACATGGGCATGACGGTAAATGAAATTGCCGCAGTGGAGGGCGTAGACCCAAGCCGCATCCGTGATAGCATCAGACGGGGGTTAAAGAGACTCGGAAAAAAACTCTAATAAAAGTTCAGTTAAGAGCGCCTGTTTTTACAGATTTTTGTCACTGTTAATAGAGGAAATAAATGGAATCCTCCTACCTGCACCTTGATAACCGAATACTCAGCATAACAGGTACGTTCCTTTCCCGGCAGGCCCGGCGGGCTGGTCTGGCAAGCCAGAATTGCGGCGGGGAAAGACCATAATGATACGCCAGCGGCCTCCAGCGTCAGAGGGGGTGACCGAGCCGGAGTTGTAAGCAGTAAGACTCCGGCGGAGTCAGTGAACGGGTGTGCCAACACCCTGCCTGTTGTGTTCCCGGTGTCAGGGGTGCGGGCGGCAAATGTGGCACAGTTTCTTAACTATCTACTTTTGCCGTTTAGGGCAAATCGTGGGCAGCAGGACCCCAAGCGCCTGCTGCCCATCATTTTGCTTTAAACGGGATGGAAAACAGGGGTGTAAAATGCAAACCTATCCAACGGGCTATGCGGAATCCCACCACATAGCCGAACAGATTTTCCGGGAGATTTTACCCCGGCACGGTATGGCGGTGCGCGAGGAACAAATCGCGCTTTGCCATGAAGTTTTAGATACCCTATATAATAAGGAAATTTCCTTGTGTGAAGCAGGCGTAGGCACCGGCAAAACACTGGCCTACCTTGTAGCCTGTATTCTGTGGCAGATGAATCGTCCCGAACGGATGAAGCTGCCTATCGTTATCTCCACCTCCAGCGTTGATTTGCAGGATGCAATTCTCACCGAATATCTACCAGATCTATCTGCTATTTTGCTGGGAGAGGGCATCATCCGTGAACCCATCACCGCCGTTGTCCGCAAGGGCAAAGAGCGCTTTGTCTGCGATGCACGTCTTGCCGAACGAACCGCGCTGGTGCATCCGAAACGAACGCGAGAGAAAAACAGCCTGCGCATTGCAGAAAACATTCTGGATATGGATCATATCCCGGAACTTTCTCATTATGACCGCTGCCGAATCTGTGTGCCGCAGTCCTGCCCGCGAGATTGCTTTATGCGCTTAGATTGCCGCTATCAGCAATATCTGCGGGATTCCATGAAGCCCGACATCCAAATTTGCAACCACAATTACCTGTTGGCCGATGCTTCCCATCGCCTGGAAGATCGGCCGCTTTTGCTTCGCAGCTATCAGGCGTTGGTGGTGGACGAAGCCCATAAATTGCCCGATGCCGCCCGCCAGATGTACACGGAAACGCTGTCTGAAGCGGATATGAATGACCTGTGCTTGCAATTGCAGCAGGCACATTATCTTCATTTGGCGCAGCGCTTGCGGTCAGCTTTTCTTGCGTTCTCTATTTCCTGTGGGCAAAATCTCAGCACGCAGAGAAGAAAAGACAGCGTACCGTTTACGCTTACGCCGTTCCGCCGCGAAGCGCTGGCCGATTGCATCGCCATTTTGCAATACGCAGGTGGGCTGGTTGATATGCCGCACCATTTGCGGCACAGGCTGAGAGAAGCAGAAAGTTTCTTCCGCCTTTTTCTCTTGGATGTTCCAACGCGCATCCTCTACATCGATTACGATGCCGATGGCAAGCCTACATTCTGTGCAGCCAGCAGCCGCGTACCGCAGCTGCTCCGCAGTGCGCTGTGGAACACACGCGAACCCGCGATTTTGACCTCCGGCACCTTGGCAGCGGCTGGTGATTTCGGCCACACCGAACAGCTTTTGGGACTGACGACCTATCGTCCCTTACGCCACTTCCGCGCGGATTCTCCGTTTGATTACAAGAAAAAATGTCTGTTATACTTTCCGCCGCGCACAAAAGCGCGGGCAGACAATCGCCGAATGGCCGAAGAAATCGTCCAGCTGGTCGATGCCTGCTATGGCCACGCGCTGGTGCTGTTCACAGCTTACCGCCAGATGGCAGAAGTGAGAGCGCTGACAGATGGTCAGTGGCCGTACCCGACCTATCAGGCATGGCGTAACGGCGGCAAAATCATCCAGCAGTTCAAGCAATCCGGCAACGGTGTTCTGTTCGCGGCGGGTTCCTGCTGGGAGGGTATTGACTTCCCCGGAGACATGGTGTCCCTGCTGATCATCGCCAAGCTGCCGTTTCCGATACCAGACCCAGTCAGCGACTATGAGCGCCGACAGTACCCAAACTTGGGGGCGTACATCCGGAAAGAAATTATCCCCGAAATGCAGAAAAAACTGCGACAGGGCTTTGGCCGGGCCATCCGCACGGAGCAGGATTCCTGTGTGGTAGCAATTCTGGATGAGCGCGCAGGCATCGGCGGCAAATACCATGATGCCGCACTGGCCGCTCTGCCAGCCTGTCCGACCACCGAAAAAATCGAAGATGTTCAGCAATTCATCCGGGAGCAGAAGCGCCCGGATTACTTTTGTAAAGAGGGATTACGATGAACTATAGACAAGACCACCCCGCGTGGATCTACGTGCGGTGTGCCAACTGCAACCCACAAATGGCCTTTGATCGGCTGTATGATCTTATCGATGAAGCAGCCGGGCATGGCTTTCTCGTGCGCGGCACATCTTTTGATCATTGCGGTGGCAACACGCTGAAGGACCGTAACGGCCTGCGCGCCATGCTGGATGCGGTAGAGAACAACCTGGTCGAAGCCGTGATTGTGCGCGACCTGGAGCAGATCAGCCGCAACAGCTATTTGCTGGTGGGGGTTATCGAGATTTTCCGCAGGCGGAATGCGTACCTTATCACTACCGAGTGTGACCTGAACACGGAACTCATCAACTGCGGGTTGGAACGCTTCGCAGGAGATCGCTTCACGCGGGCATCCTTTGGCAAGCCCCGCTTTGATGTGCGCCTCCCGCTGATGGACCAATTTTGAGAGGTGCGGCTATGGAAGAATACAAAGTCTGGGCGTATGCCCGCAGCGCTGTGCCGAATTTGACCGCATTAGAAAACCAGCTGGAAGAAGTCATGCGCGAAGCCGACAAGCGCGGCTACATCCTGGTAAATACAAGCATGGAACTGAAACGCGGCACCGCATTTTGGCGACCGGCACTGTTTGCTATGCTCAAAGCCGTGCGGCAGGGCCGCGTCAACGCCGTCATGGTGCAAAGCCTTGACCGGCTGAGTCACGATACCGCAACGCTGTACCGCATCCTGCGCTTTTTGCAAAATCACGGTGCAGCGCTTATTACCACCAAGACAAGCCTAAAATATGAACTTTATCTGACCGGGCTGGAAAACAGGCTGCTGGCCCATACCAAACACACCCGAAAAAAGCTGCCGTGGGAGGGATCGATCCATGCTAATTGATTCACTTCCCATAAAGCTGGAACAGGAATTGAAGTATGAACTTGCTTATACAGCGCTCTCATCCGCCGCTACAACGGGAAAGCTGCCGCGGGGCATCTGCCAACGTGCCAATGTTGGTTATGCCCGAAAATGCAACGTTTTGTGCCGAGATGTTTAGTGGTTCTTGTGGATAGCTATTTGGCCGCCTTTCGGGTATGTTGTATGTGACAAAAAGAGTGTCACAGCGACAAACTCGGAGGAAAAACCATGCCACAAGTCCAAGTTATTCAGCCAATACAGCAACAGCCAAAACGCCTGCGCGTGGCGGCCTATGCCCGTGTCAGCAGTGATTCCGCTGACCAACTCAACTCGCTATCCGTTCAAGTGGATTACTACACCCACCTGATACAAGAAAACCCGCAATGGGAATTTGCGGGGATTTACACGGACGAAGGCATTACCGGCACCAGCACCAAACACCGTGAGCAGTTCAACCGCCTGATGGACGACTGCCGCGCCGGGTTGATCGACCGTGTACTGGTCAAATCGGCATCCCGCTTTGCCCGCAATACAGCGGATGCGCTGACCGCGGTTCGTGAACTAAAAAGCCTTGGTGTTACGGTAGCCTTTGAAAAAGAGGGCTTCGACACCGAAACCGCCAACGGCGAAATGCTGCTGAGTATGATTTGCGCTGTGGCACAGGAAGAATCACTGTCCATATCACAGAATATGAAGTGGGGAATCCATAAGCGGATGCAGAATGGGACCTATGTAAATGCATCTACGCCATTTGGGTACCGCCAGGAAAATCACAAACTGGTTCCTTACGAGTCAGAAGCTATCACTGTCCGCTTTATCTACGCTCAATATCTGGCAGGCAGAAGCATTGCTGCCATTACACAGCAACTTAATGAACAGTTCCCTCAAAAAAGTGTTCCATGGAACGCCCCTGCGGTACAGAATATCCTTACCAATGAGAAGTACCGTGGGGATACTTGCTTCCAGAAACGCTATACGACAGATGTTCTGCCGCTGCAAAAGAAGCGAAACCACGGTGAGCGCCCACAATACTATATGCAGGAGAGCCACCCTGCAATCATTGCCCCGGCGGACTTTGAAAAGGTTCAAGCGTTGCTGTCCCAGAAAAGATCTACCCGTTCCCCTATGCAAAAGTATCCGCTTACCAAGATGGCTGTCTGCGCGTCCTGCGGAAAAATACTCTACCCCAAGGTCCGTGCAAATGGAGTGAGAGTCTGGAACTGCAAAACCCACTTCGAGGAGTCATCAAAATGCCCTGTAAAGCCTGTTCTTGAAACAGAGCTTTATGGGGCATTTTTGTTGATGTACAGTAAACTTTATACAAATTATGACTCGCTGCTTGTGCCAATCCAAACAGATTTGCAGCAAATGCAAAGGTTGAAACGGCAGCGAAGTGAAGAAAACAACAAAATCAATTCGGAAATTTTGCGGTTATCCAAGCAACTGCACAACCTGGCGCGAATCCATGCGCAGGGCAGTATTGAGGAAACCGTGTACCAAGAACGACACCGCCAAATCGAGCAGCAGCTTATCGAAAAGAAAGCGCAGCTAACGCTTTTCAATGAAACCGGGCGCATCGAAAAAATGCTCCAGCAAACAAAACAAACCATACGCTATCTCCAAAATCATGTGCCGCCCACAGAGGCTACAGAAGAAGCCTTGCGGATGTTGGTAAAGCAGATTCTTGTAGACAGGGATGCTTTTACGTTTGTATTAAATAATGGCCTGCGGCTGAGAGAGGAGCGAAAAACAGTATGAAAAAGCGTTATCTTCCATTTGGATATGTGATTCGTGACGGCGAAATTAGAGTTGATACGGAACAGGCAAAAATTGTTAGCGGCATTTTTGAAGCCTATATTGCGGGGAATACGCTGCAACAGATTGCGGAAAGCATGACAGCAAAACAAATTGCTTATCGTCCTGATCAGATTACCTGGAATAAAAACAGCATTCGCCGTATCCTTACAAACGATGGTTACTGCGGCACAGGTAAGTATCCCTTGCTCGTTACAGAAAAACAATTCCGACAGGCCGAGCAAATTCGGCTTTCAAAAACGATGCCCTACTCCGATGTGCTTGCGCCTTTCCGTAAAGATATGCAGTGCGGGGATTGTGGTGCGAGGTTATATTGGCATGGAAAAAGCCAACAATGGTTCTGCCACCAATGCGGGATGTGGAGCGCACCGATAGATGAAACAGCGTTATCTGCAAGTATCTCGGAAAAGCTGCAACGAATACAAGAAAACCCATTGCAAGTTAGGGCACCCAAGGGGACTTCGGTGCAGTCAATAGAATCTGCCCGTTTGGATCAAAAGATACGACAAACGATGGCAACAGATATAGCTGACGAAGAAGTCCTTATTGAGATGATCCTACGCCGAGCAGAACTAAAGTATGCGTTCTGCGCTGCGGGTGATACGGACCCACGCACGAAGCGCATCCAAAAAGCATGTGCCGAATCAGCGCCAGTAGAGGGATTCCCTATGAGGCTCTACCATGACATCGTTGAAAAAGTAATACTGCACAGAGATGCGCACATGGAACTGGAACTGAAAAACGGCCAGGTACTATAAGGGAGAAAGCTATGAGTGACGTAAAGATTATCGAAATTCCTGCGACCTACCAAGCAAAGGGTACTGCTTTACAAAATAAGCGGAAACTGCGTGTTGCGGCCTATTGCCGTGTCAGCACAGAGGAAGAAGAACAGCAAGGCAGTTTTGAGATTCAGAAGCTGTTCTATACTGATAAAATCGAATCAAACCCGGAATGGACGATGGCGGGCATTTATGCAGATGACGGCATATCCGGTGTGCATACCCAGAAACGCGATGATTTCAACAGGATGATTCAGGATTGCAAGAAGCGGAAAATTGACTTGATTCTTACAAAGTCCATCTCCCGCTTTGCCCGCAACACGCTGGACAGCATCCAGTATGTCCGAATGTTAAAACAGCTTGGCGTAACGGTGATTTTTGAAAAAGAAAATATCAATACCAGCACAATGAATTCGGAGATGATTCTGACCGTACTGAGTGCCTTTGCCCAGGCCGAAAGCGAGTCTATCTCCCAGAATGTGGCCCGCGGCAAGCGCATGGGATTCAAACAAGGCAAGTTCCCTTTTCCCTATGGCCAGATGCTTGGCTACCGAAAAAGTGCTGATGGCAGGCCGGAAATTATACCCGAGCAAGCAGAAGTGATCCGACTGATTTATAACAGTTACCTGCAAGGTGACAGCCTGCAAAATATCAAGAAGAAATTGGAAACAGCCGGAGCAGTTACCGTGCGCGGAAAGGCCACGTGGTCATCACAGGCGATTCTACGAATCCTTCAGAACGAAAAATATTGCGGTGATGTGCTGCTGCAAAAGACATTTACCGAGGGCGTACTGACAGGCTTCCAAAAGAAAAATACTGGACAGCTTCCGCAATATTATATAGAGAATCATCACAAGGGAATCGTAACTAAACAGGTGTTCCGCGAAGTGCAAGCAGAAATTGCCAAGCGCCAGAGTAAGAACCCCGCCAACATACGAAAAAAGAGAAAAGGACGATACAACAGCAAGTATGCATTATCCGGGCGGCTGGTTTGCGGTGAATGCGGCAGCAGCTATAAACGAGTCACCTGGGATATTCACGGCCGCAAAGAGGTGGTCTGGCGGTGTGCAAGCCGGGCAGCCTATGGTACGAAATTTTGCAAGCATTCACCGTCTATCCCGGAAGAAGAACTGCATGAAGCAATTTTGAAAGCCATTCAAGAACTGGCCGACAATTTTACCGCCGAAGTTTCGTTACAGCTAAATGGCATTTTACAACAAATCGAACAAGGTGAGAACTCAGGTACATCCCTGCAAGCGCAGCTGGAACAGGCACAGCAGGAGTTCGACCGCCTACTGGAACTGTCATTGGACTTGGATGAGCAGACGCCGTTTTTAGATAATAAGCTGAAGCAGACAAATGAGAAAATCAAGACGCTGAAAAAGGCTATTGCAGAAAACGCAAAGAAAAAGAAACAAACACCACCGCAGTTGCGGATATCAGAGAGAGATTTGCAGATCAAGGAATACGATGATACGCTGACGGCGAGGATTGTGGAATCAATTAAAGTGAAATCAAGAAATGAGATTGAAATTCAATTTGTTGGTGGATATAAAGAAAAGAAGATGTTGAATTGAAGAAAAATTACGAAGGCAAAGCATAATTCAAGTGGAATAAATCGTTTATGGCACAACGGATGTGCTTCGCATCTATACCATAGTGGTTCAGTTGAATGGCGTAGAGGATATATTCCATGTACATTAGGTCCAGAAGAGAAAGGCCGATAAATTCCTGGTCTAAATCACCATGGGCGTAGTGATTTCTTTGGGAAGAAAGGCGCTTTCCCATTTCGGAATAGCTCAACTCTTCCTCATTTAAACGGTACAGATTTTTTCCAAAAACACCAATGATATCATCAATTACTTTACCAATGTGAACAATCTCAGATTCAAGGCTATTTGATCTTACCAACCGACTAAGAAACTTATAAATTTTTCGTTTTTTGCCTTTACTATTGTTGATGTTTTCCTTAATTTCATGAGCCATAGCCGTTTCTGCATTTAGCTGCGATTCCGTCTTTGGTACTCCCTCAGGAAAATTACGCCTGTACTCCCATTCAAATGCTGCGGTGATCATAATAAATCGAGCCGTATCAATAGTCCGGCCACCTCGATAGGTCTGTGGTAGATGGCGAAGGTAAAGCGAGCCACTGGCAATATCTGATAAAATTTTTCCCTCGGCGCCAACAAGGAAAATTTGCTTAATATAGCGACCAGATTTTAATGTAGATGGTTCGTCATCGCCATCCTCATTAAGCACGTGCATTGTTGCAAATTTCTCGTATCCTCCCTTATCCGTAGATGTATATAACGCGACTTCAGGAAGATAAATGTTCTTTCTATAGCAAAGATACTGTAGGAATTGTTTTGCAATGGACCACAATCTGAAAATGAAGTGGTAATCATTTGTGGGCTTGAATTCAAAATTCATGGCCGATTCAAGGATCAAAGGTGGCTCATCTAATTTTATATTTAGTTGGCTGAAAATACTAAAATTGACAGACACAGGCCTGTCGTCAACCATAAAAGATTGAGGCACAGTTGTGGTTTCGTTGAAACTTTGCGTTGTAACTGTAAATATTCCCCGCTCCGTAAAGTTTTTTCTGTCTAAGGTACAGCCAAAGCCTTTGGTGACGGGGTGAATACAATTGATTACAGGACTCGTAAAGGACATTCTGGCGATACTGACCGGGTTATATCTGCACTCAATATAGGCAATGAGTGGGACAAATAGAACAAAATTTTGACTCCTGATATGTCCTCTCTGCTTGGTTATAAATATAAAAGTTGAGTCGGTTTCGTTGCAAGTGCCAATTAGGTATGGCTCGTCCACGGTCAAAGGGGTTCTGACTGTGTAAGCGCCGGGAGCAATAGCTGTTAATAGCCATTTTGTTAGAATAGTTTCTCTTTTATCAGGAGGAGGAACCAGCTGTAGTTCTTCTCCATTAAATATAAAGGTGAAGTTTATATCTTTATATTTACAAGTTCCTGAATACATATTGAATTCACAGGCCAAGAGTTTCACCGCCTTTTTATATAGATGTTATATTGTAAAGGTCTCGCTTAATAAATTGATCAATGTGGAGCTTTGTATAATGGCATATACCGTGAGTAGGAATAACACATGGACTGCGCACTTATAAAATGTCGACGGTGTAAGATTTAGTATTGAGATGCGTCTCTATAATGTCAATGCCCTTTGGCTCACAGATTTCGCATAGAGTTTGATAAATCCAATCGGAATCAATATAAGGTGTCCGCCATTCAGCGCCTAAGTAAATTTTTCTTATAGGGGGCATTTTAAATGGAAGATATTTAGAATTTCGGTCCTTTTGGGGGCAGCCTTTCACGATGCGCCATTCGCACTCGTATTTCCAGGCAGGGCTTTTTGCAAAAAGTCCCTTAGAAAGCTGATTCTGATCTTCAGCGGGTATGGTGTGTCCTTTATATGATTTTGTTATTACGCTTTCGGGTACTTCGGGACGTGAATTGCGATACATTACGGGTGCAAACATACAGCGACTTTCGATTGCCGAAAAGTTGGAAAAGTCATACTCGATACATACGCCGCGATACGATGCGCCGTAATGTGCCCACATCAATAGGCTGTTATTGCATTCTGTTAGGCAGCCAATTCTCCAGATTTCGTCTGTTGCATTGCGCATCCAATATAGCGCTTGCGGGTCCACCCAATCAGGAACGGTGAATTGACCGTCAAAGGGATCATTAAATGTGGAGGGGGCACACAGTGATAGGGTGCTTGTTTTTAGCTGGTCCCAAAATCTATCGAGGGATTCTAAAGATGCAAAAGGATTCTGATACTTATATAATCGAAAATTTCTGCTTGTCAAATATTTGTTGGCAAACTCTGTGTATTCTTTGTCGGAAATATCATCATCGAACCACTGAAAGGTGGCATCCTCAAGTTGCTTGCGGGGATCTACCATGCATCTCACTCCTATTCGGATATTTTTATCAGTGTATCACATTTTTTGCCCTATGGAAATATTTACATAGAAACCCTCGACTAATTTTTAAATTTTTGGTATTCTATAGAAGAACAATAAACAACACATAAACTACTATTCATGCGATGGGAGACTCAAATGGCCGACTATCAACCCCCATTTCAAATAACGGATGCGATCATCAATAATGTTGCCGAGATTTCGGAGTTAATGGGCCGTTTGTCTGTAACCTCCGGGCTTTCCGCAAACCCGACACTGCGCAGGGAAAACCGAATCCGTACCATTCATGGTTCACTGGCCATTGAGCAGAATACGCTGTCACTGGAACAGGTAACGGCGGTGCTTAACGGAAAAACCATCATTGCCCCGCCCAAAGACATTGCCGAGGTCAAGAATGCCTACGAGATTTACGAGCATCTGGATTCGCTGAACCCTTACTCCGCCGAAGATCTACTGGCGGCGCACGGCGTTATGATGCGTGGGCTGGTCGAAGAAGCAGGCATGTTCCGCACGCGGCCTGTCGGTGTGGTGGACCAAAAGGGCAACATCCTGCATTTTGGTACGCTGCCGGACTATGTGCCCGATTCCGTGATGAAGTTACTGGATTGGGCAGAACACAGCACCGTGCATATGCTAATCCGCAGTTGTGTGTTCCACTATGAGTTTGAGCTTATCCACCCCTTTGCCGATGGCAATGGCCGCATGGGGCGGCTGTGGCATACGCTGATGCTTTCCAAGTGGAACCCCATGCTGGCGTGGCTGCCGGTGGAGTCCATCATCCACGACCGCCAGCAGGAATACTATGATGCCATCAACGCGTGCAACTATGCAGGCGAATCCACGGTGTTTGTTGAGTTTATGCTGGCATCCATCAAGGCATCACTCATGGATGCACTTGCTATGAGCGATGGAATGAGCGATGGAATGAGCGATGCCCCCGCCAAACCTGATAAAGAAGCCGGCCGTTGGAACCTGATAAAAGCCTATCTGAATGATCACTCATTTATTATGAATGCCGATGTCCGCGCCTTGTGCGATGTTTCGGCTGCTACGGCCAACCGCATTTTGGCAGGCTTTGTCCATGACGGAAAACTGGAAAAATGCCGTGAAAACAGTTGGTGGGTGTACAAGCTGAAAGGCTAATTGAGCGGACAACCTTTTTGTAACGTAGAGACAACAAAGCGATACCTGATAATGGGTATCGCTTTTGTTTTTGTCTTTATTTTCCGGAGATACGCTGGCGGATTCGAACAGCCCGGGCCCAGAGCTTTGCGTCCCCCGCCGGGCAAAAACAGCCCTGCAGGCTGTCTTTAGGGCGCGGCTCGCGAATCTACCAGCTCCCACCAAGAAATGCTCTGCATCGCGTGATGCAGAGCAAAAGATGACTTATTCGGCGTAGTGGATGCGCGCAGGGTCGAAGCGGTCCTGCTGGGGTTTGCTCTCGGCGGGGTAGCCCAATGCGAAGATGGCAAAGGCGTGATGCCCGGCGGGCATTTGCAGTACGGATTCTACCTCGTGCATGCGCTCCTCGATGGGGGCAATGCCCAGCCAGACGCCGCCAAGGCCTAGTGCATCGGTTTCCAGCCAAAGATTTTCGTTGGCGATGCTCAGGTCGATCTGCGCGTACATCGGGAAGATAACGTCCTCGCGGTAGGCAGAGACGATCAGCACGGGAGCATTTTTGGCGCAGCCTGTATAGGGGCTGGTGGCGGCCAGCTTTTGGATCAAGTCGCGGTTCGTCACCACATAAAATTCCCACGGCTGCTGATTTCCGGCAGAAGGAGCCGCCATAGCGGCGCGAAGCAATTTCTCGATTTTCTCCGGTTCCACGGGCTTGTCCTGAAATTTACGGATACTTACGCGGTGAAAAATGCTGTCCATCGTAAAAACTCCCTTCTAAAATAAAAATGTGCAGGCCCAAAGGCTTGCACAATTACTTTCGTAAACGGTCGCGTCCATGTAGGTATCATAGCGGAAAATGCAAAATTTTGCAAGAGGAAGCTGCAGCATAAATAAAAGCATAAAATCTCGCTGCACCCAGTGATGCAGAGAGATTTTTTAATAGATGGCGTACAAGAATCCGCCGCCGCCGAGAAAGTAGCCCATGAACAGAAAGAGGAAGAGCGCCCCCTCGTAGACGGCCCAGCGCAGGATGCGGGGAGCGGCGGCGAGGCGGTCGCGGAAGTGGATGCCCCGCTCGTGAGCGAGGTCGACGGCAATGACCAGCGTTAACCCGAAGAAAAGCAGCAGCTGTTCTTGGCGGCTGGTCAAGCCCAGCTCCCAATAGTTGCTGAACGCCTTGTGGCCGCCGTTGTGCAGGATGCCGCCAAAATAGGCCGCGGCATTGGCCAGGCTGCTGGCGCGGAACACCGTAAAGGTGGCCAGAAGCAGCGTGAATGTGCCCGCCACACCAACAAGCCGCGCCCAGCCCCGGGTGATGGCCTGGCGCCAGGGCAGGTGATTTTCTAACGCCTGCAAAGCGCCGTGGGCAAAGCCCCACACGAGATAGGTCAGCCCGGCGCCGTGCCACAGGCCGCTGACGAGGAACGTGGCAATAATATTGCCATCGCGCCGCGCGGCGCTGCATCGGCTGCCGCCCAGCGGGATGTAAACGTAATCTTTCAGCCAGCGGGACAGGCTGATGTGCCAGCGGTCCCACAGTTCGCGGATGGTGGCAGCCAAAAACGGCTGGCGGAAGTTTTCCGGCAGGGGCAGGCCCAGCATCTCCCCCGCCCCCAGCACGATGTCGGTGTAGCCGGAGAAATCGGCGTAAAGCTGGAACACATACAGCACTGCGCACAGAAACAGCTGGCTGCGGTCGTAGGCGGAAGGGTCAGCAAAGGCGGCGTTGACGGCCAGCGCGGCGCGGTCGGCCACGGCCAGCTTTTTAAAGTAGCCCCAAAAGCACCGCTGTGCCCCCCGCTGCCATTGGCCGGGCTGTGGGGCGGCAGCGTCCAGTTGGGGCATCAGCTCGCCATAGCGGTTGAACGGCCCCTGGGTGATGGACAGAAAAAACGACGCAAAGCAGAGCAGCCGGGCGTACTGCGATTCCGGCTCCTGCTTGCCCCGGTGGACGTCCACCAGGTAGCTGGTCAATTGCAGGCTGAAATACCCGATGCCCAGCACTTGCGGCACGCTCACGTCCCAGATGCGCAGCGAGAACGCCTGCCCCAGCAGCAAGGCGGCGGGGCGCAGTCTGAGCAGCGTCAGCGGGGCCAATGCCCCGGCCAGGCCTACATAGAACCAACGGGGGCTGCCGCGCAGGTGCAGCGCGGCCTGCCAGACCAGCAGAGTCATAAGGCAGAGCAGCAGGCAGCCCTGCCAATCCAGCGAGAGGTAGAACACGAGGCTGGCCGCCAGCATCAGCTGCCAGCGGCGTGGCTGCGGGGTGACGCGCCAAAGGCCCGCCAATAATGCTGCGAACAGGATGAAACCGAAGGAACCAACGGTGAGCATGGCGGAGCCTCCTTTGCTTTGATTTTTGTGGGTGGCTGGCGAGCGCTGCCACCCTGCGGCGGCGCTCTTTTATATTATAACAGTATGCCGCTTTTAGGATCTTCCTTTTTGTGACCAAAAAGGAAGCGAAAAAGTCCCGCTGTTGCGAGGCAGCGGACCCCGCCCAAGGGGGCCCGCCCCCTTGGAACCCCAGAGGGGAGGTCGGCCAACGAAAAAGCTAAAAAATGCAGGAGTGCTGCATTTTTCTTAACGCTTTTTCATCGCCCTCCATATTGACCCCTTCGGGGCCGAAATTCCTCTATGATTTGTAGAGTAGATGGCCCCCTCTGTGAGGGGGCTCCCGCGCTATCGGAAGTAGCGGGGACCTTTTCGGTTCCTTTTGGGTCTCCAAAAGGAACACCTCTCGGCAGTATGCCGGTACAAAAAGGGCCACCGCAAGGTGGTGGCCCTGGCCGGGCACCCCTTTGCGGTGGCTCCAAACACATATTTAATTTAAATCGATCGAAACCCTTTGCCCACGATCTCACTGCTGTTCACGATCGTAATAAACGCATGTTCATCCAGCGAATGTACGAACAGCCGTAATTTTTGCGCCTGTCCGCGGGTCAGCACAGTAACCAGCACCCACTTTTCCTCGTGGGTGTAGGCGCCCTGGGCCTGCTCCATGGTGGCCGAACGATGCAGCTCGTTCACGATAAAATCCCGCACCGGTTCCGGCCGGGAGGTCACGACGGTACAAACCTTCCGCAGGTTAATACCTTCAATCGCGCTGTCCGCCACGGTGCTTTTCAAGATCATGCCCAAAATGCAGTACAGCCCGGTGGCCGGCCCGTACAGGTAAGCCCCCGCCAGCACGATCCCTAAGTCGCTGACCATCAGGGCGCGGCCCACCGGCATGGAGGTGTACTTGTTCAAAATCATCGCTACAATGTCGGTTCCGCCGGTGGATGCGCCAATGTTGAAGACGATGGCCGCGCCCACGGCCGACAGGATCACCGCGTAGCAAAGCTCCAGAAACACATCGTTGGTCAACGGCGCACGTAAAGGTACAGCCCATTCAAAAGCGGACACATAAAAAGAAAGTGCAAACGATGAGTAAATCGTCCATCCCATGGAACGTATGCCAAGGAAGATGAACCCCAAAACCACCAGCACGGCGTTGACCGCCCACATGAACGCACCTACGTTAAATCGCGGGAACAGCGTCGCCAGCACGATGGACAGGCCCGACGTGCCGCCAAACGCAAAATGGTTGGGCGTTTTAAACAGGGCGATGCCTGCGGCAGTGGCCACAAGCCCCAGATTCAGCAGAAAGAAGAACTCTGCATCTGCCCGGATTTGTTTCGGTGTAAGGTGCTTTTTTACCTCAGTCAGCACAAGGCATCCCCCTTAGAACGTCAGGTTGCCGAACTCGGACAGCTTCAGATCGGGGTTATGCTGCTCGGCCCAGTTGATGCTCCACGGGCTGCCAAACAGCAGCAGCGGGTTGCCCTTCATATCCTCGATGGCGCGGGTGTCGCTGGTCAGGTCCAGGTGCTTTATGTCCAGCTCGTCCGGGTCATTCAGCACCCAGCGCAGATGCTCGTATGGCAGGGTCTGCATGCGAATATCCACGTTGTACTCGTTTTTCAGGCGGTACTCCAGCACTTCCAGCTGCAGCACGCCCACCACGCCGACAACGACCTCCTCCATGCCGGAGCCAAGGTCGCGGAAGATCTGGATAGCGCCCTCCTGGGCGATCTGCTCCATGCCCTTCACAAACTGCTTGCGCTTCATGGTGTCCACCTGGGTCACGCGGGCAAAGTGCTCGGGCGCAAAGGTGGGGATGCCGGCGAACTGCACATGCTTTTTGCCGGTGCATAACGTATCACCGATGGAAAATACGCCCGGGTCAAACAGGCCGATAATGTCGCCCGCGTAGGCCTCGCTGACGATGGCGCGGTCGTCGGCCATCAGGCTGGTGCCGGTGGCAAGCTTGATATTTTTGCCCTCCTGGACGTGGAAAGCCTCCATGCCGCGCTCAAATTTGCCGGAGCAGATGCGCAAAAACGCGATGCGGTCGCGGTGATTTTTGTTCATGTTGGCCTGGATTTTGAACACAAAGCCGCTAAATTGTTCACTGCACGGGTCGACCAGCTCGCCGTTCACGCTGTCCTTGCGGGGCAGCGGGGTGGGGGTCAGGCGCAGGAACTCCTTCAAAAACGGCTCCACGCCAAAGTTGGTCAAAGCCGAGCCGAAGAACACGGGGCTCAGCTCGCCGTGCTGCACAGCGTTCAGGTCAAATTCTTCCGCTGCACCGTCCAAAAGTTCAATATCCTCCGCCAGCTTGGCGTGGTTGGCAGCGCCGATCAGCTCGTCCAGGCGGGGGTCGCCCAGCTCGGCCTCGATCTCGTCCACCATCTTCACGCCGTTGGCGCGGCCGTCGCTTTCAAACGCCAGCACGCGGCGCGCGGTGCGGTCGTACACGCCCTTAAAATCCTTGCCGCAGCTGATGGGCCAGTTCATCGGGTAGGTCTTGATGCCCAAAATTTCCTCGATGTTTTCCATCAGTTCAAACGGGTCGCGGGCTTCGCGGTCCATCTTGTTGACGAAGGTAAAGATGGGGATGTGGCGCAGGGTGCAAACTTTGAACAGTTTGATGGTTTGCGCCTCAACGCCCTTGGCCGCGTCGATGACCATGACGGCGCAGTCGGCGGCCATCAGGGTGCGGTAGGTATCCTCGGAGAAGTCCTGGTGGCCGGGGGTGTCCAGGATGTTGATGCACTTACCCTGGTAGTTGAACTGCAAAACAGACGATGTAACGCTGATTCCACGCTGTTTCTCAATGTCCATCCAGTCCGAGACAGCGTGTTTGGCGCTCTGCTTGCCCTTCACGGAGCCGGCGGTCTGGATGGCCCCACCGTAGAGCAGGAGTTTTTCGGTCAGTGTAGTTTTACCGGCGTCGGGGTGCGAGATGATCGCAAACGTGCGCCGGGATTCAATTTCTTCGCGCAATGATGCCATTGGTTGCTCCTTTTTGGTTTGGCTGCGCCAGCGGCTGGCGGCCCTATATAATAAGGTAGATGGTTTCTGGTTGTTCGCAAGCAGTTACACGGGGGCACACTCCTCTATGATAATACCGTACACTATCATACACGGAATCGGGGGAAAATGCAATATTTTATTGCGATTTTTTGTGGTTTTTAGGCCGCGCCCCTCCGGCCCCGCCTACCTTGCGGCAGGGCCTTTTATAACGGCTTCTCATCCAAGGCTTTCCTTTTTTGTGACCAAAAAAGGAAACGAAAAAAGTCCCGCTGTTGCGAGGCAGCGGACCCCGCCTCAGGGGCTACTCGCCCCTGAGAACCCCAAAGTTGTGGTCGAAGAACCCAAAAGCTAAAAAATGCAGGAATGACTGCATTTTTCTTAACGCTTTTGGGCCCTTCTCCATATTGACCCCTTCGGGGCCTAGATTCTCTATTGGGTTACAGAGGATGTAAAGGCGAGCATTGCTCGCCCGCGGCCATTTGCCTTATTTCCACGTTTACGGGCGAATAATGTTCGCTCCTTACAACGGCATACCTCGTTGTAGTGGGCGATGCTTGCATCGCCCCGCCCCGCAAGCAGGTGCCCGCCCCAGCGGGCCGATGACAAGCATCGGCCCCTACAGTAAGGATGTAGAGGAATTTCGGCCCCGAAGGGGTCAATCTGGGAAGAGGGAAAAATCCGTTAAGAAAAATGCAGCACTCCTGCATTTTTTAGGATTTTTTCCTCTGACCCTCCTCTTTGGGGTTCTTAGGGGCGAGTAGCCCCTAAGGCGGGGTTCGCTGCCTCGCAACAGCGAGACTTTTTCGCTTCCTTTTTGGTCACA
>OLSN01000709.1_pt1 | contig 33974 bp, 29 predicted proteins | sample 1672411 | NCBI WGS metagenome assembly OLSN01 (sample SAMEA3136683, study PRJEB25190) | human gut metagenome | biome: human gut; feature: human-associated habitat; material: faeces | place: Austria | collected 2013 | reverse complement strand
TCGATATCTCCGTGCGCATCGAATACCCGCTCTACGATCAAATGTCCCGCATCGCCTCTGACTGCGGCGCAAAAGTACTCGATACCCAATATGCCGAAGCGGTCACGCTCAAGCTGCGCATGCTCGACGGCACCCAGCAACCCCTGCTCGACAAAATCACCGAGCTGTGCCGAGGCCAAGAACGGGTCGAAGTCAGCGACCCCATCGACGCGATGTTTTAAAAAACCGGCCTTGAGCGAAACCCCTTTCGAGCCAATCTCGCAGAACATGAAGCCGGCCCGCCCCATAATCCCATTTTGCAGAAATGCCCCACCAGCCAGCACGGCAGAGGCTTGTCCTTATCGCGTTTTCGCCTACTCCACGCCCAGCGCTTCGGCGAGCTCAAGCCACTCGTCTTCCATAGCTTCTTTTTTCGCCTTTAAGTCATTGAGTTCGGCCTGCAGCTCGCCCAAACGCACAAAGTCAGTCGGGTCGGCGGCAGCCATCTCGGCCTCTTTTGCCTTCACCTTATCGCCCGCGGTACCCATTTTGCGATTGATGCTCGCCAGGCGCTTCTTCATCTCGCGAAGCTCCTGGTTCGAATAATTCGGGGCCTCATCGGCACCCGTCGCAGTCGCGGGCGCCTCCTTGCTAACCTGACCAGCAATTTCGGCAAACGAGCGGCCGCCCGAGCGCACAGCATCGCGCTCATCGAGGAGCTCGAGGTATTCGTCCACGCCGCGCGGGCAATGGCGCAAGTGGCCGTCGATCAGCGCGAACTGGTCGTCGGTCACGCGCTCCATCAAATAGCGATCGTGCGTCACCATGACGAGCGTGCCCGCCCATGTATCGAGCAAATCCTCCAATACGGCAAGCATATCGGTGTCAAGGTCGTTGCCCGGCTCGTCGAGAATGAGCACATTAGGTTCTTCCAGAAGAATGAGCAGCAGCTGCAAACGGCGCTTTTGACCGCCCGACAAATCATCGATACGCGTATACAAGTGCTTCGACGAAAAGCCGAGACGTTCGAGCAGCTTGGCGGGCGTGGTTTCCTTTCCATCGACCACAATGCGGCTCTTGTGGCGCGAGAGTACCTCGGTCACGCGATATTTTCCCAGCTCGTTCAGTTCATCAAGGCGCTGGGAGAGCACAGCGAACTTCACGGTTTTGCCGATTTTCACAAAGCCCGAGCTCGGACGCAACGAGCCGTCGAGCACCGAAAGCAGCGTGGTTTTGCCAGCGCCGTTTTCGCCCAGAATGCCGTAGCGGTCGCCCGGCCCCACGTGCCAGTCGATATGGTCGAGTACCGTTTTGTCGCCGAATTTCTCGGTGACGTTCGTGAATTCAACCACCTGCTTGCCCAAACGCTGCATGGCCATAGCGCGCAACTCGAGAGTATTGCGCACAGGAGGCTCGCCAGCGATAAGCTCCTCGGCGAGCGCCACGTGAAATTTCGGCTTGGTTGAACGGGCTCGGGCGCCGCGCGAAAGCCACGCAAGCTCTTTGCGCATGAGGTTTTGGCGGCGCTCCTCAGTCACACGCTCGATGCGCTCGCGCTCGACGCGCTGCAGCACATAGGCGGAATAGCCGCCCTCGAACGGCTCGACTTTGCCGTCGTGCACTTCCCACATGCCCGTGCATACCTCGTCGAGGAACCAGCGATCGTGCGTGACGCACAAAAGCGCGCCGGAATTACGCTGCCAGCGGCTATTGAGATGCCGCGCAAGCCACGCAATGGCGCGAATGTCCAAGTGGTTGGTGGGCTCGTCCATCATGATGACGTCGTAATCGCCGATAAGCAGGCGCGTGAGATCGACCCTTCGTCGCTGGCCGCCCGAAAGCGTTCCGACCTTCGCGTTCCAATCGATATCAGCGATGAGCTCAGAGATAATCTCACGAATGCGAGGGTCGCTCGCCCACTCGTACTCGGGCGCGTCACCCACCACCGAATAGCCCACCGTTGCGTCGTCGGAAAGCGAATCGGTTTGACCGAGCACGCCGACGGTGAGCCCGCGCGTGCGGCGCACAAGCCCGCCCTCAAGCTCGATTTGCCCGGCGAGCACGCCAAGCAGCGTCGATTTTCCATCACCGTTCTTTCCGACAATGCCGATGCGATCGCCTTCATGCACGCCGAGCGTTACATCGTCGAGCACAAGCTTTGCGGGAAATTCGAGATGGGCGCCTTCGCACCCCATAAGAAACGCCACCGATGGGTCCTTTCTTTTCGTGTAACCCATCGATGATAGCACGCAAAGGCGCTAATACACCGGACCGATGATCTCCACCTCAAGAAGATCGCCAACCTGCACAGGCGCCGCTCCGCCTCCCGACGGCATCATGAACAGGGCATTCGCGGCATTTGCCGCAGGCGTGCCCCAATGGCCGCGCACCGGGCGCACTTCCAGCCGACCCTCGGCAGAAACCGACAAGCTCATGGGCTTGAGCCCGAAGAACACGTCGGTCGGACCCGTGGCCTCTAGGGGACGGTCTTCCCCAGCAGGCTTCTTTTCTTTCTCAGATTGAATATCAGCAGCGCCGCCGCGGCGAGGGGCAGGCATTTCTTCCACAAGCGTCGCCTTCACGGTAGCGGGAGCCGGATTGAGCGAAAGCGCCGCGCGAATAAGCGGCCGCAAATAGAAGCCGAGCGTAACGGCTGCGCCCGCCGACGGGCCCGATATACCCACGATAGGCACGCCATCGACCATGGCGTAGGAGCTATGGTGTCCAGGGCCATGGTTGGTTTGGTGGCATATCATCGTGCCGATGCTCTCCATAACCTCGCACGCCCAGTCGCCCGACCCTTTCGACGAGCCCGCGTTGAGCACGACGATATCGGCCACGGCGCACGCTTCGCGAATCGCAGCCTCGATAGCCGAGGGGCTATCGGACACGACCTGCATCGGCACGAATTCGCCGCCCCATGCCTCGGTTTTCATTTTTACAACAAGGGAATTCGTCTCGATGTTTTTGCCCCGTGCGACAAATGCGCTGCCAGGAATTTGAAGCTCGTCGCCCGTAGGGATAAACGCCACGCGCGGTTTCGCAAGAACGGGCACGCTCACGACGTTGCCACCCGCAATGCGAGCTGCCACCTCGGGCGTGATTTGCTCGCCGGCATGGGCCAAAACATCGCCCGCATGCATGCGCGACCCCACGGGGCGGGTGCCCGCGAAACGCCTTGAGGGCGCCGCATCAATTTCAACATGCTGTTCATCTGGAGACACCTTTACGTGCTCAATGACAATCGCCGTATCAAACCCCTCGGGCATAGCGACTCCCGTATTGGCGAAATCCCAGTTCACGCCACGCGTCCAAGCGGACGTATCGGGTATTTTCCCGTCCTCGAAATCATCGTATCGTACCGCAATGGAGTCAAGCGCGCAGGTAAGGGCGTTCGGAGCGTCGAACTGCGCCTCGACATCGCGCGCGAGCACGCGGCCCGCCGCATTGGCAACCGCAATCCGCTCGACACGCAAAGATGACTCACCTGGATTGCCCACAACGTCTGCAAACCCGCTTGCCTCAAGCATTCGGCGTACGGCCTCTTCGCGCGCAAGCTCAATATGGCTGGAATGATCCCTCATGTTCGCCTCTTCCAAAATCGAGAAGTTTGCCACCACGCAGGCGGCAGCAGCTTCGAGGAAAGGCCTTCGCCGCTCAAGGCGACGACCGGCTCCTTATTCCATATCGAATGTCCTCGGTAGAGAATAAAACAAAATCGGCCCCGTAGGGCCGATTGTTTTTGACTATTCCGAAGGCTCAAGCACCTGTTGATACATTTCATACAAACTTGGAAGCTCACGTTTTTGGCTTACCGGCTTGAACGTTTGCTTATCAACGAGCGTAAGCACCGTTTCCCCAACCACGCAGGGCTTTTCGTGCTCAACGTCTTGCCCTTTGCGATAAACCTCACAGGTATACGTGGTTTTAACGGGAGTCACTTTCGTCACTTTCGTGCGAACGAGAGCCGTGTCGCCGTAGCGAAGCGGCGATCCATATTTCAAATGCACGTCGACCACAGGAGACATGAGCCCTTCAGACTCAATGCGCGCATAGGGATACCCGATTTTCTCAAGAAAGTCGGTGCGGGCAACCTCGAAATACAGCAGGTAATTCGCGTGATACACCACGCCCATGGCATCGGTCTCGGCATAGCGCACCGGAATTTCAGTTTCAACAACCATCAAACAACCCTTCAATCGCATCAGCGTAAACGAATGAGCCAAAAAGTGACAAAAGTTGCGAATCCGGGGGCGCCAAATAGCACTCCGGCATCGATTTCGGCCCTATAGGCCCTTTGGAATACCCAAAATTGGCTCACGCGGCTCTTAAATGCCATAAATACATTGCATTTATGGGTCCCCAGTCGGCCAACGAGGTAGACGATGCCCCCGAATTCGCAACTTTTGTCACTTTTCGTGAGTTTCGTTTACGCAAAACGGCCGAAGACACTCCAGCCCCCGGCCGTCCCAAACATTACAACGTGCCCAAGTCGTAAGGCGTAGTCTGATACACGTAGTAGTTCAGCCAATTCGTGTAAATAAGCTGGCCCTCAGCACGCCAGCTCACAATGGGATCTTGCGAGGGGTCGTCGTTGGGGTAGTAGTTCTTCGGAACCTTGATATCGATACCCTTGGCAACGTCGCGATCGTACTCAAGCTTGAGGGTATCGCGGTCGTATTCGGGGTGGCCGAACACAAAGAAGTGCTTGGAATCAATGCTCTTGGCAATCGAGACGCCGCATTCGTCGGAATAAGAGATAACCTCGAGCTTCTGGTTGGCGACGATATCCTCATAGCGCGTTTCGGAGTTGCGCGAGTGCGGCATCATGGAAACATCGTTAAAACCGCGCACCAGAGGAGACGAAGGCTTAATCAGGCGATTTTCGAAAACGCCAAAGCACTTCTCGGACAGGTTGTGCTTGGGCACGCCGTAATGATGATACAGCGCAGCCTGCGCGCCCCAACACACATGGAGCACGCTGTGAACATTGGTAAGGCTCCAGTCCATGATCTCAACGAGCTCGGGCCAGTAATCAACGCTCTCGAAGTCGAGGGTCTCAACAGGGGCTCCTGTAATGATCATGCCGTCGTAGCGAAGGTCGCGCACCTGGTCAAACGTGCGATAAAACGTCTCGAGATGATCGGCTGAAACATTCTTGGACTTATGGCTCGCAATGCGAAGCAAGTCGACCTCAATTTGCAACGGGGTGTTCGACAGCTTGCGCATGATTTGCGTTTCAGTGACGATTTTGGTGGGCATGAGGTTGAGCAGCAGCACGCGCAGCGGACGAATATCCTGATGCATCGCGCGATGCTCCGTCATGACGAAGATATTCTCCCCCTCCAAAATAGAAGTCGCCGGCAGGGCATCGGGAATTCGAATGGGCATGGCATGCTCCTAACATATATAGGGAAGCGGACGAGCCGCTCGTTAAACCGCCTGTCATTGTAGCGCTATGTTAACCAGGGAAATAAGGCAGAGCGGCATCACGAGCAAGAAAATAGCAACGGCAGCGACCATATAGGCAAGAAATAAAAGAGGGAAGGCGGTCGCTGCCACAGAAGCCCCATACGAACTCGCGATGCCGCAGGTCCGACAACGCCCGCACAGGTTTCCAAGCGATTCATGCGTTCTTTCGTCACCCGAGAGAAACACTTAATACCTAAGCGTATTGGGGTTTATACTTTTTCGCACCATACAATGCGCCGTCGAAGGACGGCACACCTGAAGGAGGCAACGCTATGACCGAACTCGGTACTACATGCGTGCAAGGCGGTTACCATCCCGGCGACGCCGAACCGCGCCAGATCCCCATTTACCAGTCGACCACCTGGAAATATGACACCTCAGAGCACATGGGCAAACTCTTCGACCTAGAAGAGTCGGGCTATTTCTACAGCCGCCTGCAAAACCCCACATGCGACCTCGTTGCCGCAAAAATCGCCGAAATGGAAGGTGGCGCGGCAGCCATGCTCACAAGCTCTGGCATGGCGGCAAACTTCTTGGCCATCTTCAATGTCGCCGGTATGGGCGACCACGTGGTGGCGAGCTCGGCCATTTACGGCGGCACGTATAACCTGCTCGCCCACACCATGGGCCGCATGGGCCTGAGCTGCACGTTCGTTGCCCCTGACTGCACCGACGAGGAGCTCGAGGCGGCCTTCCAGCCCAACACCAAGCTCGTGTTCGGCGAAACGATCGCCAACCCCGCGCTCGCCGTACTCGACATCGAGCGATTCGCAAACGCCGCGCATGCGCATGGCGTGCCGCTCATGGTCGACAATACCTTCCCCACGCCTGTGAATTGCCGTCCCATCGAATGGGGCGCCGACATCGTGACGCACTCCACCACCAAATACATGGACGGCCACGCAGCCTATCTTGGCGGCGCAATTGTTGACGCCGGCAAATTCGATTGGATGGCGCATGCCGATAAATTCCCCGGCCTTACCACACCCGACGAAAGCTATCACGGCGTAACGTATGCGGAAAAGTTCGGCCTCGAGGGCGCATTCATCACGAAAGCCACCGCTCAACTGATGCGCGACCTGGGCCCCATGCAGAACCCGCAAGCGGCGTTCTTCCTGAACAGCTCGCTGGAAAGCCTGCATGTACGCATGCCTCAGCATTGCAAGAACGGCCTGGCCATGGCGGAATTCTTGAAGAGCCATCCGAAAATCCGCTTCGTAAGCTACCCGGGCCTCGAAGGCGACAAGTATTACGATCTGGCGAAGAAATACATGCCGAATGGCACCTGCGGCGTGGTAAGCTTCGGCTTCACTGGCGGACGCGCGGCGGCCGAACAGTTCATGAAGAGCCTGAAGCTCGCGCAAATCGCCACCCACGTGGCCGACGCCCGCACGTGCTGTCTGCATCCCGCCAATGCCACGCATCGCCAAATGAACGATGCCGAGCTCGAGGCGTGCGGCATCAGCCCCGATATGGTGCGCTTAAGCTGCGGCCTTGAAGCGACCGACGATTTGATTGCCGACGTCGCCCAAGCCCTCGATACCATCTAACGAAGAAAGTGCCGCCGGAATTATCCGACGGCGCTTTTGCTTTTCGCGTCCCGCCGCGTGGCCGACAGTGGCTCCAGGCGCGCCCGCCTCGGCTGGAAGGCGACCGCCAACGATTCCCTACTACACGATTCCGAACGCCAAGCACCCAGCATGGATGCAGAACGCAGCCACCCACGCGACGGCGCATTGCGCGACAACGAGCTTCGCCGCCGTGCGACCGTTCGTCTCCTTTTTCACCGTGGCGATAGCCGCAACGCACGGCGTGTACAGCAGCGTGAACACGAGGAACGCATATGCCGTCGCAGGCGTGAAAATCGTGGGCAGCAAGCTTACATCGCCGCCAAGCAGCACCGTGAGCGTAGACACGACGCTCTCTTTCGCCATGAAGCCCGTGAGCAAAGCCGTCGAGGCGCGCCAATCGCCAAAGCCCAACGGCGCGAACAGAGGCGCAAGCACGCCGCCGATGGCCGCAAGCAAGCTGGAATCGGGAGATTCCGCCACAGATAGGCTTGCGTCGAACGTTTGCAGGAACCACACGACGAGCGTCGCGATGAACACGACCGTGAACGCCTTCTGAATGAATCCCTTCGCCTTATCCCACACAAGGCGCGCCACGCTCTTCGCGCTCGGAAGGCGATAATTCGGCAGCTCCATCACGAACGGCACGGGCTCGCCGTGGAATTTCAACCGCTTCAACGCGAGCGCATACAGCACGCCCACCACCATGCCAAGCAAGTACAACGACAGCACTACCCACCCGCGCGCGGCGGGCTCGAACAGCGCGGCCGCGATGAAGCCGTAAATCGGCAGCTTTGCCGAGCAGCTCATGAACGGCACGAGCAAAATCGTCATTTTGCGGTCGCGCTCGCTCGAGAGGGTGCGCGCCGACATAATGGCCGGAACCGAGCAGCCAAAGCCCATAAGCATCGGCACGAAGCTGCGTCCCGAAAGACCCAGGCGGCGCAGCGGCTTGTCCATAACGAACGCTACGCGGGCCATGTAGCCCGAGTCTTCCAAAATCGACAGGAAGAAAAACAGCGTGACAATCGTCGGCAGAAAGCCGATAACAGCGCCCACGCCACCGCACACACCATCGGTCACGAGTGAGCACAACATGGGCGCCACCTCGGCCGCCGCAAGTGCGTCGCCAATCGCGGCAATCGCCACGTCGATGCCCTGCTGGAGCCAATCGGACAAAAATGCTCCAAGCCAGCTGAATGTCATAAGGAACACGAATGCCATTATCAAAATGAAGCACGGAATGGCCGTGAATCGCCCCGTAAGAATGCGGTCCGCGGCAACCGAGCGCTTATGCTCGCGGCTTTCATGCGGACGCACTACCGTAGTGGCGCACAGGCGCTCGATGAACGAGAACCGCATATTGGCCATCGCGGCCTCGCGATCGAGTCCGCCTTCACGTTCGAGCGCGTCTACGAGCTGATTCAACGCGGCATTTTCCGCAGCAGGCAGCGCAAGCGAATGCTCGATAAGCGGGTCGCCCTCGACCATTTTCGTCGCGGCGAATCGAAGCGGCAGCCCTGCCTTGCGCGCCGCTGGCTCAAGCACGTGCATGAGCGCATGAATGCAACGGTGCACCTCGCCAAGTGGATCGCCCTCAGCCGTGTCGGCCGGGCAGAAATCGACGCGTTTGGGTACCTCTCGATTCAGCGCGACATGCATCGCATGATCGACGAGCTCGTCGATGCCTTCATTCTTTACCGCGGAAATGGGCACCACGGGAATGCCGAGCGCGGCCTCGAGCTCATTGATGCGCACCGAACCGCCATTGGCGCGAAGCTCGTCCATCATGTTCAGCGCAAGCACCATGGGGATATTGAGCTCCATGAGCTGCAGCGTAAGATAGAGGTTTCGCTCGATATTGGTCGCGTCAACGATGTTGATAATGGCCGTGGGCGCATCGTCGATAAGAAAATCGCGCGTAACGACTTCCTCATTCGAATACGGCGACAGCGAATAGACGCCCGGAAGGTCGACCACGGTCGCCTCGGGATGGCGCCGCAGCTGGCCTTCCTTTTTGTCGACCGTCACACCCGGGAAATTGCCCACATGCTGGTTCGCGCCCGTGAGCTGGTTGAAAAGCGTAGTTTTGCCGCAGTTCTGGTTGCCCGCCAAGGCGAACGTTATAGGTTGTCCCTTCGCGATGGGCTCACCCACATTGCGAACGCCCTCGTCGCCCGCAGCGCCCGCCTCGCCAATGCCCGGATGCCCGGCGTCAACCACCGGCGCAATGGACGCGGCACCATACGAAGGCGCGGGGAGCTCGTCGACGGGCGCTATCGCCACCTGTTGGGCATCGGAAACGCGCAGAGTAAGCTCGTAGCCGCGCAGCTCAACTTGCAACGGGTCGCCCATGGGCGCCACTTTGCGCAACCGCACGCCGACACCAGGCGTTAGCCCCATATCGAGCAAATGGCGCCGCAGCTCGCCCGACCCATTGACCCCATCGATTATCGCGCACGCGCCCACCTCGAGCGCATCGAGCGTCATGCTCGCCTTGCCGTTTTCGCCCACGTTCAACATCTCCCGTTTTTCGTTAACGTAGGGTATCTTCACGCACGACAATCGAGTAACGCAAGGGTGACTTGCGGTTTGTGAAGAGGGTCGGAAAATCCCCAAATAATGGAACTGAATCCGATGATTTTGCGAAAGAAAAACGATTCCAACTTGAGCTGCGCCCGCAACGAGCTCCTCCCTCAATCACGCAAATCCCCTATCCCGTATGATTTCAAACTGAGATAAGACCTACACCACGGCGTCTCCACATTTGCACCGCTCGCCGGCGATAAGCAACCGCACGCGCATATAATTGCCCAAAACGCTTCGCACCACACAGGACAGAAAGGGTCGCGCATGTCCAAGCCAATCAATGATCGCAAAGTTGCCATTATCGGATGCGGGTTCGTAGGATCGTCAAGCGCATTCGCGCTCATGCAGGGCGGCCTGTTCAGCGAAATCGTGCTCGTCGATGTCGACCGAAACCGCGCCGAAGGCGAGGCACTCGACATTAGCCACGGCATGCCGTTCGCCCACCCCTGCAAAATCTACGCGGGCGATTACAACGACATCGACGACGCCGCGATTATCGTGATTACCGCCGGCGCGAATCAGAAGCCCGGCGAAACGCGTCTTGACCTGGTCCAAAAGAACGTCGCCATTTTCAAGACAATCATTCCCCAGATCAGCGAGCGCAATTACCAGGGCATCATTTTGGTGGTCAGCAACCCGGTCGATATTCTGACGTACGTCACGCTGAAGCTTTCAGGCATGCCAGCGACCCGCGTTCTCGGCAGCGGCACCGTGCTCGACTCGGCGCGCTTCAAATACATCCTCGGCGAGCACCTGAGCGTCGACCCGCGCAACGTGCATGCGCGCATCGTGGGCGAGCACGGCGATTCCGAGGTCGCCGTATGGTCGACCGCGAACATCTCGGGCATTCCGATCCACGATTTCTGCGAGCTTCGCGGCCATTACGACCATGAAGCGGCCATGAAACGCATCGCAGAAGATGTGAAGAACTCCGCATACGAAATCATCGAGAAAAAGCATGCGACGTATTACGGCATCGCGATGACGGTGAAGCGTATTTGCGAAGCCATTGCGCGCGATGAGAAGACCATCATTCCCGTATCGAATTACCAGAATGGCGAATATGGGCTGGACGACGTGGTGCTTTCCATGCCCGCCATCGTGGGCCGCGGCGGCGTCGAGTACAAAGTGCCCGCACCGTTCAACGCGCAAGAGCTCGCCCAGCTGCATGAATCGGCGAAAACGATGAAAGAAGTCATCGAAACGCTGGACTTGTAGGCCTTCATTGACGCATGGGGCAGGCTCGTTGCGCTCCATGCATCCGCCTATTTCACTGCCCGCCGGCTCCCTGCTCGCCTGCCTCACCTGTGAAAACCTCGCGTTTTCGTTGCCGGCGTTGCCTGTTTGTCAAATCGTCGCAAAGTTTCCTCCAAGCATCTCGCGTATGCTTGGAGGCATGATGATTGAAATGATACAGAACGCAGATTTGTCCATTCTGCACGCCATTCAAGGGGCGGCAAGCCCCGCCTTGGACGCATTCATGGTCGGCTTTACCACGCTCGGCGAATTTGGCGCTCTATGGGCCTTGCTGGCCGTGTTCATGATAGCCGCCGGAAAGCACCGCTCCTACGGCTTTGCCATTCTAGCAGCCATCGCGCTCGTGGTGGTATTCGGTGAAATTGGACTGAAACACCTGATAGCACGCCCGCGGCCGTTTTTGCTTGACCCCTCGCTTGCCACCACGCTGATAGATTTGCCCAGTAGCTATTCATGCCCATCGGGACACACGGCATCGTCGTTCGCCGCCGCAACCGTGCTGTGCCTGGCACCGCTTGCACGCCGCTGGCTGAAACCCGTTGCCGTGGGCACGGCGTGCATCATAGCGTTCTCGCGCCTGTATCTGGCCGTGCACAACCCCACTGATGTGCTGTTTGGCGCCGTGCTGGGCATCGCATGCGGCGTGGCCGCGGTGGCCATCGTGCGCAAGATTGCGGAAGCTCTGCAAAATAGGAAAGCGCAGGCATAAGCCGCACCGCCAACAGCCTCAAACCCAATATCCCGAGCATAAAAAAGGGCTGCCGCCGAAATGAATCGACGGCAGCTCTTCATGGGAGGGGCCTATTCTTCTACGACGAATGAAACTCCATCGGGCGTGGGGCTCGCCTGCCCTTGCTCGTTCACGCTGCGAACAAGCAAGCGATACTCCCCCGCGCACTTCGGAATGAACTCGAATTCCCATTGCACGAGCCTGTCGCTTGTCGCGCCGGGCGTTGCGTGCTCGGTCCAATGGGCTCCGCCGTCGAGGGAGAACTGCACTGCGACAATCGCCTTGTCGTAATCGTGGGCGTATCCGGAAAACGTCATTGGCGTGCCGACGCTTCCCTTTTGTGTTTTCAACATTGCAATCCTCCCTGAATAACGCTATCTATCGAACGTCAGCAATACCGACATTCGGCCTGTTCACGTATTCGCCATCAACCGCCTGTTCGCTGCCGGGAGCAGCCGGAACCACATCCTCATGCGTCACGCGAATCTCCACGATGTTACGCGTGAAATATTTCGCGGCAGCAGAATCGATCCACAGTTGGTTCGTGCCGCCCACTGAAGACGACAGGGTTTCGCCATTTATTTCGTAGCTGATCACCGAATGACGCGCCAGCACGTAATCCAGCGGAAGCGACACGTTATAGCCATCCTCCGAAACGAACGTCACGGTGTTGGCGTCGGCATTGGGCTGCGCGGCCTGGATAATGCCCGCAAGCGGGATTCCCGTAACCTGGGCATTGATGGCCGCAGGCCCGCCCGCGCCGTTCGACACACATGCACACCCCATAATGGTGGTGTTCTCATCGTCTTGGGCAAGTTCGCCAAGCGTTGCCGAATAGCCTGCCTGCACGTCGCCGCCCACCGTAATGCTCCAGTCGGCCGCATTGGCAACCGTGAGCTCGTCATCGGCGCCGCACAGCGCCGCGGCAGCCTTCTGGAATACCGCGCGGATCTTCTCGATGGGGGTCACCGTCGCCTGGCTGAACGAAAACGTGCCCTCGACCGTTTGTTCCTGAACAATCGGCGTCGCCCAATTCACGCCAACGGTTTGCGTAAGCGCGACGTCGTTCGCAGCACCGTTCGTTGCAGTGGAGCCATCGGCCTGAGCACCCGCCGCAAACGCCGCGCCCGGCGCCACCGCCATGGTGGCTACAGTCGCGAGCACAACCGCAGTTTTCTTGGTTTCCATTGCCATGCCTCCTACTCTTCAACCTTCACAAACAGCGTTACCGGTTCTTTCATCTCGTTGCCTTGGTCGTCGGTCGCGCTCATCTTGATTTCGTACGTTCCGGCCTTCTTGGGCGTCCAGCTAACGTCGTAAGAAATCCACTGAGCCGGATCGAAATCGGACAACACGTCGGACACCTGGTATTCGGTCCAGTTCTGCCCCATATCGAAGCTGAACTTCACGCTGGCCAAGTTGCCCTGCACCCTGTTCCAGCTGTATACGGCGCCCGACAGGTCGACCTTTTCGCCAACCTTGTAGGTGTTGCCGTTGTTTTGGAACCACATGCCGTTGATGGCGTAGCTCGGCGTAGGCTCATCGGACATGGCCATGGCCGTGTCGTTGAACGGCGCATCAGACTGGCAGAAATCGATCGACTTCACATGCTTCACATGGCGCGCACCAGGCTCGCCCTTGGCAACCAGCACGATGGGGGCACCGTCGTCCTGGGTCAAATCTTCGCCGTAGTATTGCGTCACCAAATACGCGTCTTGGGTATAGATGCTCGAAACAAGCGGCATCACGAATGCCGACCAGCCGTCATACGCCGTGGCATTCACTGCATTGTTCCCATCAACCAAACCGCCGCACTGGTCGATGATGTATTCCATGGAAACGCCCGTCATGGGGATGTTCGATACCAGCGAGCCACCCTGGCCATTGGTTGCGCATGCCAGATGCATGGTGAACTCAGTTTGAGGCATGGCCTGGAGCTCAGCTTTCGTGAAGGATTTCGGATTGTTCACGCCGGTGATGCTCACCGCGTTGTTCTCGTTGCACACCTCATCGAAATCGTAAGCCTCGCCGTTCTTCTCGGTGACTTCACGACCCCAGTTGTTCACGACGAACACGTCGTCGTGGTCGGTCGCCTTTTGGTCGAACGAAACGTCAACCGTTGGCGCGGAATCCAGTGAAACCTCGGTAAGGTAGCCGCCCTGCGCGCCGCGCGAAGCGACCCAGTTGCGCACAGTCACATCGGAATCGGCCCATACATAGCCGCCAACCGCGCCGCTCTCATAGAAATCGTCCCACAGCATAAACTGGTAATCGCCCTGGGCTCCGTCGGAATTCACGGCATGGCAGCTCCAGCAATTGCCGTTTGCATTGACGAAGGTATCGTTGCTGTAGTGGCTCGCATGAATGAGGTCACCCAAATACGGACCCGTAAGCGTGGAATGCCCGCGATGGCACGGTTCGCAATCTTTATACGTGAGGTTCTTATCATAGCCGGTTTTCGCCAGGATATGGTTGTTGCCTCCCTTAAGCTGCATCACATCGAACAAGTCGCTGTGGCACGAATTGCATCCGCGGTTGCCAGCGTTCAGCATGTCGGTATTGGTGTAATTGTCGGGGAACATGCCCGAATCGTTGTCGGTGAAATTCGGGTACGCCGATGCATCGATGCTCGTCTGCTTCTCTTCGGAGGCGCTTTGCTGCCCCGAAGACGAAGCGTCGCTCGCCGCCTTAGGCGAACACCCCCAGCACACTGCGCCCACCATTGCGACTGCGGCCAACATCATCGCGCACGCCATGAAGCGTTTCTTTGCTTTAGATTCTTCGGCCTTCATCCCTTTCTCCTTCCTTGAGTCGCCTATCGCCGGAAACGCAACCCAGCGATTTCCTTCGCACGCGCGGCCGCCTTGCACGCCGCCACGTACGTTGGAAATCGTATGGTTCGGCCGGTTTTGGCGCATCGGCAACTCTTGCCCAATGTTTTTCGGCACATTGATGAGACTTCATCAACTTTTGATGAAGTGCCTTGTCAGGAGCTTCATTACCATCGCTTTTGTGTTGTTGAAATGAGAAAGGGGAACCATGAAGCACTTTAAGACCGAATACGTAAGGCCCCGCATTGCCCTTGGGCGCATCGTCGCGATAGTCGCGGCAGTGTGCCTCGCGACAGCTTTGTGCGCTTGCGCCAGCTCGGCGGCGAAAAGCAGCGCGTCGAAAATTTCCGTAAACGAAGCAATGGGCGAAACCTACCAAGCGGCATTGGAGGCCGCGCACGACAAGGCGGCCGATGCGAAATTGCTCGCCATTCGCAGCTCGTCGTATTCTTCCGAAAACGCGCCGTCGCAATGGATGTATTTGTTTTACTCTTTAGACAGGGCCTATGCCTACACGGTGTTCGTTTCCGACGGGCAAGCCACCGCGGCAGACAGCGGCCCCATGTCAATATCGCCCCAGGATTTTGACGCCATCCCTGATACATCGAAAATCGTGATCGATGCCAACGATGCCTGGAATGCGATTGTCGAATCGATGGACGGCGACGGCGAGATATGCACCGCGCGCGTTTTCCTTATGACCTATGTCAAGGGCGACGACGACCCAACACACGACGCCATGAAATGGTTTTTCTCGCTGAACGAGGGCGACAACTTGACATCGCTGTTCGACAACGGGCAGGACAAGCCCGACAATACGCCCGCGCGCTTGTTTGCGGTCGATTGTGCGAACGCTTCGGTGGAAGAGCTTGATGCGGGCGAACTCGCCGCGGAGTAACGAAGGTTTCAGAAGAGGAAGGCGCCATGGATGCTGTTGAAATAAAGGAGTCGCGCGCCGACGTGGCGCTTTTGGTGGCGACGCTCATATGCATCGCCAGCTCTTCCTCCATTGCGCACGAATACGCCAGCCGCTTTCTTGATATGACCGTCGCGTTTGGCGCCGTTTTCAATATCCGGGCGTTTTCATGCGCGGCGCACGCCATCGGCCTTGCCGTGGGCTTCGGAGCCGCAGCATTCCTAGGGCAGGCAAACATATCGCGTCTGCGCGGCATGCGCGCGCTGACCGCGTTCTTCCTATCGCAAATCGGCCTATCCGCCGTCTTCTACGCGGCATTTGCACTCCACGCCGAGCTCGCCATCGTCGCACTCCAAATTCCCATAGCGGCTCTTTCCGCGCTTTTTATCGCGACCATGTTGCACTATGCCGCGCCCCTTCCGAAGGGCGCCGTTCTCGTCTGCATCCCACTATGCATCGGTATTCCCGCGTTCATCGTGCATGGCGTGTTCGGAGCGCTGGAAACGGCGCCCCTTGCAGCGGCGATCATAGCCCACGTGGGGCTTCTTTGCGTCGGGTTGGTATGTGGTTCGCGGTTCTTCCGACACCAGACGGCCAACGCGCCGCTCAAAGCGGAATCCGCCGCCTACAGCGCGCAACTCGATGTCGAGAATTCCAACAGCTCGCAGCACTCGCCCATACGGCCATGGCTTCTTGTTTGGATCGTTGTGTTCACATATGGCGCCGTTTTCGGGTTCTACCACGTTATTCCCCTTGCGCTGCCCACACCCGCATCGTTCGGCGTGACGGCGCCCATCATTCGCATAAGCTCGAATTTGCTCGGTGCAGGGCTTGCCGCAGCACTTCTGATCTCTTCATTTTCCCCTGGCCCACTCGACACTTCCATGATTTGGAACAGGTTCTACCGTCTGGTATTCCCACTGGCAGTGCTCGCAGGGTTGCTTATCCCTTTTACACAGGCGCAAGGGTATCTGCTTTCCATCGCCTGTTCTGAAACCGCGCTGTATTACTTCGACATGATTATTGCACTGGGTTGCATCGCCATATGCAAAACACTGCACGCCGACGCGACGAGCGTTTTCGCACACGCATTTTTCGCCCGCTCCAGCGGTTTTATAGCGGGGAACATCGCAGGCGACATTGCGCACGAAACCTGTCCGCTTTCAAACGAGCTTATCAGCTGCGTGGGAATTATCGCGTTTACCCTGCTGTTCCTCGTCACTTTTAACACGAACAGCGAAAAATACGCCAAGACGGTGTGGGGCATTTTGCCCAAGGAGAATCCAAAGAGCCGCTTCGACCGTAAATTGCACGAGAGATGCCTGCAACTTGCCAAAGAGTTCCAACTCACCGAGCGCGAAGCGCAAACCCTTGAGCTCCTGGCGCAAAACAAGCGGCCGAAAGAAATCAGCAACGATTTGGTGTTGTCCGTCGCAACCATACGCACTTATGTGCAGGGAATTTACACCAAGCTCGACGTTCATTCGCACGACGAGCTTTTAAAGGAGATAGAGAAAGAATAGCGCCGATAATCGACGAAATCGTAGCCCAAGCGCACATGCCCAGCGACCGAAAGGCCGCAACGCATCTTAGCAACAATGCTCGCCTACGCAATGCCCGATAGGAATCCTGTCACAGCGTTACAATACTCGATAAGAGCCCTCGTCCAAAGGTACCGCATGCCCAATCCAAATCTCGAAATATCGGTCGAACCACCCTATTTCGTGGGGCGTGCCGTTGGTTTTTCTGGATGGGTGGACGATTTCGAGCACAGCATTGCCGCCGTACAATTCTCGCTCGACGGCGGTGTGCACTGGACGGAATATGCCACGCCGGGAACCTCGGCCGACCGCGGCGTGCGCTGGAGGTTCATGTACACACCGCAGAAGGCGGGCCACTATTTATTGAGCGTGCGCGCGGTAAGCGGCACTGGCGAAACCAGCACCCTGGTTTCAGGATACGCGTTCCGAGTCTTCGAAAACGACACAGCAACATGCCCTGAGCAATACCACAACCCGAACGGAAGCGCTCAGCAACCAGTCCGAATACCCGAGAATAATTCAGAGCAGTGCCGAAACGGGAATCAAATCGCGCAGGAGACAGACACCGGCAGCACGATTAAGACGCGCGCTGCCGGCGCCTCTCTTCCCTTCGGCGGCTTCCATCTGCGCCCCATTGGCGAGCAACGCTGGGGCGCCTCCAAACTGTACCGTTCGGGCGAGCTATTCGGCATAACGCCTGTCGAAGCGGCATTCTTAACGCACGACCTGGGCATTCGCACCATCTATGACATTCGCAACGAATTCGAAACCGCCGCCCACCCGCAGCCTTTCCTCATGGGCGCGAAAACCGTGGCACTGGTGCCCAATATGGAAAGGCGACGAAAAGACGCCAACAAACGCCTGGTGGCAGGCGTTATAGGCAAATACGGCGAACCAGAGCAACGCATGCGGCAGAATTACCGCCGCTACGCCCACGAATACCCGCTTATCGGCAAGGCGCTGCGTTCCATGGCGACCGAAGGCGCGCCCGCACTGGTGCACTGCGTGAACGGCAAAGACCGCACGGGCGTGCTGTGCGCCACCCTCCTGCGCATTGCGGGATTTTCGAACGAATTCATCGTGGCCGACTATCTGCATGTGAATAAAAGCAGCGCCCGCCAAATCGCTGAAGAAGAAAAACGCCTCGGCGCAGGCATGACGCCTGACGAGCACGCCATCCTGATGTCGTTTCTGGAGGCTCGACCAAGCTATTTGGCGGCGTTTTTCGACGAGGCCGAAACCCAATACGGCAGCTTCAAAGGCTTCATAGAGCGCGGACTGCGCCTAACGCCCGAGCAAATCGACGTGCTGAAATTCCTGATTGGAAGCTAGATATGCAGAAGCGACCAGGCTCGCTTACCTGGCCGCTTCCCTTTTTGGAAAAGTCGAATTAGAAACCCCACATCTTCACTTCGGGCTCTAGAGTTACGCCGAATTGGTCGGCCACCTTCGCTTGCACATCGGCAATGAGCTGGCGCACGTCAGCAGCGGTGGCACCCCCGGCATTAACCACAAACCCTGTGTGCTTTTCTGACACCTGCGCGCCGCCGACCTTATAGCCACGCAAGCCGGCATCTTGAATGAGCTTGCCTGCGAAATAGCCCTCGGGGCGCTTGAAGGTCGAGCCGGCGCTCGGCATTTCAAGCGGCTGCTTTTCTACGCGACGCGCGTGGAAATCATCCATGCGCGCCTGAATTTCGGCTTGCGCATCGAACGAAAGCTCAAGCGTGGCTTCAACCACCACATAGCCCGCATCGGCCATCATAGAATGGCGATAGCCCCATTGTGCCTGTTCACGCGTTACTTCAACAATTTCGCCTTCGGGCGAGACGCATTTTAGCGACACAGCCGCCGTAGAGAAATCACCTACATAGGCGCCAGCGTTCATAATGGCGGCGCCGCCAATGGTTCCCGGAATGCCCTCGGCGAATTCGTAGCCCGCAAGGCCCGCCGCGCACGCAGCTTCGGCAACCGACAAATTAGTGGCGCCCGCCTGCGCGATTACGCGATTGCCTTCAACGCGAACCGCATTCAAATTTTCCGCCAAACGCATTACGACGCATGCGAGACCCCCATCGGCAATAAGCAAATCGCTTCCCAAGCCAATGACGCGCATCGGGGCTTCGGCAGCACCGCATGTGCGAACCACCTCGGCAACCTGTTCGGGCGACTGAGGCGACACCATGACCGCCGCAGGACCGCCAATGCGAAACGTTACATGCGCGGCCATAGGCTCGCCGACGCTCACATTTTCGGTACCAACGATGTCACAAAACGTATCGAGAAGTGCCTGGCTCGGCATCCATTTCTGTTCGGGCATACGAACCTCCTTGTCGAGGGTGCGTCCACTTCTTCTAAGGGCGTGTCTTCAAGCGCGCAACCAACTGTTCAACATTCGCAAATCATTGTAGCGGCATTGGCGCAGGCGCGCCGAAGTTCGCCGAAAACGCACCGCCAGATGCTGCACCTGCTAAACGCTACGAGCACTTAACACCTCTCGCAAACTTTTTCGGATTTCTTATTGACACCGCAAAAAGCGCAGCGGTATAGTCCCTGCCAACGAAATACCAATCTTCAGGGCGGGGTGAAATTCCCCACCGGTGGTTACAGCCCACGAACCGCAAGGTTGATTCGGTGAAACTCCGAAGCCGACAGTACAGTCTGGATGAAAGAAGATTGCACCACGCGGCAGCATGCCGCGCACCAGTGCATTTGCAAGCCCTGAAACGTTCGCGTTTCAGGGCTTTTTGCATTGGCGGGATTTCGGGAGTTTGGACTCGCGAGAGCCGAGCGACGCCGGGCGTCCATCGCCCACCCGCTCCAAACCCACGCGAGTTGATCGGCCACCGATTTCGACATCATGCGCATCAACGCTCGCATGACGGAAATCGCAAGCCGCAACCTCCTTCCTTCTGCAAACGCCCTGATACGAGGCATAAGCAGGAGGCAACCGTGGCACACAGCGAAGCCGATATCGAATTCATGCGCCGAGCTATTGAGCTCGCACGCCGCGGCACGGGATTCACGAATCCCAATCCGCTCGTAGGAGCCGTGCTCGTGCGCGATGGCGAAATTATCGCGGAAGGCTGGCACGCACGCTGCGGCGATCTTCATGCGGAGCGCGCCGCTCTTGCCAACTGCCGAGCTCGAAACATCTCGCCCGAAGGCGCAACCCTCTACGTAACCCTCGAGCCATGCTGCCACACCGGCAAGCAGCCCCCGTGCACCGAAGCCGTCATCGAATCGGGCATCGCACGCGTCGTCGTAGGGTCGGCCGACCCCAATCCACTTGTCGCAGGACGAGGCTGCGAACAACTTCGCGCAGCTGGCATCACCGTCGACGAAGGCGTCGCGCAAGCGGAATGCGATGCCATTAACCCCATCTTCTTCCATTTCATCACGCATCGCACGCCTTACGTCACACTGAAGTACGCCATGACGCTCGATGGCAAAATCGCCACGAAAACCGGCGCATCGCGCTGGATTACCGGCCCTGCCGCACGAGAACGCGTGCATGCTGAACGCCTGAGGCACGCCGCCATCATGGTCGGCATCGGCACCGTGCTCGCCGATGACCCGCAACTCACCTGTCGAATCGAGGGCGGACGAAACCCCTTGCGCGTTATATGCGACTCACGCCTTCGCACTCCCATAACTTCCGCAATCGCCCAATCTGCCCGCAACGTGCCGACGATTATCGTATGCGCTCCCAACGCATCAGGCGAGCGCGCCTCAAAGCTCGAGGAGACAGGCTGCGAAATCGTGCGCGTTCCCGAGCACGACGAGCGCATCGATTTGCGGCAGCTTATGGCCGCCCTTGGAAAACGCGGCATCGACAGCGTATTCATCGAAGGCGGCGCCACGCTCGCCACATGCGCCCTCGAGGCCGGCATTGTAAACCACGCGCAGGCGTTTATTGCGCCGAAAATTTTCGCAGGCGTCGGCGCGCCTTCCCCGCTTGGCGGCACGGGAGTCGAATCGCCCGATCAAGCATGGATGCTTTCCGCAATCACCGTCGAGAGGCTCGGCGATGACGTGCTCATCGAAGGTGACATCGTAGCCACCGAAAACGCCACGCCAGAACATGCGACAACCGCACATGACGACGAAATCGCAAACGCCGCACCAAAGGAGGACGCATGTTCACAGGACTAGTCGAAACCGTGGGCCGCGTGCGTTCCATCAAACGCGGCGCGGCAAGCTCGGTGCTCTCCATCGAAGCGCCAGCGATTATGCAAGGCGTACGCATTGGCGACAGCATCGCCACCAATGGCGTATGCCTCACCGCAACGCGTGTAGACGATGTGGGCTTTTGCGCCGACGTGATGCACGAAACGCTGCGGCGATCGTCGCTCGGAGCGCTGAGCGCTGGCAGCGCCGTGAACCTCGAGCGCGCCATGCCGGCCAATGGCCGCTTCGGCGGACACATCGTTTCGGGGCACATCGACGGCACGGGGCGCATCACCTCCACGCGGCGCGACGACGTTGCCGTGTGGTACGACATCGAGGCGCCCGAAGCCATCACCCGCTACGTCGTTGAAAAAGGCTCCATCGCCATTGACGGCGTCAGCCTCACCGTGGCGCGCGTTTCCGAAAACGGCTTCTCGATTTCGATGATTCCTCACACCGCCGACGTAACCGCGCTTGGACGTAAACGGGCAGGAGACATCGTGAATTTGGAATGCGACATCATCGGCAAATATGTCGAAAGGCTTCTTTCCTCGGGCCGCGCAAGCCCCGTCACTAAACCGCACACGTCCGATTGCGCGAGCAAAGCGCAATCGACGCTCACCACCGAATTCCTTGCAAGCAACGGCTTCTTCTAAACCCGACACACCGCTTCGGCATACCGAAAGGAACCTCCCATGATCGAATACTCCACCATCGAACACGCGCTCGATGAGCTGCGCGCCGGCCGCCTCATCATGTGCACCGACGACCCCGAGCGCGAAAACGAAGGCGACCTCATTTGCGCGGCGCAATTCGCCACCACCGAGAACATCAACTTCATGGCAACCCACGCCAAAGGCCTCATTTGCATGCCCATGAACGACGAGTACATCGCCAAGCTCGCCCTGCCGCAGATGGTCGCCCGCAATACGGACAACCACGAAACGGCCTTCACCGTATCAATCGACCACGTCGACACGACCACGGGCATTTCCGCCGCCGAGCGATCGATTACGGCCATGAAGTGCGTCGACCCCGACGCCCAGCCGCAAGATTTCCGCCGTCCGGGGCACATGTTCCCCCTGCTCGCCAAAGCGGGCGGCGTGCTCGAGCGCAATGGACACACCGAAGCGACCGTCGATCTGTGCCGCCTCGCTGGCCTTGAGCAGTGCGGCCTGTGCTGCGAAATCATGCGCGACGACGGCACCATGATGCGCGCAAGCGAGCTCGCTGAAAAAGCCAAAGAATGGGACTTGGCGTTCATCACGATCAAAGACCTGCAAGAGTACCGCAAAACTCACGACCACCTGGTCGAGCCCGTCGCGGCGGCCAAAATGCCGACTGCATACGGCACGTTCGTCGCACACGGCTTCCGCAACACGCTCAACGGCGAACACCATGTGGCGCTTGTGAAAGGCGATATCGGCGACGGGGAAAACGTGCTCGTGCGAGTGCATTCGGAATGCCTCACGGGCGATGCGTTCGGCTCGCTGCGATGCGACTGCGGCGAGCAGCTCGCCGCGAGCATGCGCCAGATCGAACAAGAGGGACGTGGCATTGTTTTGTACATGCGCCAGGAAGGCCGCGGCATTGGCCTTCTGAACAAGCTGCGCGCCTACGAGCTGCAGGACCAGGGCATGGACACGCTCGACGCGAATCTCGCGCTTGGATTCCCTGCCGATGCACGCGAGTACTACATCGGCGCCCAAATCTTGCGCGACCTCGGCGTGAAGAGCATGCGACTGCTCACCAATAACCCCGACAAGCTCTACCAGCTTTCGGGCTACGGCCTCACCATCGCCGAGCGCGTACCCATCGAAATCGCCCCCACGGAGTGCGACAAACGTTATTTGGAGACGAAACGCGACCGCATGGGCCACATGCTCACTGTGTAATTGCCGAAGAACCCACAAGCAAGCAACCGCAAAGAAAGGCACCGCATCATGAAACTCTACGAAGGAAAAGTCGTATCGGAAGACATCAAAATCGGCATCGTCGCCGCCCGCTTCAACGAATTCATCGTCTCGAAGCTCGTCTCGGGAGCGCAGGATGCACTCGTGCGCCATGGCGTTGCCGATGAGGACATCGCCCTGGCATGGGTGCCAGGCGCTTTCGAGATTCCGCTGGCAGCAAAGCGCATGGCGGAAAGCGGCAAATACGACGCCGTCATCACCCTGGGCGCTGTGATTCGCGGAGCCACGAGCCACTACGACTTCGTATGCTCCGAGGTTTCCAAGGGCGTGGCGAACGTCGCCCTTGGCGCTAACATCCCCGTGATGTTCGGCGTGCTCACCACCGACACCATCGAGCAGGCCATCGAGCGCGCAGGCACCAAGGCCGGCAACAAGGGCTATGACTGTGCCCTGAGCGCCGTGGAGATGGTCAACCTGATCCGCGAGATCGAAGCCTGAGAACACTCCCATTTCATTCTCTGACTTCTTTTCTCCCCATAAGACACAAGACCCGCCGAACATTCCCAGGTTCGGCGGGTCTTGCTATGTTTTAGAAAATCAGATTCAGGCAGCCTCTGCTCCATCCAATTTGGCCTTCCACTTTTCCAGCAGCGGGAGGAACACGCCCCCCACCATGTTGCCCAGGGAGATGACCAAAATGCGAAGGAACGATTCCCCCGGCTGGTCATACAGGACGCCGGAAATGGACCAGTAGTACATATCCGCCACACTATGCTCCGTGCCGCACAGGATGAAGACGGACACACCCAGAAACAGCGCCAGGTACTTCCCCACCTCATGGGGATTCTTGGCATAGCCGTTCACGGCGATGAAGATGCAGATGTTGCACAGGATACCCAGGACGAAAAGGCCCAGGTAGGTGGCGCTCATCTTTCCGCCCACCAAAGCGGCGGCGGTGACGTTGATGCCGGATTCTGCGCCCACCAGGCCGGTCAGGCTCTCCAGCCAGGCGATGAGCATGGCCCCCAGCAGGTTGCCCACCCAGAAGACGGCTAAGTCCCCAAGGTAAGCGGGCCAGGGATTGTCAAAGAGATAGCAGGACTTCCCCGTAAACAGGGCGTAGCCCCTGGTACACACGGTAAACAGGCCGATGGTAAACAGCAGCGCTCCCACGACGTTGCCGCCCGGAAAGGCGTCCTTCAGCCGCAGGAAGACTGTGCCGCCGATGCCGATGGAAAACCCGGCTAAGACGGCGTAGAGGAAGAGACCCCAGGTACGTTTCATTTGCTTGTTCCTCTCTCCGGCAGAGCCGGGTTTTTGCGATCGTTTTTAACGGGCTTCCGCCTCGCCGCCGGTGACGTGGTCGAAGATGACCTGCAGCAGTTCCTCTTTCCCCAGGCCCTTCTCGGCGGAGAAGGAGATCACAGGGGTGTCCTCGTCCAGCTCCAGCGTCTCGCGGATGCGGGCCAGGTTCGGCGCCCACTCGCTCTTTTTGATCTTGTCGTGCTTGTTGGCCACGACCACGAAGGGGCAGCCGGCGTTCTTGAACCACTGGGCCATGACGCAGTCGTCGGCGGTGGGCTTGTGGCGCAGGTCCACGATGAGCACGCCCAAGGTCATGAGGGACGTGTCAGCAAACCACTGCTCAATGAGCTTTCCCCACCGGGCCCGCTCCTGCTTGGAGACCTTGGCGTAGCCATAGCCGGGCAGGTCCACCAGGTAGACCTTCTTGTCGATGAGGAAGTAGTTGATGTGGGTGGTCTTGCCGGGGGCGGAGCCGACGCGAGCCAGGTTTTTCCGGTTCAAAATGCGGTTGATGACCGAGGACTTGCCCACGTTGGACCGCCCGGCAAAGGCGATCTGCGGCAGCCGGTCCCGCGGGCAGTCGGATATTTTGGCGGCGGAGCGGATGAACTCCGCGTTCTGTGTGTTCACGCGCATGGTCATGTTCCTCCCTTACGCCTGGGTCACGGCGGTCTGCGCCGGGGCAGCTTCCGTGGGCGTGGCGGTCAGGTCCTCCCCCTGCTCGGCCTGGGCCAGAGGCGGATGCTCCAAGGCGTGGGCCAGCACCTGGTCCACATGAGAGGCCGGGATAAAGTGCAGGGCACTGCGGACAGTCTGGTCGATCTCTTCCAGGTCGGCCTCGTTGTCCTGGGGAATGAGGACTGTGTGGATGCCGTTGCGGAGCGCCGCCATGGACTTCTCCCGCAGGCCGCCGATGGGCAGCACCCGGCCCCGCAGGGTCACCTCGCCGGTCATGGCCACGTCGCCCCGGACAGGGATGCCGGTGAGGGCGGAGACCATGGCCGTGGTGATGGTCACGCCGGCGGAGGGGCCGTCCTTGGGCACCGCGCCCTCCGGGAAGTGGATGTGGATGTCCTTTTCCTTGTAGAAGTCCGTGTCGATCCCCAGCTGGGCCGCCCGGCTGCGGATATAGGTGAAGGCCGCCCGTGCGGACTCCTTCATCACGTTGCCCAGGTTGCCGGTGAGCTCCACCTTGCCGGAACCGGGGACCACGTTGGCCTCGGCCTCCAGCAGGGTCCCGCCCACGGCGGTCCAGGCCAGGCCGTTGACCAGGCCCACCTGATTCTCCAGGCCGTTCTTCTCCGGGTGATACTTCCGGGTACCCAGGAATTTTTCCAGGTTGTCCCCGGTCACATGGGCCTGCTTGTACTCCTCGGAGACGATGCCCATGGCAGCTTTTCGGCACAAGGCTCCGATCTCCCGCTCCAGCACACGGACACCGGACTCGCGGGTGTAGGAGACGATGGTCTCCCGGATGGCCGCGTCGGTCATCCGCACCTGGCTCTTCTTCAGGCCGTGGCGCTTGAGCTGCTTGGGCAGCAGGTAGCTCTTGGCGATCTGCAATTTTTCCTCGTCGGTGTAGCTGGGCAGCTCGATGACCTCCATCCGGTCCAGCAGGGGGCGCGGGATGGTCGAGGTGGTGTTGGCCGTCGTGATGAACAGCACGTCGGACAGGTCAAAGGGCAGCTCCACGAAATGGTCCCGGAAGGTGGCGTTCTGCTCTGCGTCCAGCACCTCCAGCAGCGCGGAGGCGGGGTCGCCCCGCATGTCGCTGCCCATCTTGTCGATCTCGTCCAGCAAGATCAGCGGGTTTCTCGTGCCCGCCTGGCGCACGGCATTGATGATGCGGCCGGGCATGGCCCCGACGTAAGTCTTCCGGTGGCCCCGGATGTCGGCCTCGTCGTGGACACCGCCCAGGGAGATGCGGGCCAGCTTCCGATTCAAGGCCCTGGCCATGGACATGCCGATGGAGGTCTTGCCCACGCCGGGAGGGCCAACCAGGCAGATGATCTGCCCCTTCAAATGGGGTGCCAGCTGCTTCACGGCCACAAACTCCAGGATGCGCTCCTTGACCTTTTCCAGGCCAAAGTGGTCCGCATCCAAGATCTTTCGGGCGGCCGCGACGCTGGCCCGCTCCTTGGATGTCTTGGTCCAGGGCAGCTCCAAGCACACGTCCAGGTAGTTGCGCAGGACAGAGGCCTCGGCGGAGCCGTAGGGCTGCTTTTCCAGGTGCATGACCTCTTTCAGCAGCTTCTCCTCCACCTCTTCGGGCAGGCGGGCGTCCGCGATCTGGCGGCGGTAGGCGGCGATCTCGTTGTCGCCGTCCTCCCCCAGCTCCTCCTGGATCACCCGTACCTGCTCCCGCAGGAAGGCGTCCTTCTGGTTCTGGGACATATTCTCCTGGACCTGGCGCTGGATGTTCTGCTCCATCTCCAGGATCTCCACCTCCCGGTGGAGCAGCCGGTTCATGCGGTTGAGCCGGTTCACCGGGCGCTGGTCCTCCAGGATGGACTGCTTGTCCAGCACCCGCATGGAGACGTTCTGGGCGATGAAGTCCGCGATATAGCCGGGGTCCTCGCTGGACATGATGTTCATCAACATCTCGGTGGTCGCGTTTTTGGGGGACAGCTCCGTGTAGCGGTCGAAGAGCTCATAGGCCCGGCGGATCACCGCCTCGGCCCGCAGGGAGTTGGGCTTTCCCTCGATGTGGACCTTCTCCTCCTCCACGGGGACGATCTTGCCCTCCAGATAAGGCTCGGTCTGGGTCATGGTCCGCAGGACGGCCCGGCGCTGGCCCTCCACCATGACCCGGACGGTCTTGCCGGGCAGGCGCAGGATCTGGCGCACCTGGGCGATGGTGCCCGCGGAGAAAAGATCCTTTTTCTCCGGCTCCTCCACCCGGATGTCCTTCTGGGCCACCAGGAAGACGGGGCTGTTGGTGGACATGGCCTCCTCCACCGCCTTCACCGAGGCCTCCCGGCCCACGTCAAAGTGGACCATCATCTTGGGGTAGACCACCAGGCCCCGCAGGGCCAGGACGGGCATCGTGATGGGGTCCGGGTCGTAAAACGGTGTTTCGTTCTTTGCTTCTTCAGACATAGGGATTCACTTCCTTTCCGGCAGCAAGCGCTGCGGGGTCCGGCCCGTTTTGTCCCAAAACAAAAGGGCCGGAAACTATGGCAAGAGGGCGGAGAAGTTTCCCCCTCCGCCCTGCTGTGTCGTTTCGGTTGTTGGGTCTGGGTCAGCCGACGCTGTCCTGGTGGGCCAGGCCACCGCTCTGGGCCTGCAAGGCCGCAGCGCCCAGCTTGTGGCGGGGCGGCCGTTCCGGGTCCCGGATGATCTGGGGGGGCTGGCCGTCCTTCACGCTCTCCGGGGTGATGTCCACCTCGGTGATGGTGCCGTCGGAGGGGATGTCATACATGACCTGGGTCATGACGCCCTCCAGCACGGCCCGCAGCCCTCTGGCGCCGATGCCGCGCTCGACGGACTTGTCCGCCACGGCCTCCAGGGCGCCGGGGGTGAAGACCAGCTTCACGTCGTCGTATTCCAACAGCTTCTGATACTGCTTGACCAAAGCGTTCTTCGGCTCGGTCAGGATGCGCACCAGGTCCTCCCGACTCAGGGGGGAGAGGGCGGTGATGGCCGGCAGACGGCCCACCAGTTCGGGGATGATGCCGAACTTGAGCAGGTCGTGGGGCTGGATCTGCTTGAGCACGTCCCGCCGTTCCAGCTCGGCCTTGCTCATGATCTCGGCGCCGAAGCCGATGCCCTTCTGGTTGATGCGCTTTTCAATGATCTTCTCCACGCCGTCGAATGCGCCGCCGCAGATGAAGAGGATGTTCTTCGTGTTCACCTGGATAAACTCCTGGTGGGGATGCTTGCGGCCGCCCTGGGGGGGGACATTGGCCACAGTGCCCTCTAAGATCTTCAGCAGGGCCTGCTGCACGCCCTCGCCGGAAACATCGCGGGTGATGGAGGTATTTTCGCTCTTTCGGGCGATCTTATCCATCTCGTCGATGTAAATGATGCCGCGCTCCGCCTGCTCGATGTCGTAGTCGGCGGCCTGGACCAGGCGCAGGAGAATGTTCTCCACGTCGTCGCCCACGTAGCCGGCCTCGGTGAGGGTGGTGGCATCGGCGATGGCAAAGGGTACGTTCAGGATCTTGGCCAGGGTCTGGGCCAGCAGGGTCTTGCCGCTGCCGGTGGGGCCGATGAGCAGGATGTTGCTCTTTTGCAGCTCCACGTCGTCGCCGCCGCCGAAATAGATCCGTTTATAGTGGTTGTACACCGCCACGGACAGGGCGACCTTCGCCGTATCCTGCCCGATGACATATTCGTCCAGATATGCCTTGATCTCACGGGGGGTGGGGATGGTGTCGGGCATATCGGGGTCGATCATCTGCCCCTCCGGCGGCGTCATGTTCTCCAGAATATCCATGCACAGGTGGACACACTCATTGCAGATGTACGCGCCGGGGCCGGCAATGATCTTGGCCACCTGGTCCTGGTGCTTGCCGCAGAAGGAGCAGCGAATGGCTCGTTTTTCATCGTTTTTGGACAAAACCGTTTCACCTCTTTCTGACGCAGGAAAAAGGGGGACGCCTGCGCCCCCCTTGGTTTCCTGTCTCGATCAGCGCTTATCGATCACTTTGTCGATCAGGCCATATTCCATGGCCTCCTGCGCGGACATGAAATTGTCGCGCTCGCAGTCTGCGGTGACCACATCCAGGGGCTTGCCGGTGTTTTCCGAAAGAATGTGGTTCATGCGCTTTTTGATCACTTCCAGGCGCTTGAGATGGATCGCCATGTCCGTGATCTGGCCCTGGGTGCCGGCGGAGGGCTGGTGGATCATGATCTCCGCGTTGGGCAGCGCCATGCGCTTGCCCTTGGTCCCTGCGGCCAGCAGGAACGCGCCCATGCTGGCTGCCATGCCGATGCAGATGGTGGAAACGTCGCACTTGATATACTGCATGGTGTCATAGATGGCCATGCCGGCAGTGACGGAACCGCCGGGGCTGTTGATATAGAACTGGATGTCCTGGTCGGGGTTCTGGGACTCCAGGTACAGCAGCTGGGCCACGATGAGGCTGGCGGTGGTATCATTGACCTCTTCCGAGAGGAAGATGATCCGGTCATTGAGCAGACGGGAGAAAATATCGTAGGAACGCTCTCCCCGGTTGGTCTGCTCCACTACATAGGGCACTAAACTCATTAGCTTGATCTCCTTTTCCATTCAGAGCAAAGTATGCCCGCCTGACGGAAAATTATTCCTCACCCTTGGGCTCTTCAGCCTTCTTCTTGCGGGTGGTCTTCTTGGGGGCTTCCTCGCCCTCTTCGGTGGTCTTCTTGGCTCTGGTCTTCTTGGCGGCGGGCTTCTTCTCCTCGCCGTCGGCGGTCTCCTCGGTCTTCTTCTTGCGGGTGGTCTTCTTGGGCTTCTCCTCGGCAGGCTCGTCCTTGGTGACCTCGGTGACCTTGATCTCGCCGGACTCTTCGTCGGCGGTGATCAGATGGGGCTTGGCCTCGGCAGCCACGGCGGCCATGGCGCGGTCGCGGGCCAGGTCGACCTTCAGGCCGTTCTTGTCCAGCCCCTCAATGACGCGCTCATAGGGCACGTTCAGGTTGGCAGCGGCCTTCTTGATCTCCTCGTCCACGTCCTCGTCGGAGACGGTGATGCCCTCGGCGGCAACCACGGCGTCCAGAGCCAGCTGCTGCTTGATCTGCATCTCGGCAGGCTCCTTCAGGTCGCTGCGCAGCTTGTCCATGTCCATCTGCATGTACTGCAGGTACATCTCCAGGCTGATGCCCTGCTGCTCCAGGCGGGCAGCGTAGTTGTTCATCAGGCTGTCGATCTGGGCGTTCACCATAGCCTCAGGCAGCTCGATGTCGATCTGGTCGCACAGCTGGCCCAGCAGAGCCTGGCGGAACTTGGCCTCGCTCTGGGCCATGTTGCGGTCGATGATCTTCTGCTTCAGGTCGTCCTTAAACTCTGCCAGGGTGTCGAACTCGGACACGTCCTTGGCAAACTCGTCGTCGATGGTGGGGACCTTCTTCTCCTTGACCTCGATGCACTTGACGGTGAACTGGACGGGCTTGCCGGCCAGGTCCTCTGCGTGATAGTTCTCAGGGAAGGTCAGGTCGATGGTCTTCTCGTCGCCGGCCTTCATGCCCACGACGCCTTCCTCGAAGCCGGGGATGAAGGTGTGGGAGCCCAGGGCCAGCTCATAGCCCTTGGCAGCGCCGCCGTCGAAGGGCACGCCGTCCTTGCGGCCTTCATAGTCCATGACCATGCTGTCGCCCATTTCGGCGGCACGGTCCACGGGCTCCAGCTGGGTAGCGCGGTCAACGAACTGCTTCAGCTCGTTCTCCACGGAGGTCTCGGTAACGGTGGGCAGGACCTTGTCGGCCTCCAGGCCCTTATACTGCTTCAGGGTAACAACGGGACGAACGGTCACGGTTGCCTTAAAGGTAAAGCCCTCCTTCCCCAGAGACAGGATCTCCACCTGGGGGGGAGCCACAAAGTCCAGGCCCTTTTCCACGATGGCGTCCTGGCAAGCCTGAGGATAGATCTCCTCCACGGCGTCTTCATAGAACACACCGGCGCCATACATGCCCTCGATGACTTTACGGGGGGCCTTGCCCTTCCGGAAACCAGGCACGGAGATGTTGCCGCGGCTCTTACGGTAGGCCTGATCCAGGCCAGCCTCGAACTCCTCCTGGCCGACCTCGATGGTCAGCTCGACCTGAAACTTCTCTTTGTTTTCAACAACGCTCTTGACATTCATGTCCTTTTTCCTCCTGTGAAATGCCGTTTTTGGGCGCGAGGGCCTCGAAAAGGGCATCGTATTGCAGTATATATAGGCTATCTTATCAGATTCTGATCCGAATTACCAGCCTTTTTTTCTTTAATCTAAGATTTTTTCCGGTTGGAAGTTGAGATAGTCCGCCGAGACCAGCCGGTAGGCCACGCCGTTCCAGGTGCTCTGCACCGCTCGGCGCAGGCTTTTCCCGTGGAGGTGGCCATAGTAGCAGGTGGTCACGCCGTACTGGGTCAGAAGGTCCAGCACCGGCGGACACCGGTAGCCCTTGAAGATGGGGGGGTAGTGGAGAAAGCACAGCTTTTCCTTGTCTCCGGCGGCTTTCAGGGACGTCTCTAAGCGCCCCACCTCCCGGTTTAAGATCTTCTCGTTCTGGGCCTTGTCCGGCCCTTCCTCTTCAAAGAACCAGCCCCGGCTGCCGCACAGGGCTACGTTACCATAAAAGTAACAGGTATTGTGTAGAATTTTGAGGCTCGTGAACCCCTTTTCCTCAAAAAAGCGGGTCATCTTCGCCATGCTGTTCCACCAATAGTCGTGGTTGCCCTTGAGCAGGATCTTGGTGCCGGGCCAGGCGTCCAGCCAGGCAAAGTCTGCCTCGGCCTGCTCCAGACTCATGCCCCAGGAGATGTCGCCGGGGATGACCAGGGTGTCCTCCGGCCGCAGGATCGAAAATCCCTCGGCCAGCTTGTCCAGATACCCCTGCCACACCCCACCGAAGACATCCATGGGCTTGTTCACCGACAGAGACAGGTGGGTATCGCCAAGGGTATACAGTGCCACAGGTGCCTCCTTACTTCAGCATCTCCAGCACCACGTCCTCCATCTTCTCCTTGTCCACGCTCTCGGTGAAGCGCACGGCCTTGTTCCGCAGGGAGGCCAGGGGCACAGGGGCGGGGCGGTTCGTGGTCTGGGAGAGCTGGTCCAGGGCGTCGATGCCGTCCTGGACCTCGGCCACGCCCAGGCTGTGCAGCACACTGTCGCAGAACTTGAAGGGGCTGGCGGTGGAGACGAAGACGGTCTTGTTGGTGTCGCCGGTCTCCTGGCGGTACTTCTCCATCACGTCGTAAGCCACAGCGGTGTGGGGATCGATGAGGTAGTTGTACTTCTTCCAGACCTCGGCGATGACCTTGCTGGTCTCCTCCTCGCTGCAGAAGCCGCCGTAGAAATCGGACTTGAGCTTTGCCTTGATCTCGTCGGAGACGGTATAGGCACCGTGCTTGTTCAGCTGCTGCATGTAGTCGGCCACCAGCTTGTCGTCCTGGCCGGACAGGGCAAAGAGCAGGCGCTCCAGATTGCTGGAGACCAGGATGTCCATGGAGGGAGACATGGTGGTGTGGAAGGGGCGGTTGCGGTCATAGGTGCCGGTAGCCAGGAAGTCGGTCAGCACGTTGTTGCTGTTGGAGGCGCAGATGAGCTTGCCCACGGGCAGACCCATCTGACCGGCGTACCAGCAGGCCAGGATATTGCCGAAGTTGCCGGTGGGCACGCAGTAGTTGACCTTCTCGCCCATTTGGATCTTGCCCAGGTTCAGCAGGTCGCAGTAGGCGGAGATGTAATAGACCAGCTGCGGCAGGATCCGGCCCCAGTTGATGGAGTTGGCAGAGGACAGGAAGTAGCCCCGCTTTGCCAGGTCGTCCCGCAGACGCTCGTCGGAGAAGAGGGTCTTCACACCAGTCTGGGCATCGTCGAAGTTGCCGTGGACGGCGCACACGCCGACGTTGCCGCCCTCCTGGGTCTGCATCTGCAAGGCCTGGACCTTGGACACGCCGTCCTTGGGATAGAAGACCAGGATCTTGGTGCCCTTCACGTCCTTAAAGCCTTCCAGCGCAGCCTTGCCGGTGTCGCCGGAGGTGGCCACCAGGATGCAGACGGTCTTCTTCTCGTTGTTCTTCACCAGGGAAGCAGACAGCAGATGGGGCAGGATCTGCAAGGCCATGTCCTTAAAGGCGGAGGTGGGGCCGTGCCACAGCTCCAGGCAGTAGGTGTCGTCGTTCAGGGGATGCAGGGGGGCGACCTTGGGGTCGTCAAACTTGGTGCTGGCGTACCCGGCCTCGGTGAAGGAAGTCAGCTCTTCCTCGGAGAAGTTGTCCAGGAACAGCTTCATCACGGCCACGGCCCGCTGGGCGTAGGTCTTGCCGCGCAGGTCCTCCAGCATCTCCGGGGTCAGCTTAGGGAAGACTTCGGGGGTCAGCAGACCGCCGTCGTCGGCCAGGCCCTGGGCGATGGTCTCGCTGGCAGACAGGAACACGTTCTTATTTCGGGTGCTTACATACTTCATCGTATTCACAACCTTTGCTTAGGATTTTTTAGAATAGAGCTTGGTGTCTTGAACTATGACTCCGCTTCAAAAAGCGTTTTCCAAATGATAGATGGTGGGCAGCACCGTCTCCACCCCCTGGGGGGCGTAGACCTCGACCACGTCGAACCGGGGCTGTAGCCGCGACGGGTGCTGGGAAAGATAGCGCAGGGCGGCCGTCCTCACCTTCCGTTGCTTGGCCGGGGTCACGGATTCCCGCGCCTGGGCCAGGTCCGCGTCCTTGCGGAGCTTGACCTCTACGAAGCAGAGATACGGCTCTCGGGCAAGGATCAGGTCGATCTCCCCTTCCCGGCAGCGAAAGCGGGTGTCCAGCAGGCGGTAGCCCTGCCCTTGCAGGTACTCCGCCGCCTTCCGCTCGCCCCACTGGCCCAGGCCGGAGTGGTCTCCTCCCCGGTTGCTCACAGTTTTTTGAGAAACGTCTTGCGGTGGATCGGGCACGGCCCATACTCCCGCAGGCGTTCGTAATGGAGCTTGGTGGGGTAGCCCTTGTGCTTGGCAAGCTGGTACTGGGGATATTGCTTGTCCAGCTCCAGCATATAGCGGTCACGGCTGACCTTTGCCAGAATCGACG
>OLSN01000708.1_pt1 | contig 33984 bp, 30 predicted proteins | sample 1672411 | NCBI WGS metagenome assembly OLSN01 (sample SAMEA3136683, study PRJEB25190) | human gut metagenome | biome: human gut; feature: human-associated habitat; material: faeces | place: Austria | collected 2013 | reverse complement strand
AGAGAATTTCAAATAAATATCTTTATGGTAATAGGTATTGACAAATTCCAATTTATCGACTTTCCATTTTAGAGAAGGTTCATAGAAAATTCAGAATGTCTTAATGGTAAAATTGTAAAATGTTTGATATTGTAGTCACAATGCATAATGTAAATGTTTACAATTTGGAGGTCGGTAGTATGTTGGAAAAGATAAAAAACATCATTGGGAAATTTATAGGTTTTCTTATTATAGTGGGAATTATCGTAGCCATTGTTTCAATAATCGCAATCTTTGGTGGTGCGTTGATGAAGTTGTTTGGCTTTACATATCAGTCGGTTGGAAGCATTATTTTGTTCTTTGTAGTATCTGGCATACTTGGATTCCCTATCGAACTGTTTGTAAAAGCAATTCCTAAAGTTTTATTTTCACACTTCAAGAAAATAAATGAGTTAGAAGCAAAGATAATGTTTGTTGTATTAGATACCCTTTTATCTATGGTTATGTTCTCAACTGTTGACTATTTTATGAAGAGTGTATCTGCTACGCCTATATCTCTGTTTATTGTATCATTAGTAATGTCATTGTTATGTATGAATGATGTAATTGAAAATAAGGATAATTAAGTAAATTCCAATTTGGTGAACTGAATACTGACACATAGGGGCAAGGTTGAAATACACCTTGCTCCTTTTTATTTGCCTATGGGCATTCATAGAAAATGAATAAAAGGGTCAGTTATACACACCAATACTTATCTCGGACAGAGACAAATATAAAGACCTCTCCGTTTATATCACACCAACCGTTTATTGCTGACAAATGCATTCTGTCGAGCATCAAGCCATATAAAAGCTTTGCTTCGGCAGACAAGCTTTTGTATTTATCCGTAAATAACACCTTCGGCATTTTGAAAAAGGCTTCGTTATCCACTATCTTTCACGCTCCTTTTTGATACATAATTGCAGGATATAACCACAACTCTGAAACTTTGCTTGCAGCTTTTGACACATCTTCTGCAAAGCTCGTTGTAGCAGATTCTGTTTCGTTCATTCAGGAACAGGCTCAATTCTGATTTTTTACTTTTACTCATTCTCGGAATAACTATCACACTCCTTTTTACTGTAGCTTTTCGGGTTGATTTTTGATGATTTTTTCGTCTGTAATGCGTTTTGTTTTGTCGGTAGGATTATTTCATTAACCACATATCAAAAGCCTCTTTTTGCCGTTTCACCCGAAATAGTTCCTGCCCCGGAATTTCACCGCAGCGTTGCCTCGCTCATATCATCGCAAAGTCGTATCACTTTCGGACGGTCATTCAGTTGTCAAGGTACACGAGAGAAAATATCCCTCAAGGGGTGACTTTTAAAACGCCGATTTTTGTACGTTTTTTCAAAACTTTTTTCAAAAAGTTGAAAGTTTGTAGCGTTGCACAAAAACGCCCTTCACTTGGTAGGCATTTTGAAAGCCTGAAAAAACGACTTTTTATGAAACTTTTTTATTTTCGTTAAAATTGCACAACAAAAAAAGCCGTCACATAGATAGCACAAATAGCGGGAGGGCATTTCATCCTCTCGCACAGTTTGCACTGAAACTATGTAACGGCTTAAACTTTAAGCTCTGATTGTCCGTATGTTACTAACCGAGTATCGGACTATACTTGGTCGGTCAGATAATATGTGTTGGCATAAAGCCAATAAGTAAAAATATGTGTTTCAGATTATATTTAGTTGTAAGGCAAATACATTATTTACCAATTTATTATTATACAGAACATTTGTTTACTTGTCAAGAACTTTTACGAAAAAGAAAAGATGGTGTCGGTTTTCACCGACACCACGAAAAATTAATCACAACTTAGGGTATGTGATTTGTATAGAAAACAATAATTTCATTTTATTTCTATACAAGTTTTAGACAGTATTATTAAATTTCTTTTTTATATTTTCTATGAAAGTTTTAGCCATTTTGTTTTTTAAAAGTAAAATAAATGAGTAGAATATTGATTTTTTGCTTTTGAAATGTTATTATAATAATGGTAGTTTATCGCATTTTGCTATTATATTTCTCGAAAGGTATGATGATATGAAAAACAAAAACACAATAATTATCACTGAAGAAATGATAAATTCGGACCCTTACGGTTATACATATAAAGAAATTTGTGATTGTGTTGGAGAAAAAAAGGCGCGATCACTTATGCATGCCCTTTATAAAGAAAAACCTCAGAAGAAATATCAAACAATGAGCATTAATGATATTTATAATGGCGGTGATACACGAAAATACTCTTTCAAATTAAAGGATGGTTACTGCGTTGAAACTGTTTGCATCAAGAGAAAAACAGGTGTAACTGTATGTGTTAGTACAATGGTAGGCTGTCCTGTAGGTTGCATTTTTTGTGCATCTGGAAGTAATGGGTTTATAAGAAATTTAACTCCTTCAGAAATTGTACAGCAAGTAACATTACTGAAAGAAAAAGTCAACAGAATTGTATATATGGGAATGGGTGAACCATTTTTTAATTATGATAATGTAATTAAGTCGATTCATATATTAAGAGATAGAAATGGGCTTAATTTCCCCACAGATGGAATCAATATTTCGACTGTAGGTCCTTTAGAGCAATTAAAAAAAATAAGGGAAGAGCATTTGAAGATACAACTCACCCTCTCTCTTCATGCAACAAATCAAAGAACAAGAGATATTATTATCCCCCACATGAAGGGTTATGATATAAATAAGATTGTTGAGGCAGTTTTATCATATTCTGAGAGACATAATAGAAAAGTTACAATTGCTTATTTATTAATTCCCGGACTAAATGACAAAGCAGCTGATGTAAGACAGTTGGGAAGATGGTTTCGTGAAAAAAATGTTTTAATAAATCTTTTACAATATAACGATACCGCAAATTGCAATATTAACAGGCCAAACAAACAACAATTAGTTGCATTTAAATTGCGACTTGAAGCGGCTGGTTTAGAAGTAAAAATGAGAGAATCACGAGGCAATAATATCAAAGCTGCATGCGGTCAGTTAGTTAGTAACACAAACAAAAAGAATAAACAAAACAGCTCAAAACCAACAGACTTTAATTCTCACAAATTTTCTAAGAATAAACAAAACAATAATAAGTCTTCTTCTACGCAAAAGAAAAATCTCTGTCCGAGATAAGTATTGGTGAATAAAAATATTCCTATAGGTAGGATAATTATCGACAAAGAAATTTTCTCTGGAGTGGGAAAAGCAGACCAAAGTATGCTATAATGCAATAAAATAGTTATACAAACTTGAATTTTATGCAATGTTGTCGCTTGCGGAGGCAATTTGCTGCTTTTTGTTTATTACACTTCAGATGTAGTGTCGAGAATATAGAGTAATTTGACAGGATTCATTTATCGTTATATATAGGTAATAGATTGCCGGAGGGAGCAAAAGTTATGAAAAATTGTAAGTTGATTTTTTTTCTGCTATTAGGCATCATTTTTATGAGTACATCTTTAACTGCTTGCAGAAGTAATGAACAAAACAGGATTACTCAGACAAGTATGACAAAAGATAATGCAAAAATTATTTTAGAAGGAATCGAAAATAGAACCTACGAATCAACAGCAGAGTTATTTTCCTCTTATGTAAAAGATAACTACCCTGATTTAACTCAGGACATTGCTGCGTTGATGGAGTATATTGATGGTGAAGTTATATCGTATGAAGCTATAACCAGTAATAGCCAGGGGGGACATTCAACGCCGGAAGGATGGGTAGAAAAAAGGTATGAAGGTGTAATCCATAATGTCAAAACAAACGCTAACAGAACTTATAATATTAAATTTGGCGGATATTATATATACAAAGATAAACCCGAAAAAGTTGGTGTAGCGTATATAATAATAGAAAGTCTCGATGATGTAGACGAAAAAGGATATCATATAGCAAAAAGTATTTATTACGAATAAAATACTGATTCAAATGCCAATGAAGAATTGTATAGTAAATTTGGACTAATTATGTAAGTGTGTGGACAACGAGCGGGTACTGGGGAGAAAGCAGACAAATTGCGAAATAAGTTTTGAAGAAAGTATATAGAGAGGTACAAATTCCAGTTTTGTGCATTTATAAATTTACACCCTGCAAGGCGTAAAATCTTGCAGGGTGTTTTCTTATGCTCTGATATATGCAAGACCGCAAGGCAGGTCGCCCTGCGGTGTTGATTCCCTATGTCGTGATTATCTGTCCCTGTCTTGGGATTTCTTTCTCTGCTTCGGCTGAGCGTTTTGTTTACCCTCTTCCTGAAGCTGTCTGAGCCTGTTACGCACACTTTGTCTTTCGGGCGGTCTGTGCTGTTTCTCGGCAGGTTTCTGCCCGTTCTTAACTGTCTGATCCCATTCTGCAAGGTATTGGTTATAGGACATCAACCTTGACAGACAGTACCTCACAGTACGACGCAGTATGCGATACAACGGGCAAAGGCACAAGACAGAGATAGGTGCTACCAAACGCAGGAAAGTCCGCACCGTGGACTTCTGCGACACTCTGGCGGACATTCTCAGAAAGGCAAAGACGGAACAGCACAAGAACCGCTTCAAGTATGGCGAACTCTACAACCTCAATTACTATAAAGAGGTAAAAGAAAAAGACCGTACTTACTATGAAGTCTACAGCCTGCCGAGAACCGAGGAAGTGCCTGACGGGTACAAGGAAATATCCTTTGTCTGCCTGGGACCTGACGGAGCATACGAGTCAGGGGTTATGTGCAGGTCGGCAAAGAAGAAACTGGAAGGATTTGTAGATTTCCATTTTCATATGCTGAGACACACATTTACCAGCAATCTGCTCTCCGACGGTGCAGCACCACAGCACCAAAGGATGTGCAGGAACTGCTCGGACACGCTGACGTAAGTACCACAATGAACATCTACGCTCACTCTAAGAGAGAAGCGAAGCGAACTTCCGCAAGACTGCTTGATAAGGTGGTCGGAGAAGCCTAAACAAAAAGTTTCCCTTGTTTCGGCTCATAAGGGCAAAAACAAGGGAAAATACATAAGGAACAAACATTATATTGCCGATTTTCCTTGAAAATACAAGGGTTTCGGAGGATTAAATAGATAAATCGAAATTTGAACAATTGTATGCTGCCGGCATACCAAATATTTCCATAAATCCTATAAAATAGTTGTAAATCAGACACGGATTTACGAAATGATTTCCGATTTCAAAACTTAAAACGGTCATAACTCTATTGACCGTATTTTTGGATTTGAGAAACGATTTTAATTTCAGAAATTAATCCGATTAAATATAACATTTTAGAAGGAGGAGAGTATTGATGTATTGAATCTTAAATACATCATACAAGGAAAATTATGGCAGGCGAGAAAAAGAAGAAAAAATGGTGGATAGCAGCAATAGTAATTGTAGTAATCATAATTGCAGCAACAGGGGGAAACTCAGGAGATTCAGATAAATCAGGAACTGATTCAAACCCTAAAAAAGTGTCGCAGACAGATGAGAAAAAAGATTCTAATGATGAAAATAAAGGCGATGCTGATTCTAAAAATGATAAACAGGAAGAGTCGGTACAGACTGAGTTTGTAAAAGGCGATGTAGTTGAAACTAAAAGGTTGAAAGTTTCTTTTTTGGAATGTGGTGAATTTACTGATTATAGTGAATATTCAGAACCGGCAAAGGGAAACAAAATAATATATGCTACATTTGAATTTGAAAATATATCAGATGATAATGAATATATTTCTACAAGTGATTTTTCATGTTATGCAGATGGATATGATTGCGAATCATATTATGATTTTGATCAGGAAAGTTTAGATGCAACTCTTTCAAAGGGAAGAAAAACAAAAGGAAAGGTATTATTTGAAGTGCCAAAAGATGCAAAAGAAATAAAAATAGAATATGATATAAATTTTATTACATCTGATAAGATAATTTTTGTATATCAGTAAGTGAAATAAAAATGCAAATACGGATAATATAAAAAATTGAGAGCAAAATAAACAATAGATTGCATATCAGTTGAATATACCTCGACAATAAAATATTTGCAAAAACATAAAATCCTTTAAGTTAAGGTGATTTGCTTAGAAAATGGATATTTTTTCTAAAATGGCACAACCTATACTTAAAGGATTTTTTCCTTTTTAGTTTCAAAAATAAAGTATTTAATGCTAAAAAGTGTATTTTTCTTTTAAATAGGAAAAACAGTTGAAATAAATAAAGGATATTTGTATTATAAATGGGGTTAGATAGAATGTATTTGGTATAATATTTCAAATATAGTTTCACAAATATCTATCCTTGGTTTAGAAGATTCAGATTAAGTAAATTAAGCGTATAAGGAGAAGAATAATGCGTAAAACAAAGATTGTATGTACAATAGGACCGGCATCTACAGACGAGAAAATCATTACAGACATGTGTAAAGCAGGAATGAACGTTGCGCGTCTCAATTTTTCACATGGCACACACGAAGAACAGCAGAAAAAAATTGATATAATTAAAAAAGTTAGAACAAAATTAAATCTTCCTATAGCGGTTATGTTAGATACAAAGGGACCAGAATATAGAATTAGAACATTTAAAGACGGAAAGATTGAATTAAAGGCTGGAGACCCATTTACTTTTACAACTGATGAAGTGGAGGGTGACAAGACAATAGTTTCTGTATCTTATAAGAATTTGAACAAGGATTTAAATGTAGGGGACAGAATTTTATTAAATAACGGTTTAATGGAATTTGTCGTAAAAGAAATTAAGGGAAACAACATTATCACAGAAGTTACAGTAGGTGGTGTTTTATCAGACAGAAAGAGCATGAGCTTCCCTAACAAAGTATTAAAACAGAAATATTTAAGTGAACAGGATAAGCAGGATATATTATTTGGTATTAAAAATGAAGTTGCTTATATTGCATGCTCATTTGTATCACAGAAGCAGGATTTATTAGATGTAAAGCAGTTTTTGAAAGAAAATGATGGTGAAGATATCGACCTCATTGCAAAGATTGAAAATCAGGCAGGTGTAGATAATATTGAAGAAATTTGCGAAGCATGTGAAGGCATTATGATTGGCCGTGGTGACATGGGTGTAGAAATTGCATACGAAGAACTTCCGGCAATTCAGAAGCATTTGATTACTAAGTGTCGTATGCTTGGTAAACGAGTTATTACAGCAACAGAAATGTTAGAATCAATGATTACAAATATCAGACCGACAAGAGCTGAAATATCAGACGTTGCTAATGCTGTATACGATGGAACAAGTGCAATTATGTTATCAGGAGAAACTGCAGCAGGAAAATATCCGGTAAAAGCTGTAGAAGTAATGGCTAAGATTGCTGAAAGAACAGAACAGAGTATCCATTATGATAAGAGATTTAGAAATTTTGATTTCCAGATTAGAAATGAAATAGATGCTATTTCGCATGCAACATGTGGTATGGCCATTGATATTAAGGCAAAAGGAATTGCTGTATGTACATTATCAGGTATGACAGCAAGAATGATTTCAAGATTCCGTTCACCGGTTGATATCGTAGGACTTACAACAAATGAGAAGACATGGAGAAAATTAGCTTTATCATGGGGTGTAACACCTATTATGGTAGAAGAATTTGATTCTACAGAAGTTTTATTCTACACAGCTAAGAAAACAGCTAAAGAAGTACTTGGCTTAGAAAAAGATGACAGAATCGTAATTACAGGTGGATATACAAATGGTACATCAGGTAATACAAACTTAATTAAAGTAGAAAGAATTTAATTAGCTGATTTTGAAAGATGAATAATTAGAAAAATTTAAATAAAGAGGAACTGCAAATAATTGTGAATGCTTTTATTGGCAGTTCTTTTTTAGACACTACATTGTATGTTTAATTAGATTAATTGTTACTAAAAAGATTATTTATACAAATTTATATTGACAAACAAAAGAATGTAAAGTATATTGTAGTTAGTTAAGACTAACGCAAAGTTTTAACAACTAACTGCACCTATAAAATCGGGCATAATGCAACACGAAAGTGTTTAGGTCATAAGTAAGTTTCTACCTCCAATGAAACATGACTTATGACTGATAAAGCCCGTAATTTTTTTGACCTATAGGTTAGTTACAACTAACTAAAGGTGAGAATTAAAATGTTTGGGAGGTAGGCAATATGTTTGAACAGGAGTTAATAGAGCATTGTTCTCCAACATTAGCGTCCATTAAGGCAGCAAGCCTATTTACATATACATATAAATCACTAAAAGAACTTCATGTAAGAGTGGCCTATTGGAATTCAAAAATGAAGAGAAAAGGTATTACATTTGACATTTTGTCAGAAAACGTAGGAGTGAATAAAGCCCTTATATATGTTTACAGAAGAGCAGATTTGGAAAAAATATTAAACAGGGATGAAATAAGTAAATTCTTATTAAATCAGGGATACTTGATTGATGACAATGAAATTGCCGGAGGCGTTAATTGCGAAAACATAATACTCCAGTTAAAGAAGAAATTTGAAAAGTTAAATCAGTTTCCACATGAGATAGGAATATTTTTAGGATATCCAATAGGCGATGTGAAAGGTTTTATTGAAAATCATGGATGCAATTGCAAATGTACAGGTTATTGGAAAGTATATTGCAATGAAGAAGAGGCAACAAAGACATTTCGTAAATATAAAAAATGTAGAGATATTTATATGAATCTTTGGATTAACGGGCGTAGCGTTATGCAATTAACAGTTGCAGCTTAAATGAATATAAACAGGCAGATTGGTTATAACACGCAGCACATAATAATTAGTCAGTAATATTTTGAAAATAATATTATATAATAAAAAACTTATGAATAATCATAAGTAAATATAAATAAGGAGGATTTTAACAAATGAGTAAAATCGCAGTAGTATTTTGGACAGGAACAGGTAATACATCAACAATGGCAACAGCTGTAGTTGAAGGAATAAAAGAAGCAGGCGCAGAAGCCGAATTAATTGCAGCAGCAGATTTTGGCGCAGCTAAAGTAAAAGAGTATGATGGAATTGCATTTGGATGCCCTGCCATGGGAGACGAAGTTTTAGAAGAAAGCGAATTTGCACCAATGTTTGATGAATGCAAGCCTGAATTACCGGGAAAGAAAGTAGCATTATTTGGCTCATACGGTTGGGGAACAGGCGAATGGATGGAAAATTGGGAAGCTGACTGTGCAGTATCAGGAATTAAACTTGCAACAGATAGTGTAATTGCTAATGAAATGCCTGATGAAGAAGCACTTGCAGCATGTAAAGCTCTTGGAGCAGCATTAGTTTAATGTCATAATAAAATAGTGTTTATACAAAACAATCTCAAATGTGAAATAGCTTTGATATAAAGCAAACCGAATAAGATTTGATAACTACTCCTGAAAATCTGTTAAAAGGTATTGAAGATGTTGTATATGAAGCAGAAATCAATGAGCAGGATGTAAATTCAATTATGAACAAATATACAGTTACAAGTTTGTCAAAAGAATATGCAAAGATTAGGGTGCGTTTTTTATGTGATGGGATTCCGGATGTGGACAATGCAAAAAAGGCTTCACCAACATTAGAAGATTTATATTTGCATATATTTGGAGACAGATAGACATGTATTTTTAGCAAATATCTGCCAAAATGATTGAAAATAACTGAATATGATGTATTATTAAAAAGGTTTCATTTGAATAAGTAAAGGATTAATAAGTAAGAATCAGCTAATTAGAATTAGACTACAAAATTTTGGTAACAGTCACACAGAATACTTATGATAAAACGTACTTATGGTAGAATAAAACTTATAAATTTAGTAAACATAAAAAGAAAAGGTTGGTACAAATTATGAAGATTGGTTTTGGATGCGATCATGCAGCAGTAGATTTAAAAGATAAGATGATAGCTTATATGAAAGAAAAAGGCTATGAATGTGTAGATTACGGTACAAATTATGATGAAAATGGAGAAATCATTAAATGCGATTATCCTAAGAAGGGAATGGAAGTTGGCGAAGCAGTTGTAAATGGAGATGTAGATTACGGCGTTTTAATGTGTGGAACAGGAATCGGTATTTCAATGGCTGCTAATAAAGTTCCGGGTGTTAGAGCAGCAGTATGTAGTGACCCATATTCAGCTAAACTTACAAAAATGCATAATGATGCTAATATAATTGCATTTGGCGCAAGAGTAGTAGGAGATGAGTTGGCAAAAATGATTCTTGACGAATTCTTTGGAGCTGAATTTGAAGGCGGCAGACATGAGAACAGAGTAAAGATGATTACAGAAATAGAAGAAAAATACAGCAAATAATATTTGTGAAATAAAGTGGAATAATATTTTATAATGTATATGTAGATACAGGCTAAGAAGTGCAATTTTATATATAGATTATAAAAAAATGGTTCATATTTTATATGGAATTTATATGGCGTTCATAAAATAATGGTTGACGGAAAGAAATGAATGTATTATTCTACTTTTGTTAGTTAAATAAAATGATTAATTTATCTTATTCAGAGTTGGCGGAGATACAAGGATCTGTGATGCCACGGCAACCCCTATATGGAAGGTGCCCACCTGAGCGAGCAATCGATCAATAAGATTTGAAAACCTTGATTTCAAATCCACTGTTTAAAACAGTGGATTTTCTTTTATGAAATTTTGGATAAATCTGCTAAAAGATAAATTAGATAAAGTTTAAGAAAAGGAGAACGATGATGGAGAAGAGATTATTTACATCAGAATCAGTAACTGAAGGACATCCTGATAAAATCTGTGACCAAATTTCAGATGCAATATTGGATGAGTTAATGAGACAGGATCCTATGAGCCGTGTAGCATGCGAAACATCAATTACAACAGGTCTTGTTTTAGTTATGGGTGAAATTACAACAAAAGGTTATGTTGATATTCAGAAAACAGTTAGAGATACAGTAAGAGAAATTGGATACGACAGAGCAAAATATGGCTTTGATGCAGATACATGTGGTGTTATAGTTGCATTAGATGAACAGTCAACAGATATCGCAATGGGTGTTGATAAAGCATTAGAAGCAAAAGAAAACAAGATGAGTGATGAAGAAATTGAAGCAATTGGTGCAGGAGATCAGGGTATGATGTTTGGTTTCGCATCAAATGAAACAGAAGAATTAATGCCACTTCCAATTTCATTAGCTCACAAATTAACAAAACAGCTTACAAAAGTAAGAAAAGATGGAGTGTTAGCATATCTTAGACCGGACGGAAAGAGTCAGGTGACAGTAGAATATGACGAAAATGATAAGCCTGTAAGAATTGAAGCAGTAGTATTATCAACACAGCATGATCCTGATGTTACACAGGAACAGATTCATGAAGACATAAAGAAATATGTATTTGAACCGGTACTTCCTAAGGAAATGTTAGATGAGGATACAAAATATTTTATCAATCCTACAGGACGTTTTGTAATCGGTGGACCACATGGTGACAGCGGACTTACAGGAAGAAAAATCATTGTTGATACTTATGGTGGATATGCACGTCACGGCGGCGGAGCTTTCTCAGGTAAGGATTGCACAAAGGTAGACCGTTCAGCAGCTTATGCAGCAAGATATGTAGCTAAAAATATTGTAGCAGCAGGAATTGCTGAAAAATGCGAAATTCAGTTATCATACGCAATTGGTGTTGCACAGCCAACTTCAATAATGGTTGATACATTTGGAACAGGAAAGATTCATGATGATAAGTTAGTAGATATCATTAGAGAAAACTTTGACTTAAGACCGGCAGGAATTATCAAGATGTTAGATTTGAGAAGACCAATTTACAAGCAGACAGCAGCTTATGGTCACTTTGGACGTACTGACCTTGACCTTCCATGGGAAAAATTAGACAAAGTTGATGTATTAAAGAAATACTTATAGATATGTTAAGATGTTGGGGTCAAAGGCCCCCAACTTGAGGCCTGATAAGGCAAAGGTATCAAATTATATCGAAATAAAAGCATAACTATAATTTAGGTGTTTTTGAACCTGTATATTATATTTTGAATTATAAACCACATGGCCAAAAAACAATATGGCTATGTGGTTTTTGAATGGAGATTATTATGGGAAAAAATAAAAGATTATCGGATGATGTTGTAGAGACAATAATGTCGATGATAAAAGTTGAAAAAAAATATAATCCAGGTGATAAACTTCCAAATGAACTTCAGTTATCTGAAGAACTCGGAGTAAGTAGAATTACCTTAAGAGAAGCAATACGTATTTTAGTAGCAAGAAATGTACTGGAAATAAAGAGGGGAAAAGGAACATTTGTAAGAGAAGATTACACTCCTAAAATGGTAGCAGGTCTTGAAGATACGGCATCCGCAAAGGTTGATATAGATGACCTTTATGAAATGCGTCTCATATTTGAACCGGAGGTTGCATATTATGCGACAATAAGGGCATCAGATAGAGAGTTAGAAAGAATATTTGCCATAGGTAAAGAAATAGAAGGACTGCTTTTAAAAGGCATAGATTATACACATGAAGAAATGATGTTCCACTGCTCCATTGCAAATGCAACCCATAATGAATTTATAAATCAGTTAGAGCCTGTACTTCATCAGTCAATTGAAAAAGGTGTTTATTTGTATGAAACAGAGCATATTCCTGTAGAGCAGGTTATATCAGAGCATAGAATGATTATGGAATTTATGAAAAATAGAAATGCAGAAGGTGCCAGAAGTGCAATGCGGGTGCATATCATGCATGCTATTGACCAGTTAGAAATAAATAAAAATCAGGGTAATAACAAGGCTTAACTAAATGATTTAAAAGAAAGCAGTACCCATTATTGTAAAAGCGTAAGAAATTGCCGTAAAAATTTGCAAAATAGCGTAATAAATTGGGGGGAGAATTTAGATTTGCAAGACAGACATAAAAATTTTGCATAAAAATTTTTATGAAGAAAACAGACAACACTATTGACATAAGACAACGCGAGCGATATAATACAAAACTGTAAGAAAAAAATAAACATTTTTATAAATGAGATTAATTAAATAGGAGGCATAAAATATTATGGAAACAGCAAGAATATTTTATCAGGAAGATTGTAACCTTTCATTATTAGATGGAAAGACAATCGCAATCATCGGTTATGGTAGCCAGGGACATGCACATGCATTAAACTTAAAGGAATCAGGATGCGATGTCATCATTGGTTTATATGAAGGAAGCAAGTCATGGGCTAAGGCTGAAAAGCAGGGATTCAAGGTATATACAGCAGCAGAAGCAGCAAAGAAAGCTGACATCATCATGATTCTTATTAATGATGAATTACAGGCTGATATGTACAAGAAAGACATCGAACCAAACCTTGAAGCAGGAAACATGCTTATGTTTGCACACGGATTCAACATTCATTACGGATGTATCGTACCACCTAAGGATGTAGATGTTACAATGATTGCTCCTAAGGCACCTGGACATACAGTACGTTCAGAATATCAGGCAGGAAAAGGAACACCATGTTTAGTAGCAGTAGAACAGGATGCAACAGGTAAGGCATTAGATATAGCTTTAGCATATTCATTAGGAATTGGTGGAGCAAGAGCCGGAGTTCTTGAAACAACATTCAGAACAGAAACAGAAACAGACTTATTCGGAGAACAGGCAGTACTTTGCGGTGGTGTTTGTGCATTAATGCAGGCAGGATTTGAAACATTATGTGAAGCAGGATATGATCCAAGAAACGCATACTTTGAATGTATCCATGAAATGAAGCTTATCGTAGACTTAATTTACCAGTCAGGATTTGCAGGAATGAGATATTCAATTTCAAATACAGCAGAATATGGTGATTATGTAACAGGACCAAAGATTGTTACAGCAGAAACAAAGAAAGCAATGAAGAAAATACTTAGCGATATTCAGGACGGAACATTCGCAAAAGAATTCTTACTTGATATGTCACCAGCAGGACGTCAGGTACACTTCAAGGCAATGAGAAAGTTAGCTTCAGAACATCCATCAGAAAAAGTTGGACAGGAAATCAGAAAACTTTACAGCTGGAATAATGAAGAAGATAAGTTAATCAATAACTAAGATTGATTCTTAATGAAATGCGGTTAATTCGAAAGGATTGACCGCATTTTTTTTGGCTCTTTGTCAAGCATGGGGGTAATCCCTTATATATATCGTGTGTGATTTTTAATCACACATGATTTTTAGGCTCTTTGTCAAGAATGAGGGTAACCCAAGTTTATAAGAAGGTTGCGAATAACATTCACAGTTTGGTATTTTTTATTTTAAAAGGTAGACAATTTGCACTTCAAGTAATAAAATTAAAAAGATATACAAAGATAATAAAGCAATAAGACTAAGAAAAATGGGAATAGTGAAAAACAAAAAGAAAGACAGAGGTAAGTTTGATGAAAATATATAATGGATATAAACGTTTACCAAGAAATTATACTCTTATGACAGATGAATATGAATTTACAATGGCGAACGGATATTATCAGAATGGAATGCAAAATCAGATTGCTGCATTTGATGTTTTCTTTAGAAAAGTGCCTAACAATGGCGGGTATGCTATTATGGCAGGATTAGATAAAGTAATAGAATATATTAAAGAGTTCAGCTTTGGAGAGCAGGAATTATCATATTTAGAAAGAAAAGGATATGATAAGTCATTTGTAGAATATTTAAAAAATTTGAAATTCTCGGGTGATATATATGCAATACCTGATGGAACTCCTGTATTTCCAAATGAGCCTATAATAACGGTAAAAGCACCTATAATTGAAGCACAGATAATTGAAACTGCAATTTTATCTATGGTTAACGGAGCAATGGAACATGCAACAGGAGCAAGAAGAATAGTAGAAGCTACTCCTGATGATGTGACAATAATGGAATTTGGAGCTAGAAGAGCAGATGGTTGTGAAGCGGCAATAGATGCGTCAATATATGGAATTATGGCAGGATGTGATGGAACAAGTAATGATATTGCTGCGGATATGCTTAATATGAAAGGACTGGGAACTCAGGCACATAGCTGGATTGAGTCATATGACACTGAGTATGATGCATTTTTAGCATATGCAAAAGCTTATCCGGATAATTGTTTATTATTAGTTGATACAATTGATACTCTAAGAAGTGGAGTTCCAAATGCTATAAGAGTTGCAAAAGAGTATTTAGTTCCAAACGGTTATAGATTAAAAGGAATTAGAATTGACTCAGGAGATTTAGCTTATTTATCTAAGAAAGCAAGAAAAATGCTTGATGATGCAGGATTAGAAGATGCAGGAATATGCTTAAGCAATGGACTTACAGCTGAATCAATAGAATCATTAATTATACAGGGAGCAAAGTTCTCAAGTCTTGGTGTTGGCGATAACATTTCTAAACCTGAAGGAAGAATGGGATGCGTATATAAAGAAGTTGCATTAAAGAAAGATGGAAATTGGATTCCTAAAATAAAATTAAGTAATGATGTTTCAAAGACAATCAATCCTGATTTTAAAAAATTATATAGAGCATATGATAAAGAAACAGGATATGCAATTGCAGACATAATGGCAAGAAGAATAGAAAATGTATCAAGGGATAAAATAGTTATTGCTGATCCGGCCAATATATTAAAACATACTACAATTACTAATTTTAAATTAGAAAAATTACAAAAGACAATATTTAAAAATGGTGAATTAGTGTATGACGATCCGAAAATTTTAGAGAAACAGAAGTATTGTAATGAACAAATGGAAAAAATTTATCCTGAAGTAAAGAGAACAAAAATGCCACATGAGTATTATGTTGACGGAACTGAAGAATATGTGGAATTTAAAAATGTTTTGATTGACGAAACAAAGAAAATAGCTAAAAATAAAATATAAAACTTAAAAAGTTGAATAGAAACTAAACTTTTTGCTTAATTTTTATTCAACTTTTTAGTTTATATTCAATAAAAATCAGTTTTGCATTTAATTTATGCAATAAAAATTGAACATATCACGTTTAATTAGTAGATAATAGAGTATGAGATGATATTAATTACGGGGTGAATAAAAAGGGGATATAATAAGGTAATATTTATGCAAAGTGAAAATAATAAAATAGATGAAGGATTATTTGCAAAAATAGCAGATGGCGATAATGAAGCTTTTGCACAATTATATTATGCATCGTATAAACAATTGTATGGGTTTTTATTATCACTTATGAGAAACAAAGAAGATGCAGAAGATATGCTGCAAAATACATATATAAAAGTGCGTAATGGAAGTCATTTATACACAAAACAAGGTACACCTATGGGGTGGATGTGTCGTGTTGCAAAAAATGTATATCTCGACCACATAAGAAAATATGGAAAGATTACAAAAGTTGATTTTGATTTGGTGGAGAATTATGTGACAGATAATGAAAATAATGTTAGTGAACAACGAATTTTATTAGAACAGGCACTTGCGTCATTAAAAAAAGAAGAGAGAACGATTGTAATTATGTACATATATATGGGAATGAAACATAGAGAAATTGCTGAAATTACAGGATTACCGCTATCAACTGTATTATCTAAATATAACAGAGCATTAAAAAAAATGAAGAGTAAAATTGAAGGATAGGAGGCATATGATGAAAGAAAATGATATAAAAGAAATTTTAGATGACAAATTTGAATCAATGGCTCCGGATTTAGTTAATAAAATTTGTGAAAATAAAATAGAAAAAATAAAAGATGAGTCTGAACTTTTTGGTAATGATGAGCCGTTATTTAGAAAGAATAATAAAGTTGTATTTGGTGGTATTGTTACTGCTATGGTGGCGTGTATTATGATTGTTATAATGGTATTTTCTCCAAAACAGCAGTTTAAGGAGGAAAAATATGCTTTTTCCATAATTGTAGATGTTAATCCAAGTATTACGGTACAATTTGATAAGGAAGGATGCGTTGAAAAAATTGTAGCAGGAAACAAAGATGCAAAGTCAATTGTAAAAAAATTGAGAAACAAACTGGATGAAAAATCTAAATGTGAAGATGTAATGAATGGAATTATAAAAGAAATATCGAATGAAGGATATTTGAAAAAAAATAAGAATTCTATGCTTGTAACAGTTGTGTCAGATAATGCAAAGACAAGAAAAGAAGTATTAAATTCAGTTCAATATAATACTGAAAAATACGAAATTGATAAGGGAAAGAAATTTAAAACAATTTATCAGGATATAAAAGTAGATAAAAAGGTTGAAAAAGTTGCAAAGAAAAATAATGTTTCATTAGGAAAAGCTGCATTGTGTATAAAATTGGCAGAAGCAGGAAAGGAAGATTATAATAAACTATGTAGGAAAAGTATTAATACCCTGGCAGGAGAAGTTGAAAAAAAGGGTGTGGCAAATGACGATGATGAGCTTATATTGAATATAGAACCAACAATAGTTGAAGAAGAGATTTCTGAACCTTTTACTGAAGAAGAAATCACAGAAACGATAAGTGAAACAGAAAGTCAGGAAACTACTTCTGAATATGAAAGTGAAGTAACGACAGAAGAAACCAGTGAAGTAGAAAATACACAGGAAATTGAAACTACACAAAGTCAGGAAATACAAACAACTCTTGAGAGCGAAACAAAACAAGGTGTAGTTAAGTAAATAGTTAGTTGATAACTTTACTCCCTTGAATAATGTCCATATCAGATAAATATTTATTGAGAGTATTTAAAACTAATTTTTTATTTCCACTCCATAAAGGCTCTATTAATAAAGATTTTGGACCATCTCCGGTTAATCTATGAATAACAATGTTTGAAGGAATGTGCTCAAGACATTTGCCTATCAGGGAAACATATTCATCCATAGTGAAAATATGAAAAGGATTTCGCATATAAATATCTGCAAGAGTAGTGTTTTTTAATATGTGGAGTAATTGAAGCTTAATGCCTTGAATATGTAAGAAGCAAACATAATCAACTGATTGTAATATATCTTCTATAGATTCTCCGGGAAGTCCTAATATTAAATGTACTATAATATCAATATTAGCTTGATTGAGACGTGTTACAGCGTTATTAAAACAATCCAAATTATAACCGCGATTAATGAATTCTGCAGTTTTTTCGTGAATTGTCTGTAATCCAAGTTCAATCCAGACAGGTTTAATTGAATTTAATTCATTTAAAAGTGCAATTACTTCATCAGGCAAACAATCAGGACGGGTTCCAATTGACAAAGCAACAATATCAGGATGATTTATTGCTTCTGTAAATATTTTTCTTAAATATTCAACGGAACCATATGTATTTGTAAATGATTGAAAATAGGCTATATATTTACCTGATGATATTTTCTTTGAAATTTTTTCTTTCGCTTCTTCGATTTGGTCAGTTATTGAATGGGAAGGATTACTAGCAAAGTCACCTGAACCACCTTCACTACAAAAAATACAACCACCCGTACTAATATTACCATCTCTGTTAGGACATGAAAGGCCGGAACTTAGAGACAATTTATATACTTTACATCCAAATTTATTTCTTAAATAAGAATTTAAAGAGTTGTAATACATAGCAGATACTCCTTTATAAATTAGTAAAATGATAAAAGTGACAATGTTGAAATTGTCAGCATAAATAATAGTATAAAGTTATGATAGGATTGTGGGAGTGTGTAGCACGGAACAATCCGTATCATCAAAGTTGGGGGCTTTTGACCCCAACATAAAGTTATAAAACTATTATACTAAACACACTTTGTAGTTTTATGTTTTTGTTTTGACATAATGATATATTTTATCATAAAAATTAGCAAAAATAAAATATATATACAGGTGAAATAAGATATAAAAATAACCAAAAAAGAAGACGTAATATTGGCTATATTTGTCTGTGGAAAAACAAGCTTAATCATAGAAAAACAAAGGAAAAAATGATATAATTTTATATAAATAAAGGAGTCGGATTTGAGAAAGGAGGAATTCATTATGGAATTTTATGAAAACAAAAAAGGAATGGTGATTTTCTTCGGATATTTAGCTGTTATGTGCTTTTTATTATGGTGTTTTATGATGGCAGTGTAATTTAATTTCATAAGGTTAAAGTCACGTAAAAGAAAAAACTCATCTTACATGAAGAGTAATGCATGTGAATATGCAAATAATCATGTAAGATGAGTTTTGTTGTTATATACAAAAAAGTCATGTGTATAACAAGAGCAAAGCGGAGCGAGTGGGATTCGAACCCACGTGCCCAAGTAAATGGACAAACTGATTTCGAGTCAGTCTCGTTATGGCCTCTTCGATACCGCTCCAAAAAGCAACAAGAAATTTATAACATATTTTAAAGAAGAATGCAACAAAACAGAAAAAGAAGCACACTATATATTTGAAGGGTAAAGTGTACACAACCTGGAAAACACTATTGTTTATTCAGGAATAAATTATGGAGAAAACAATATGAATTATGAAGTTAATGATGTAGAAAAAGCAAAGGTGGGAAATAAGATTGCATTTGAAAATTTGTATTCAGCAGTATATAGAGATTTGTACAAATTTGCATTTTATACAATAGGAAACAGCGAACAAGCTAAAGATGTAGTAAGTGAAACAGTTTTAGATGCTTATAAAGGAATTGGAAAACTAAAAAGTACAGATAAATTTGATATTTGGATTTTAAAAATATTATCAGGCAAATGTAAAAGACAAATGCGAGAAAAATATGATAATGTAACAATTCAAAATCCTAAAGTTATCCAATTTGATGAATTAACCGATATTGAAGGAATAGCAGATAATAAAGAAGAAAAAATCGACTTGGAAAGGGCTATGAGCATATTGAATAAAACAGACAGAATGATTGTGACTTTATGCATTATAGAAGGATATAAAAGTGAAGAAGTCGGAAAAATATTACATATTAAATCATCAACCATAAGATCTAAATTGAATAGAAGTTTAAACAAATTGAAAAAATATTTGGAGGATTAGGAATGGATAAGAAAGATTTTTTTGAGGATGTAAATAAAGAAAATAAAAAAATTGCAAGTTTAATAAAAGAAGAATCTGATAAAACAATAATTCCTGACAAAATGAACAGTGAAGAATTAAATGGATTATTAAACAAAAGTAATGAAAGAAAAAAACAGGGAAAAATACTTAAAATTGGAACAATTGCCGCATGCCTTGCGTTAATTGTTGGAGTATTTAATGTTACATACAATTATATAACTAACAATAATAATAGTGGAACGTTCAATGTAGTTGTAAATGAAAAGAATAATGAGAGCAAATCAGACAATAATGAAAGTTATTCGGATATATATGATAAACTTAAAAATTTACAAATTGCAAATAATGCAATTTACTATGGAATGAAAGAAAGAAACGGACTTAAAACTGCAAAATCTGAAAGTGCTAATGTAGCAGATTCTTCAGCATCATCACAGTCTAAATCTTACAATACAAATGTACAGACGCAAGGCGTAGATGAAGCAGATATCGTAAAGACGAATGGCAAGAATATATTTCTTCTTAATCAAAGCAAGAGTAAAGTTTTAATATGCAATGCTGATGGAGAAAATACTAAACAGGTTGGAGCAATAAACTTATCATCAGGAAAAAATAAAAATAAATATGAGTATCAGGAAATGTACGTTAATGATAATAGACTCGTAGTTTTTGCAAGTAAATATAGTTCTTCAACCGGAAAAATGGGATGTTATGATATAGCAATTTATTCGGGAAATACAGAAGTATTGATTTACGATATAACAGATATTGAAAATGTTAAATTAGCATCAACTTTGAAGATAGAAGGTAATTATAATTCTTCAAGATTAGTTGGAAATATTTTATATACTGTTACAAATAAACCGATAGACAATATTTCAATAGATAATTGCGTGCCATATGTTCAAAATAAAAAAATGGCAGCTTCGGATATTTATATTCCTGAAAATAGTGATGGTAGTGATTATGTTATTGTTACATCAGTTAATATTTTAAAACCCGACAAAATAATGGGAACAAAGGCTATAGCTGCTGGAAATACTAATGTTTATATGAGTGAGGACAATTTGTATTTATGCGTATCAAAAAGCAGTGAGGAAGACATTTCTGACACAAAGGAAGGAAAAAAATATATAAGCAAAATAGATATAAAAGATAAAGATGTAAAAATAAGAAAGGAATATAAAAAATATCTTAAAAAAGCATATCCGGATATTAATTTTAATGAAGTATATGCAAAAGAAAAGGTTGTTTATGTACGTGAAAAAAGCAATACCGAAATAATAAAAATACAATGCAAAGATGGAAATTTGAAAATAATTGCAGATGGATTTGTAGATGGAACAATAGATGATAATTTATCTGTTGATGAATATAAAGGGCATATTAGAATGGTTACAACCGTTAATGACTATAAAAATCTTGTCAGCAGAATTGTTGTTTATAATAAACAGGATGAAGTAATCGGATACGAAGACATATATAATGAAAAAGTTTTAGAAAATGATTTCTATAAAAATGATATGCACAATAATCTGTATGTTTTAGATTCAGGCATGAAAGTTGTTTCAAAAACAGAAGGATTAGCTGAAAATGAAGAAATTTATTCAGCAAGATTTATGGGCGATTATGGATATTTTGTTACATATAGAAATACAGACCCTCTTTTTGCAGTTGATTTTTCTGATATAGAAAATCCAAGTATTATTGGAAAATTAAAAATTTCCGGATACTCAGATTATTTACATTTCTATGGAGAAGATTGTTTATTAGGATTAGGAATGAATACAGAAAATGAAAATAAGCAGGAAATAAAACTTGATATGTATAATATTAAAAATGGAAAAGCTGAATTAGAATCCAGAAAGGTGATAAAGGGAACGGAATATTCGGAAGCATTATATAATTATAAAGCGGCTATGGTATCTTATGATAAAAATATAATCGGATTCATGGCAGAAGAATATAAAAATGGTAATATAGAAAATTATTATTATATATTTGGATATGATAAAGAAAATGAAAAATTTGTAAGAAGAGCAAAAATAAAAATGTCTGGAAATATATATTCTTCTAGAGGATTATATATAGACGATAATTTGTACGTTATTGGAGTTGATGGAAATGTAATAGTTTTCGATATGGATAATTATAATGAATTGTTAAGATTTAAAATGAAATAAATAATTATCATCAATTGACGCTGATTGAATTTTGTTATAAAATAGTGCATTAGAATAAAAGCATATTCAATTAAGGAGGAATCTGAACATGGGAATGACTATGACTCAGAAAATTCTTGCAGCACATGCGGGATTAGATAAAGTCGAAGCAGGACAGTTGATTGAAGCCAATTTAGATTTGGTTTTAGGTAATGATGTAACAGCTCCTGTAGCGATTGGTGAAATGAAAAAAATGAATGTTGATTGTGTATTTTGCAAAGATAAAATTGCATTAGTACCAGATCATTTTACACCAAATAAAGATATTAAATCAGCAGAATTATATAAATGCGTTAAAGATTTTGCAGAAGAAAACGAAATTACTAATTATTTTGAAACAGGAAGAGTTGGAATTGAACATGCATTACTTCCTGAAAAAGGGTTAGTTGTTGCCGGAGACGTAGTTATTGGTGCAGATTCACATACATGTACATATGGAGCCCTTGGAGCTTTCTCAACAGGTGTAGGAAGTACTGATATGGCAGCAGGTATGGCTACAGGTCAGGCTTGGTTTAAAGTTCCATCAGCTATTAAATTTAATCTTACAGGTAAACCGGCTAAATGGGTAAGTGGAAAAGATATTATTTTACATATAATTGGTTTAATCGGTGTTGACGGTGCATTATACCGCTCAATGGAATTTGTTGGAGATGGAATTAAATACTTATCTATGGATGACAGATTCGCTATGACAAATATGGCAATCGAAGCAGGTGGAAAGAATGGTATTTTCTCTGTAGATGATTTGGCTATTCAGTATATGAAGGAACATTCTACTAAAGAATTTACAGTATATGAAGCAGATGAGGATGCTGAATATGATGAGGAATACACTATTGACTTAAGTAAATTAAGACCGACAGTTGCATTCCCACATCTTCCTGAAAATACAAGAACAATTGACGAAGTTGGTGAAGTAAAGATTGATCAGGTTGTTATTGGTTCATGTACAAACGGAAGAATTGAGGATATGAGAATTGCTGCCAAAGTATTAGAAGGCAGAGAAGTTAAAAAAGGCGTAAGGGCCATAATTTTCCCGGCAACTCAGGCAGTATATTTACAGGCAATTGAAGAAGGCTTAATTCAGACTTTCATTAAAGCCGGATGCGCAGTAAGCACACCAACATGTGGCCCTTGTCTTGGAGGACATATGGGTATTCTTGCAAAGGGAGAAAGAGCAATAGCTACAACAAACAGAAACTTTGTAGGACGTATGGGAGACCCTGAATCAGAAGTTTACCTTTCAAGCCCTGCAGTAGCAGCAGCAAGTGCAGTTACAGGTAAGATTTCAGGACCAGAAGAATTAGGACTATAGGAGGCAGAAATGGAAGCTAAAGGAAGAGTATTTAAATACGGCGATAATGTTGATACAGATGTAATTATTCCAGCAAGATACTTAAATGTTCCTGATGCAAAGGAACTTGCAAAGCATTGTATGGAAGATATAGACGTTGACTTTGTAAAAAATGTCAAAGAAGGCGATATTATAGTAGCTGATAAGAACTTTGGATGTGGTTCATCAAGAGAACATGCACCAATAGCAATTAAGGCATCGGGTGTAAGTTGTGTTATAGCTGAAACATTTGCCAGAATTTTTTATAGAAATGCAATAAATATTGGTTTGCCAATTATTGAATGCCCGGAAGCTGCTAAAGGCATTGAGGCAGGAGACGTGGTAAGAGTTAATTTTGATACAGGTATGATTTACAATGAAACAAAAGGAACTGAATTTAAAGGTCAGGCATTCCCGGAGTTTATGCAGAAAATCATTAAAGCAGAAGGTTTAATAAACTATATAAATAACAAATAAGGTTATCAGTAGGAGGAAAAGATGGAAGTATTATACAGAAGTACCCGTGGACAAGGTGGAGAAGTAAAGGCATCACAGGCTATTTTAAAAGGATTAGCAGATGATGGAGGATTATTTGTACCTACAACTATTCCAAAGTTAGAAGTATCTGTAAATGAATTGTCTAAAATGACATATCAGGAAGTTGCATATGAAGTTATGAAATTATACTTTACAGACTTTACAGAGGAAGAATTAAAGAATTGTATTAATAAAGCATATGATTCTAAATTTGATACAGAAGAAATTGCTCCATTAGCAGAAGTTGATGGCGCATACTATTTGGAACTTTTCCATGGCGCAACAATAGCATTTAAGGATATGGCATTGTCAATACTTCCACATTTACTTACAACATCAGCTAAAAAGAATGATGTTAAAAACGAAATTGTTATTTTGACAGCTACATCAGGTGATACAGGTAAGGCTGCTTTGGCAGGATTTGCAGATGTTAAAGGAACAAGAATTGTAGTATTTTATCCACATGGTGGAGTAAGCCCTATTCAGGAAAAACAGATGGTTACACAGAAAGGTGATAACACATTTGTTGTAGCAATAAATGGAAACTTTGACCAGGCACAGAGTGGAGTTAAAGCTATATTTGGAAATAAAGAACTTGCAAAAGAAATGGATGAAAAAGGATTCCAATTCTCATCAGCAAACTCAATTAATATTGGACGTCTTATCCCACAGGTTGCTTATTATATATATGCATATGCAAAATTATTTGCAGAAGGAAAAGTTGCTAAGGATGAAAAAATTAATGTTGTAGTTCCAACAGGTAACTTTGGTAACATTTTAGCAGCTTACTATGCAAAGAATATGGGACTTCCAATTGATAAATTAGTATGTGCTTCAAATGATAATAAAGTACTTTATGATTTCTTTGAAACAGGATGCTATGATAGAAACAGAGAGTTTATTTTAACAAACTCACCATCTATGGATATTTTGATTTCAAGTAATCTTGAAAGATTAATTTATAAAATTGCTGAAAATGATTCAGAAAAGAATGCTGAATTAATGGCAGAACTTGCAAAAGACGGAAAATATACTATTACTGATTCAATGAGAAAACAGCTTTCTGATTTTTATGGAAATTATGCTACTGAAGCTGAAACAGCAGAAGAAATTAAGCGAGTATATGACAAGACAGGATATATTATGGATACTCATACTGCAGTTGCTTCATGTGTATATGGTAAGTACAAGAAAGATACAAATGATGATAAGGTAACTGTTATTGCAAGTACAGCAAGCCCATTTAAATTTACAAGAAGTGTTATGAATGCAATTGATCCTGCATATGATAAGCTTGGCGATTTTGAATTAGTTGATGAATTAAGCAAGATTGGAAATGTTAAAGTTCCAAATGCAATTGAAGAAATCAGAAACGCAGAAATCCGTCATAATAACTTATGCAATGTAGATGAAATGGAATCTGTTGTAAAGAAATTTTTAAATATGTAAAGAGAGCATAATTGTGTAAACATGTAGTGCACAAGAGTTTGTGAAGTATTATTTTATTTCTCAGATATATATTTAAAAATTTAAAATATGAAGTTAAATAATATAAATATATTGTAAGCGAAGGTAATACCGTAAATTACAAATACAAAGGTCTTTTTGTTGATGATGTTTAATGACAAAAAGACCTTTGTATCTATTTAAAAGGTAGAAAACTTTTGTAATATGGAGAGAATAAATGAACAATTTTTTTGGTATGCTTGCCCGAATGAAATATATAAACAGATGGGGGCTTATGCGAAATACAATTCAGGAAAATATAGCAGAACATAGTTTAGATGTGGCTGTTATTTCCCATGCTTTAGCTACTATAGGGAATATCTATTTTAATAAACAAAATGATGCAGAACATATAGCAGTTTTAGCAATGTTTCATGATACATCCGAAATTATTACGGGAGATTTGCCTACACCTATAAAATATTATGCACCTGAAATAAGAGATTCTTATAAAAAGGTAGAGGAAGTGGCTACTAATCAGCTTATAAATGAATTGCCGGAAGAAATGAGAAAGGTTTACAGACCTATCTTAAAAGAAGAACAAAATGAAGAGTGGAAATATGTAAAGGCTGCAGATAGATTGTCAGCATATATAAAGTGCATAGAAGAGTCAAAAATGGGAAATACGGATTTTGTTAATGCACAAAGTTCAATAAAAAAGAGTATAGACGAAATGAAGATGCCGGAGATTGATTTTTTTATTGAAAAATTTCTTCCATCATACAGTATAACATTAGACGAGATAAATTAATTACCGGATAAGGCAGGAGTGTTAATGGGAAAATCACTATTTATAGCAGAAAAACCAAGTGTTGCTGCTGAATTTGCAAAAGCATTAAAAGAGAATACAAAACGTGGTGACGGATATTTAGAAAGTGAAAATGCTGTAGTAACATGGTGTGTAGGTCATTTGGTTACTATGAGCTATCCGGAATGTTACGATGAAAAATTGAAAAAATGGAATATTCAGGATTTGCCTTTTATTCCGGAAGGAGAATGGAAATATGAAGTAATTCCCGGAGTAAAAAAGCAGTTTAATATTGTAAAAGGTCTTTTGAACAGAGAAGATGTAGAGACGATATATGTTTGTACTGACTCAGGAAGAGAAGGAGAATATATATACAGACTTGTAGCTCAGGAAGCAGGAGTACATGATAAAGTACAAAAACGTGTATGGATTGACTCTCAGACTGAAGAAGAAATTTTAAGAGGAATTAGGGAAGCAAAAGACATATCTGAATATGATAATTTGTCTGACGCGGCTTATTTAAGAGCGAAGGAAGATTATTTAATGGGAATTAATTTCTCGAGATTATTAACTCTTAGATATGGAAATTCAATTGCAAGATTCTTAAATAAAAAATATACAGTAATTTCTGTAGGACGAGTTATGACGTGTGTATTAGGAATGATATGCAATAGAGAACGGGAAATAAGAAACTTTGTAAAAACACCATTTTATAGAGTAAATGGTAAATTGCAGATTGAAGATTACAAAGTAGATGCAGAATGGAAGGCAGTTGAAAATACAAAATATTTTGAAACACCATTTTTATATAAGGAAAATGGTTTTAAAGAAAGAAAGACGGCAGAAGAATTAATTGAAGCAATAAATGTTTCACAGCCGGTCGAATTAATTGTTAAGTCAATTACTAAAAAAGATGAAAAAAAGCAACCTCCATTATTATTTAATCTTGCAGAACTTCAGAATGATTGCTCTAGATTATTTAAGATAAATCCTGATGAAACATTGAATGTAGTTCAGGAATTATATGAAAAGAAACTGGTAACTTATCCAAGAACTGATGCACGAGTTTTATCTACTGCGGTATCAAAAGAGATTTATAAGAATATAAATGGATTAAGAGGATTTACTCCGGTAAGAGGATTTGCTGAGAATATTTTAAAAGCAGGCTCTTATAAAGGACTGGAAAAAACTAAATATGTAGATGATAAGAAGATAACAGATCATTATGCAATAATTCCTACAGGACAGGGATTAAATGGCTTAAATAGTTTAAAACCGGTTGCAAAGAAAGTATATATGCTTATTGTAAGAAGATTTTTAAGTATTTTTTATCCGCCGGCTATATACAAAAAAGCATCATTGATAGGAAATGTTAAATCTGTTTTCAAAGATGGTAGTGAAACAATGGAACAATTTGGAAGCAATTTTAAAATATTAGTTCAGAAAGGTTATTTTGAAATTGCAGGCGTTCCGGGCGAAAAGAAAAGCTCAAAAGATAAGCAGGGAAATGATGCTGAAAATCAGGATGGCACTAATGATAGTGAAAATCAGGAGTTAACACTAGACAGCAAATTTTTTGAATTGTTGAAAAACATAAAGAAAAATGATAAAATTTCAATTGTAAGTCTGGATATTAAAGAAGGTGAAACAAAACCACCAAAAAGATATAATTCAGGTTCTTTAATTCTTGCAATGGAGAACGCAGGTCAGCTTATAGAGGACGAGGATTTGAGAGCTCAGATAAAAGGAAGTGGAATTGGTACAAGTGCTACCAGAGCCGGAATAATAACCAAACTACAAAAAAATGAATACATTAAGTTAAATAGTAAAACACAGATTGTGACACCAATGCAATTAGGAGAAATGGTTTATGGCGTAGTTTATATGTCAATAAGGTCTCTTCTTAACCCTGAATTGACAGCAAGTTGGGAATTAGGTCTTACCAAGGTTGCAGAAGGTGAAATAACAGCTGATGAATATATGAAGAAATTAGATGATTTTATAAGAGGCAGAACAGATAATGTTCTAAGAATCAACAATGCTAATCAGATGGTGAATTACTATAATTATGTGGCACAATTTTACAGGAGGAACAAATAATGTGTGGAATAGTAGGATATGTGGGCAGTAAAGACTGCGCTGATGTTTTAATAGACTCATTAAGTAAACTTGAGTATAGAGGATATGATTCAGCAGGAATAGCAGTATTTGAAAAAGGTGAAATATCTGTATGTAAGGCAAAAGGAGAATTAAAGAACCTTACAGAAAAAATGAAAAATGAACATAAACCAAATGGACATTGTGGTATTGGACATACAAGATGGGCAACACATGGTGAACCATCAGACATTAACTCTCATCCACATGGAAATAAGAGAGTATCAATTGTACACAATGGAATTATAGAAAACTATAAAGAAATTAAAGATTTCCTTATTGATAAAGGATATACATTTGTAAGTGAAACAGACACGGAAACAGTTGCAAAATTATTAGATTACTATTATGAAGGTGATCCTGTAGATGCAATAATTAAGACATTAAAGGATGTTACAGGTGCATATGCATTAGGAATTATTTTTAAAGATTTTCCTGATACAATTTATGCAGTAAGAAAAGACAGTCCGTTAATTATTGGAAAAGGTGAAGAAGAAAACTTTATCGCCAGCGATGTACCTGCAATTTTAAAATATACAAGAAATTATTATCTTCTTGAATATGGTGAAATTGCAACAATCAAGTCAGATAGAATTGAATTTTGTGATTTTCATAAGCAGAATATTAAGAAAGAAGTTCAGGTTTCAGAACTTGATATGGATGCAGCTGAAAAGGGTGGATATGAACATTTCATGTTAAAGGAAATACACGAACAGCCAACAGCAGTGAATACAACAATCGCACCAAGAATTGTGAATGGTATGCCTGATTTATCAGAATGTGGACTTACACCTGAAAAATTAAAATCATATCATAAGTTATTTATTGTTGCATGTGGTACAGCAATGCATGCAGGAATGGTTGGAAAGTATGTAATTGAAAAATTAGCAAGAACAGAAGTTACAGTTGATATTGCATCAGAATTTAGATATAGAGACCCTATAATTGGAAAAGATGATTTGATGATTGTTGTATCACAGTCAGGTGAAACAGCAGATACTAAGGCAGCATTACAGTTAGCACACGAAAGAGGCGCAGAAGTACTTTCAATTGTTAATGTTAAGGGTTCTTCAATTGCAAGAGAATCAGATATGGTTCTTTATACTCATGCAGGTCCTGAAATCTCAGTAGCATCAACAAAAGCTTTCTCAGTACAGATGTCTGTTATTTATTTAATAGCATTTGAGATGGCATATGCTAAAGGATGCATAGATGAAGCTGAGTGCAAGAGGCTTACAGAGCAGTTAAAGAATATTCCTGAAGTTTTAGAAACAACAATGCAGGCTGAGAGCAAATGCAAATATATTGCCAGCAAGTTAATAACAGCATCAAGCTTATTATACATTGGTAGAGGGCTTGATTATGCACTTAGTATGGAAGGCTCACTTAAGTTGAAAGAAATTTCATACATTCATTCTGAAAGTTATGCTGCAGGCGAATTAAAACACGGAACAATCTCTCTTATTACAGATGGTATGCCTGTAATAGCAGTTGCTACACAGAGCCACTTACTTGAAAAAACAGTAAGCAATATTGTTGAAGTTAAATCAAGAGGAGCGATGACAATTACTGTTTGTAAGGAAGGACAGCAGTTTGCAGAAGGTGTAAATGATTATATAGTAGAAGTACCTGAATTAGAAGATGTATTAATGCCAATGGTAACAGTTATTCCGTTACAGATGATAGCTTATTATACTTCTGTATTAAAAGGATTAAATGTAGATAAGCCAAGAAATCTTGCAAAATCAGTTACAGTAGAATAAGATCATATCGAAAAACTGTTACTTGTATTAGTAACAGTTTTTCTTTAAATAGTAAAAGGAAAATAACTCATAAAGAGAGGTGCTAAAATGTACAAAATAAAAGATTTATATGATTTAAACGAAACAATTGCAGCCAAATTATTTGATGGGGTAGAATATCCATGGGAAGTATTAGCAAATATAGGTGATTTTATAATTGAATTAGGTAAGACATTGCCGGAAGATAAATTTGACCACCCACAGGAAGATGTATGGATTGCTAAAGATGTAACAATAGCAAAAACAGCAACATTAAATGGACCTTTGATAATTGATGAAGGTACAGAAGTAAGACCAGGGGCATTTATCCGTGGAAAAGTTATTGTTGGAAAAAATTGTGTTGTTGGTAATTCTACAGAATTAAAAAATGTTGTGTTATTCAATACTGTTCAGGTTCCACACTATAATTATGTTGGAGATAGTATTTTAGGAACACATTCGCATATGGGAGCAGGTTCAATTACTTCAAATGTAAAATCAGATAAAACATTAGTTGTTGTTAAAGATGGAGAAGAAAAGATTGAAACAGGTTTAAAGAAATTTGGAGCAATGCTTGGAGATTATGTAGAAGTAGGATGTGGTTCAGTTCTTAATCCGGGAACAGTTATTGGAAGAAATGTAAATATTTATCCTTTATCAAGTGTTAGAGGTGTAGTTAAAGCCAATTCAATCTACAAAAAGCAGGGAGAGATTGTAGAAAAAAGATAAAATGGAAAGGCCGGATTGTTATACGACAATCTTCAAGTGGAAATGCAAATTACTATGTTAAAGTTTTGTGAAAATAATAAATAGTCAGTATTTTCCATTGATAAAAAGAATAATATATTCTATAATAATATTACAAACAACACAGTCATTGATTGTGTTTGTTTTCCTGGAATGCTCGTAGACTTGTATATTTTGAACCTACATTTATCGAGACGGGATTCCTATATCTTTGCATGGATGTCAGGCCTCATATATGCCGTCAGTACATAGTACAGGTGGCAAGCTAGTGGAAGGCAGAAGTGTGAATGCGGTTGCCCACCTGGCGCAAGCTAGGACTCAAAAGGCAAGGGCGGCATTTCGGGTATAAACCAAAAGATAAGTTGGCACAGCATTTTTGCTGTGCCTTTCTTATGTAATGGTAAATTTAGATATAAAAATGTAAGTTGCGTTTGAAAGGCCGGGTACAAAAAATGAAAAAAATGATTTTTGCTTTAAGTACGATACTTATAGTAACTTTTTGCGCGTACACAATTAAGTGTCAGGATGTACTTATAAAAATCAATCAGTTAAAATCATATGGTCAGGATATCATAGTTAATAAAATTATAGATAATGATGAAAGCGAAGCAAATGAAGAAAAAAATCAGACTGAAAAAACTATAAATATGGGATTAGATAATGTAAGAATAATTCTTATGAATAGTGATTTTAGTTCTATTTATCACAATAATGTAGAAATAAATAAAAAAGATAAAATAAATATTAATTATGGAAAAGATTTTCAAAATTCAGAAGTTGTAAGTGGAAATAAAATAATTTCGTGTGAGTCAGAATATTTTAATGAAAGTAATATAATAAAGATTTCAAATAATAAGAAAAAAATTCATATTAACTCGATAAAAAGAAATGGAAAAATAAACGGCTACAAAGGTGATATATATTTATATAAGACAGAAAATGGAATTGTTGTAGTAAATGAAGTGGGAATTGAAGAGTATGTAGCTGCTGTTGTATCAAGTGAATTAAACGATTCATATCCAAATGAGGCATTAAAAGCTCAGGCTGTTTGTGCAAGAACATATATTGGAAAAAGAATTAACAATGAAAAATATAAAGAATATAATGCTTTTGGAGATGATAGTACAGCGTATCAAGTATACAATATAGTTGAACCAAACAAGAAAATAAGAGATGCGGTAGCGCAAACTAAAGGCGAAGTAGTTACTTATAATGATAATTTAATAAATACTTATTTCTTTTCAACATCATGTGGTTATACTACAGATTATAAAATTTGGGGAACAAAAAAACAAAAATATCTGGAAAGTGTTCATGTAAAACAAAATTTAGAAGAAGCAGAAACACAGGCAGATTTTGACACTTATATAAAAAAGAAATCTAAAACGGATTTAGAAAATAAATATCCATTCTATAGATGGAATGTAAAAATGTCTAAGTCTCATTTAAGATATGTTGTAAATAATTATATAGGATACGATATAGGAAAAATTAGCAAAATAGAAATTAATAATAGAGGTGCAGGAGGTATAGTTTCTAATATTACCGTGTATGGAAAAAATAAACAGATTAGTATTAGTAACCAAATTAATATAAGAGAAGCACTCAATCCATATGGCTTAGAGATAAAGCTTAATGATGGTGATATAAGGAGTAATATGTCAATGCTTCCTAGTAGTTTTTTTACAATTGAAAACATTTACAGGAATGGAAAATGGTGGGGGATTAAAATATATGGTGGAGGATTTGGACATGGCTGCGGAATGAGTCAGAACGGTTGCAGGGAACTTGCAAATTTAGGTTATAATTATGAAGATATAATTAAATTCTTTTATAAAAAAACAGCAATTGCCGTTAGTCGGTAATTGCTGTTTTATTTGAAATTTCAGGGTAAAAATAAACATTTATTTCAGCCCCGATAAATAAAATGTAAATACAAAAGTAAATCCAGAACATCATTATAATAACTGCGGTCAAACTGCCGTACATATAAGTCATATTAGAAAAATTGTCTACATAAATAGAAAACACGAATGAAAATAAAATCCAACCAAGAGAACTGAAAACAGCACCGGGTAATATTTTTCTAAATTTAGCTAACTTTAAATTAGCAACCTTAAATATTATTAAAAAGAATAATGTTAGTATTATAAAAACTGCCGAATAACTGGTTATTGTGTATATGACAGAAACACTTATAAGTGGTGGAACAATTGAAATCGCAAGTTTAAACAGTTTGTTACCAAATACTAAAAGCACCAATGTTACAACCATTGCGATTACAAAAAATACAGTATATATCATGGAAATAAATCTTGAAATAAAATAATTTCTTGATGAATGAACATTGTAGATATTATATATTCCAAACATTACTGATAATACACCCTTTGATGCAGACCATATAGCAACAATAGCTGTGACGGAAATAACAGTACCTGACACATTAGAATACATCTCATTTATTATCTGGATAATAAGAGGCTTAACGCTATCAGGTAAATATGAATTTGCAAAATTAACAATATAGTCTTCTGTTATTGGAGTAAGACCAATCATATTTAAAATCAACATCGCAAATGGAAAAATTGAAAGCATAATAAAGAAAGAGGCCTGAGCACTGTATACACCAACCTTGTCTTTACCAATTGCATTAACAAAATCCATGATAGTGTTGATAAATTTATTTTCTATTTTTTTCATAAATATACCCTTTTCATTTTAAATAGAAGAAAACGATATTACTTCTAATAAATAATTATATTCTTTTTGTATTTAAATAATTCCTTTATTAATTTAAGGAAAACACATTTATTATAACATTTTTTATTTAATGAAACAAGAAAGACGAAAACTAATAATGAACAGAGTAATAACAGCAGAATGGTTATTGCTGCAAAATGAGTTAAATAATGCCTAATTACTGTTGGGATACAATAGATAGGTAACACAAAAATAGAGAAACAGGGAATCACCTT